>Ga0157379_10004570_pt1 | contig 11871 bp, 7 predicted proteins | sample S25metaG_FD_121802 | JGI IMG/M metagenome (GOLD analysis project Ga0157379, IMG submission 121802) | Switchgrass rhizosphere microbial communities from Kellogg Biological Station, Michigan, USA - S2-5 metaG | ecosystem: Host-associated > Plants > Roots > Rhizosphere > Soil | place: USA: Michigan... | reverse complement strand
TTTTCGGAATTCTTTTATGTCAATTAGTGTAACGACATGTCACGCTAACGCCACTACAGTTATTTCCCCTGCAGTCCCGCACTGAATGCAGAGTGGGTCAAGATTTTCTTACATCCGCATCCAATGCATGTGTTACTCCAAACAATTTTTTCCATACCTTTTCGTGTTGCATAGAGATTGGTTTATGTACAGGAGGGTGCGGCAACAGGGATGGGGCGCGACGAGGTGGACGGGGGTCACCTGGCGGGAATTTACTGGCAAAGAGGCTGTGATGATGTGGGATCCGGACTTAAGCGAATCGTACCCATCGACTGTTCACTGTGAGGATCCTTTGATATGCGCTTGCCAGTTGAAGTAGAGTCAGTGACATTCCGGATCACTGACAACCCAGGAATTGTGATGGCAATGTATGCGCATTGATTTATGGTTCATATAGGATCGACTAGGTTTGGAGAGACATCGTCGAACAAGGGACTCTCCTGGGTACCGAATGACACTCAGTTTCTCTTCAATGAGTATATTTATCTACCATTAATGTCTGGACGGCCATCCTCTAAATCGATCTCTGTGTTTGGTTAAATATCTGTGGAGAAATATTCTGAAGGATACAGTATGAACCGAAGGAAAGTGGAATAAATATAAACGCTCATTTGGTGGTAAACACTTACTTGGAGGTTTGAGGGGTCAAGTGGCCAGGATGCTAGATATAACCCCCCTGTACTTCCTATCTGGGGAGGGGGTCATTTGGGAGCGGAAATCTGGGCTAGATGAAGCGTGGGTTGGCTGCATGATGACACAGCACGACCCTAAAATAAAATCTGGCCGTTTTGAGAATTTCAGCTTTTTGACCAAAATCAGGTATTATCCGAAATCTAAACAAATATTTGGATGCTCCAAAAAATGATCTACCGGATTCCCGGTATCGAAGCGGTACCCACCGGCCTTCCTGCTTCCTACTTCCTCGTCTGATTTAATTACCATATCTGTCGTCACCAACTTGTCAGCTTTTGTCCAGTGAGATGCTGAATGTGGAGGATAGAGAGTGCATCGAGCTTGTTCTCAGCCTCCATTCCTCATTTTTTGCAGTGAGATTAGGATAAATTTATGTGGGAGAAGATTTTATTGCTCTGTCACGTGTGTAGGCTCTCCGAGGGAGTCGACAGTCTTTTGTGTTCTTGAATATTGTGCGGCAAAGATAGTCAGAAGTGAACATACAATTGAGTGAAGCTCACTTGGATGAAAGTCATATCAACAGAAAGCTGGCAACGGGCACCAGGGCATTAGGATAAAACAAAGAAGAAAAAATCCATTGAATACGATGTTAATACAGTCCCTTATTATGTGTCTAGTGAGAATATCATCGATGGGGTTCTACTCATCCTCAATAGTTCTTTGAACCACATAGTGTCTAAGGACCTCACATTCATCGACCTGCGCTGTGAGGTCTTCGCCCTCCCTCTTATATTCTACGATTCCCTCGCTTACACAAACTATGGTTAGGTCTAATTCTTCGGGGCGGTGTTGGTGTGGTCTCTCTCCATTTTTGGTTAGAAACTTCCTCTCTGCATTCTTTCGGCTTCTGGGTTTCTAGGGAGGTGGGTTAATTGGAGTTGGGAAGTTCTTTGGGAGGTGATGTAGTGCTCTATCTGAACCGGATAGCCATATCACGAGGAGGTTTAGTTAGGAGAGAGGGAGTTCTATCGTGACACTTCTTAGTACTGACTTGGATGATTTAAGACTTGTGTGGTCTACTTGGGTCTGCTTACCGCTTCGAAACAAATGGCAGGCATTCTTGCAATTTTGTTGACTGGAGTTACAGAAACAGCTCGCTAGAATGTTGCTTGGAAATTGATTGCACTTTCTTCAAGGGCATCCCAATATCTTCATATTGCACCTCCGTATCAACCATTTGAATTCAACCATGCGGAGGTCGTATCCGAAAACCCTAGGACTCGCATCGTTCGAGGCGGGCACTATTCCCTCAAATCGGATTAATCATCAACCGGCCCTGCTCTTCGCTAAATAAATCGACAGAAGAGTCACGGAAGATATAGTTCCAGAGGGACCTACTAAACAATAGGTGCACTCTTGGAATACAAAAGAAGTAGGAAAGAAGTTCGGTCATGAATCCCCCTCTGCTGACTCCACGAGGGTGGCCCATTGAATACCTTTTGTTCTTAAACCTAAGACAGGATACAAGTCAGTAAGTAGTTGTAGCCTCCAGGATTTACAATGCACCATTTAAACGCTTTTTCTAGCTATGCCTAGTTATCTTCCAATTTAAAGACCATGGACCGGGGGAAGGAGGTTTGAAATCCGCTCGTTAGATGTGATATGTGCATCTTCTTTGCCTCAGGTAGCTCCCCTTAAACTGGAGAGAATACAATTCTCTTCTTCCCAAATTGCCACATTGTCATTGAAGGTTGCCAATATGAATCGGTATAGTCACTTATATTGGAATGGGATCCATACAAACACGGTAATAACAATATGGATCGAAATTGTATACTCACGGAGGGAACACGACGTTATAGGATAGCTTGATTGTGCTATTTTGAATGTATCTTAAACGTGAATACACCAGAGTATGAATGCTATATAGATAAGTCATATGTAAGTTACTGAGAACTTTCCAGAAGAAATTCTTTGAGAAAGGACTGTATTAATACTGAGATCATAACTTTGGGGAACGCCGGGATGAAATTGACAACACAACTTTCCCCCAATTCTTGAGGATTACTCCTTTGATTACTATTTACATTCAAGCGAACAGAAATAGAATTTTAGTCTTACCAGAAACGCAGACTCGTTGTCTCGCATTCAACACAGAGAACAGAGCGCTGTATTGTTACCAGATTGCAGAGAGGCCTCCAGCTGCAAAGTAAATCCTCATTGCGTCAGAATTTCTCTGCTTTGCATGTAGCCATTCATATATTTCGCCAGGGGTCCAAAAACCTTTACCCAGGTAAGATGAAACACCTCCTACGGATGCAGAATATTAAAGAGGGGAAGAGTTGGTTGAGATATCGAAAAAGTCTGTCTACACGGACTTACCTTGTCGTATTGGCGCCAATGAACCGCCTTCCAATCTCTCTCTCGTTTCCCATAGACGCAAATAATGGAAGTTAAGGCCGCAAAGATTTCTGTGAGAAAACCGTTAGACTAATAGAGAGTAGCACTTCTTTGGAAATCCTCCTCCGCCTCCGCCTTCGCCAAATCTCATTCTCGTCATCCTGGCTAGAAGGGGCTCTAATGAGCGCACTCTAAAGAGTAACAAATCCCGATGGGAGCTCCCCAGGTGGACTCATTCGCGAAGGATATTGTGGCTGCATCGGAGCCCTCCTGATATGTTTCCTGCTCCCATCTACCTGGAAGACTAAACCCATACAAATCGTTGTCCTCTAGTAGCCATTACGGGTTTTCCAATACCCGGTATTTCCTTGCACTTGGTCGAGCATCCGGGTCTTGTAGTCTCCGAGTTTGGCATTGCGTACGTAAGAGTTCTTTCAGGTGTAGTTTTGCTCGTCTTTTGACAGTTTCTTTGGTCATGGTTGTTGGATGCGGAATCCCCAGTAGTTAGAAAATAGAATAGAACTTGTTGTTAGAGCCTCTAAAGCATGGCTTTTATAGTAAATACATGAAAGAATACTAGTAAGAATATAAATGAAAATATTACTAAAAGTATTAGACAATTCCACCAAGTACCAGTGCTCCGGCCTTCCGGGGGTTCCGGATGACTCACCCAACAATGATGATTGCTGAAGAGTGGCAATTATTTGGCAGAATTTGAGGCTACGGCATTAGAGTCGTATTATTAATATTTTCCAAAATTAAGCTATTTTTTCAGGAATTGCTAATCAAATGTATTATTGTGGGAGGTCAAAGAAAGGAAGAAACAGAATTAAATATATGCATACAAAATATGACTAGGGTCGTGATCGTGGCCGCAGGCAAAACTCACGAGAGAAGAGAGACTAGTTCTCTGAGGAGAAGCACTTCTCGTCACATACAGACAGCTCACAGTCTTTCATCCTATGGAGACAGACACCTTCGGTACAAGACACGTGGGTGTGAGCTCCGGCACCAACAATTACCTCCTCGATTACCAGCTCAAGCTGAGTAGTGATGTGACGCATCGCCGATATCGTTACAATGGAGATTGCTTCCTGGACGGCCGTCATGATCTTCTGGCTCATCTCGACTGTGACATGTTCGACAGTGCTCTCAGCGATCTTGATAATCGCTTCCTTGACTACGGGATGACCAGCGAAAATGGATAGATCTGGCTCAGCGATGACTTTGAACTTCATCCAAGGTACTTCTGTGAGGATCTTTGAAAGCTTCTTCTCGATGATGAGGATGGTAAGACAACCATTCTTGTTGCACAACCTGAGACGGAGATCGAACCTGCAGGTTTTGTAGGCCTCACCGTCGGCACAGAGGCACTCGGCGACCAAAAACCAGCCATCGAGGAAGATGTTCTGACAGCTTTGCGTGAATCCCTTTCCACCCCAGGTCAGGACACCATCAATATTGCCGATATGCTGGTCGAGGTCGAGGCAAGAGTTCTCCAGATATCCATCGTCCCTCTGGCAATCGGCGTAGAACTTCCCGTCCCTAAAGTCGAGGTTGGAGCAAGTCTCATGCACAGCCCTCTGTGCACTGATTCCATAACCAGATATGAGTGTGGTTAGCAGCATGCTAATAAGTATAGTAACATTGTAATATACCTTTTGAAAGAGGATTCGGAAAAGCTCGCGCTACTGGCCGTCACAACCTCGGTGGTGGAAGAGGACAATAGGGCAGAAGAATCCCCACTGCTCTGGGACGACTCAGTCCTCATCCTAGCCATTCCCAGTTTCGCTCCATTCGTCCTAGGGAACCTAGACGACGGCGCAGGCGAGGGGGCCCTATGGGCAGTACCTTCGATCTTCAAGTTACTAAACGTTCGTGGTTAGAATATTAGACGCATGTCAACACAAATATCTGGCACGCTTACCTTTCAGTCTTGGCTCCGAGTGAAGGCATATTGCTATTTGCTAAAGTTAATATGCGTCAACGACTTATTTCGAGGAGAACTCACTGCAGAGAAGAGGACGGTTTAGTGGCGTAGAGCTTGTGTTAATGAACTGAGAGAGACCGTACAACATTTATACGTTTTCAAGATTCCGTCGAATAGCCATTTTAGTGGCTGAACCTACTTGGAAAGGTGCGGTTCACCGGAGGACTTGCCGTTCCGCTTGAGTTCTCGGTGGCGACACACCGCTGTTGGCAATAGACATGTATAAAGGAGGAGTATGATGTATCTCGCTTAGCCACTCAGACCCTAATAGGAGAACGAAGGCCACAACCTTAGGACGAAGAACAATTATGTCGGTCGACTGGATTGCCTTTGCAGAAATTATGCTTCTATGAAGCCGAGGTTGGGCACTGAAGCTGCACTGAAGGTACCTTTTTGCTGGCGCATTAAACCAGAAACTTGAGGTTGTCAAATGTACATTCGCGACAAATCGAGTGGCGTTCCCCTTGAAACTGGGAATCGATTGATTGGGTTCACGGAACTTAACTTTATGATTCTGTCGATATCCCGTAAATGGAATAACACGTACAAGTACCTCTCTATATATATTTAATGAAAACCCCTGTGAGAAACCTGGGATTTGAAGACCGTTGAAATGTACATACAATTTATACAGAATAAAGTCCACCCTCTGCCACTGGAGTGTGATATTGAGCCTCAAGTTACCTCCCATCACTGGTTAAGGATCACCACCTCCTTTCATACTTCGGAATATTTGACCTATATTGCATATTACTTGGTTGAAATTGTGAGTTGCTTTGAGGTCATAAAGCCCAACCTTCCGCTGTATTTTACAAAGCAACCACCTTCGGCTCCTCTACCATCAGTGGTCACATTTGATTCTTTTAAGTGTGTGGTTGAATATTTCTGTGGTCATGAGTCGACGATAACCTTCCAAATCAGTGGATGGGCAGGGTGCCTTTTGGTGCCACCACATCGAAAGGTACCAAGGCTCACTCTGACAAGGGGTTCCTTTGCAAAATCGCTAAAATATCCTATGGAAGTTATGATTGTTGTCAACACCTTAAAGCTGCGATTTCATTGAAGCCCTGGAATCTCCAAGTCAAATGCTTAGATCTCTTTTTCCTTTCTTGGCCATCCATGGATTGGCTTGAGTGGCCATGCGTACTCCTTGCTCCGGTCATACCCCTATTCTAAGTTGAAAGAAAGGCATTCGTTGTCCAAACGCGTTGGTTGATGAAGATTAGGCAACTAACATGCTCACTCGAACTAACAGCTTTTGTGACATATTCAATGTGAAAAGGTGAAAAGGTGAAAAAGTGCAACATTGCACATGATTATTGTCGAATTTTCCATGCATTTCCTTGCAGTGATACAGTGTTGGCAACTTGCTTCAGCAGCGCCCAGCGAGTTTAGTTAGAACAATAAACTATAGATGAGAGGTTTTGTAAGGTGGCCTTTGATACTAGATACATAAATGAATATTACTAAGATAATAAGAGAAAAAATTAGTAAAGTGATTAGTAAAGGACTCTTGAATGTTCTACTAAATTCCTGGTCTCCGGCCGGCTGGTCTCCCGGGGTTCAGGATGACACTTCGCAAATTGTGAGCTGTAAACCTTGATTATGGGATGATTTACACGAAGTTTAGCACTTGAAAGATACAACATGGAGTAATTGGAAGTTCGATTTGAAATCCCAATCAGGTAAAGCATGTTGGTGGCAATATAATATGTGAAACACCCTAAATATCACGCTGTAAAACACGTGTGAATATAAAATGTAAATTTCGAATAATTATCTTCATTTCGAATGTATGAGGCACTGGAACCAACGAAACGATATCAGGTGTAAAACGACACAAGTATACAATTTCCGTTTCCATTTAAAATCGAAGCTGTGGCTCCCACTTCCGTTTGCATTCAAGATCATTAACTACATTTTTACCAAGCTTTCATTCTGTATCTACAAGAACTTCTGTAATATGTATTCCATTTCATCTCCTCACCTTGGCAGATAATAGCTTTTGCATTTTAAATGTCAAAAACGAATGCCTCTCCGGATTATTCTTTAAATAAATGATTTTCTAAATATTGTCATGTAAACAAGGTTTACAGTCCATGATTTGCAAAGTGTGACTCATCCAACATACAGCTCCTGGCCTCTCCTGTAATTATGATCGAAACTTGACACGAACCCAGATATGAAACCAATGTCTCGTTCGGAAGTATTTTAAAATGCCCCGGTTTAAGGAACATCATATGTGACCGACACTGAAGGTGTAAAGAAGAGCACAATACCTAACAACCTTAAGTGCTTGTCTTTTGACGAGTTTCTTTGGGCATGGTGATTGCTGAAGCGTGGCGATTACTGTGGCGGAGTTCATCGCTGCGGCATTTGAATCTTGTTGTTAATTGACATTTTTAGGGGGTGTCGAAAGAAAGAAAGAAATAGGATTAAAATATATGTATACAGGAAATGACTTGGATGGAATCATGACGGGGTGAAAACTCGAGAACGATACATGAGGATAGAAGGGAGATCAATACTCTGAGGAGAAGCACTTCTCGTCACATACAGACAGCTCACAATCTTTCATCCTATGGAGACAGACACCTTCGGTGCAAGACGTATGGGCATGAGCTCCGGCACCAACAATTACCTCCTCGACGACCAGCTCAAGCTGGGTAGTGATGTGACGCATCGCCGACATCGTTACAATGGAGATTGCTTCCTGGACGGCCGTCATGATCTTCTGGCTCATCTCTACGGTGACATGTTGGACAGTGCTTTCAGCGATCTTGACCATCGCTTCCTTGACCACGGGATGGCCAGCGAAGATGGATAGATCTGGCTCGGCGATGACTTTGAACTTCATCCAAGGTACTTCCGTGAGGATTTTCGAAAGCTTCTTCTCGATAATGAGGATGGCAAGACAGCCGTTCTTGTTACACAACTTGTGACGGAGGTCAATCCTGCAGGATTTATAGGTCTCACCGTCGGCGCAGAGGCACTCGGCGACCAAAAACCAGCCATCGAGGAAAATGTTCTGGCAACTTTGCGTGAATCCCTTTGCGCCCCAGGTCAGGACGCCGTCGATATTGCCGATATGCTGGTCAAGATCAAGGCAAGAGTTTTCAAAACCTCCATCATCCCTCTGGCAGTCGGCGTAGAACTTCCCGTCCCTAAAGTTGAGGTTGGAGCAAGTCTCGTGTACAGCCCTCTGCGCACCGATTCTATAACCAGATATCCGCGTGGTTAGTAACATGCTAATAAGTATAGTAACACTGCAATGTACCTTTTGAAAGAGGATTCGGAAAAGCTCGCGCTGCTGGCCGTCGTAACCTCGGTGGCGGAAGAGGAAAATAGGGCAGAAAAATCGCCGCTGCTCTGAGACGACTCAGTCCTCATCCTAGTCATTCCGGGCTTCGCTCCATTTGTCTTAGGCAGCTTTGGTGACGGCGCAGGTGACGGAGCCCTATGGGCAGTCCCTTCGATCTTCAAGTTGCTAAATGTTCATGGTCAGAATGTTGGGCGCGTTTCAATTACAAAAACATCTGGTGTGCGTACCTGTCTGCTTTGGCTCCGAGTAAAGGCATATTTCTGTTTGCCAACGTTAAGCTGCGTCAACGGCTTGCTTCAAGGAGAGCTCACCTGAAGAGAAACAGGATGATTTAGTGGTGTAGGGAAAGTGTTGATGAGCTGAGAAATACCGTACAACATTTATACGTTTTCAAGATTCCCGTCAAATAACCATTATAGTGGTTGGACCTGCTAAAAAAAGGTACCATACAGCGCAGCGGAGGGCTTTCTGTTCCGTTTGAGTTCTCGGTGGGAACACGCCACCGTTCCCAATAGAGGCGCATAACGAACGAATGAATTATGAGTTGCTCTACCATTCGGATCCTAATTGGCGGAATGAAGGTCACACCTCAGGACAAAGGACAGTTGTGGGATTGCCCTTGCAGAAATTATGCTTGATGCAGCCAAGGCTGAGCACAGAAGTTACACGGAAGGTACCTTTTTGCTGGTGTAGCCAGCCAGAAGTTTACTCGCGGGATTTATCAAATACTCATCCGCGTCGAATTGAGTGGCTTGCCCCCTTGAAGCTGAGAATCGGTTGATTGCGTTCATGGAGATTAACTTCATGGTTCTGTCGATATTGTGTCCCGACGATGGTAGAACAAGTCCAAAAACTGCTCTGTCTATTTAATAAAACCTATAAGAAACCTGGCATTTTGAAGACCGTTGAAATGTACGTACGATTCATACGAAATGGAGTCCAGCCTCTGTTTGAGTGAGATGTTGAGCTTCAAGACTGATCAAGTTACCTTCCGTCACCGGTTAAGGATCGCCACCTCCTTTCATGGCCAGAACAGCTGACCTGTGTTGTACATTACTTGATTGAAATTTTGAGTTTCTTTGAGATCGGAGAGCCCAACCTTCCACTGTATTTTCCGAAGCAACCACCCTCGACTTCACCTTCGTTAGTGATCGTGATAACTCACATTTGGATCTCTAAGTGGGTGTGGATGAATATTTCTATGATCATTAGTTGGCGCTAACCCTCCAAATCAGTGGATAAGCAGGGTGCCTTTGATGGCCACCACAGCGAAAGGTACCAAGGTCCCTTTGCAAAATCGTTAAAAGTTCCTAAGTATGCCAGCCATGATTGTTGTAAATACCTTAAGGGTGCCATTTCATTGAAGCCCTGGATTCCCGGTCAAATGCTTAGACCCCTTCTTCCTTTCTTAGTTATGCCTTTATTACATGATATCCATGGATTGAGCGTCTGTACGTGGATCTTGTTCCGATCATATGCATATTCCGAATTGAATGAAAGGCATTCATGGTTCAAACGCGTCCGTTGATGAAGACCGGGCAACTGACATTCTTACCTCGAACCCACGGCGCCATGGGGTCTTCACTGTGAAAAGGTGAAAAATGAAACATTGCACATGATCGATGCCAAGTTTTCCATGAATTTCCTTACGGTGAAACAGCTCCTGAGCTCTCTTGTAAGTGTGGTTGACGTGAAGCCAGTGTCTTATTCAGAACCATTTGAGAAATGCCCTGGTTCAAGGAACACCAGATTGGTGCATAAGTAACCGACACTGAAGGTGCAAAGAAGAGCACAGTACCCAGTATCCAACTACTACCGCTTCTTCCCTCCATCGGTATGACTCTCGTGGTCGTGTGCGACGAGCCCAACACGGACTTGGCGCCTTTCACCGACAACGGAGGCTTAGTCATGCAAGGGGTGTTCATCATCGCGCCTAACGTCGTCAGCGTCGATACCAGCTCGCCGCCGTCATAATGACCCACTCTAGCAGTGATAATATCTCAATACCCTTTCCCAAACCTCCCAGTCCAGAACCATATTCACTATCTCAACAGCCTGGCCCTGCTCCTGTCGGTATTGACGATATTCTGGTTGTCACTCCATCCTCGGATCCGCCACCCCCTTATCGCGCTCCAAGAAGAGCAAGAGGAGGAACACGAAGCTCCCGACGCACATTACAAGCCTCAGAAGATTCCGTTCAAAGTTTACCGACACTCTCTCATGCAGCAGAAGCTGAAGGAGCGACGGAAACAACACCATTGCTACGTGGCCGAGCGCGAACATTGTCTCATTCATCGACCGCTCATTCGGTGAATTCTCTGGCGCAGACTGTGATATCATCTTCGAGGACCGTTATTTCATTATTCCAGACCGAAGAAGACGATGTCGGAGGGGATACCATTTCGATGACGGATTTGCCATTTCGTGACCGTGCCAAACGTTACTTCAGACCATTGGTCAAACGAAAATATTACGCGTCATTATTCCATCTATTCGTTTTAAATCTGCCATATGAAATTGTTGTATGGGTGTATCTATTTGTGGGGACAGTGGTATGTTGCCTTCCTGTTATTTTGTTATCTAGTATTCACATACCGATTGATAGACTGGTACTACTCTATTGATAACTTTACCTCTTGGTGTTATACTATGCTTCATAAATTTGATTGGTGCACGAATCTTTGCACGTGGCGAGGTATGTGCCCGACTTGCCGAAATTATTTCAATAAATTAACCATGAATCGGCTCCTCTCCCACTTAAACCTATAGATTGCTCTCCAGACAAAGTTCCACGGTCCTCTCTCTGTGCTTCCTCCTCACCCTCCTCACCCTATATTCTCCCGATATCGCCCACCTCCCCGGCAAACCGACTCCATACTTGAAAATAATCCCATATCATATACACCCATACCCGAAACGAGTTTTCTCCGACTAACCTATCTTATGGTATGTCTTCCGCCACCTTCCCTTTTACCCATTCTTATTTACGTCACCAAATATCTGAAGTTTACCGACCCTAAGTCATACCAGGCCCTGTTTTACTTCCTTGTTATCAAACCAGGTCTAACCCTTCTCATCTTCATCGCAATTGCAGTTCTTGTCCCTACTGCGTTTGTTTTGATTTTGCCTGCACCTGCTGTTTTGCGTGCAGTTAGACGAGTCGGAATTTGGCAGGCAGATGTTGCTATCGATGCGTTGAGCTGAGTGTTTTCTTGTGGTTCAAAAAAGATGTATTTTTCTTCTTGGATGGTGTCGGTGTGCTTGCTGGTAACTTTATTAACTTCTTTGACAACGAAATATTCTATGATTTCATTTTGCTAGGTAATACACTTTTTTGCTTCTCGCTATCGTGAACCCTGGATAGAGCAAAAAAAAAAAAAAAAGATAATCGGGGATGTACCCTTCAGCCCCGCCTGTTGGGGCTGCTGGGGCACGTGTTTGGCAAAGGGGTTTTTTTTTTGACAAAACATAAGGCTTTTTTTTTGGT
>Ga0157379_10004569_pt1 | contig 11873 bp, 18 predicted proteins | sample S25metaG_FD_121802 | JGI IMG/M metagenome (GOLD analysis project Ga0157379, IMG submission 121802) | Switchgrass rhizosphere microbial communities from Kellogg Biological Station, Michigan, USA - S2-5 metaG | ecosystem: Host-associated > Plants > Roots > Rhizosphere > Soil | place: USA... | reverse complement strand
GGCCCTTCTCGTTCTTCATCGTCTAAGCCTTCCGGATCCTCTTCTCGTATTGGAACGGGAGCCAGTACCGCAACCAAGACCCCTTCAAGAACCCCAACGGTACATTCATATCCTCTCTCACCAAGACTACCTCGACAATCCCATGCACTTTCTGCGCCACAACTCGATCCCCATCCCCATCCAACACCTGCTCCTCAACCTGCTTCCGCATTATCTATCTGGTTGGTCGCCCATAGGTATTCGATGCCTGGCTTGTCGACGTTGGCTCTATCACATATGATGAATACGTATGTATCTGAATTTAATTTCTTGTGCGGTATTTTAACTCTTAGGTTCAGAATTCAACCTGGGACAGCATTACCTCTGCTTCTGGCAACAGCTAGATGGGATGATCTCCATGCATTAGTCGAGGTAGGAACCTCTTACCTTTGCCATTGATTATTTTTCCTGACATTTTTATGATTTAATAGGATTATATCGTCGATCAATGGGACCTCGCTTGTGCATCTGAAGAATTTGATAGATGCTGTCAAGAGGTCGCGGCAGGAGAGTACGTTTAGAATTCTTTTATTTCTCTACGATTCAGTACTCATTTTACTCATTTTTTCAGGTGGGGACCTGAAGGTGGAAGAACATTTGCAGCTCTCTTCAGGCGGTTACGCTCAAGATGAACCTTATGTCCTTTATGCATTTTAATCCTTGCCATCTTGTTTTCTCTTGGCCATTGTAATTCTTAACTCTCGCTACATCACCTACCCCCACTCTTTACGACATTTATGACATGTATCTACTTATACTTATTCCAGTGCTCCTAGATCTCCTAGATCATATACGACAAAACTCGTTCCAATCCTTTCCATCCACCATTTCCACTTCTTCACCTGAATTCACTTTCGCACAGTTTCCACATACCCTAGGTTTTGGTGCTTCAATACTCGTATCTAATCGATCTTCTTATCTACCCGTTCAATTGCCTGAACCTGCATCTATCAGTTTGAATGAAGCTCATGCTTCCCACGTTTCCAACCTCTTCATCCTGACCTTCTTCATGATTTCTTCCTAGTTTCAATTTCGTTATTTTCCTAGCACTCCAAGAAGACGCACCTTCAGACGTTGACATGTCTGCCTAATGTGCTCACAGCGACTACACACATGTTTGCATTGCGTCCTCATCGAGGATTCGCAACATTGGCCGACGAGTTGCTCGATGTCGCTTTCATACCTTCGGGGATTCCTTATGTACAAAGTTCCGAAAGGAGAAAACTACCAGTGAAGTTGTGGGCGCATTCAAATAGGTGAGTGAGAGTTTTTTCCTCCGCCATTGATAATTGATGAGGTTGGTACCGAAGTACTGGTTGGGTTTGTATATAGAGTACAACACCCTATATTTGGGGCTTGACAGGGACCTAATGACGGGTCGACTTTGAGGTTCGTCAACCCTTGTCAGCTATGTCGAGTGACACCGCTACATCGAGCTACACGTAGAGTAGCGCCGAATGCCAAACCCTCCATTACCATGTACTCCCAGATGGTTATTCTCCACAGAAGGCATATTTACCTCCCACTGTTGAAGGTCCTGGATTTTCTACAGCAATGCGTGGATTCGATCCTTCAATATATCTCCATCGTAATCGCTTCCCGCTCTTTATCGCTCGCTCCTCTGGTCTCTTCAACACCATGTATAACCACTTCCACGAAATTCTTGAACTTCATCCAGTCGTCGATGGGCCTATCAGCTGTAAGGTCCTCTATGGTGGATACGGAGTGGCCCGGAAGGATTGTTCCAAGTTTCCATATTTCCATGACGAAGCCCAGACGTCCCATTGGCATTTCTCGCGCCATCAACTATCCTGTCGCAAAAGAGTTTGAAGCACTGACGGACAATAGGATCAATTTCGAGGAACGCTATAGAGACCTCTACGGCTCTGTCATAAGCGATTTCGCGGTCGGGAATGTTCTTGTCGCTCCTTTGGCGGAGGAGCTTCGCGATGTTATTATTCTATGGGAGAACATGTCTGCTGGTGTATTCAATTGTCATGTATCAACTCGAGGAAATCGTCTCAGGGCAGAGGTCATTAATTTGACTGCAAACAGAATAACAGACATGGGAAAATGAAGACACAATCTTGGCCAAGGCATGTATTCTTCCTTCTCTGGAGATTAGCATTTGAGAAAAAAAATCTTCAACTCTCCTTTCATGCAGTACATATGGATCCCAACTCTCGCCAGTAATCATTTATCACTAGAACTTCTTTGTAAGACATTCATTTAGGTGGATGTATCAGCTGTTCTTACTATGCCTCTTTCTGATTATTCTTATGCGTTGGAATCGACTGCGAGGGGTGTTCAAGTTCTTAGAGACTTCGTTGAGCAGTCGCCTTCGTTTACAGTTTCATCCTTGCTCTCTTTGTTTCTCTTTCACGGCATATGTCTACTTGTACCCCCTTCCTCGGCTCGCCTATCCTCTAATATATCCAGCACTTTATCATCCATTCTTCGCCGTCTTATATGGCCCTTGCAGCGTTTTTCAGTATTCTGGAAGGTCCGGGAGAAGTAAGATTCCGCCGTAAAGCTTGCCACAGAATTGGTTCCACAAAAGATTGCGGGCTTTAGTGCTGCAGCTCCAGAGTCGAAAAAAAGCAAAATGATTAATATTATACCATTTTATTCGACAAAGATATTCTGAGAAGAGCCTCACATATGTTGTGGTAATCTAACGGAGGTCCAAAGCATCTGTTATCTCTGCATCAAAGATCCACGCGCTCCTATCTAATCGAGCTTCTTATCTACCCCTTCGATCGCGTGACCCTGCGTTTGTCAATTAGACTTGAGCCCCTTCTTCGAACCACTTTCATCTTAACCTTCTTCACGCTTTACTCTTCTCTTGGTTTCAGGACCGTTATGTTCCTCGCTCGTAACATTGCAAGAAGACCACATCTGGGTTCTCAGGCGCGTCTGCAACCCAACGCGCTCAGACTCAGGCTTTTTTTACACCCCCCGCGTGGGCTCGCAACATTAGCTGATGAAGTACGCTCGGACGATACTTTTCATATCCCCGTTGTCGATTTCGGAAAGTATCTCTGTGCACAAAGTGCTGCCGAGAAGGAGAAAACCGCCAGTGAAGTCGTAGGCGCATTCAAAGAGGCGAGTGAGACGTTTTTTTTTCTGCTTGCTTTGCTAGTTGATAACTTCGGCGTCGGAATACAGGTTGGATTCGTGTATTTGAAGAACCATGGTGTTCCAGATGCTGCAGTGAAGAACGTATTCCAGAAAGTGGGTGATATCTTATTGATCTTATATGGTTGGCTAAATTACCTCCAGAGCGCCAAATTCTTTGAGCTACCGTTTGAGAAGAAGGCAAGTTATTCGTTATCATTAGGGAAAGAAAAGGCTTATAGTCGATATAGAACAGATTGGCATGGGAAGGTTGGCAAACTCGCTTAAGTGATTAGTGATGACTCGCTTGCTTAGTTCGAGTAGATCCTCGCAGCAATCGTGGATACGTTGCGAAAGGCAGAGAGCGTGTCACACAATCCAACGATGGTATGCAAGTATTATTCAATATTTCAGTTTTTATATACCTAATATCCTTTTTAATAGCCGCAGAAATCGCCGCTATGCGAGCTAAAGCACCAGACTGGAAAGAGTCCATGGAAATCGGTCGCGATTGGGATCCCACATGGAAAAACATGTGGCCTCAAGAGTCTGACGTACCCGAGTTCAAACAGACAATGAAGGACTTCTTCCAGGTAAGCCGTCATGGAAGCTACAGTAACATTCTCAAAACGATCTTTGTGTTCGTAGACATGTCATGACCTCCATGTCTCAGTCATGAGTTCTGTTGCCCTTGGTTTGGGAATCGACGAGAAGTTCTTTGATTCACTGATAAACGAACAATATCATAATATGAGGTGAATCGAATTTGGAATTTCTCATCATTTTGACTTTCTCACTTCATCGAAGGTTGCTTTCGTATCCACCCGTCAAAGCGTCTGTTTTGAAGCAAGAAGGCCAAGCTCGTGCTGGGGCTCATTCTGGTAGGATTGTATTTAATTGGTGTTGATTATTGTAAAATTCTGACCATTCCCCCATAGATTATGGATCGTTGACTTTCGTGTTCCAAGACTCAGTGAGACTACACCCTTATTTTCCTGCCAATAGTATACTGAGTAAAGCAGGTCGGCGGATTGGAAGTTCAAAACCCACATACCAAACAATTCCACCCTGCCACGCCTATTGTAAGACCCAGTTTCCTTTAATCCTAACCTTTATTAAATTATTCCACAGGAAGGCACCATAGTGGTTAACGTCGGGGACTTACTAGCTCGTTGGTCTAACGATACTTTACGAAGCACCCTCCATCGTGTTGTCGCTCCACGAATTCGCCAGGCTGATGACGAGTTTACCCCTGCTCGTCAATCGATTGCATTCTTTTGTAATCCCAATGGCGGAGCTAGGATTAGTTGTTTGCCTCATTTTCCGGCCGACCAGGCTAAATATTCCCCTGTTACTACTGAAGAGTACATCGTTGGAAGGTATGCACAATTCAATTTTTTCAATTTCCTCTTCTCGTGATTTACGGTACAAACCCACAGGTTAAAGGCTACTTATAGTTAACTCGGATGGAATGCTGTAATTATACCTTCAATGTAATCTGGATCAATAACCCATGGCTCTATTTTCCTTCAAGTTTCTCCAAAATATGGGCCGAAAGGGCATTTTCTAAAACTATAGATGTGTTCATTTGGAGAACTTCTTCATACGCCACCGTCTTCCCAGAGTCAGAGCTTGTCTTAACTCCCTTAGCGGTTAAAAGGTATGCCAGTGCGTCCAATTATAGTGGCAATGAAAATTGCACCAAGTAAACATTTGGTTATTCATTATTCAGAATGTAACCAATAAATTCTATTTTTTCAGATGGCATTTGGTTGTCATTTAAGTCTGCCCCCATAACGACCATCTACAGGCGTTATCTCCCAATCTATCAAGGTTATCCTCTTGTGGAGAACATTGACAAGTATCGTCTAGGGGGATATCATCCTACTGATCTTGGCGATGTCCTTCACAATGAACGCTACAAAACTATCCATGGGCTAGGGCAGAAGGAATTACCCTCTGGAAAGTTGCTCCGAATAAGTTGAGACCCTGATTCGGAAGATGCTCTGTTATGAACCTAATTAAAGGACTCGGACAGAGGGCACGGAGTTAAAGCGATCTCTTCCTATGGAACTATCACATGTATCACTACTGCCCATGTTTCGAGTGATGTTCTCGCGAAAGGGTTAAAGAAACTCGCCGAATGATATAATTGATACCCAAGTCGAAGCCATCTGTGTTACGAAAAGTCAGGAAGGGGAAGGAAGACGACAGATGCATATCAGCTGTTAATATTTGATACTTAAACTGATCTACTTTAGTTTCATTACTTACTCCGTATAAGTGCGTTTCACTGGCTAATGGGGGGAGGTCACGCCGTGTTGTCACGTCCTGTCATGGGGGAATCAAAACCAAAATATCAAAGCTTTGGGTCTCTGACGACATGCTGGATGTATTTTTTATGTAGAGAATCCAAATGCATTATATCTAGTATGACTTCTGCGGTTGACTATACCTTAGGAACAGGAGACAAGGGTATGCCCCATGCCTCTTCGGTTGCGAAGCACGAAGTCCACAGCACTAGCTGTATTCACAAATTCCATATCTCTTCATAAGTTTCCGACCATTTCTAGAGGTGTGACTCGACATCGAACCCCCTGGAACAATCGATGATACCTCTACTGGACGAACTGAAGACTCCTCCTCCCGTCTGGATGATTGATAACCATTTTTCTATCTTCTTTGGGAGGTTCCTATCCATTCCACATATACTCCTACGGAATTTTGAATGGTTGTTGGGGAAGATGTTGCTGCGAGGAGATCCAGGAGTTTCTAATAAGTATGTTTGGTGGGTCATTCGACGATCCGCGCATAGGAGGAAGGGAACCTTTTTTTTTTGTTCGGAGGAACCGGGACAACGAAGGACGGTCGATATCTGGATTCGGAGGTTAGCGCTGTGTTTGGTTGAAACGGGGAGCCGAAACATCGTCCCTGAGGCTTCGATTCATCAAGTCAGCACACGCTCTGAACAAAAGATTGACGGATGATGGAAGATGGAGGTTACTGGATTTATGGGTTTGGTCGCATTGTTGATTACTCGTTGGCAGTCCAAAAGCGGGGCTCAAGGGTTTGATGGGAGGTGATCGCCTGCTCAAACAGTATGGAGAGCAGGGTTACAACTTACTAAAGAGGACAGTATCAATATCTCAAATCGCCACTACAACGAAACGAACGAATCACAACTCCCAACCCATTACGCTCAATCCTGCTTTTATCTCGAATGAATCACCACCGTCCATCTTGCTTCGAATTCATCATTATCAACTGTACATTGCTTTATTCAACCATCAGGGGGAGGACGAAGAAGAACAAAAGTTACTATTTTGGAGAACGAATGGCACCTTGAACTGATCACCACTAACTTTTCTTTTTCACTTACTTGAATTCTTTCTCTGTTGGTCGGACGTTGGCAACTCATATCACGGATAATCCTCTTTTATTAATTCATTTGTATCTGATCGTCTGACCAATTTTTTTCTGGTCTTTCATTTTCACAATCGGACTTATTTCCTAAATAAATTTCGGATTATCTCATTTTCTTGATGTGTTTGGCATATCGACATCTGTATTGATTGAATTCAAATACCAGTTAAATTTTCTCATTGAATTTCGGTACTACGTGCAGCGACTAACTGAGCATCAAATGAGTACATCATGAAGGAAAGAAGACAAGCATGATAATCAAATTCGGGTTGAGCTACAAACGATCCATAGTGATTTAGGGATATTATTCTGCTATGTTACAGGGTCATTCTGGGTATCTCTAATCGCTTTGAAATATTGACATAAAATGACATCAGCTTTTGTATTACCCATATCTCTTCATTTCATCGGATTCTGCGAACCAATCCTCTTTCTCTCGGATCTCCTCAGGGTTCGCATAATTAATGATAACTGATTTGCTTTGGGAATCTACAAATATAATGAGCACTCTGAGCCAAGAATTGACTGATATCGTGGCACTCACAATGTTCCAAGGCCTCGATTCCATTTTCACGGCCAATTCCACTCTCCTTCATTCCACCCCTAATATATTTCAATATAGACAGGCATAGATACGAGAAGATAGCTTACCACGGAGAACTTGGGTCATTACGATGATGAGAATTGACCCAAACTAGACCGGCCTCGATCTCTGCTGTTACTCTATGTGCACGAGACAAATCTTTTGTCCACATGGCAGCGCCGAGTCCTGTAATACAACTTGCTTTAATGTAATAAACATCTAGGATGTTCATGTACCCACCATATTTGCATGAATTTGCGAGCTGAATAGCTTCTTCTTCACTCTAAAGAATATTCGTCAGTAAAGAGATCAATCACATTCAACTAAGACCGGCCTTGAAGCGTTTGACGACAACGACAGGGCCGAAGATTTCCTCTTGCCATAGTTCATCCTCCGTGTCTATATCAGCAATCACAGTGGGAGGATAGAAATATCCCTGCGAAAGATCATGTTCGTCTAGTTGAGAAAGACCTGTCATTCGTTTTCCTCCGATAAGAACAGTCCCAGATTTTCGATTTTCAATCATTGATGCTATGCGAGAGAGAGAATGGTTTGATATTATGCTTCCCATAGAGGACTGAGGATTTAAAGCTGTCAAATATCAATAAAAATACTTTCAGAAGATGTAATAGACTAACGATTCCCTATTCGGCGAGTGATGCTTTCGATCTTTGTCAGGAATCCCTCTATAAACTTGTCATAGATTCCATCGTGAATAATGAGTCGGGTTCCCGAAACGCAAGTTTGACCAGATGCAATGAAGGAAGCAAATGCGCTATTTCACTGTGTCAAGCATGAACGTTGAAAATGCCTAAGGGAGCGACTCACGCCCCATTGACCGCAGAAATGAGATCTGCGTCTTGAAAGATTATTACAGGGGCCTACGATTATTTTCAGCAACGTTCAGCAGACAAACTTTAATCTATACCTTTCCGCCAAGCTCGGCAGTATAGTGAGCTAAATTAGCACCCACGACGCTTCCAATCTCTCTCCCTGTACGGGTTCCTGCCTGATGAATTCTTAGAATACCGTCTGAAATCGTATCGAAGTATATTCACCGTAATGTCGACTTTCTTGATGCGAGGATCCGAAACCAAATCTGTTCCCGTTATCATTCCAGCACCCGGTAAAACTTGAAGGACACCAGAGGGAACTGGAAAGAGTGTCAAATACTTCGTTGCGGGGGATCTAGAAAAAGTGTCTCACTTCCGGCTTCGAATGCCATTTCAGCAAACTCTAAGACTGATAAAGGAGCTGCCTGTCGCGAGGGTATTTAGAACGAACAGTAACACATTTACGGAACATACCGACCTCAGATGGCTTGACTATCACGCTATTTCCCATGGCGAGTGCGGGAGAAATTTTCTTGATAGCAATAAGCAAGGGATGGTTAAAGGGCTAAAGATGTTATTCAGTGGCAGGCAAGTTGTTACTGACGGAGACATACGCACTGTGATTTGAGCGACAACTCCTATGACCGGCGAAAAGAATATGAGGTGTATTTCGATTCAGAGAAAGCTGGGCTGACCTAGAGGAACTTTTGTCACATAATTGATCAATTTACCTTGGGTGGGTGGTATAAAAGATTGATGCGTTCGAATAAGAGCAGCAAAGTAATCCCTGTACAGATTGTTCACTAAGGGCCATTTCAAAAATTAAATCATGGGTTCGTACAGCCTGAAATAGAGAGAAAATAAGAAATTGAACTTAAGTCAAGAAAAAAATGCACCATTCTGGAAGTCGTCCAAGCTGTGCTTTCATTTCTCGCACGGCTCGTCCTAGCATAAAACAAATTAGAATGGATACTCATTATCATGGAGAATAACTCACCTGTTTGAAGCGAATCAAGAGAGGCAAAGTGATCAATTCGAGATTCCAGAGATCGGGCAAGACGAGATAAAATAATAGAACGTTGTTGAACTGGAGCTTTTGACCAAACGGCGCTATCAAATGCTTCTTGGGCTTTATCGATAGCATGCTTAACATCCGCCAACGAGGTACTCATAACGTCTGAAATATGCTTTCCATCTCCAGGGTTTACAACAGGAATACTATTTTCAACGAGTTAGATAAATACACGGGTCGGAGCGGTTGACGCGAACAAATTAGTACGATCTCTGCTTGCGATAGGGAGGAATTTCCCAGCAATGAACGGGGAATAGGCTTCTTTGACCTTGATTTCAACAAGAATGTAAGTGCAATTGTATAGTCCAGCGTGATATTTCTCTCACCAGGATCCTCGGAGGCTTGAAAGGCATCGACGTGATAGTGAATTCCTAAGGGACGTGTTCCAATAACTCGGCTCCGTTCACACGCCATTCCTTTTCACACTAGCCAGATTACTGGTTCACCTGCTTGCTAGGCTCCTGGAAAGGGGAGGAAATTCTTTAGCCACCAAGAGTAGTCCCCATGGTAGGTTGTTGGTATAATCATTTCGGAGGGATCTTGTTAAAAATTTTTAGGAGCATAAACTTACATGTACTAGACGAGGAGAGTAATGATTTAACTTGTCAAAGCAGCCTAAGGTTGGGAGCGCCTTCTCGGGGAATCTCAACTCACCATCGCCTGATCTTCGACTAATATGATCACCTTAATTCAGTTTCAACTCGCTACCTTTTCTTTGGGTGAGCTTGACTTTGATTCCACAAAAGCCAAATGATAAATATAGTGGGAGTAAGTTTTGCTCCTGTGTAGTAACTGGCAGGAATTGAGGCGACGGGTTTTGCGTTTATTCATTAGCCAATGGAGAAAATTCTGCAGTTGGATTCGAGCAAGTCTTGACTCACTAGTTTATGAAAGAATTTCGAATGTCGCCAGAATCAATGTTTAGGTTATTTCATACGCTGATATCGATAAGACGATGGATAACAGCTTTAGCGCTAGAATGTTGCTCTTTCCTAAACAGGATCAATCATTTAGACGCCCGGGCGCTTCTTATCTGACGTTTCGATGTTATTATTTTTAATTCTTTCCTATCCACTACCACCATCTCTGAAAGCTGAGGTGCTGAGAAGATTTGTACGACACATTTCGCCAACATTTCCTCCATGACTGCAAGATTTTTGGTTGATATCCACACTCATGTTTATCTTCCTCGTTATGTATCCTTCCTCCGCTCCAGGACTCAAGTGCCCCGAATTTCAAGCCTAATGGGAGCCAACGGAAAAGAAGATGCTAGATTGCACATTCTTCCAAATGAACCGAGCGGTGGAAGACCCGTTGGACCTCAGGTATGTACTCGTCATTCTGTAATTTCTTATGCATCGGTTCTGACAAAGCTTCCGTTCAGTACTGGGACCGCGGTGAAAAGTTAAAGTTCATGGATACCTACAATATTGGAGTTTCTGTCGTAAGGTGTGAACCGTGATTAAGCCTACTGTCTTTGAGTTAGAGCTGCATTACAGTCCAGCTAACCCATGGCTCGACTTCTTGGATGCCCCTGCAGCAACTGAAATGGCTGGCCTCATGAATTCCGATCTTGAAGAATATTGCTCTGGTGGTCCCAGCGTACAGGCGGTTTCTGGCAGTACCATAAAGCGTCTGTATGCTTTCGGCGTGCTTCCATTAGTCCCTGCGGTATCAGTATCCTCACTTCTGGAGTCGATAACTCAAGTTGCTGCTCTTCCCCATCTTAGGGGTGTGATTATGGGGACCAAAGGCATCGGTAAAGGCCTAGACGATGAGAAACTGGAACCTGTATGGGAAGCCCTTGCCCGCGAGAAACTAGTCGTCTTCCTGCATCCCCACTATGGCGTCGATTCATTAGCGTGGGGAGAAAAGGATAATGGCCATGTTTTGCCTCTGGCGTTGGGATTCCCATTTGAGACGACAACAGTAAGCTCTCCACCCCATCTATCTTTCAGCTATTAATCTGCCGTAGGCTACTACGCGTTTAATCCTTTCCGGAGTCTTCGATAGACACCCAACACTCCGGTTACTCATCGCTCACTCTGGAGCGGCCCTTCCGCAGTTGTCCTCTCGCCTGGCCTCTTGTGTGCACCACGATCCAGTAGTGGCATCGAGATTGAAGCACGACGCGCGATACTAGTATGTCCACATTTCATAACAAACTACTCGTTTATTCATATGCTCCAGCCTTGGTAAACTCTGGTATGATGCTGTAGCGTATGGACCGGAGGAGCTAGATTTCGTGAGCAAGGTCGTAGAACGATCAAAGCGATACGAAGGCGAAGAACAAATCGGAAGTGAAAGGATCATGTTCGGTACAGATCATCCCTTCTTCCCGCCCTTGAACAGCACGGACAAGTGGATGAGTGTCGTGGAGAATCTTGATGCTATCGAAAGTGTATCATCTTGGAACGACAAGCAGAAGGATGGCGTCTGTGGAGCTAACGCTATAACCTTACTCGGTCTTGGAAGTCCATAAAAAGATATACATAGGTGATACGGACTATTGTACATTCTTGGGAATTTGGATCTTCAGACTATAATCGATGTGCTGAACGCTTTGATGGACAGCACTAGTACTGAGGATATCCACTTCTGTAAGGAATTTAGCAGACTGTACTCGTGGAATCAAAATCAACTCACCATTAATGGCTCTCGATTTGAGATTCCCTTCCTCGATGCCGCCACTTGTTTCAATTGAGAACTTCCGCGTTCCACTCCAACGTTCCTTTAGTCTTCTAGCTGTATTGACCAGGTCTTCACCCTCAAGATTATCCAGCATAATAACATCTGCTCCAGCTTC
>Ga0157379_10004567_pt1 | contig 11874 bp, 8 predicted proteins | sample S25metaG_FD_121802 | JGI IMG/M metagenome (GOLD analysis project Ga0157379, IMG submission 121802) | Switchgrass rhizosphere microbial communities from Kellogg Biological Station, Michigan, USA - S2-5 metaG | ecosystem: Host-associated > Plants > Roots > Rhizosphere > Soil | place: USA: Michigan... | reverse complement strand
GGTGGCCAGTTCCAGCACCAGGGAAGGATTGGAGCGCAAGCTTCGCCAGGTGGGCCTGTGGTCGCATTTCGAGCCGCATGTCTATTCCGCCGATCACGTTGCCAATGCCAAGCCGGCGCCGGATATATTTCTCCATGCGGCGGCGCAATTGGGGGTCAGGCCGGCGGAATGCCTGGTTCTGGAAGACAGCGTCAATGGCGTTGTCGCGGCGCGGGCGGCCGGCATGCGGGTCTGGGGTTTTTTGGGAGGCAGCCATGTCCATGATGGGTTTGGCAGCCGCCTGATGGCGGCCGGCGCCGAAAGACTGGCCCGGGACTGGCCCGAAGCCGCGACCCTGCTGGCTGGGCTTCAGGACGCTCAGATCCGGTAATAATCCCTGAACCAGGCGATGAATTTGGGAATTCCAACGCTAATCGGCGTGGCGGGCTGGAAGCCCAAGTCGCGCCTGCTGTCCTCGATATCGGCATAGGTGGAAGGCACATCACCGGGCTGCATCGGCGCCATCACCTTTTCGGCCTTTTTGCCCAGCGCCTTTTCGATTTCGGTGATGAAGTCGGTAAGCTTTTCCGGCTTGTTGTTGCCCAGATTGTAAAGCGCGGCCGGCGGGATGCCGCATGCCGGTCGGTCCAGCGCCTTGAGCACGCCATTCACGATGTCATCGATAAAGGTAAAGTCCCGCCACATCTCGCCATGGTTGAAGACGGTAATGGGCTTGCCCTTGGCGATGGCGCTGGCAAAGAGGATCGGCGCCATGTCGGGCCGGCCCCACGGCCCGTAAACGGTGAAGAAGCGCAAACCGGTGCACGCGATGCCATAAAGGTGAGCATAGGTGTGGCTGAACAATTCGTCCGCACGCTTGGTGGCGGCATAGAGCGAGTTGGGGTGCTCCACCGGATCTCTCACCGCAAAGGGCGTTTTTTCGTTTGCGCCGTAGACGGAGGAAGAGCTGGCATAGACGAAATGCCTGAGGTCGCCCGACGCGTGAAGGACGCGCGCCAATTCCAGCATCACCGCCTGGCCCATCACATTGGCTGTGACATAGGCAAAGGGGTTTTCAAGGCTGTAGCGCACGCCCGGCTGTGCCGCCAGATGCATGATCGCCGTGACGCCACGGCCGGCCAGCGCCATCATCGCATTCCTGTCCGCGATATCGGCCCTGCAAAAGTCGAAATTCCCATTGCCGGCGAGGCGCGCGAGCCGCGCTTCCTTCAAGGCAACATCGTAGTAGGGGCTGAGATTGTCCACGCCCAGGACGCTGTCGCCGCGCGCCACAAGGGCATGGCATACCGCGGCACCGATGAAGCCGGCTGCGCCCGTGACCAGTATTTTCGCCAAATTCGCCCGCCCGGAGGATGCAGCAGCGAACATCGCCGGGGATCAATCGCCGGTCAACCGTCGATTTCACGGGGGTCCGCCGCCCTCCGGGCCGGCAACGCTTGACGCATTTGGGTCCTTGACGTTAAGCACCCGCTCCATGGCCGGGCCGCGACCTCTCTATTGGATTCACCAGTTCGCCGGAGGCAATTTGGCGATCATGGCCGCGCCGCGCCTGGGCGATCAGTTCGAAGACACAATCCTAGGCTGGAGGGATGAAGGCGTCGACGTCATCGTTTCCCTTGTGGAGGAAGCGGAGCTGCCGAAGCTGACCGAAGCCGAGACATCGCTTTGCGAAGAGGTTGGCATCGAGTTCATCTCCTTTCCCGTTCGCGACAAAACCGTGCCGGATGCGGTGGATCCGGTGGCGCGGATCGCGCGCCAACTTGCGGAGAGGGTTGCAAGCGGCAAGTCGGTGGCCATTCATTGCCGCGCCGGGATTGGCCGCTCCACCACGCTTGCGGCTTGCGTCCTGATTCTGTTGGGCGTCGACGGCGATATCGCGCTCGATATGATCGCCGCCGCCCGTGGCCTTGAGGTCCCTGAAACCGAAGCGCAGCGCCAATGGGTTTTGGGTTTTTCCCAGTCCGCCCGGTCCGCGCCTTCCCGTCCGGCTTAATCGCTCAGCACTAGGAGTTGTCGCCCTAGCGCTGTTCGGATCGCACCTGCCGAAGGTTGACGAGTTGCGGTTCCAGTGTGGCAATCAGGTTTCGGGCACTGGTGTTCAGCTTGATCAAGGTTCCGGACATTTCGGCCGGCTTGATCTCCCGCTTGAGCTGTTGGCGCAACATGTCCAGCTGCTCCAGCACCTCGGCATACAGACTGCGCTGGGCCTGGGTTGCGCTGACCGGCAGCGGGAAGCGTTCCGGGCGCAGCCGGGCAACCCGCTGGCAAAGAAACTGGACCGGGCTGTTCTCCTGTTCGGCTGTCAAAGTGAAGGCGGACAGGGCCGAACGGATGAGGCTGCGAAGCTGTTCCAATTCCCCTGCCAACTCGCCGGTGGTGGCCAACGGGATCACGGCCCGAGGCTCCCGCCGCAGGTCGAGACGGGCCTGGTTGGCAACGGTCTCTCGCAGCGGAGCCGTCCCGGGGCCCTTGCGGATCGCCCTTGCGACGACCAGGGCGGCGGCAAGCACCAACAGGCCGGCCAGCAAGCCCGCGAGCAGGATTTGCCATTCCTTGGCCAAGCCGTAGGCCGAGGTGAGGGCGTTGCTGAGAGTGTCCAAGCTTTGATCGGTAATCCAATTCCCAATCATTCCGAAACCCCACGCCCCCCGACCTCACACTGCCATGCCATCCGGTCCTCTGACGATCCGAAAAGCGTGCAAGGCGGAGGCCAAGAGAAAAGGTTACATGTATCCAATGACAACATAGCTGTTAATAGCCTGGCAAGGAACGGCTCCTATCATCCACGGACCCGCTAATCGCGTGATCTTGGGGGCCTTGAACGATGTCACTTGCAATCGTACTCATGAGTTGGGTGGCGGCATCGCTTGTGCTGTCTCCCTTGCTGGGCCGCTTCATGTCGCTCCAAGACGAAGGCGACAGCCGCACCGGACCCCGCCAACTCTCTTGTCGGTCTCCTGTCCCGGCCCGCGTGCAGCAGAGCGTACATCTGGGCATGCGTGGGAATGCCGCAATTGCACAACCGAGGCGCAACGCGCGTTGGCCGCGCGTCGGATAATTCTAACCATCCGGCCTACCCGAAGATCATCCCAGTCGCCACACCTTTTGCGACAGCGCCATAGGCGCGGACCCGCTTCGCCGACTTGATGCGATGCGTGACAAGAAGGACACAGGCAGGGCTGTTATATTCCTGACGCAGGGGATTTTTGCCGCAGCTGCCCAAGTGTTCTGTGATCTGCAGCCTCGCCCGGAAATTCTTGGTTAATCGCGAAAAATACCGGGCCATGAAACATGGAACTTTCAGGGGCCGCTACGGTTATGAACTGTGCCCATTCGGTTCTAATTTCCTCGCATACGCAATAAAAATGTCAGATAATACCCAGGTCACGCGGGGCTAAAGTTCAAATCCGTTGCATAGGATGCGAACGCGTTGACGAATCGGTGGCGGCACAAGTCATGCTTGGCGCAGCCCACGATGATAGGGGTTCGGTAATGAGTCTCGATGGTGTGTCTCAAAACAATACGCACTTGAGTGCCTCTGCACCGCATTTGACCAAGATTGACGCGTTCGTCCGCCGCAGCGCCGCCAACGACACGCCCTCGCGCGCCGCGCGCTACCGGGTGGTGCAACTGCCGGAACCCTCGGCCGCGCCCCGCCGCTATCCGCGCTACGTGCCCGCCGCCAATGTTTCCCAAGCCTTGCTGGATATTATCCTGATCGGCGGCGCGCAAATTGCCGTGCTGTCCCTCATCTACAGTCGACTTGCCCTTGGCGGCCTAGCCGAAGTCAGCGCCGTATTCGGCATCTCGATCGTGATTTCGATGGTGTTTCTTTATGCCACGGGCTGCTACCGGCGCGATGCGCTGTTGAACCGCACGGCGGCCCTCTCGCGCATTCCCACCGCGCTGGCCATATCGGGCCTGGTCCTGTTCCTGTACCTCCACTACCTGTTCCCGATCCTGTTCCCGTCGGCGCGCGTGTTCCTCAGCATCAGCCGCTGCATCACCATAACCTTGGTTGGAACCGGGATTTCCCTGGGTGCGGCTATTGTCAGCCGCAACGTGGTGCGCATCCTGCTGCACAATGACGTCTTTCGCCGCCGCATCCTGGTGGTTGGCACAGGCCAGCGGGCCCGCCATATCGAGGATCTGAGCCGGGCCCATGGCAGCCTGCAAGAAATCCATTTTGTCAGCGAAGATGTGCTGTCGCATTCCGCGCCTGCCGGCGGCGAGGCGCTAGGCGCGGTTCCCTCCATCGGAGAACTCGCGGACCGGCTCGACGCGGATGAGATCATTGTCGCGGTGGACGACCGCAACCGCGTGGCGCTGGACAGCCTGTTGACCTGCAAGGCGCGCGGTGTGCCGGTGACGGAGTTCAATTCCTTCGTCGAACGCCAGACTGGCCGCGTCGAACTGGCTTGGCTTGAACTTCCCTGGCTTATCCATACGCCGGGGTTTCAGTTTCGCCTGATCGACGATGCGGTAAAGCGGATGATGGACATCGCCTTCAGCCTGAGCGCCTTGGTCATCAGCTTGCCGGTTTTGATGGTGGCGATGATCGCCATCCGCCTGGATTCCGCCGGTCCGGTGATCTACCGCCAACAACGCGTCACCCGCGGCGGGCGCGTTTTCTGGCTGTACAAGCTGCGCAGCATGCGCACCGACGCGGAGCAGAATGGCGCCAAATGGGCCGACCAGAACGATCCGCGCATCACCAAGGTCGGTATGTTCCTGCGCCGCAGCCGATTGGACGAAATTCCGCAGTTGCTGAACATCCTCAAGGGCGACATGTCGGTGGTCGGTCCGCGTCCGGAGCGGCCCTGCTTTGTCGAAGACCTGTCGCGCCAGCTTAGGCTTTACGACCTGCGCCATACGGTGCGGGCGGGCCTGACCGGCTGGGCCCAGATCAACTACCATTACGGCGCGTCCCTGGAAGACGCGCAACGCAAGCTGGAATACGACCTATTCTACATCAAGAATTTCAGCCTGCTGCGCGACCTAGGGATCATGCTGCAGACCCTGCGCGTCGTTTTGTGGCCCGAGGGCGTGCGCTGAAGCGCGCGCCCGCCATTCCAGCGCTATAAATCATTCAGGCGACCGATTCGGCGAAAGGTGCGGCTTGAGAATTCTCTATCATCACCGGACGCGGTCCCGCGACGGCCAGTCGGTTCATATCGACGAAATGATCGCTGCGCTGCGCCGCGAGGGCGTAGCGGTCGATATTGTCGAGCCCCAACGCGTGGACGCGCTCACGCCGGCCCGCAGGAAACAGATCATTCCAAAGCTGCTCTATGAGCTTTTGGAATTCGGCTACAGCGCAGTGGAATTCTTCAAGCTCACCACGGCAATCCTGCGCCATCGCCCGGACGCGATCTACGAGCGTGCCAACATTTACATGCTGTCCGGCAGCTGGGCAGCGAGGCTGTTTTCGCTGCCGCTGCTGCTGGAGGTGAACTCTCCGCTGGCCGAGGAGCGGGGCAGGTTCGGCGGTTTAGCGATGCCCTCTTTGGCGCGCTGGACCGAGCATGTCAGCTGGCGGCGCGCCAGTTTCGTCCTGCCGGTCACAGCTGTGCTGGCGGGCTATGTGGAACGCGCGGGCGTGCCTGCATCACGCATCGTCGTGATCTCCAATGGCGTGAATGCAGAGGATTTCCGCATCGTCCCCTTGGTGGGCCGGCCGGCCCTGCCGGCGCAATTCGGGCCGGGCCCGGTGCTGGGATTTGTCGGTTATGTCCGGGCCTGGCACGGCCTTCCCCAGATCGTCGATCTATTGGCCCAGGACGGCGATTTCGCCGGCGCGAACTTGATGGTGGTAGGCGACGGCCCCGGACGGGCCGATCTGGAAGCGCGGGCAAAAGAACTCGGCGTGGGCGACCGCCTCTGGGTTACCGGCTTGGTGGAACGCCATGCGCTGGCCGCCTATATAAGCTGCTTCGACGTCGCGCTGCAGCCCGAGGTCACCGCCTATGCCAGTCCGCTCAAGCTGTTCGAATATATGGCGTTGAGTCGCGCCATCGTTGCCCCCGACGCACCCAATATCCGCGAGGTTCTCACGCACCAGCAAGACAGCCTGCTGTTCGAACCCGAAAGCCCTAAATCCCTGGCTGACTCCATTCGCCTTTTGGTCCGCGATGAGAGCCTGCGCGCCCGGCTAGGCGCCGGCGCTGCCGACAAGATCCGCCGGGAGGACATTTCCTGGGCCCGCAATGCGCGCCGTGCCATGACCTTGGTCGAGCGGTGCGGACAAAAGCGCTGAAGCTTGTGTAAATTCCGGGGGGGCTCGATCCGAAGTGTTCAATCGGCGAAAGCATTTGTGGATGTCTGTCCAACCTTCGCGGTTCGCTGCATTCGTAAAGTCGTTAGGCCTGCTCGCGCGCATCGGTCTGCTTATGACGTTTCGCATCGTCAGAATGACCGGCGCTTGTGCTCGGCTATCAGGGCCCGGAATAGCTTCAATTGTCCATCAGTCGTCGCCTGCCAATCGAATTGTTCGGCATAGCGTCGTGTGGCTGACCGCTGGGGCAGGTGCTGCCTGAGCTCATGAACCGCCTCAACTATGCTTTTGGCATCCCGGTTCTCTATCAGCAATCCCGCTTCCGGCCGTGCGATGACTTCCGGCGTGCCCCAGACCGCGGTTCCGATCACCGGGGTCCCGCACGCCATCGCTTCCAACAACACGTTGGCCCAGCCTTCGCGGCTGGATGCCAGCACCAAAGCGTCAGCGCAGTTATACACATCGCACAGCGAGGACTGATCCAAATTTCCCAAGAAGCGGATGCGATCGGCCACACCCAGGCGAGAGGCAAGCGTTTCCAAATTTTGCCGCTCGGGCCCGGAGCCAGCGAGCAACAAAGTCGTGTTGGGCAGACTGGCCAATGCTTCTATGACCAAATAATGGCCTTTGCGCTCAATCAACAGTCCCACCGAGGCTAGGACGAACCCCTTTAGACCCAGCTTGGCGCGTAAACCGTCGCGATCTTTTATTGCAAAGGCCCTGAGATCAACGCCGTTTCGCAGGACGGTGATTTTCCCCGCCGGTGCGCCAAGTTCGCGCAAACGGTCCTTGAGCGCCTGGCAAACGGTGATGATGGCACCGGCGCTTTCGGCTGCATCCAGGATCAGCCGGCGGGGGCGATCAAATTCAGGGATCAAGTTTATGTCGGTGCCGCGCGCCGTGATTGCCAGGGGCAGGCGGAATTCCCGGGCCAGCCAGGAAGCCGCGACACCGTCAGGATAAAAATAATGGGCATCGATCAGATCGGGCGTGAATCCCTCATCCAGCAAGCGCCGCAATCTCCGGCGCATGGCGCGATAGAGCGTATGAGGCGCGAGATTCATGCCAATCTTGGGGACCACGAGGTAACGCGGATGCTCGAGCGCGAGCCCGTTGCGAATTTCGCGATCGACAACCAGCCGCAACTTGCGGAAACGCGGCAGGAACGGCGGCGCCCAGGCGACCGGCGCCAGGACATGGGCACGAGCCTGGCCGCTTGCGGTCAGGTGGCGAAGCCGGGTTTCGACAAAAATCCCGTGCGAAGGCTGCTGGGCATTGGGAAAAAGGGTGGTGGCGGTCAGGATCGAGATGTCGGACGACGGATCGGGCATTTTCGTGGAGAGTCCGGTGCTGGGCGCCGTAGGATCACAGGGTTAATGATTCACCGATAGAGGTGTACAGCCCCGCATCGTTCCTGTATAGCGCCGCAAAAGCGATGCCAGGATCCCAGTTTGGTGTCTTTGAATCGCTATGTCAGAGGGATGGCCCGTGTCAAATTCGCCTTCCGAACCTGGTGACATTCGCCGCTCCATTCCGCGCTGGGCCATTGCGGGGGTGGTAATCGGCCTGATCGCCTATGGTTCTCTTTACCCCTTCGCGTTCCACCAAGCCGGCTCCTTGGTCTCCGACATTGCGCATTTCCTGGCGAGCATGCAGATGCCTCCGGAAGGCCGCGGCGACATCGTGGCGAATTTACTGCTTTATGTTCCACTGGGCGTCGCCGTGACACTGGCCTTGGCGGAGGCGATGCCACGCATCCTGGCGGCAACGCTGGCGATCGTGTGCGGGACCTCAATGTCTCTCTGCATCGAATTGGCACAATTCTATGATGCGGGCAGGGTCAGCTCTTTTTCCGACTTTTTCCTGAACGTCGTGGGCCTTCTTGTCGGCACGATCGTTGCGCTGGGCGCCGCGGCTCGATTGGTGCGGACGTCCTGGCCGGCCGGCAGCGCGCCGGCCTTTTCTCGCTTGTTGTTGCTCAGTTGGCTGGGGTGGCGCCTTTACCCTTACGTCCCGACTTTGGAAATCCACCACTATTGGCATATCCTTCAGCCCTTGCTGCTGACGCCCGGCATCGAGCCTCTCAATCTCTTTCGCTACACCGCGCTATGGCTAGGCGTGGCAGTCCTTTTTCGCATTGGCGTTGGCCACTCCGTTGGGCTTTTTCCGCTGGCGATGCTGTGCTTCTTCGCGGCCAAGGCCTCGATCATTGGACAAGTTGTCGTGCTGTCGGAGTTGTTGGGCGCTGGCCTGGCTCTCGCGCTTGCGCCGCTGCTGCTTGAGCGCCTCAAGACAATTGGCCTTGCGCTTGTGGCCGCGCCTCTGGTGGCGGTGGTCGTCTTCAACCGCGTCCTGCCCTGGCAATTCGCGGCGACACAAAAGCCCTTTCAGTGGATTCCGTTTTTCGGTTTTTTGCACGGCTCCCAGACGGTCGACGCCATTTCTTTCGCCGAAAAATTTTTTCTCTATGGCGTCGTGGTGTTTTTGCTGGCCGGGGCGGGGCTGAAGCTGCGTATCGCTGTAGGGCTGCTATGCATCCTGCTGTTCGCGACCAGCTATTTGCAGACCTTCATGGTCGGGCGGTCGGCCGAGATCTCCGATATGATACTGGCGTTGACCGTCAGTTGGATTTATGCCTATTTGCGGCGCCAGTATCGTGACGGCACAGTGGCGCCGTCACTGGGCCTAAAACAGGCCGCGGAGCTCGGCAGTTAGCCTTTCAATCCGACGACTCGTCCGGCACGACGGATGGCCTGAAGGTTGCCGCGTTCTGTCTCCATGAATTCTTCGAACATCCAGATCAGCCACAGAGCGCGGCTATTGTCGACGCGACCGCTTTGGTGATCCGCGGACAGGCGCCGGATAGTCGAGGCATCCAGATAGGGCGCGGACGCCAGGCCGCTCTTGGACGCCAGCTTTTGGTCCAGATGCTGACCCATGACACCGCGGAACCAGCGCGCCAGGGGCACCGAAAATCCTTGCTTGGGGCGCTGCAGCACATTGGGTGGGACCAGGCGGGCAAAGGCGCGTTTCAGCAATATCTTACCCTCGCTGCCGCGACGGTTGACGGCGGCCGGCAAGCCCAAGGCCCAGTCGACGAAGTTATGGTCCAGCATCGGCACCCGGACTTCCAGGCTGTTGGCCATGGCGGTGCGGTCGACTTTCACCAGGATGTCGCTCGGCAGCCAGGATTTCAGGTCCACATATTGGGCGCGGACGACGGGATCGTCAGTGGGGGCGGTTCGTGCATGCCGGGCCACCACGTCCACGGCATGATAGCCGCCCAGCGACGTGGTCAGGTCATCGGAAAATAGCGCGCGCCTTGTGCCGTCGCCGACGACCGAAAGATTCCAGAAATAGCCCGTGACCGAGTCCGAACTGAGCTCCCGGAAAGTGTGCCGCGCGCGCAGGAATCGCGGGGCATTGTCCAATTGGGGATAGATATCGGCAAGGGCGCCGAACAAGGGCCCGCGTATGGCGGCCGGCAGCCAATGCCGCAAGCGCTCTTCATTGGCGTGGAAACCATAGCGCCGGTATCCGGCGAACAACTCATCGCCGCCATCGCCGGACAGCGCCACCGTCACGGATTTGCGCGCCAGCTGCATGAGGCGATAGCTGGGAAGAGCCGAGCTGTCGCCAAAAGGTTCGTCGAAGATTGCCGGCAAGCATTCCACCAGGTCCAGCTCGTCGCCCTGCATGCGGGCGACGACATGGTTTGCGCTGTACCGTCCGGCGACCGCTGCTGCATATGCCGTCTCATCGAAAGCCGGATCGTTGAATCCGATGGTAAAAGCGGTGATAGGATCCTTGGCCGCGCGGGCCATCAACGCCATGGTGCCGCTGGAGTCCACGCCACCGGACAGGAAGGCTCCCACCGGTACGTCGGCGACCAACTGGGACTTGACGATCCGGCCCAAACGATCCAGCAGGGCGTCCTCCAAGTTCCTGAGTTCGCTGTCGTCAATCGCCGCGGGCGAGGGATCCCAATAGGCGCGCATTCGGGGGTTTTCGCCCCGGCGGATGGTGAGCGTCGTGCCCGCGAGCAGCTGGCGGACACTACTGTAAATGGTGCGAGGCTCGGCGATGTAGCCAAGGGCAAAGAATTCCTCGATCGCGCAGGGATCGATGCTGCGATCGAGATCCGGATGGAGGCGCAAAGCCTTCAGTTCCGAACCGAAAATCAGGGTCTGATCGGCCAGCATGGAATAGTAGAGCGGCTTCTCGCCCAGCCGGTCTCGCGCCAGGAACAAGGTTTCGCGGCGCTGGTCCCAGAGGGCAAAAGCGAACTGCCCGGTCAGGTGGCTGACGCAATCCTCGCCCCATTCCCGCCAAGCCTCCAGGATGACCTCGGTGTCGGAATGGGTGACGAACCGATGGCCGAGCCGCTCCAGCTCGTGCCTGAGCGCTTGAAAATTGAAAATCTCCCCGTTGAAAATCAAGCAAAGGGATTTATCGGGCGAGAACATGGGTTGGTCGCCGGTCATCAAATCGATGACCGCAAGCCTGCGATGGCCGAAACCCAGTCCCGGCTCGAAGTGATGTCCGTCCCCGTCAGGTCCGCGGTGACGGATCGAGTCACTCATGGCCTTTAGCAGGGCCCGATCGGGCCCGCGCAAGCCCTTCAGGTCAAACCAGCCGACAATGCCGCACATGGTCAGCGGCCTCCTGGCGACGGACGATTGGCTTCATTCAGCCTGTCGGGCAGTTGGCTTAACCCCGCAAGGGCATTCGACAGCCGCCTGCGCGCGTCGTCGGGGCTGCGCTCCATCTGCGTGGAAAGAACCAGCGCGGCTTGGCCATCGTGACCCCTGAGGGCGGCAGCGGACTGCCACAGCTTCACCTTGAGCAAGCTGGTGGTGAATCGGCCATCCACCCAATAGCTGGTCCAAACCGTGCGTTTCTCGACGGGGGACGAGATGATCCATTCCTGGAAGCGGACGGGCATTCCGGCGAAGGGGACGGTTACGGTATGAGTCTCCGACAGGTTCCAAACTTCCGGGTCCCAGAAACGATCGACATGCGCAGTCATGGAATGGCCCGGGCGAGGACGCGCGTAATAGGCGAGATACAAATCGACGGGAATCCCATCCGCGCCGTTGATACTCGCGCCCCTTGCCTCGGCATCGAACCCTACAAACCTGGGACGCCAGCTATCGGAGGCGGGAAACTGTTGCCAGCCGTCGGGCCTGAGCGGATCGGCAAGGATGCTTAGATCTGAGGGCGGGACGCGATTGTCATGCCAAAATGCGATAGCGGGTCCGACGCTTACCAACAGCGCCGCAAGCGCGGCAACCGCTCCCAATCTTGCCGGCGGGACTGGTGCCAGCGGCCGGACCGTGGAGGTTTCGCGGAGGTCGTCCCGGAAATGCGAGCCGACCACGCCCAATACCAGCAGGATGGCCACGTTGAAGCCCCAGCCATAGACGATATGGTCCGCGCCCGCGCCATATTCATTGTTGGTGAAATGCGCGAGCACGATGATGCCCACGCATCTCAACCCATTGCCGATCAGCGGCACCGCCACGCTGGCAAGCAGGAACAGCGCGACTTTGATGGGCTTGCGGAACATCAGGTAGGAAAAAAGCACGGCCAAGGTGACG
>Ga0157379_10004565_pt1 | contig 11876 bp, 13 predicted proteins | sample S25metaG_FD_121802 | JGI IMG/M metagenome (GOLD analysis project Ga0157379, IMG submission 121802) | Switchgrass rhizosphere microbial communities from Kellogg Biological Station, Michigan, USA - S2-5 metaG | ecosystem: Host-associated > Plants > Roots > Rhizosphere > Soil | place: USA... | reverse complement strand
TTGCCACCTCTGTCAAGGCTGATTCACTGAACAGCGCAGCAGAGGCGATGCCGATTGACAAGTTCCGCCCGGCAAACGAGCGCCCGCATAACTTCGATCCCCGCAATCTCGGCTCGATCCACATCGAGGAAAAGCGCGACAGCGTCTGCTACACGATGCGCAGCTACATTGTGGCGCGTGAAAACCGGGATTCCGATTCCACCAAGCTCGTGGGCTATTCGACTTGTCAACCCTCTTCGAGGTACGAACTGAGGATCACTGTCGAGGACCCCAAAGAGTGATTCTTCAATAGCTAATTCATGCCATCCTCTTTCGTATCACTCTTGTAATACTGCCATTACTCAGAAACCCTGGGGGGAGGCTCTGGGGGTCGTAGTTGTGTAATCGCTGCAATCAACAGGTATCATTACAGCGCTCGACACATCCCGCACCAGCGAGGCAAACTGTCTTGACCGCAGCACGAGTCCTGATCATTGCCATCAGCGCGGCGACCGGAACGTGCTTCGCCGTCCTAGCCGGGCTGAGCATCAGCGCCATAGCTGTTCCGGTCCGCCGCTTTCATGTCGCTTCCATCGTGGTCGCCGCCATCGCCATCGGTCTCGGGTGGCAGGCGTTCCGGGCGGCAATGGCCGGCGTTACCGACGAGAACACTGAGACTGTGGTTGCGCCGCTGCTCCGCGGCATACTCGGGGCATTTGTTGGCCTGATCTTTATCGTTGCCGTGCTCCTCATGTTCGGGCCGGATGCTCGGGGCTTCCTAGCTCACGCCGTGGGAAAGCCCACGTCCAGCTTTACCCCCATTCGCTTGCTAGTTGCCGCTGTGCTGCTGGGGTTTGGGACCGGATTCGTCGTTCGCCTTCCTCGCGCAACAAAGCAGCCACCGACGACTGGAAATATGACCCGGACATGATGGACACACGCATTGCCACATTGTGGATTGCATTCGGTTCGAGCTGACTCCCGGCGAACGGACTGAGGAACCCTTCTACCCGGATGAAGGCCGGCCTGGACCCTCGTTGGGGGCTTCCAGACTATGATGTGCATTTTCTGCGATATAGCTAATTCGAGGATCTGACTGCTTGGGGGCCGCAAGAAGACGATGGTTCTTGACCGGTTCATGCCCGAAAGCACGCTTCTTCGGCTTGTCAATGCCATGATGCTAATGCCCCGAAGAGGATGGCAGCAATGGCAAAAGAGCGCGATTTTCTGCCATCTTCGAAGGTAGCAGTGGACCGCTCCTCGGTCAGCCCACGCGACTCTGGACGAATTGTCGCTAACCGGAATCCGGCTTTCCACGACGGGATTAGTCCTGTGAAGTCTTAGTGCTGTATCTGAAGCGCCCTTTCACAGCGCATCGGAACGATAGATCTTCACTCGTGGGCGCTTCAGATACAGCACTAAGACTTTTCGTCATCAATCGCACAACTCACGGCAAGCGCGTTTATCGGGCCCAATCTGAAGGCATTACTTCCCCGATTGCCCGTCATCCGGCCACTCGCGCTTGGCCGTTCGTGAGCATTCGGTTTGCCCTAGCTTTTCGTTGTTCGGCGGGAAGCTACAAGGGTTCTAACCCAGTCTCTTCTCCCCGAGCCGAGCCGCTTGGGTCATGAGGTAATTCTGTTCCGGGATGCTCGTTGTCCGGCTTGCCGCAATTCGGTAGTGTTTGATGGCGTTTTCATAATCGCCGACCATTTCGAGCAAATGGGCGCGCACCCCATCGAGACGATAGTGACCAGAAAGCCGAGAGTCGGTATCGAGCGTCCTTAGCAGTTCGAGACCTTTCGAAGGGCCGTGCACCATGGCAACGGCGATTGCATGATTGAGCGTGACCATAGGGCTGGGAGCCACACGTTTCAACAGTTCGTACAACGCTAGGATCTGCAGCCAATCTGTATCTTCCGCTCGCGATGCTTCGTCATGGACTGCAGCGATCGACGCTTGTAGCTGATATAGACCGACGGAGCCTTTGGATAGCGCGGCAGTCAAGAGTTCGGTGCCTTCAGAGATCTCGGCCCGGTCCCATAGACTTCGGTCTTGTTTATCTAAGGGGATCAATTCCTCGTCCGGTCCGGCTCGTGCATGACGGCGAGCGTCGGTTAGCAACATCAGCGCCAACAAACCTGTCACCTCGGCATCTTCGGGAAGTAGAGCCTTCGCACCGCGAGTTAACCGGATCGCCTCACGCGCTAGATCGAGCCGCTGCAAGTGTGCGCCGATGCTGCTGGTGTAACCCTCATTGAAGATCAGGTAGAGCACATGGAGAACTGCAGGCAGCCGTTCCGCGCGCTCCTGCAGGGAAGGCAGGCGGAATGGCACCCCGGAAGCCTTGATGCTCTGCTTCGCTCGGCTGATCCGCTGCGCCATCGTTGCCTCAGGAACGAGGAATGCATTGGCAATTTCCGCCGTGGTTAAACCGCCGACTGCGCGCAGTGTCAGAGCAATCGCTGAGGACGAAGTGAGAGCGGGGTGGCAACACATGAACAGCAAAATCAGCGTGTCATCCGGGTCCATGTCAGACTCGATTTCGACGGTCGGGGCGACGATGTCGGCCTCTCTGCCCACCGCGGTTTCCCTTTCGCGACGGGCAATTTCGCTGCGTACTTGATCGGTCATTCGCCGAGTTGCAACCTGGATCAACCAGCCGCGTGGATTGGCGGGAATGCCCTCCTGCGGCCATTGCGTAAAAGCCGCCATCATCGCCTCCTGCATGGCATCTTCGGCGGAGGAGAAGTCGCGAAAGCGGCGTGCGACCGCACCGAGCACCTGCGGTGCAAGCTCGCGCAACAGATGCTCGGAGGTCGCGTCCCACGGCTTTGTCATCGCAATCTCGTTACAGCATCTCCGGTGGAGGGCCGCTCATAATTGGGCGCACTTCGATCGGCATGTTCAAGGGCTTCCCGCCGGGACCCGGCGCCGCCGACACTCTTGCCGCGATCGCGTAAGCTCGCTCCGGAGACTCGACATCAACAATCCAATATCCTGCCAGAAATTCCTTGCTCTCCGGAAATACGCCGTCTGTGATGGGCAAGCCATCCTTACCGGCTCGCACGAGCTTAGCCTGATCGGGAAAAGCCAGACCTTCGGCTGAGACCAACTCGCCGGATTGGCGAAGCTCCTTGTTGAGACCGACCATAAATGCGATATGTGCCTGGAGGTCTTTTTGCGGCCACTCGGGAACTCCGTGGCCCGCCCGCATCGTATTCATCATGATGATGTATTTCATCTTTATTCTTCTCCTATGCTTTCAGCTGCTGCGGCTTTCCGCGCCTTCGCACGTTCGCTAGAACGCGAACTGCATTCTCACCGTTATGTCATTCGGACTTAGATTGCTCAAAAAACGCGAATCTCCTGACTTCAATCGGCATGTTTGTAGGTGTTCCTCCGGGTCCTGGCGCCGCGGAAATCCGTGCCGCGATGGCACAGGCGCGTTCGGGAGTTGCTACGTCAACGATCCAATAGCCCAGCAGAAACTCCTTCGACTCGGGAAAAATACCGTCTGTCACCGGCATGCCATTTTTCTCACCGCGCACAACCTTCGCTTCGTCCGGTCCGGCTAAGCCCTGTGTGGCCAGAAACTCTCCCGATTCGGTCAGTTCCTTATTGATGCGCCCGAGGACCGCCATATGGGCCTCAATATCCTTTTGCGACCAGGCGTGATAGGTGTCAACGCCTGCCTTCGTGCCGGACATCAGCAGAATGTATTTCATAGCTTGCGCTCCTATGTCATTCGGCTCGCCGTGATGCGGTTCGCCTACGACTTCTCGTCGGTTTGAAACATCCAGCGGACACCGAATTTGTCGTTCAGTGCTCCGTAGGTGCCGAAAAACTGCTCTTTGAGAGGGTCAGTCACTTCTGCGGCGTCGGAGAGTCTTTCAAATAGAGTTTTCAATTCCTCGAGAGTTCCTCCACTCAGATAGAGACAAACCGTGTTGCCCCGAATTGGAGTTTGGGCAGGCCGCAGCCAGTCCGACGCGGAGATCTCCAACTCGCCATTTCTGAGGCGGGCATTGACGATTTTGTCCTGCTGAGAGGCAGCCATAAAATCCTTGGCTGGCGAATCCTTAACCTTCGTCGCGGCCAGGTCTCCGCCAAAGCAGGAGTTGTAGAATTCCATGGCCTGCTGACATTTGCCATCGAATAACAGGTATGGCGTCAGGGTGGTCATTTCGTTTCCTCTTTTCTGCATCATAGCGTCTGCCATCGAACGGGCCGGTAACGCCGCCAATGCCGCAGCGGAGAGAGTGGAACCAACAAAACGGCGCCGAGATAGTTCAGTTGCTTGCCCATGATCTTCTCCTGGTGAACCGCTTACTCGCCAGGCCCTAATCTGCGCTTTCATTGGGTAGTCGGAGCCGTCGCGGTGTTCTCTACATCCCTCGAAAATATTTTTTTAAGAGAAATCAGACCCGACGCGTCGATCTTTCTCGCCCAGAACCGACATACAAGTGGAGGTTAGGAAATGACGACCGACGATATGGTGGTTGACGTTAGCCTGGACTGGGTGCTGGCCTGCGATGTCCAGCAGCGGTTCATGCAGGGGCTGGGCGGTACCAGCTACTCGATGGACTATAGCGCGCATTGCCGCCAAGTTCGAGCTCTCGGCGGCGATTGCTATGAGTTCATGCCTCTTGCGAATGAGCGCCTGGCGTTGGTCGTTGGAGATGTCTCCGGTAAAGGTGTCGCCGCGGCGCTTATGATCGCCAGTGTGCAGTCCGCACTTCGGACTGCAGCGCTATTCACGGGAGAGAACCTGGCCACACTGCTCAAGATCGTGAATCTCCAAGCATACGCTTCGTCACTCCCAGACCGCTACGCAACGGTATTCTACGGAGTCTTGGACAGGGCGACGCGCACGCTACGATACGTAAATGCCGGACACACTCCGCCGATTGTTCTTCGGCGTGACGGCTCAATCGATACGCTCGAGATGGGCGGAGCGCCGGTTGGAATGTTTCCTGATTCGAGCTATGAGGAGGGAGTCGTGCAGCTTGACCCCAGCGATGTGGTCATCACCTACACCGACGGAGTCATTGAAGCGGAAAACCAATCGGGCGAGGAGTGGGGAGTTCAAGGCCTGTTGAACACGGCCGCCGTTAGAGCCCGACAAGGAGACGAAAATGCTGAACAGCTCGTCCGGTCGATTTTCAACTCCATGGACGACTTCACCCATGGGTGTCAGACGGATGATGCGACATTAGCAGTTTTGCGGGTGCTTTAACCGAATCCGATGTTGAGCACCTGCTCAAATAATATATTTTGGAGAAAAAGGAGGATTCAGAAATGACGTCGGACAAGAGATTCTTAGCCAAATTACAAAGGAGTCCTCAAAAGGGTGGTTGGACCTATGTCGTCTGGCCGGATTCGGCCTAGTTTTTTGAAACCCGTGGATTGGTAAAAGTCAGCGGCAAAATCAATGCCCACCCTTTCGAAGCTCGTTGATGGCTCCGGGCAATGGCACGCACAAACAGACATTCGCCAAGCGATCGGGAAAGATGTGGGGGACACAGTGGCCATATCCTTAGAGGAACGGATCAGATAAATTCCTCAAACAATCAAGGAGGGATTTGCAAACGTGATGACGACACTGTGGAGGATCCTTGCCAACCGCAAGTATCGGCCTTGTACGCCGGTGTTAGTCCTGGGAAGGCGGCTTGTCGGTACTAATCCCATGGATGAACAGATTCCGGATTGCCCGTCACACTGGACAAGCTTGCGTACAAGTAATGCGATGACAGAATCAGAAGCAATTCGTCTGTATTGTTTGAGGCGGACAACACATCGAAATGGAGGAAACAGAGGATCATGGTTACGCGCCGTGAATTCGTCCGTACTTTCGCGATGGTCTCGGCCGGTGCATTGGTGCGCGCAGTCCCCGAGTCAGTCCCGAGAAGTTATGACTTCGAGCCTGTTCGCCAGCACATCCTCCAAGCAATCGCAAAGGGAGACGCAACCGGAGTGGCCGTCGCGGTCGCACGTGGTGGGAGCATTATTTGGGAAGAAGGCTTTGGATGGGCGAACCGCGAGAGCGGACTGAAAGCTGCCGCTAACACTCCGTTCAGCCTCGCATCGATCAGCAAACCTTTCACGACAACAACCTTGATGATACTCGCCGCGGAGAGAAAACTCGATCTAGACGACCCGGCGAACAAATATCTTCGGCAGAGTAAGGTTCAAGGCCCGAACGGGAATCCAAACGCGGCAACCCTTCGAAGACTCGGCGCACACGTTGGTGGACTGCCATCAATGTTCGAGTGGCGCTTTCCAAGTAAGGCCCAGTACTCGCCGACTGCCGAGAGTCTCTTGCGGGATTATGGAAGGCTCGCATATCCACCGGGCCGCTGTTACGAATACGGCAACATCGGTTATGCGGTTTTGGGCGCGGTCGCAGCGAACGTAGCACGCGTGGACTTCGGGTCTTTGATGACGCGTAGGGTGCTCGAACCATTGGCGCTCCGCGACAGTTTTTTCGGCACAAACCTTGAAAGGCTCAAAACCAGTGCTGCTCGCTATGACGACTCAGGGAAACCCATTCCGTACTACACGACCTCTACACCACCTTCCGGCGAGCTTTACGCGAGTGCCCACGACCTTGCACTTTTTTCATTGTTTAACCTAAAAAACGACCTGGGGCAGCGATCGCCGATTTTGGATAGTCGATGGATCGATGAACTCCATAAGCCTGTGTTTGTGGGGCATTCGGGCACGGCAACTACATTCGGATGGTTCTCGGGACAGACAAAGTCCGGGACACAAGTCGTATTCAAGAGCGGTGGACAGCCGGGTGTCGCGACCATGCTGTACATGATCCCATCAGAGAATCTTGCATGCCTAGCCTTGACGAATCGTTCTAACGGAAGCGACCTGGCGTTTGGTGTCTGCGACCAGATAATGGCGACGATTCTTCCGCAATGGAGCCAACCAAGTGAGAGTGCAGGACCACCGCCCTCTCCCTTAAGCTTCGCCTCGCCGTTCATTGGAGAGTGGGGAGGCATGCTCAGCAACGGCGGTGCAAACATGCCCGTGAGGCTAGAAGTTAAGTCCGGTGATTGGGCGACATTGGCACTCGGCCACAAGCCGGCAGAGAAGCTTAGTGACCTCCGGGCGGAAGAAACGGCGTTTACGGCGAAAGCGGTCGGAGTAATCCAGTCACCCGATGCCATTCGAAGCGAGGCGACGACTTTGTCATTGAAATTGATGCCTCAGAACGGCAAGCTCATCGGTAGAATTCTGGCGAAGTCGAAGGATGGCGGAACAGCACTTCCGTACGTCCTGACCTTAATCAGGTTAGCGACTCGGCGGAGCTCATCTGGCTTTTAACTTTGCTACGGTTAGCGTCGGTTTGAGTTGCACTCCTTTCCAGAGGCCATTGGGACACGCCCAGTCCCCCACCTATGGGTTCCCACCATTTCCCGAGTCGTCGGCAAGCCAGAAGTTATCCCGAAAAACGGCCAAATGTCTCCCTTCTGACTGGACGGATCATCCAATCGGCGCAACCGATTTGCGCACTTCTATTTGTTCATCACGCATGCGAATCTCCAGGCAGGGCTGTGGATGCACCGGCGGGCCATCGAGCATGCGCGGCCATCTTCCAGAGAGAATCTAGAATTGTGATATGGACACACAATACTATTTCCAACAAGTCTGCCTTCCGCAAGTGGTCCGCTAAAGTGGGAGCACGTTTCGGCCTTCAGAAAACTACTCTCCCACCTGATCGCTCCAGCAATTCCTTCAGATAATTTCCCCAGATCGCCGGGAGGGAGTGCGTACCATGGCCTCGAGTCGCGTCGGTGATCGGCAGCAGCACGTACTTGCCTTGCTTGACCCGCTGAATGTCCACGTCAATGATCTTCAACTCCGGAGGGTTGATCTGATCGTCGGCTGAGTTGACGGCGGTGAGCGGTGCGATGATCTTGTCCAGTTGCGGCTCCGGGTTGTAGTTTCTTGACGCGTCAAAGTAGTAGAGCATGTCGTTAGCATCAGTAGTCTTCGAGTGCGCGAAAATGTAGTTCTCCAGAAAATCATCCGCCTTCTCGCGCGTAGGCGCTTGCTTCTGCATCTGCAGCGGGCTGCTACCCATAATCAGAAGCACATCCAGCGCCGCGGCCAACCCGTGCGGCTGGTGTGTATATTCACCTTTGTTCCAATCAGGCGAATTGCGAATGGCATCCATAATCATGCGCCGCATCATGCGGTTGCGCCCGGAAATCTCGATCGGCTGGCTGGCCAGAGGCATGGCCGCATCCATGAGGTCTCGATGTTGTTCGGCCCACAGCCAGGTGTGCATTCCACCCATCGATGTACCCATCACCAGCCGTAGGTGGTTTATCCCCAGCCCCTGCGTGAGCAGGCGATATTGCAACTCGATCATGTCGTCGTATTCGTAATGGGGGAAGCGCATGTGCAGGCCGTCGCTGGGCTTGCTGGAATCGCCGTGGCCCACGTTGTCCGGCAGAATGATGAAATATCTGGTGGCATCTAGAAGCTGGCCGGGACCAAAGAGCACGCCCGCAAACGTGGGCGTCAGGAATTGGCGGCCGGAACCGCCGGTGCCGTGAAGGATCAAAACCGCGTTCCGCACTGTTCCGCTCCTGTCTTTCTGTGGTGCACCCAGGGTGTAATAGTGTAGCTTTACCTCCGCCAACCTCTCGCCAGACTTAAACTGAAAGTCTTTGACAACAAAATTTCCCGCTTGTGGAGCGGGGTAGTCGGCCGCGCGAGCAACCACGCCGGCAGAAGTAAGGCACAGCGTGAGTACAGCCAGACGGATTTTCATTGATGCCTCCTGTGTGGGAATAATATGCTCGATGTCCGACAAGTCGCGACCGTCGACGCTGTCTGCCCCGTAGCGTTGCTTAAATCGCGCCCGGCGCTGCGCCCGAATCTACAGATTTTTAAGCAGCGGAGAGAGCTCAGTGAGCGGTTTCACCGAACTCATAACAACAAACAGAAACAAGTTTTAATGGCGTGCCGCGCCCTAGCTCACAGTTTGGACAAGCTCAGGCAGAGTAATAGCCGAAGCTCGGGCAAACGCGGCAAACGGTCGATTAAAAGTCGCACACAACGGTTCTTTAGTATTCCTTTTATTGACTATGCGTGAAATGTCGGTGGTACGACCGATTATCGGTCCGTCTGTCAATCTCAATTCAACAGGCGATTTCGTGCACATTACTATGCCGCGACACATCGTTGGTTTACAAACCCAAAGAGCGGTGGCGTCAATCGTCCAAAGCAAAGGCTGCATGACGTGAGCTTGCGGAAGTCACCCTCGATAACAAAACTGAAACGCGGATTCGAAAAGTTCACAGAGTCGGTCCTGACGGCTGAATGTCTGGTACGAACTGGCCGAAACGACCTTCTTACCGCTCTTGCCGACCGGCGAGCATTTGTCAACAAATGGGCGCCAGGGAATTGCTCGTCGAGCGCATGTGTCAGGGAGGGCCCAACGGCTATCACCCTCAAAAGTCCTGTCTGAGATGACGCATCTTTTAGACAGCGGCACGGCTAACAGATTTCCAGATTCCCAGACCTCGTTCCGACTCCTAACGGAATCGCCAGAAGCGGACCGCTGAAATCATCTGTTTCTGCCGGATGAAATTCGATCTCCACAAGCGCTCTAGGCAAAGAATTTACACGTGCATCTGAGAGAAGTCTTGGCGGGACCGGTAATCGACAGTTCACAGCGGGTTACGGCTCCTGCAAGGATATCGCGGGCATGTAGCTCCCCTGTAGTTCTCGCTTCCACCAGTGCCCCGTCGCCCTTCTTTCTGCTGGTGTCGTGAAGCGGTAGTCATAAACCAAAGCGCGGACATAGTGCGGAGGTGCACCGGGAAATGGGTTGTGGCCAATCAGCCCAAGAACTTCGGGCTGCCCCTCGAGCAGTCGTGCCAAGAAATGCAACACCCACGGATCCGACCTGTAATCCCCGAGGGCAGCGAACCACATTTGCCAGTCCAGCCGTGGCTGGTGGGGCTGAACCCATAGCGGCGCTCTCGACAGGTCTCCAGGCTGATATTTAAACTCGTACGGAACCCAGGTCGTCCCGTCATTCGACCCCTCGACGATGATTTCGGGGCGCGTGGTCGTCATGACGGCGAACAATCCGTAGGTGTTAACGATCCCAAAGGGCGAGACAGCGCCAATGACGGCTTCCGTCAGTCCCCAGCGGCGGCCCGAAAGCTGACCCACCATCTCGAATCCACTGACGAACAGCACGAAAGTCGCCACGATTCCACAGACCGCGCGCCACCAGACCGGTCTACCGCTGGGATGGACTGGCTTGTTTTGTCGAAACGTGAGGCGTCTCGGTAAAATCCGTATCAGCACTGCGTCATCGAGCAAGAACAGGCAGAGCAAGATCGTAAGCAGGTTGAAGAACGCATAGTTGCCAGTCAGAAATATCAATAGTTGTAGCAGCGCAATGGCGAGTGCGGCGAACAATCGAAGTCTGCGCGGCGCTAGCACGAACCACGGGACTACCAGCTCCACGAAAAACACAAATATCACCGACATCCGTTGAAACCAGTCCGGCAGGTAATAGAAGTACCAGGCCAGGGGCGTGGGTAACGGCTGCGTCTGGTAGTGGACGGGTAAGGCCGTAAGGTGGCGCCAGGTAGCATCGTGGCTCAACAATTTGACGGCCCCGGACAGAAAAATCAGCCGGCACAGCAACCAGCGAAACAGCTTCACGATAACGACCTCCGAACCGAGAAAGATTGCTAGGAAGCCCGCCTCCAGAAGCAAGGCGTCCCACTGGTAGTTCATAAACACTTGTCCCGCGGTGTCCAGCGACAGATAAAGCACGAACAGTCCCACGCGGACCACTCTCGCGTTGAAGCCGAGCATCAGAGACAGTGAAAGGCAGATACCGATGATCCACACCGCGCGCAGGCCTGCATCGCTCCGGCTCAGCCACAACAGTGTAGGGGCATTCCAATAGGCTGCCGTTCCCAGAGATTGGTGCACGGCGCCGAGAAACTCACTGGCCGGCAGAATACCGTGCGACCCAACGAGGCCGCCCGCCTGGACTCCGAACGATATAAACGCCATGAGGTAGATTGCACCCAGTAAGCGCAGAAAGAGCCAACTGGTCACGTGATACGTCTCGCGACAAAGGGGGGTTCCCCACAGCAGCCTTGTGACCCAATAAGCGACCGATCGATGGTTGGCAATAGTGCGGTAGGCAGCCTCACACAACGGTGCGACGCCGGGAAGCCGATCGTACGACCACAGCATCCATCGCCTGTCCGGTACGCTGGCCAGTGCGGTGAATACCGCGTGTGCGCCGCTACGAACCTCCCCGCCTGGCAGAATGAGTTTGACCGCAGATGCAAACTCCTCACGTGACACCTCCGGAAATCGTTCGCCGACCTCCTGGAACGGCGCGTAGTTCACTCGGTCGCTCGTCAGGCCTTTCCAATAATCCACCCAGCCCCGGCAAAACCCACAGTCTCCGTCAAAGACGAGGAGTGGCCCCCGGAATTGGTCTCGGTCCATAACTCGCTCTGTGTGCGCTTGTTTGGAGCAGTTCGTTTCCGCTCCGGAAACGGAGCACTCACTTCGGGCAGGCAGTCGCCCGAAGAGCGTCGCGAGTCATGTTACAGGAAGAAGACGAGTGTAGGGCTGATGGAGGGGCCTGTTCCCGGCGACCCGATGGCATACCGATATCGGATGTCACGGAGAATTGTTCGAGATTGCAGGAATCCTAAGAAGTTTGATGCGGACCGCAAGAACGCCAAGCCTCCGTTCCAGACTGTGATTTTCTTTCCTGGATCGAATGCGCTTTAGCTGCGGACGTTCTCGCTATACACAACGGTGGCCCTGGATGGCATTCTCAGGTGGGGCGCGCCGTGCTCTACCCGGTTTACAACGGCACCTAT
>Ga0157379_10004563_pt1 | contig 11880 bp, 9 predicted proteins | sample S25metaG_FD_121802 | JGI IMG/M metagenome (GOLD analysis project Ga0157379, IMG submission 121802) | Switchgrass rhizosphere microbial communities from Kellogg Biological Station, Michigan, USA - S2-5 metaG | ecosystem: Host-associated > Plants > Roots > Rhizosphere > Soil | place: USA: Michigan... | reverse complement strand
GCTACCCCCATACCGGTTGCCTGCCGGGACGTTCGACTTCTCCTACCGCCTGACGGTGATCCGCAATTGAGCGGGTCGGTCTCCGGGCGTCGCCTCTAGCATCAAGGGCTGTGTCGGAGCGCATTTCTGTCGAGATCGTCACCAAGGTGGCCCGGTTGGCGCGGCTCGACCTCACTCCGGAGGAGATCGACCGCACGACTGCACAGTTGTCCGGCATGCTCGAACACTTCGCCGACATCGATGCATTGCAGCTCGACGACGTCGAACCGATGGCCCAGCCGTATCCGCTCGACAACGTGTTCCGCGACGACGTGATCGTCGACGGTCTCGATCGCGACGAGGTCCTCGCCGCCGCACCGGCCGCCGAGGACGGACGGTTCCGCGTGCCGCCGATCATCGGCCTCGACGTCTGATGAGCGACGCACTCGAGATCGCCGCGGCAGTTCGTGCCGGCTCGCTGAAGGCTGCCGATGTCGTCGAGCAACACCTCGCCGCGATCGATGGGCGCGAGCCCGAGATCCACGCCTTCAACCTCGTGATGGTCGAGCAGGCGCGCGAACGCGCCGCGGCGATCGATGCGATGGTGGCCGCGGGCAACGATCCGGGGCCGCTGGCCGGCGTCCCGGTGGCGCTGAAGGACAACATGTGCACCCGTGGTGTGCCGACGACGTGCTCGTCGAAGATCCTCGACGGATGGAAGCCGCCGTACGACGCGACGATCGTCACCAAGTTGGCCGACGCCGGCGCCGTCGTGATCGGCAAGACCAACCTCGACGAGTTCGCGATGGGCTCGAGCACCGAGAACTCGGCGTTCGGGCCGACGCGCAATCCGCACGACACCTCGCGTGTGCCCGGGGGAAGCAGCGGGGGGAGTGCGGCCGCGGTGGCGGCCGGGTTCGCATCGATCGGTCTCGGCAGCGACACCGGCGGATCCATCCGCCAGCCCGCCGCGTTGTGCGGTGTCGTCGGAGTGAAGCCGACCTACGGCTACGTCAGCCGCTACGGCCTCATCGCCTTCGCCAGCAGCCTCGACCAGATCGGCCCGCTCACCAACACGGTCGCCGACTCGGCCTTGATGCTCGACGTCATCGGCGGGCACGACCCGATGGACTCGACCTCGATTCCAGTCGCCCACCCGTCGTTGCTCGATGCGATCGGTGAGGGAGTGGAAGGGATGCGTGTCGGTCGCATCACCGACCTGCCCGAGGGCGCCGACCCCGACGTGCTCGAGCGCACCGAGTTGGCGTTCGATGCGTTGCGCGAGGCCGGGGCCAAGATCGTCGACGTCGAGGTGCCGGCGTTCACGTTCGGTCTCACCGCCTACTACCTCATCGCCCCCGCCGAGGCCAGCAGCAACCTGGCCCGCTACGACGGCGTGCGCTACGGCCTACGGGTCGAGGCGCCCGACACGAATGCGATGTACGGCGTCACCCGCGCCGCCGGGTTCGGTGACGAGGTCAAGCGACGGGTGATGCTCGGCACGTATGCGTTGAGTGCCGGCTACTACGACGCCTACTACGGCAAGGCGTTGAAGGTTCGACGATTGATCCACGACGAGTTCGAACGCGCCTACCAACATGCCGACGTGCTGTTGACGCCTGCGTCACCGAGCGTTGCGTTCCCGTTCGGCGCCAAGGGCGACAACCCGCTGGCGATGTACCTGTGCGACGTGTACACGATCCCGGCCAACCTCTCCGGTCATCCGGGGATGAGCGTGCCGTTCGGAACCGGTGCCGACGGTCTGCCGGTCGGTGTGCAGGTGCTCGCCGGCACGTTGTGCGAGCCGCAGATGTTCCGTGCCGCCGCTGCGCTGGAGAGGGCTGCGCGATGAGCGCGTTCGACGGCCTCCCCGGCGACTGGGAGCTGGTGGTCGGTCTCGAAGTGCACGTCGAGTTGGCCACCGTCACGAAGTTGTTCTCGGCAAGCCCCAACCGCTTCGGCGACGAGCCCAACACCAACATCGACCCGGTCACGCTCGGCCTGCCGGGCGCCCTGCCGGTGCTGAACCGTCAGGCGGTCGAGCTGGCGATGCGCATCGGCCTGGCGTTGAACTGCACCGTCCAGCCGTGCACGTTCCACCGCAAGAACTACTTCTATCCGGACATGCCGAAGGCGTACCAGATCAGCCAGTACGACCAGCCGCTCAACGTCGACGGGTTCCTGGCCTTGCCCGACGGAACCCGCATCGGCATCGAACGTGCCCACATGGAAGAAGACACTGGCAAGAGCACGCACTTCGGCGGTGCCGGTGGACGCATCCACGGCAGCGACTATTCGTTGATCGACTTCAACCGCGCCGGCGTGCCGCTGGTCGAGATCGTCAGCCGGCCCGACATCCGCTCGGCCGAGCAGGCGCGGCAGTACGTCACCGAACTGCGCGCCATCCTCCTCGCCGTCGGCGCGTCCGACGCCAAGATGGAGGAGGGCAGCATGCGTGTCGACGCGAACGTCAGCGTGCACAAACCCGGCACCGAGTTCGGAACCCGCTGCGAGATCAAGAACGTCAACAGTGTTCGGTCCATCGGACGGGCCATCGAATACGAGGCGCGCCGGCAGATCGATCTGCTGGAGGGTGGCGACAAAGTGCGCCAGGAGACCCGCCACTGGGACGAAGGCGACGGCCGTACTCACACCCTTCGCAGCAAGGAAGACGCCGACGACTACCGGTACTTCCTCGAACCCGATCTGGTGCCCGTCGCTCCGTCGGCGGAGTGGATCGCCGAGGTGCGCGCCGCGTTGCCGATGCTGCCGGCCGCTCGGCGGGCACGGTTGGCCGAAGCCGCCGGAGTGGCGGCGGACAGCGAGGCCGCGATGGTCGTCGTCGATCGCGGACAGGACGACTACGTGCTCGCGGTCGGTGATGCGGGCGGCGACATCGGGCGGGCGCTGGTGCATGTCAAGGAGGCCTGGGCCGATTCTCCATCCGTGCCCGCGGCCGACCTCGCCAAGCTGACCACGATGGAGGTCGACGGCAAGTTGACCGCCACGCAGGCCAAGACGGTCGTCGCCGAGTTGATCGACAACGACGGGGGAGACGCCGAGGCGATCGCCAAGGCCAAGGGCTTCGAGGCCATGGCCGCAGACTCGTTGGGGCCTCTGGTCGATCAGGCCATCGCCGAGAACGGCGACGCGTGGGCCAAGTTCTGCGCAGGTGAGGGCAAGGCCATGGGCGCGCTCGTCGGCGCGGTGATGAAGCTGAGCCAAGGCAAGGCCGACGGCAAAGCCGTCACCGCCCTCCTCAACTCCCGCCGCGCTTAGAGGCGGCCGGAGGCGATCAGCTCGATCGCTCGGCAGCAGGTGCGGTGGAAGGCGTCGGCGGCCATGTGCAGGTGCTCGACGGGTGTGTCTTCCTCCTTGGTGTGACTGAGGCCGTTGGTCGACGAGGAGAAGATCATCACGGTCGGCACCTCGCGAGCCATCTCGCTGGCGTCGTGCAGCGCGCCACTCGGCAGTTCGATGTCGTGGCCTTCGACCTCACGCACGCTCTCGCGGGCGGCGTCGAGCAACTCGGGATGGAACGGCATCGGCGGGATCCGGAAGATGTGCTCCCACTCGACGGTGCAGCCCTCGGCTGATGCGGCGGCGTCAGCGGCGATGTGGGCCTCGTCGAACATCCGTTGCAGACCCTCGGCATCGATGTGGCGCATGTCCATCGTGATGCGTGTCTCGCCGGCAACAGCGGTGACGACTCCGGGCCAGCACTGCGCGAAACCGACCGTCGTGACTCCGTCGTGTCGCTTGCCGATCTCGGCGATGTCCAGTGCGAATCGCGACGCGGCGCGGAAGCTGTCGCGGCGCATCTCCATCGGCATCGTGCCGGCGTGTGCCGCCTGGCCGCGGAAGATCAATCGCTCCCGCTCGATGCCCTTCGTGCCGGTCACGGTACAGATGCCGCGACCCATGGATTCGAGGATCGGACCTTGCTCGATGTGCACCTCGACATACGCCTTGACGTCAGCCATGCGCGTGCGTGCCCCGTCGAGGTTCTCGATGTCGACGCCGTGCGCGGCGAGCACCTCCGGCAACTTGTTGCCGTCCTTGTCCGTGAGACCGCGCAGCACGTCGATGTCCAATGTCCCGACGCTGGCCGCCGATCCGAACAGGCTGCGGCTGAACCTGGCGCCTTCCTCATCGGCCCAGTCGACGAGCGCGACGGTGATCGGCGGCGTGCCGTCCTCGGCGATCGAGCGCAGCAGTTCGAGGCCGGACATCACGCCGAGGGCGCCGTCGAGCCACCCACCCTTGGGCACGCTGTCGAGGTGGCTGCCGACGACCAAGGTCTCGTCGCGTTCACCGCGCAACACGGCCCACAGGTTGCCCGCTTCGTCCTCGTCGACCTCGACGGGCAACGTCGTCAAGGACTCGCGCAGCATCGCCCGGGCCTGCAGCCACTCGGGCGTCCATGCCAGGCGGCGACTGCCCTCCGGCCCGCCGGTGTGATCTGCCAGTGCACGGAGGTCGGTGACAACTCGTCGGGGGTCGTACGTCATCCCGTGGAAATTACTGGCCGATGCGTCGCCGGCCGGACCAGACTCGCCCGATGCCGCTGACCTACCGCACCGCTGAAGAGGATGACTGGTGGGCGATCTGCCGTGCCGACGGCAGAGGCTTCGGATTCATGTACACACCGGACGAGGCCGACCGGGTGCGACCGATCCACGATCTCAGTCGCTTCGAGTTGGCGTTCGACGGCAAGGAAATTGTCGGCATCGTCGGGGTGTTCTCGCTGAAGGTCACCGTGCCGGGCGGCGGCCAGCTACCCATGGGCGGGCTGACGTGGGTCTCCACCGCGGCAACGCATCGGCGGCGGGGGGTGCTGACCCGGTTGATGTCCAGGAGCTTGGCCGACGTCGATCGACGCGGCGAGCCGGTGGCGATGCTCGGCGCCAGCGAGGCTGCGATCTACGAGCGCTACGGCTTCGGCGTGGCGACCCTGATGAGGTCGACGACCATCGACCGGCGACTCGCCCAGTTCCGCCCCGAGTTCCGGCCGAAGCCCGGTTCGGTGCGGTTCGTCGATGGGGAGCGAGCGAAGGCGCATGTCGCCGAGATCTGGTCGCGCTACCACCGCGGGCGTCCCGGCGAGGTCGACCGCAACGACGCGTGGCACGAATATCTCTTCGCTCAGCACAGCCAACCGAGGGGGAGTTTCAGCCCGGCGTTCTATCTCGCCCATGACGACGGCTACGCCGCCTACCGCGTCGACATGCACTGGAACGAAGGTCAGCCGGCCCACGAACTGCAGATCGTCGAGTTCGTTCCGTTGAACGGCGACGCTCACGCCGCGCTGTGGCACACGTTGCTGGGTGTCGACCTGGTCGGGCCGATCACGTCACGGCAGATCCCGATCGACGATCCGTTGCCGTATCTGTTGACGAACCCTCGAGCGTTGCGGACGACCGAGCTCGCCGACGGCTTCTGGGCGAACGTGCGCGACGTGGGCTCGTGCTTCTCGGCGCGCACCTACAGCACCGACGACCGCATCGTGGTCGAGGTCGACGGCAGCCGTTGGGCGATCGACGGTGGGCCCGGGGGAGCGACGTGCACACGTGTGCGCAGCCGACCGGACCTCACGACAGACGTCGCCTCGTTGGGAGCGTTGCTCTTCGGTGGGACGCAGGCGACGTCGCTTGCTGCAGGACGACGACTCGAGGCTCGCAACGGGGAGGCGCTGCGTCGCGCCGACGCCTTCTTCCTCAGCGCGCCGGCGCCTCATTGCCAGACGCACTACTGACACCGAGGTCTCGCCACACCCCGCGGTGGAACGCCAGGTAACCGGGATAACGCAGTGTCGAGGCGTTGCGGAGCTGCGCGTCGGCATCGGCCAGTCGCCACCATGACGCGTTCGGGAAGATGTGGTGGGCCAGGTGGTAGTTGCCGTCGAGCGTCACCCATCGGTACAAGCCGGTGGTGCGCACCGAGCCGGTCGACGTCATCATCGGCTTGTTGTGCGGCGCGGCGTAGTGCTCGGGCAAGGCGAAGAACGTGTAGGGGCCGCAGAGGAACAGCAGCATCGGCACGACCCACCACTTCAGCAACTCGCCGGCGTGTCCGGTCACGATGGCAACCGCACTGACCGATCCCCACAACGCGAACGGCAGCACGCCCCAGCGACGTACGTGACGTCCGAGGGATGCCGCGCCGACGTAGCTCGGCGGTCGCCCGAGAAACGTCATGAGCGTGCCGGTGACCAACTGCACGGCGAACGACACGCCGCCGATCACGACGCCGATGACGTACACGGCGCGGGCCCGGACACGAAGGGGTCCGACCACGAGAGGACGCGTCAGCACCTCGTCGTAGAACGCCTCAGGGTCGGAAACGTCGTGATCCTGGCGCGTCAGCGCGTGATGGGTGAGATGGAAGCACCGGTAGGTCGGCCCGTGCAGACCCTCGATCGCGCCGCTCAAACCGGCAACGACGTCGTTCGCCCAACGGCGCACGAACAGGCTGCGGTGCACGGCTTCGTGATGCACGGCGTCGACGCGCATCATGCACATCACCAGGCCGATCCAGGCGACGACCCACGCGTACCACCGGTCGATCGTCTCGCCGACCGCGATGAATGCGGCGTACAGCAACACCGTCTCGCTCAACATCAGGGCGACGCGCGTCGCGCTGCGCTGCGCGACGTGGACTCGCGCGCCCCATTGACGCACCTCGGATGGAACGGCGAACCGTGGGAGAGTGCTGTCGTCGGCGACTGTTGGGGCCAGTTCAGTGGGCATTGGTTCCAGACTCTGTGAATCCGGAAGGCAAAGGCGAGGCCATTGCCCCCGGCCGCCTCGCCATCGACAAGCTTACCGGTAGCGTCGGCTCCGACATGTCTTCGGCGTCGCTCGCACCGTTCCGCTCCCGAAAGTTCACGTTCATGTGGATCGGCGCGATGTTGTCGAACATCGGCACGTGGATGGAGACGGTCGGCCTCACGTACTACGTCGCCCACACCACTCACAAGGCCTCGTCGTCGGCGCTCGTCGCCGCAGCCGGGTTCTTGCCGAACGGCGTGCTCGGCCCGATCGGCTCGGCGATGGCGGATCGCTGGAGTCGGCGAGGCATGTTGATCGTCGGCAACGCGCTGGCCGCGATCATCGCGGCCTTCCTTGCGGTCTGGGTCGGTGGCGGCTCGGCAACGCCGTTGGGCATCGCCGCGTTGAGCTTCGTGGCCGGCTGCGTGGGCGCGTTCACCTTCCCGTCGTTCCAGTCGGTGCTCCCTGACCTCGTCCCACGCGAAGACCTCGTTGCCGCAGTCGGGTTGTCGAATGCGCAATGGAATCTCGGTCGGATCATCGGGCCATCGCTGGCGGCCGTGGTGATCTCCGTCGCCGGCATCGGCGCCGCGCTGTGGTGCAACTCGATCAGCTTCCTCGCCGTGATCATCGCGGTCGCGCTCGTCAAGGTTCCCCATCGACCTGGTGAGCGCCGCCCGGTCTTCTCCGCCCTCGCCGACGGGCTGCGCTTCGCCTTGGCCCATCCATTGATGCGACGGATGCTGGTCGTGATGGTGCTGACGATCGGGATCGCCTCGCCCTTCATCGCCTTCGTGTCGCAGATGGCGACGAACGTGTTCGGCGGCGACGCCAAAGCGACGTCCGTGCTCGTCACCGCGCAGGGGATCGGTGCGGTGACGGCCGCGTTCACACTCGGCTCGGTCACCAAACGAATCGGTGTGATCCCGGTGATGTTCGTCGGGACCTCGCTGCTGTGCCCGGCCCTCATCGGTTACGCGGCAGCGCCGTGGCTGTGGCTGGCCGCGGTGATGCTGACGTTCGTCGGCCTGTTCTACGGCTACGCGTTCACGTCGTTCGCCAGCGTCACTCAGCAGGCGGCGCCCGACGACATGCGCGGCCGCGTGCTGGCGGTCAACTTCATGGTGCTCGGCATCCTGTTCCCGATCGGGGCTTTGATCCAGGGACAGATCGCCGGCGCGATCGGTCTGCGGTGGACCACCGCGGCGTCCGGCATCGTGCTCGGTGCCGGGCTCTTGGTGTTGGCTCCGTGGCAGCGGCGGGCGGCCGCCCTCGTAACGTCCTGACTCGTGGACTTCACGATTCCGGACGACATCCAGACGACACTCGATCAGCTCGACGACTTCATCGAACGCGAGATCAAACCGCTCGAACAGCAGGACGACAACGTCCGGTTCTTCGATCATCGGCGTGAGTGGGCGCGCACCGACTTCGACAACGGCGGTGTGCCTCGTGCCGACTGGGAGGCCTTGCTCCGCGAGATGCGACGGCGTGCCGACACCGCCGGCTGGTTGCGGCTCGCCCTACCGGCCGAGTTCGGCGGCCGCGACGCTTCGAATCTGGAGATGGCAATCATCCGTGAGCACCTGGCCACGAAGGGCCTCGGTCTGCACAACGATCTGCAGAACGAGTCGTCGATCGTCGGCAACTTCCCGACGGTGCTGATGATGCGCGACTTCGGCACGCCGGAGCAGATCGCCGCGTGGATGCCCGGCTTCCTCGACGGCACGCGCCGGTTGGCGTTCGGTCTCACCGAACCGAACCACGGCAGCGACGCGACCTACATGGAGACCACTGCCGTGCGAGACGGCGACGAGTGGGTGCTCAACGGGATGAAGCGTTGGAACAGCGGCCTGCACCACGCGACCCACGACATCATCTTCGCTCGCACCAGCGGCGATCCCGGCAACCCGAAGGGGATCAGCGCGTTCCTCGTGCCCACCGACGCGCCGGGCTTCAAGGTCGAGTTCTTCTGGTGGACGTTCAACATGCCGACGGATCACGCCGAGGTCTCGTTGACCGACGTGCGGATCGGGCCCGACGCATTGTTCGGCACGTTGGATCGCGGTCTCGAGTTGGCCCAGCACTTCGTGCACGAGAACCGCATCCGGCAGGCGGCGTCGTCACTCGGCGCCGCGCAGTTCTGCATCAACGAGGCGGTCGCCTACTCGAACGCCCGCATCACGTGGGGCAAGAAGCTGTCGACGAACCAGGGCATCCAGTTCCCGCTCGTCGAGTTGCACACCGAGGCGGCGATGCTGCGCCAGTTGGTGCGCTACACCGCGTGGATGCTCGATCGCAAGCACCACATGGAGGTGACCCACCTCGTGGCGATGTGCAACTACCGGGCCAACCGCCTCGCATGCGACGCGGCCGACCGGGCGATGCAGACGTGTGGCGGGGTGGGGTATTCGCGGCACATGCCGTTCGAGCACATCTACCGGCACCACCGCCGGTACCGCATCACCGAAGGCTCGGAGGAGATCCAGATGCGCAAGGTGGCCCAGCAACTGTTCGGCTTCGGCCGCAAGTAGCGATCAGCGACCGCGCCACACCGGTGGTCGCTGTTCGCCGAACGCTGCCTGCCCTTCCACTGCGTCCTCGGAGTCGATGGCCCGGCGGTAGCTCTCCAATGACTTGAGCGCGGCCATCGCCTCATCCGTGGAGAGGTGGACGGTGCGGCGCTCGATGTCGAGCAGCGCGGCGACACTCAGCGGGGCGGACACCGCGATGGCGTCGGCCAAACTCGAGGCCGCGGCGAGCAGTTCGTCGGCCGCGACGACGTGGGCCACCAGACCCCAACGCGCCGCCTCGGTGGCATCCATCCACCGACCCGTCAGCAGCATCTCCCGGGCCACATGCGGTGGCAGGACGCGTGCCAACTTCACCGCGCCGGCGTCGGGCAGGATGCCGAGCGCCGGCTCCGGCAACCAGAACTGGGCGTGGTCGGCGGCCACGATCAGGTCGGCCGCCATGGCGATCTCGAAGCCTCCACCTACCGCCATGCCGTTGACTGCGGCGATCACGGGTGTGGCCCGGTTCGGCAGCTCCGGAAATCCGCCGAAGCCGCCGATGCCGTAGTCGCTGTCGAACTCCTCACCCGCCGACAGATCCCATCCGGCGGAGAAGAACTTCGGCCCGGCGCCGGTGAGCACGATCGCTCGCACCGCCAGGTCGGCATCGAGTTCGGCGAACGCGTCGCCCATCGCCTTACTGGTGGCCGCGTCGATCGCGTTGGCCTTCGGGCGATCGATCGTGAGCACAGCGGTGGTGCCGTTGCGCTCGACATGAAAGCCGCTCATCGAACCTCCTCGATCCACAGTGCGTCGACGGCGACCGCGCCGCGTCGGCCGACCAGCACCGGATTCAACTCGACTTCGACGACCTCGGTACCGATCACCGCGTCGGTCAACGTCAGCACCAGAGATACGAGCGATTCGATGTCAGCCGCCGGACGTCCGCGGAACCCCGTGAGCAGTCGGTAGCTGCGCAGCTTCGTCAATGCCTGTCGGACGTCCTCGGCTGTGACCGGTGCCAGCAGATGGCTGACGTCGCTCCACAGTTCGGTGGTGACTCCGCCGAGGCCGAGCGTCACCAGCCAACCGATCGGCGGATCACGGCGCGCGGCAACGAGCACCTCGGCGACAACGTCGGTGACGGTCGCCTCGACGAGATACCGATCCGCGGCCGGCATCTCTGCGAGCGCTGCCGACAAGGCGGCGACGTCGGCGAGGCCGACCTTCACTGCACCGGACTCGCTCTTGTGCACCGTGCCCAGCGACTTCAGTGTGACGGGGTAACCGACCTCGCTCGCCGCGGCGGCGACGTCGTCGGCACCGACGACTCGGCCCCCCGGCGTATCGATGCCTAACTCGGCCAGCCGTCGCTTCGCCTCCGCTTCGTCGACGAGGCGCGTGCGGGCCGGCGCCTCGACCGCGGCGTGCGGCGGATCGCAGCGTGCACCTGTCGTCGCTGCGGCAGCGATCGCCGTCAGGGCCTCCTCGAGGCCGAGCAACGCCGTCAGGTTGCGTCCGGAAATGTGGCTCCGCATGCGTTCGTTGAGGCATTCGGCGAGGGTCGCGACGACAACTGCTCGCCTTTGTGTTGATTCTGCGGCGTCGGCCAGTGCGTCGGCGGCGACGATCCACGCTGACGGGTCGTTGTCGGGGCTCGGCGGGGCATCGAGCACCAACATCGTCAGGTCCTGCGAACCGTCCATCACCGCCGTGAAGCACTTGGCGATCGCGGCGCGGTCACCCCACATGAACGTGTGGTAATCGAACGGGTTGCTGACCGTGACGAGTTCGGTGAGGGTGGACTCGACTCGGTGGCGATGCTCGTCGGCGAACGGTTCGAACTGCAGTGGTCCGTGCTCCGAACGATCGGCGACCAACGAGGCTTCATTCCCCGAACAGCTCATCGAGACGATCTTGCGTCCACTCAACGGCCCGCCGTTGTCGAGGAGCTTCAACGTCTCCAGCAGCTCGGCCGGTGTGCGCACCGTGGCCACGCCGTAGCGAGCGAACAGCGCGTCGTACGCCGCGGCTCTGCCCGACATCGACCCGGTGTGCGACGTGGCGATCGCGGCACCCGTGGCGGAACGACCGGTGTGCAGCGCGACGATCGGCACCCGCTGGTCGTGAGCCCGCGATGCAACCACCGCGAAGCGCTGCGGATCGCGGATGGCCTCGAGGAACAGACCGATCGCCGTCACGCGGCGGTCGTCGAGGAACGCGTCGACGCAATCCTCCATCCCGATGCTGGCCTGGTTACCGACCGACACGATCGTGCCGAGGCGAAGGCCGCGCTGTTGGAACGTGAGGTTGACGGCGACGTTGCCGCTCTGCGACACGATGGCGACGCCTTCGTCGAGCGGCTGCATCCCATGTTCGTCGGGCCACAACGCGACACGGTCGAACGTGTTGACGAGGCCGTAGCAGTTGGGGCCGAGGAAGGGCACGTCGCCGGCGGAGTCGAGCAGATCGGTCTGCAGATCGTCGTCGCCGGTCTCGGCGAACCCGGAGCCGTAGCACACGGCACCGCCGGCGCCCATCGACCGCAGCACGGCCATCGCCTCGATGGTCGCGTGACGGTTCACTCCGAGGAACACCGCGTCCGGCACGTCGGGCAG
>Ga0157379_10004559_pt1 | contig 11882 bp, 10 predicted proteins | sample S25metaG_FD_121802 | JGI IMG/M metagenome (GOLD analysis project Ga0157379, IMG submission 121802) | Switchgrass rhizosphere microbial communities from Kellogg Biological Station, Michigan, USA - S2-5 metaG | ecosystem: Host-associated > Plants > Roots > Rhizosphere > Soil | place: USA... | reverse complement strand
GGCCACCTGCTGTTGCAGCTTCATCATGACTTCAAAGGAAATATCCTGGCGCGCCTGGGTCGTGACCTGAAGCTGGCCGATGTCTTCCTGCGGGAAGAAGCCCTTGGGAATGGTGATGAAGAGCCACGCCGTGGCGACGAAGGTGAGCAAGGCGACCAGAAGCACGAGGCCCCGGTGGCGCAGGGCGACGTCGAGCGAGCGCGTGTACGCGGCGAGCATGGCGTTGAAGCCGCGCTCGAACGAGCGGACGAGCGCACCGGGCCGCCTGGCATGCGCCTCGTCCTTGATGAAGCGGCTCGCCAGCATCGGCACCAGGGTGAGCGAGACGAATGCCGAGGCGACGATCGCCAGGCCGACGATGACCGCGAACTCGTGGAACAGCAGGCCGATCACGCCCGGCATGAAGAAGATCGGGATGAACACCGCGACCAGCGAGCTCGAGATCGAGATGATGGTGAAGCCGACCTCGCGCGAGCCGCGCAGCGCCGCCTGGAACGGCGGCTCGCCGTTCTCGACGTGGCGCATGATGTTCTCGAGCATGACGATCGCGTCGTCGACGACCAGGCCGACCGCAAGCGTCAGGCCGAGCAAGGAGACGTTGTCGATCGTGTAGCCGAACGCCCAGAGCAGCGAGACCGCGCCGACCAGCGAGACGGGCAGCGACAGCGTCGGAATCGCGGTCGCGACGAAGCGGCGCAGGAACAGGAAGATGACGAGCACGACGAGCACGATCGTCCCCATCATCGTCAGCGTGACGTCGTGCAGCGCGTCGCGGATCGAGATCGAGCGATCGTTCACCGGCGACAGGCGAACCGACTGCGGCAGCTGCGACTGGAAATCGGCGAGCTTGGCGCGCACCGCGTCGACGACCTTGACGGTGTTGGCGTCGGGTTGGCGCAGGATGCCGAGCGAGATCGATGTCTCGCCATTGAAAGAGGCCGCGGTCTTGACCGTCTCGTAGCTGTCCTCGACGGTCGCGACCTCCCTCAGCCGCACCGTGTTGCCGCCCTTGCTGCTGACGATCAGCTCGGCGAACTCGGCGGCGTTGCGCAGCTGCCGGTTCGCCTGCAGCGTGAGCGTCTGCGCCGGACCTTCGAGTGTGCCGACCGGCGTGTTCGCGTTGGCCGCGCTGAGCGCCTTGGTCAGCTCGTCGAGGCTGATGTTGCGCGCCGCGAGGGCGTCGGGCTGGACACGCACGCGCACGGCGAAGCGCTTCTGGCCGTAGATGTTGACCTGGGCGACGCCGTCGAGCGTCGACAAGGTCGGCGAGATCAGGTGCTCGGCAAAGTCGTTCAGGTCCGAGAGGCTGAGCGACGGCGAGGTCATCGCGAGGAAGAGCACCGGCGAGTCGGCCGGGTTGACCTTGCGATACGCCGGCGGCACCGTCATCTCGATCGGCAGCTGGCGTGCGGCGCGCAGCAGCGCCGCCTGGACGTCGACCGCGGCGGCATCGATGTCGCGGCCCTGGTCGAACTCGAGCGTCACCGAGGTCGCACCGAGCGTGTTGCTCGAGCTGATGACGTTGAGGCCGGGGATGGTCTGGAACTGCTTCTCGAGCTGCAGCGCGACCGAGGTCGCCATCGTCTCGGGGCTGCCGCCGGGCAGCTGCGCCGAGACGTTGATGACCGGCGTGTTGTAGCTGGGCAGCGCCGCGACCGGGATCTTGTTCAGGGCGATCGCGCCGGCGACGACGATGGCGGCGTTGAGCAGCACCGTCAGGACCGGCCTGCGGATAAAGAGCTCGGACAGGTTCATGGCCGCTCTCCCGGGGAGATCAGATCAGACCGCAGGGGTCGCCGAAGCGCTTGCCGCGGGCGCCGACCCCGCGCCGCCGGAAGCGGCCGTGCCGCGCTTGCCGCGCCCTCCCCCTTCGGTCGCCGCACGCTCGACCACCGTGGCGCCCAGACGCAGGTTCTGCCGCCCGTCGAGGACGACGCGCTCGCCGGCGCGCAGGCCGGTGACCGCAGCATCGACGCCCTCGGCATAGAGCACTTCGACCGGCCGTGGCGAGGCCTTGTTGCCGGCGTCCACCACGTAGACCATCTTGCCGCGCGGCGACTGGATGATCGCCGCCTGGGGAATCACGCTCGCGCCCTTCAGCGACTGCACCGCCAGGCGGATGGTCACGAAGGCGCCGGGCCACAGCCGCTCGTCCTTGTTCGCGAACTCGGCCTTGACCCGCACCGTGCCCGAGCCGGTATCGACCGTGTTGTCGACGAACAGGAGCTTGCCGACCGCCGTGCCGCCGGCCTCGGGAAACGACGCGGTCACCTTGCCGCCGCCGTCGCGCAGGGTTGCCAGCGCCTGGCCGAGGTTGCGCTGCGGCAGGCTGAAGGCGACCGCGATCGGGTCGAGCTGAGTAATGGTCACCAGCGACGCCCCGCTCGGCTGAATGAAGCTGCCCGCGAAGACGTTGATCGCACCGGCCCGGCCCGCGGCGGGTGCGGTGATCCGGCTGTACGACAGGCCCACCTGCGCCGCCTCGATCGCGGCGCGGTCGGAAGCGACCACGGCCTGCTGCGACTCGACCAGCGTCTGATTGGTGTCGACCGCGCCCTGCGAGATGAAGTTCTGGGCAAACAGGTCCTTGCTGCGCGCCAGCTGGCGTTGCGCATCGGCCAGCGCTGCCTGGTCCTTGGCGAGTTGCGCCCTCGCCTTGGTCACGTTGACCTCGTCGTTGCGCGCGTCGAGCGTGAACAGCAGCTGGCCGGCGCTGACGAACTGGCCTTCGCGGATGTGCACCTTGGTGATCGTGCTTGCGATCTGCGGCCGGATCTCGACGCTGTTCAGCGCGGTCACCGTGCCGGTGGCGTCGAGCATCACGTCGACGTCGCGCTTCTGCACCGTGACCAGCGTGACGCTGACCGGCGGCCCGCCGCTGCCCGACGCGGCCGAGCCGGGGGCACCGGGCGTGCCCGCGGCGAGCGCGGCATCGCCCGTTGCTGCGCCGCGTGTCAACATGAAGGCGGCGGCGGCCGCGGCAACGACGGCAACGCCGGCGATTCCCAGGACGAGCGGTTTTTTCACAACCTTGAATTGTGACGGCAGGTCGATATCCGCGCGCCCAGGCACGTCTGCCGCTCAGCCATTTTCACGAGCGGCCGGTCGAGCCGAAGCCGCCGCTGCCGCGCGCGCTGGCATCGAACGATTCGACCACCCGGAACTCCGCCTGAACCACCGGCACGATCACCAGCTGGGCGATCCGCTCGAACGGCTGCACGGTGAAGGCCGCGGCGGAACGGTTCCAGCAGCTCACCATCAGCGGTCCCTGGTAGTCGGCGTCGATCAGGCCGACCAGGTTGCCGAGGACGATGCCGTGCTTGTGGCCGAGCCCCGAGCGCGGCAGGATCATCGCCGCCAGGCCCGGATCGGCGATGTGGATCGCCAGGCCGGTGGGGATCAGCTGCGCCTCGCCGGGGGCCAGCACGAGCGGCGCCTCGAGGCAGGCGCGCAGGTCGAGGCCGGCGCTGCCGGCGGTCGCATAGGCGGGCATCTGCCCGGCCATGCGCGGATCGAGGATGCGGACGTCGATCGGTGTTCGCATCGGCCGGCTCAGGCGCCGCGCGGCAGCCGCGCCGCGATCTCGGCGACCAGCTGGCGGGCCAGCGCCAGCTTGTCGGCCCGGGCCAGCTCGCGCTCGCCGTTCGCATCGACCAGGGTGAGTGCATTGTCGTCGCGACCGAAGGTCTGCGGCCCGAGGTTGGCGACGATCAGCGGCACCCTCTTCTTCGCCAGCTTCTCGCGCGCATGCTTCACCAGGTCGTTGCTCTCGGCGGCGAAGCCGACGCAGAACGGCGGCTTCGGCAGGCGCGCGACGGCGGCCAGGATGTCCGGGTTCTCGACCAGCTCGAAGCTCGGCACGGCCCGGCCCTCGGCCTTCTTGATCTTCGCCTCGGCGACGCCGGCGACGCGCCAGTCGGCGACCGCGGCGGTGGCGACGAAGACGTCGCACGACGGCGCCGCCGCGAGGGTCGCGTCGTGCATCTCGACCGCGGTGGTGACATCGAGCCGGGTCACGCCGCGCGGCGTGTCCAGGCTCACCGGGCCGGCGATCAAGGTCACGTCGGCGCCGGCATCGGCGGCGGCGCGGGCAATCGCGAACCCCATCTTGCCGCTCGACCGGTTGGTCAGGCCGCGCACCGGATCGATTGGCTCGAAGGTCGGGCCGGCGGTGACGAGGACACGCTTGCCGGCGAGCAGCTTCGGCTGGAAGAAGGCGATCAGCGCGTCGCGCAGCTCGGCCGCCTCGAGCATCCGGCCGTCGCCGATCTCGCCGCAGGCCTGGTCGCCGCTGCCCGGGCCGAGCACGGTGGTGCCATCGGCGCTGAGCTGGGCGAAGTTGCGCTGGGTCGCCGGATGCGCCCACATCTCCCGGTTCATCGCCGGCGCCACCAGCAGCGGGCAGCGCTCGATCGGCCGCGCCAGGCAGGCCAGCGACAGCAGCTCGTCGGCGCGGCCGTGGATGAGCTTGGCGATGAAGTCGGCGCTCGCCGGGGCGATCAGGATGGCGTCGGCCTCGCGCGTCAGGTTGATGTGCGCCATGTTGTTGTGGTCGCGCGCATCCCACTGGCTGGTGAACACGGGGCGGTTGGAAAGCGCCTGCAGGGTCACCGCGGTGATGAAGTGCTCGGCCGCCTCGGTCATCACCACCTGCACCGTCGCGCCGGCCTTGACCAGCTCGCGCACCAGCTCGGCCGCCTTGTAGCAGGCGATGCCGCCCGAGAGGCCGAGCACGATGTGCCGGCTCGAGAGCGCGGAGGACGAAGGCGTCGGTTCGGGGGAAGCCACTGGGGCGCGATTATCGATGCGGTCGCCGGCCCGCGCTTCAGGCCTTGCGCGCGGCCAGCAGCGGCTCGAGCAGTCCCTTGGCGACGCTGCCCATCCAGTCGAGGTCGCCGACGACGATCGAGCTCGGCTTGCCGTCGCGGCCGATCAGCACGGTGCTGGGGAAGACCCGCGGCGTCCAGTCGCTGGCGGCGTCACCGTCGGGATCGAGCAGAATCGTCGCCTTGAACGGCATGCGCTCGAGGAACTGGCGGATCACCTCCGCCGATTCCTTGTAGTTGATGGCGCAGACCACCAGCCCCTGCGGCTTCAGCTTCAGCGCCATGGCATCGAGCGACGGCATCTCCAGCCGGCAGGGCTCGCACCAGGTGGCCCAGAAGTTGAGCACGACCACCTTGCCGGCATGTGCTTCCAGCTTCCAGGGCTTGCCGTCCAGGTCGGCGACCTCGAGCTCGGGCACGGGCCTTGCCGCGGGCCAAGCCTTGATGGTGTGTGCCGCGACCGCGCGGCCCGTCAGGCAGAGCGAAGCACCGGCCACCGCGGCAACGCCAAGCGCGCGACGGCGGGTGACAGGCGGTGAAGCGTTCGGCGGGCGCATCCCTGCATTCTGGGCGATACCGCGATATGGTGTCGGGCCTGCGCTACCGGACCCGCCCGCTGACCGAAAGGCCACGATGACCGATTCCAGATCACCGCGCTTCTTCCAGAGCGCCGTCGCCGACGCCGGGCCGGAAGCGGCACGCGCCGCCCTGCTCTCGCCCCGGCCGAGCATCGCGCCGAAGTACTTCTACGACGCCCTCGGCTCGCGGCTGTTCGAGGCGATCACCGAGCTGACCGAGTACTACCCCACCCGCACCGAAGCGGCGATCTTCGCCGCCCGCGGCGCCGAGATGCGCGCGGCGTTCGGCACCGGTTCGATCCTGGTCGATCTCGGCGCCGGCAACTGCGCCAAGGCCGTGAGCCTGTTCCCGGTGCTGGAGCCGAAGCGCTACATCGCGGTCGACGTCTCGGTCGAGTTCCTGCGCGAGGCCTTGCGCCAGGTGCAGCGGCAGCATCCGCAGCTCGACGTGATCGGCCTCGGCCAGGACTTCTCCGCCGGCCTCGACCTGCCGGCCGACCTGCTCGCAGGCGGCACGCCGCTCTTCTTCTATCCCGGCTCGAGCATCGGCAACTTCACCCGCGACGAGGCCTACGCCTTCCTGCGCCGGATCCATGCCCGCGCCGCCGGCGGCAGCCTCCTGATCGGCGTCGACCTGGTGAAGCCGCGCGCCGTGCTCGAGGCCGCCTACGACGACGCCCTCGGCGTCACCGCGGCGTTCAACCTCAACGCGCTGCGCCACCTCGACGCTGCCATCGGCAGCGACTTCGCGCCGCGGCAGTGGCGGCACGTCGCCTTCTACGACGAGGCCGCATCGCGGATCGAGATGCACCTCGAGGCGCGCCAGGCGCTGGTGGTGCGCTGGCCGGGCGGCGAGCGGCGCTTCGCCGCGGGCGAGCGCATCCACACCGAGAACTCCTACAAGTACACGGTCGAGGGCTTCGCCTCGCTGCTGCGCGATGCCGGCTTTCGCAATCCGCAGGCCTGGACCGACGCGAACGACTGGTTCGCGGTCTTTCGCGCGGCCGCCTGAGCCGTGCCTGCCGAGCATCGCGTGCCACCCCTTCTTCCGTGACGCCTGCCGCCGGGGCGCGTGCCGGCGGCAGCAGCAATTACCTGCTGTTCGCCGTCATGTCGCTGATCTGGGGCTCGACCTGGATCGCGGCCAAGGCCGGGGTGAGCGACACGCCGCCGCTCTTCTTCGCCACGGCCCGGTTCGTGGTCGCGATCGCCTGTCTCGCCGCCTTCGTGCGCGGCTTCGGCGCCGCCTTCGCGCCGGCGCTGCGCCGCCGGGTCGTCGTCTCCGGCCTGCTTGTCAACGCCGGCACCTACGGCCTCCTGTTCTGGGGCATGCAGACGGTCGCCTCCGGCGTCGCCGGCCTGGTGAACCTGGCGTTGATCCCGGTCGGGCTGCTCGGCCTCTCGGTCCTCACCGGCCAGGAGAAGGCCGGCTGGCGCCACGCCGTGGCGCTGCTGCTCGGCAGCGCCGGCTTGCTGCTCGTGTTCTGGCGCAACGCCGGCTTCGGCGGCGGCCGCGGCGAGTGGCTTGGCGTGGCGGCGATCGTCGCCGGCACCTTCTGCTACTGCCTCGGCGCGGTGCTGTCGCGGCCGCTGCTGCAGACCCTCGCGCCGCTGCAGCTCACGACCGCGCAGGCGATCGTCGGCGTGCTCGCCCTCGCCGCCTTGAGCCTGGCCTTCGAGACGGTCACGGCCGCGACCTTTCGCGCCCTGCTGACGCCAAAGCTCGTCGCGGCGCTGCTCGCGGTCTCGCTCCTGGGCACCATCGTCGGCTACTCGATCTACCTGCGCCTGCTTCGCGTCTGGGGCGCGTTTCGCGCCGGACTCTATGCCTTCGTCTCGCCGGTGGTCGCGCTCGCCGCCGGCGCGTTGGCGTTCGGCGAGAGCATCGGCTGGCGCGAGCTCGTCGGCGCGGCGACGATGCTCGCCGGCGCCGCGGTGGCGATGCGGCGGCCGGCCGGCGTTACGACCGCCGTCTCGATCACGGCGATCGATGACGGCCGATGAACTCGAGCAACCGGGCCTGCGACGCGCGCCAGGCCGCGGCGTTACCGCCGACGTGGACGCCCTGGCCGGGATTGACGCCGTTCGGCACATCCTTGCGCAGCCGCACCGGCTGATCGCTGTCGAAGCCGTGATAGGCGCCGGCATAGCCCTCGATCTCCGGGGGCACGCCGCCGGCTTCCCGCGCCAGGGCGCGGCACGGCGCCGCCGCAGTCCAGTCGTCGGCCTGGCCGACCAGCATCAGGAGCGGCGCCACCGCCTCATAGCCGCGCTTCAGGTCGGCTTCGCAGCCGGGATAGAAGGCGACGGCGAAGGCCGGCTGCACCAGCGCCGCGGCGACGTCCCGATGGCGCAGGTTGGTCGCCGCGAGCACCGTGCTGCCGCCGTTCGACCAGCCGACCAGGCCGATGCGCCGCGGATCGACATCGGCCCGCTCGGCCAGGTAGGCGACGGCGCCGAGGGCGTCGAGGCGGCGGTTCGACTGAGTCACGCGCCGCGAGCCGCTGCGCTGGGTGCAGAGCTCGACCTCGTAGCGCGGCGTCAGCGAGTCCACCACCAGGGCCGAATAGCCGGCGCGGGTGAATAGCACGGCGTAGTCCTGCAGGCGCTTCGACAGCTGGGCGCGCCGGTCGAAGGCGCCACCGCAGCCGTGGAACAGCGCCACCGCCGGTGCCGGCGCGCCCGGGCTGGCGTTGGTGGCCGCAAACCACAAACCGGTGAGGACGACCGGCGCATTGGCCGCGCCGTCGAGACTGGGAAACGAGACCCGCTCCTGGGCCCCGGCGCCGGCTGAAGCCGCCAGCGCGAGGCAGAGCGCGAGCGCGCGCGCGATCCTCACGCCGGAAGATCGCCGGCATCCGCCGGACGAGGAGCGATGGTCGGCGGCGCCGGATGGATCCGGGCCATCGGGAACGCATCGACGAGCTGGCCGTCGCGCATCGCATAGCCGCGAAACCGTCCCTCGATCTCGAAGCCGAACTTGCGATAGAGCGTGATCGCCCGGGCGTTGTCGACGTAAACGGTGAGCTCGAGCCGCAGCAGGCCGAGCCAGCGGTCGGCGTAGTCGCACATCGCCTGCATCAGCGCCGTGCCGACGCCCTGACCTTGCGCCTCGGGGGCGACGGCGATGCCGAGCATCGCCGCGTGGCGGCGGCGCACCTGCTGCGGCAGCGCCAGCGGATGCAGGCCGCTGTTGCCGACGATGGCGCCGTCGCGCTCGGCCACGAGGATCAGGTCGACCTTGCCCGCGGCGGTGCTTTCGGTCAGGCGCTCGCGCCACTGGTGCTCGTTGTTGAACGGCAGCTGCATCAGGCCGGGATAGATCGCCGGGTCGCCCATGATGCGGGCGTATCCGGCGGCATCGGCCGGCGTGGCGCGGCGGATCGTGATCGTCATCGGCCCGCTCCTTTCCTGATCGCCTCGTAATGCAGGAACACCTCGTCGCCGAGCGGCTCGGCCGTGACCAGGCCGAAGCGGCGCAGCTCGGCGAGGTCGAAGCCGGGACCGTCGGCGAGGCTCGGCGCGTCGCCGCCGACGACCAGCGGGCACAGAGTCAGGTAAATCTCGTCGATCGCGTCGGCGGCGATGAACTGGAACAGCAGGTCGCCGCCGGCCTCGACCAGGAGATGCTCGACGCCGCGCCGGGCCAACTGCCCGAGGATCCAGCCGATCGGCAGGTCGCCCTCGCCGGCCCAGCCTTCGGCCTCGGCACCGGCGGGCAGCTTCCGGCCGGCGAGCGAGGCCGCCCGGGCGAGGAGCAGCGGCCGGGTCGCCGGCTCGGTGAAGAAATCGGCCTCCAGCGGCAGATCGAGCGAGCGGCTGACGACCACGTTCCATGGCCGGCCACGCAAGGTCGCCCGATCGGCGGCATCGGGCAGCGCCGGATGCGGCCAGTTGCGGAAGGTCGCGCCGCCGACCAGCACCGCGTCGGCCTCGGCACGCAGCCGGCTCATGCGCGCATGGTCGCGCTCGCTGCCGAAGAAGGCGAAGCGGCGCTCGCGCGTGTTGATGCGCCCGTCGAGGGAGATCGCGGTGTTGCTGACGACCTTCATCGGCCCCGCGTGATCTGCACCCCCGCCCATTCGAGGCCCTGCACCGGCGGCCGCTTCTTCACCGAGACGGTGACGTGGTGCACCAGCGGGTTCCGGAGCGCCACCTGCGCGAGCTCCTCGGCGACGCGCTCGATCAGCAGGTACTCCCGGCCCTGCACCGCGTCGATCATGTCGCCGGCGAGGCGGTAGTCGACGGTCTGCTCCAGGTCGTCGGCGACGCCGGCCTCGCGCAGCGAGCCGCAGTAAAGGCGCACGCCGACGCGCAGCGACTGCGGCGTGGCCCGTTCCGGATCGGTGCAGCCGACGCGGCACGGCACTTCCAGCCCTTCGAGGAAGAGCATGTCCATCGCCGCATCGGGATTCAAGCCCGCTCCCCCACCCAGCCGGCCACCGAGGCCAGCGCTTCTGCCAGGCGAGACGGATCGGTGCCGCCGGCCATCGCCATGTCGGCCTTGCCGCCGCCCTTGCCGCCGACCTGCGCGGCGACGAAGTTGGCCAGGTCGCCGGCCTTCACCCGGCCGATGCTGTCGGCGGTGACGCCGGCGGCGATCTGCACCTTCGCGCCCTCGACCGCGGCCAGGACCACGACCGCGGTCTTCAGCTTGTCCTTGAGCTTGTCGAGGGTGTCGCGCAGCGTCTTGGCGTCGGCGCCGTCGAGCCGGGCGGAGAGCACCTTCAGGCCCTTGACGTCGACCGCCTGGGCGGCGAGGTCGCCGCCCTGCGACGAGGCGAGGCGGCCCTTCACCGCCGCCAGTTCCTTCTCCAGCGCCTTCACATGCTCCAGCACCTGGCCGACCCGGGCCGGGACCTCGGCCGGCGCCGAGCGCAGCGCCCCGGCGAGGCGCTGCACCGTGCCTTCGAGCGCCTGCAGGTAGGCGAGCGCGTTCTCGCCGGTGACCGCCTCGACCCGGCGCACGCCGGCGGCGACGCCGCTCTCGGCGACGATCTTGAACAGGCCGATGTCGCCGGTGCGCTGCACATGCGTGCCGCCGCAGAGCTCGCGGCTCGAGCCGATGTCGAGCACCCGGACTTCGTCGCCGTACTTCTCGCCGAACAGCATCATCGCCCCGAGCTTCTGCGCCTCGTCGATCGGCATGACGCGGGCGTTCGTCGCATGGTTCTGCAGGATCTCGGCGTTGACGAGCTGCTCGACCTTTCGGATCTGCTCGTCGGTCAGCGGCGCGTTGTGCACGAAGTCGAAGCGGGTGCGCTCGGCATCGACCAGCGAGCCCTTCTGCTGCACGTGCTCGCCCAGCACCTCGCGCAGGGCCCTGTGCATCAGGTGGGTAGCGCTGTGGTTGCGCACCGTGCGGGCACGACGCTCGACGTCGACCCGGGCATCGAGCCGGTCGCCGACCTTGATCTCGCCCTCGACGATGCGGCCTTCGTGGCCGAAGACCGCGGCCTGGATCTTCACCGTGTCCTCGACCAGGAAGCGAGAGGTCGCGTTGCGCAACTCGCCGGTGTCGCCGACCTGGCCGCCCGACTCGGCGTAGAACGGGGTGTGGTCGAGGACGACGACGGCGTCGTCGCCGGCCCGGGCGGACCTCGCGACGCTGCCGTCGACGTAGAGCGCCAGCACCGTGGCGCCGTCGCGGGACAGCTGCTCGTAGCCGTGGAAGGCGGTCGTGGCGCCGCTGTATTCCAGCCCCTGCGCGACCTTGAACTTGCCGGCGGCGCGGGCCTGCTCGCGCTGCCGCGCCATCGCCACCTCGAAGCCGGCGGTGTCGACGGCGACGCCGCGCTCGCGGCAGACGTCGGCGGTGAGGTCGAGCGGAAATCCGTAGGTGTCGTGCAGCTTGAAGGCGATGTCGCCGCCGAGGACGCGGCCCGCGCCTGCGGCCGGCAGCGAGGCGATCGCCGCCTCCAGGATCTCCATCCCGTTGGCGATCGTCTGGAAGAAGCGCTCCTCCTCCTGGCGCAGGACGTCGGTGGCGCGCTGCTGCTCGCGGCGAAGCTCCGGGTAGGCATCGCCCATTTCGGCCGCCAGCCCGGCGACCAGCTTGTGGAAGAACGGCTTCCTCGCGCCGAGCTTGTAGCCGTGGCGGATCGCCCGGCGGGTGATCCGGCGCAGCACGTAGCCGCGGCCCTCGTTGCCGGGGATCACGCCGTCGACGACGGTGAAGGTGCAGGCGCGGATGTGGTCGGCGATGACCTTGAGAGATGGCGAGTCCTTGTCGCTGTCGCCGGCACCGGCTTCATCGACACGCTGCTTCGCCGCCGCCAGCAGGGTCACGAACAGGTCGATCTCGTAGTTCGAATGCACGTGCTGCAGCACCGCCGTCAGCCGCTCCAGGCCCATGCCGGTGTCGACGCTGGGCTTGGGCAGCTTGTGCATCACCCCCGCCTCGTCGCGGTTGAACTGCATGAACACGTTGTTCCAGATCTCGATGTAGCGGTCGCCGTCCTGCTCCGCCGAGCCGGGC
>Ga0157379_10004555_pt1 | contig 11886 bp, 10 predicted proteins | sample S25metaG_FD_121802 | JGI IMG/M metagenome (GOLD analysis project Ga0157379, IMG submission 121802) | Switchgrass rhizosphere microbial communities from Kellogg Biological Station, Michigan, USA - S2-5 metaG | ecosystem: Host-associated > Plants > Roots > Rhizosphere > Soil | place: USA... | reverse complement strand
CGCTCGCGAAGCGCAACGGAGGGCAATTCCCTCGCGATGCGGTCGAGGCCTACATCGACGGACGGAAGCCGGTCGAGGCGCACGGCGATCGGCTGATGCCGGTCTGGGGCGATTTCTTGCAGATGCCTAGCGACAACGGCAGTCAGGAACCGGTGCGGCGAAGGATCGCGGCCCTCGCCGATTTCATCGAGCGGCTGCAGTACCGCTAGCTTCGTCGCGCACTAGAACCTGGCCGACGGTGCTGACGAGCTCGGCGAGCGAGCGCATCTTGAGCTTGCGCATCACGCGCGCACGATGAAGCTCGACCGTCCGCTGGCTAACGCCGAGATCGAGCGCGATGACTTTGTTGGCCTGACCGCGAACGACACGCCGCATGACTTCGGTCTCGCGGGGCGTTAGCGTAGCGAGGCGCTCGCGAATCCCATCGTCCAGCGCACGTGATGCGCGACGTTCGCTGTCTTTCGCGAGCGCCTTGTGGATTCGATCGATCAGATCCTGATCGCGGAACGGCTTCTGGATGAAGTCTGATGCACCCGACTTCATTGCATTGACCGCCATCGGCACGTCGCCGTGCCCTGTGATGAAGATCACCGGCACTTCGGCGCGCTGCTCGTTGAGACGCTGCTGGAGCTCGAGACCGCTCAAGCCCGGCATTCTGATGTCGGCCACGAGACACGAGTGTCGGCGCGGATCGTAAGCGCCGAGGAAATCGAGAGCGGACCCGTAAACCTCGCATTCGAGCCCGACGGAACGGAGTAGCAAGCCGAGCGAATCACGAATTGCCTCATCGTCATCGACGAGATAGACGAGCGGATCCCGCTTCACCACGCGGGTCGGGGCTGTCGTCTTGGTTGGGCTCACAGAGTCGATTCCTCCGGCGGCAACTCGACTACAAAAATCGCACCGCCCGCGGGATTGTCGCGGTAAACGAGGCTGCCGCCGTAAGACTGAACGATGGTTCGGCTGATCGCAAGGCCGACGCCGAGTCCATCGCGCTTCGTGGTGACGAACGGATGAAAGATGTTGTCTCCGAGTTGGCGCGGCACTCCCGGGCCCGCATCCGCAACGCTCACTCGGACCCCGCCCTTCTCGGTACACTCGGTGACGACGTCGATGCCACGGTCCTTGCCGCTCCCGTCGCGCATTGCGTCGACCGCGTTGCGCGTGAGGTTGAGGACGACCTGCTGCAGCTGGACGGCGTTCGCACGCACGACTGGTAACTCAGCTCCCAGCCGGACGGCGACGCGGATTCCCTCCGCGTGCGCATCCGCCTCGATGAGATCGAGCACGTCGACGACAGCCTTGTTCACATCGATCGGCTCCGAACGAATTTCCTGCTTGCGTATGAATTTGCGCAGATTCTCGAGCACACGGCCCGCTCGCAGCGCCTGCTCGTCGATCTTCTCGCAGACGTCGATCAACGTTTGCATCCCCGGCTGCTCACGCTCCAGAATTCGCTTCGCGGCTTGCGCGTAGGTCGCGATCGCGCCTAGCGGCTGATTGATCTCATGCGCGATACCGGCAGCCATCTCGCCCATCAAGCTGAAGCGACCCACCTGCGATAGCCGCAACTCCGCGGCACGCGCGCTCTGCTCCGCCGCTCGCTGCGCGGTCAGATCGCGAATGAAGGCGACGAACCGTCGGCCGTTCGGCCCGCGCGCTTCGCCGACCGAAAGCGCAATCGGAAACGTCTGACCATCCGCTCGCACAGCGAGCGTCTCGCGACCGATACCGATGATGTGCGGCTCTCCCGTCTGCCTATAGCGGGTTACATATCCGTGATGCTCGGACCGATAGGGCTCCGGCATCAACATCTTCACATCCTGACCGATGACCGACTCGGCCGAGTAGCCGAACAAGCGCTCCGCCGCAGGATTGAACGTGGTAATGCGCTCCTGCTCGTCGATCATCACGATCGCATCGACCGCAGCGTCGAGTAGAGCGCGCAGCTCCGCCGAAACCATCAGCTTATTGATGTTCTGTCGCTCACGTTGGCGCCATACGTATTTTCCGAGAACTCGTTTGCGGCAAGCGCCAATAGGACCGACCGCCGCACCGTTGCGAGAATCGCAAGCACATCGTACGCAACTCCGAGGATGAGAGGCCATGGCGAAGCAGCAACGCATTCTAGTCGTGATCGACCCAATCGCGACCGCGCAGCCCGCGCTCGAGCGGGCCGCTGCGCTCGCAAAGCTCGCGGACGCACAGGTCGAGCTATTGGTCTGCGACTACGATGCGGCGCTCAGGGAGTCGCGCGCGCTCGGTCCGGAGGCGGTCGCTCATGCGCGCGCGTCGCTCATCGACTCGCAGCTGCGCCGTCTGAACGAGCTCGCGAAGCCTCTACGGGCGAATGGTGTGGACGTAACCGTTGACGCGCGTTGGGATCATCCCTTGTATCACGGCGTCGTCGCCAAAGCGATGGAGTGGAAAGCAGATCTCGTCGTGAAAGATACACACCACCACTCGGCTCTAAAGCGCTCGATCCTCACAAACACGGATTGGAGCCTCATTCGCAATTGCCCTGCGGCGCTGATGCTAGTAAAGCCACGCCCGCCGGCGGCGAGGCCGTGCATCCTCGCCGCGATTGATCCGCTTCACGAGCGCGACGCTGCCAAATCGCTCGACAAGAAAATTCTCGCGACGGCGTCCGCTTTGTGTGCGACCACGGGCGGTGAGTTGCACGCGTTCCACGCCTTCGACGTCACGCCGGTAATCGCCGCTTCTACCGAAGCGATGATGATGCCGATGGCTTTACCCATCGTCGAAATCACCGACGCAATGAACGCCGAGCACACGGCCGTGGTTCACGAGCTGACCGACGCGGCGAAGCTGCCGCGGGAGCGCGTTCACATCGTGCAAGGCGGCGCGCGCGAGCAACTGCTCGCGCTGACCGACCGATTGCGCGCCGACGTCGTCGTCATGGGCGCCGTATCACGCAGCGGGATCGAGCGGCTGTTCATCGGCAGCACGGCCGAAGAGGTCCTCGACCGCGTTCCATGCGACCTGCTGATCGTCAAGGCAGATGGATTCGAGCCGTCCCTGTGACAGACCGACACGCACCGCCGGAAACTTTGCCGATCCCACTAGCAGGAGTAAGCTTCGTGCCGTCCCTCCCGAATCCATCGCGTACTAAGAATGGACCTATCCGACGAGCTGGCGAGGACCCTGCTCGACCTCGCGCCCGACGCGACCGTCGTCGTGGACGCGCACGGAGCCATCGTGTTCGCGAACGCGCAGGTCGAGCAAACCTTCGGCTACCGCGCCGAAGAAATCGTCGGCTCATCGGTCGAGACACTGCTACCGGACCGCTTCCGAGGCGCTCACCCAAAGCACCGTGAGCGCTTTGCGACGCAACCGAAGCCGCGCCCGATGGGCGCCGGTCTTGCACTCTACGGGCGTCACAAAGACGGGCACGAGTTTCCTGTCGAGATCAGCTTGAGCCCGGTCACGACGCCGAGCGGTCCGCTCGTCGTGGGCGCCATACGCGACGCAACGATCACACACGATCGACAGGTTCAGCTCGTCGAGGAGAACCGCCAGAAGAGCCAGTTCCTCGCGGCTGCGAGCCACGACCTGCGCCAGCCGCTTCAGACCTTGAACTTGCTCAACCGCGCTGCTCAGCGCTTGGCCGGGTCTAACGCCGCATTGATTGCACTGCTCGAGCGCCAACAACTCGCGCTCGATTCGATGGCGGCGTTGCTCGCGTCAGTGCTCGACATCAGCAAGCTCGACAGCGGCGCGGTCGAGGCGCATCCGGCGGCATGCCCGATCGACAAGGTCTTCGCGCGGCTTCGCAGCGACTTCGAGCCGCAAGCAGCAGACAAATTGATAGATCTCACGATCGAGCGTTCTACCGAGACGGCGTTCACCGACGCGGAGCTGCTTCGCCGCCTGCTCGCCAATCTCGTTTCCAACGCGATCCGCTATACCGACGCGGGCCAGATCCACGTGGGGTGCGTGGCGCACGGCGACAAGCTCCAGATCGAGGTTCGAGACACCGGGATCGGCATTCCGAGCGATCAGCTCCAGCGCGTATTCGAGGAGTTCTATCAAGTCGATCGAGGGACGCAGCGGCCAGAGGGCCTCGGGCTAGGACTGTCGATCGTACGAAGGCTCGCGAACCTCTTGCGGTGCGACATCAAGCTCCACTCGACGCTCGGCAAAGGCACCACGTTCCTCATCGACGTCGACCGAAGCGTGCTAAAGGAGGGCGTCGTGGAACGTACAAGCGATACCGAATCGACGAATACCGGACGCGTGCTCATCGTCGACGACGAACGCACCGTCGCGGACGCCACGTGCTTGCTTCTCGAGCTCGAAGGCTACGAAGTCTCCATCGCGAGCTCGGAGCGCGAGGCCCTCAAACGCGTGTCCGCGAGCCCGCCCGACTTGATCGTGAGCGACTTTCACCTGCGCGGAGGTGAGACCGGAGTCGGCGTCGTGACGTCGGTCCGCAGCCGCGTCGGCCACGCGATCCCCGTGGTCTTCGTGACCGGCGACACCGCAAAGGCCGCGCTCGCGGACTCGAAGATCGACAACGCGGTGCTCCTGAACAAACCCGTGCGCGCGGACGACCTCATCGCAGCGATCCGCGAGGGCATCGCGACTCGCCGCCCATAACTCGGTCGGCTAACTCCAATGCGCCATCCGGTCCGCGCCTCGGCGCGTCCGTGCAACTACGTATGGCCGGCGAACGCCAACGTCGGAAAGATGGCTTGTACCGTGGAGACGACTCGATGATCCAAAGCCCCGCTCGACGAACCCGCAGCCGGCGTCTGCTCGCGCATGGCAACCCGCGGCTCGAGGAAGAGATTCACGACCCGTATCGCACGCCACGCAAGGCAAAGTCACCGGCGCGCTGCAGCGACTGCGGCGCAACGTATCGCAAGGGCCGCTGGACGTGGGAACGGCTGCTACCCGCGCCACCGTCTAGCCTCATCTGCCCTGCATGCCGGCGCATCCGCGACCGTTACCCGGCCGGCGAGATCACGCTCGGCGGCACGTTCTTCGTCGCGCACGCCAACGAGGCGCTCAGCTTGATCCGGAACGTCGAGGACGCGGAACGCCGCGCGCATCCGCTGCAGAGAATCATCGCGATTACACGTAAAGGCGGTAAGGCGGTCGTCACCACGACGGATCTGCACGTCGCGCGACGCATCGCGCACGCGCTCGAGAACGCCTGGGGCGGGCAGCTCGCGACGCACTACGACGAGGGCGGCTACTTCATCCGGATAGCGTGGGAGCGCAACGACTGAGCGCACCCCGTCGCACTAGACCCGCTGCCCTATTCGTTTCGCAAGAGATCAGCCGGGTCGATAGCCAATGCGCGGCGCGCCGCGACGTAGCCCGCGCCGATCGTCACGATCGCGAGACCGAGAGCCGTCCCGAGCAGCATCCCAGGATCGTAAGGCGACACTCCGGCTAGCGCCCCGCGTAGGAGACCGCCCGCCGCGAGCACCGCCGGCACGCCGATGAGCACCCCGCGCCCGACCAGCAACGTCGCCTCGCGGACGACGAGGCGCAGCACTCTTCCATGTTCTGCACCGACCGCGAGACGTACTGCGAGCTCGTGATAACGTCGCGCCACCGATGCAGCGACAGCGCCGAATATCCCCATCGCGGCGAGCAACAGCGCGCCGAGAGCCAACGCGCCGAGCAGTGTCGCGCCGGTCCGTTGCTGCCTCAGGGCATTGGCGACGATGTCCTGCATCGTGCGTGCGTCGCCGACGGCCACTCGAGAGTCGACAGTGCGCACCGCCGACCGCAAATCGCGAAGCAGCGACCGCGGATCGCGGTCGGTGGCTAGCACATAGAACAGAGCCCGCTGGAACTGTCGTTGCGATATCCGGAAATAGACTTGCGGACGGCCGTCCTGGGACAGGTCGTTGAGTCTTGCTTGCTGCACGACGCCGACGATCGTGAACTGATCCTGGCCGAACGGAATCTTCGTCCCGACTGGGTTCTCACCTGGAAAGAATCGGCGCGCGAATACCGTGTCTACGACCGCTTCGTCCACTGCGGGCTCGGTCGATGGCTCGAAAGTCTGGCCGGCAACCAACCGCATGCCCATGACCTCAAAATAGCCCTGTCGCGCACCGATCAAGTCGGTGAGGACCGCATCGCGCTCCGGGTTTCCGCTGTTCCCAGGAGCGCCCGGAATCGCGATCGTCGTCGGCACGTATGTCGTCGTCGCGGTGAGCGGTAGCGCGGCAGCCGCGCTCACGCGCTTGATCCCCGGCACGCTCGCGAGCGCGTTAGCTACGCGGTCCTGGAACGCGACGACCCCGGAATCCGGCACGAACGCTGGCGGAGTCCTGACCCGAACGGTAAAGACACCCTCGGGCCGGAAACCCGGATCCGTCTCGAGCAACCGCTCGAGGCTGCGCGCGACGAGCGCCCCGCTGTCGAGCAGCACGAGCGACAGCGCCACTTGAACGACGATCATGCCGCGACGCCAGCGGGTGTGACCGCCGCTGGCGCCGCGCATGCTGCTACTCGCGAGTTGCCAAGACAGCGACGATCGCGCGGCCCACAGCGCCGGTGCCGTAGCCGCACAGAGACCTAGCAACAGCCCGACGCCGATGACGACGATCGCGGCATAGACGTCGAGCGAGATCGTCTCGCGTCGCGGCAGCTCTAGCGGAGCCAACGCGACGAGCGCGCGCGTCGCGTACGTCGCGATGAGCACGCCGAGTGCGCCGCCCACGAGCCCGAACAGAGCACCTTCGAGCACCGTGCCGCGTGCGACCGCAGCGTCGCCCGCGCCGAGCGCGCGAGCGATCGCGAATTCTCGCTCACGCTGCGCCGCGCGCGCGAGAAGCACGGACGCGAGATTCACGAGCAGCATCAGCGCGAGCACGATACCTGCGACGGCAAGCGCCTGCAGAGCCGGGCGGACACGCTCTATGAGATCGGCCTTGAGGCCCACGGCGTAGAGCTGGAGTCCGCGGCCGCCGAACTCGCGCGCGTCGATAATACGGCCGACGGCGCCGACCGCCGCACTCACGGCGCTCGCGGGCGTGCCGGGCCGCGCACGAATCAACGCTGAGTAGTCTGCGAAATTCGGGCTGGGCTCAGTGAGACCGACGCGGAGATTCGAGTAGGCATCTGGCCGCTGCGCGAGCCCGTCGGAATCGCTGCGCGCGAAGTCGAACCCTGGCGGCAGGACGCCGATGACGGTATGCGGCCGCCCATTCAGGCGCACCTCTTTACCGATGATCGTGGAATCGCTGCCGAACCGCGACCATAGCTCGTGCGTCAGAACAATCGTCAATGGCGCATCGGGCCCGGCGTCGTCACGCGCGAACACGCGGCCGAGCGCGGGCTGCACGCCGAGCATTTCGAATAGGCCGGGTGCGGTGACGATCACGGAGACCTCCATCGGATCCTCCGCTTCGCTCCACGAGAACACTCCACCTAGGAACGCCTGCAGAGCGACCGCGTTCTCGATCACGCCGCCAGCCTTTTGCAGCTCGACGATGTCGCTACCGGGCAGCGGACCGCGTTTGCGATCGTGTATCGACCCGTAGTCGCGCCAGACGAAATAGAGGTCGCTCGCGTCTCGGTATGGCATCGGCTCGAGCAAGACCTTCTCGACGACCGTGTAGACGACCGCGAAGAGTCCCAAGCCGACCGCCAGGGTTGCGATCGTGACGGCGGCAAACAGCGGCGTACGCCACACTCGGCGGATGACGAGTGCAATATCGCGAATGAGATACTCGAGCCGACTTGCGGTCCCGCGACGCTGCTGCATGGCCGCACCCCCGTTGCTCGTGCCGAGCAAGGGCCGTGCCAGCTCGCGCTCGGCGCTGCGCCGAGGACCCGATCGCGCGCCCTGTCCCACTGTCGCGTAGCACGTCGCGCTTTCGGGACGCGACTAGCGGTCAATCCGCGAGGGAGACCGCTTCGAGCGGGACGACCAGGTTCTCGCCCGCGTTCGCCAACGCCGTGTCAGTCGCGGTTGAAGGCGACTTTGTCATCTTGGATCGAGCGGAGGTAGTCGACGAGCTTCGCGATCGTCGTCCGCATCTCTTGCTGCGCCGCCGCGTCGGCACCTGCCTCCACCCAGAATTCATACCCCCACACCGGCATGATGCGCGTGCCGTGAGCGGCGATCAGCGCGCCACGGCCATCGATCGTGTCGCGCACGAGCTGCGTGGGGAAGCCGCCGTAATGCTGAGCGATCTTGGTGAGGTCCGGCACCATGACCCCTAGGCTACGCGCGACCGGGCCGTTGCCGTGGGCCGTGTCGCCGTGACAGCTCGCGCAGAACCGAGCAAAGATCTCCTCGCCGCTGTAATCGGCGAGCGACTTGGCCGCGAACGCGTTAACGCTGCACGCGACGACCAGAGCTCCGAGACCCGCCACCCAAGAACGTCGGTGTTTCATTTCGCGCGCCTCTAACCTCTTTTCGCAGCGGGAATTGCCGCCCTAACACTCGTTCGCAGGGTGGCGAAGTCTTCCCGCCTTGACCACTTCGGGATTTACCTACCAGCGACGGCCGGGCTTGGGAAATTCTACGTATTCACGTGAACCTCCGCGTGCTCTCAGCATGCAAGCTACTCATGGCGAACGAGGACGACGGCATTCACCTCCGCCGTGCAACTCGGCCATATCGTGGACATCATCCAGATGGGGCCAGCAGAGCGAATCCGATCAGCGCCGCTGAGCACCGCCTGCGAACGCGCAGAAGCGCCGTTCTAGTGTCACTCTGTCGCGACGTCGCGCCCTTGTCAGACACTCATACGAAACGCGAGATCAGCTCACTTCTTCTCGGTCTGAATCGTGCGTAGATACTCGACGAGCTTCGCGATCGTCTTGCGCATTTCCTGCTGCGCCGTCACGTCGCCGCCCTCCTCGACATAGAACTCGTAGCCCCAGACCGGCATCGTGCGCGTGCCGTGCGCGTCGATCCGCGCACCGCGGCCGTCGATCGTGTCGCGAATCACGTTCGTCGGGAAGTTGCCGTAGCGTTGCGTGATCTTGGTGAGATCGGGAACCATCACACCGAGGCTGCGTGCGACGGGCCCGTCGCCGTGCGCCATCTCGCCGTGACAGCTCGCGCAGAAGCGCCCGAAGATCTCCTCGCCGCTGTAATCGGCGAGCGAGACGGCGTCGAATGCCGAGGCACCGTAACCGACCAAGAGCGCCGCCGCCGCGACGACTCCGATTCCTCCAATATTCACGTCGACCCCCTCCTTAACGAGCGCCCGGCACGACGAACGTCGCGGGCTTGATGATGACTAGATCACACGGCAACCGATCCAGCACCCGCGTCGCCGTGCTGCCGATCAGCACCTTCCTGATTCCGCGTCGCGCGACGGCGCCCATCACGACAAAGTCCGCGTGCTGCGATTTCGCAACTTCCTGCAGACACTGGTCCGCAAGCCCCTCGTGTACATGGAGGTTCTCGGCCGGGACCGGATGCTCCATGAGGAACGCATGGAGCGCGCGCCGATGCTCGTCCACGACGATCGCTTGGACGTTCGACGGAAGCTGCACGCCGAGCGGCGTCGAGATCGCGTGCGTGAGGTGCAACGCGCCGCCCGTCTTCTCGACGAGCTCGCCAGCAAACTTGTAGATCGCATCGTCGAGCTGCGCCGGCTTGTCGTGCTCGTGAACGGGATCGATCGCGGCGAGTACCGTGGGCGGCGTGCCGACATCGCGCGGTTTGACCAGCAGCAGCGGGGCCGGACAATCGCGGATCAGACTCCAGTCCGTGTTCGAAAACAGCGTGCGCTGCAGTACGTTGTGGTGATGCGTGTCTTTCGCGACTAGCCACGGCCGCGTCGCGACGACGTGCCTGACGATCGCCTCCTCGGCAGGGAAATCCCACGCGACGTTCACGGTCACCTGGAGCCGGCGGCCACGCAGTGCGGCCGCGAACGACTCGAGCTGGCGCCGGTGCCTCGACAGCAATTGCTCGCGCAGGCCCGCATCGGGTACCCAGACCGTCGCTACGCGTCCGCTATCGATCTCGGCATCGTAGTCGCAGGCGAAGAGCTCGACGTGCGCACCGAATCGCTCGGCGAGCCATGCGGCACGGCTCAAGACCGGCTGCTCCTGGTCGGTATACGGATCGACAATGACTAGGATCGTCTTGGATGGGCTCGACGCGGCCACGGGTTAGACCTCGTTCCTCTGCTTGGCGAAAGACTCGCCGACCGTCGTCCTAAGCACCAGTTCGGTATCTACCTAGCGAGCGACACGGTTAGTGGTTATACGTATTCTCGTCCGACTCGCCTAATGCGCATCCTGCCTCAACGCGAAGGAGAACCCCAATGACGGTCCGTGCACTCTGCAACCACAACGTCGCGACGATCGACCGCAATTCCGGCGTGGTCGACGCGGCTGCACTGATGCGCGAGGAGCACGTCGGCGATCTGATCGTCGTCGAGGAGCGTGGCGGGAGACGCGTCCCGGTCGGCATTCTCACCGACCGGGACATCGTCGTGGCCGTAGTCGCCAAGCGCGTGGCCGCGAACGACGTTACGGTCGGCGACGCGATGACCGCCGAGCTGCTCACGGTTCGCGAAGACAACGGCGTCGAGCACGCGTTGCGCGAAATGCGCCGCGTCGGCGTCCGGCGAGCGCCGGTCGTCGACGGTTCGGGCTCGCTGATCGGCGTGCTGTCGATAGACGACGTCATCGACCACTTGGCCGTGCAGCTCGGTCACATCGCGGACATCATCCGCGCCGGCCAGAGAGCGGAGACGGATCACCGGCGCTGAGCCCGCTCCGAACGCAAAAAAAAGGCCGGACCGCGATCGCGGCCCGGCCTCGTTCGTTGCGATCGAGCGCGCGCTAGATCGAGTAGCCCTCCGTCCGGAACGGCAGCGTACGAATTCGCTGACCCGTGGCCGTGTAGATCGCGTTCGCGATCGCGGGCGCGGCCGGCGGGAACGCCGGCTCGCCGCATCCGGTCGGCGAAAACTCGGACTGGAGGAAGTGCACCTCGACCTCGGGCGCCTTGTCGATCCGGATCAACGGATACTTGTCGAAGTTGGTCTGCTCGACGCGCCCGTTCTCGAACGTGATCGCAAGACCCATCGCGGTGCTGAGCCCGTCGACCACCGAGCCCTGCACCTGGTTCTCGGCGCCGCTCATGTTCACGATCGGCCCGATGTCCGCCGCGACCCAGATCTTGTGCACGGTGACCTTCTTGTTCGCGTCGACGCTCACGTCAGCCACCTCGGCGAAATGGCCCGCGTGGCTGAAATGGAACGCGAGCCCGAGCGCGCGACCCTTGGGGCTAGGTTTGCCCCAACCGGCCTTCTCGGTCACGAGCTTGATCACGTCGGCTGCACGACCGGTGTTGAGCGAGCGCGGGTTGCCCTCGATCGCCATCCGCGGAGTACCCATCACCTCGAGCAGGAAGTCGCGGTAGTCGCGATTAGCCGCGACCGCGCACTCGTGTAAGAAGCTCTGGACCGCGAACGCGATCGTGTTCGATCCCGGCGCGCGCCACGGACCCGTCGGGATCTTCGACGGCATCATCGTTTGCAGCATCCGCTGGTTCGCGACGAGCGGCGCCGGAAACTCGGTAGGCGCGATGTTGCCGCCGGTAACCGTGTTCTTGCCGTCGCGCGAGAACGTGATGAAGTGATTTTGGTACGCGGATAACTTACCGCTCTTGTCCACGGCCGCCTTGAACGAGTGGAACTGGCCCGGCCGGTAATAGTCCCAGCCCATGTCGTCCTCGCGCATCCATTGCACTTTGACGGGCACGCCTCCGGCCTGCTTCGACACGGCCGCAACCTCGCAAACGCTGTCGTTCGCCAGGCGCCGGCCGAACCCGCCGCCGCCGCGTAGCTGATGCAGCGTGACTTTCTCCTTCGGCAGACCGAGCAGCGCCGCGACCGCGTCCACGGCCGCCTGGGGCGTTTG
>Ga0157379_10004553_pt1 | contig 11888 bp, 10 predicted proteins | sample S25metaG_FD_121802 | JGI IMG/M metagenome (GOLD analysis project Ga0157379, IMG submission 121802) | Switchgrass rhizosphere microbial communities from Kellogg Biological Station, Michigan, USA - S2-5 metaG | ecosystem: Host-associated > Plants > Roots > Rhizosphere > Soil | place: USA... | reverse complement strand
CCGCGCGGCGGGCTTCCTCGCGCGTCTCGGCCAGGAACATGGGGGAGACCAGGCGCCAGCGGGACCGGTCGACGTAGTCGCCGTGGCCGTGCTGCGTGGCAACGTCCGTGTAGATCTGCCAGTGGGTGTCGAGCACCTCGAAGCCGAGCGGGTCGCCGGCCGACAGCGAGAGCAAGGACAGGCCGTGACGGCCGGCCAGCGCGGGGCCCGAGGGCGTGGTCGTCGCGGCCGCGACGATCTCCATGTCGGGGTTGAACGGCAGCAGCTGCAGCCGCCCGTCGCGCAGGCTGAACCAGTCGGTCTCCTTGCTCACGACCTCGCCGCGCAGCATCGGGACGATGACCTCGAGCGCCTCGTCCTGCTTGCGCCGCTGCTCGGACTGGTCGAGGCCCAGCATGTGCGAGTCGACCGGGGTCTTGCCCGGGCCCGTGCCGAAGATGACCCGGCCGCGGCTCTGGTGGTCGAGCTGGCAGATCTCGTCGGCGACGACGAGCGGGTGGTGCAGCGGCAGCGACCGCACGCCCGTGCCGAGCTTGATCCGCTCGGTGCGCTCGGCCATGGCGGCGAGCATCACCGGGGGCGAGCCGATGATCTCGATCCCCTGCGAGTGGTGCTCGCCGCACCAGATCTCGTCGAAGCCGAGCTCGTCGAGATGCTGCGCCAGCGAGATCATCCGCCGGATCTGGAGGGTGGGGTTGCGATCGGTCGGATGGTAGGGCGCGAGGAACGCGCCGAAACGCAGGGGTCTCATGGGCGTACGATACACGTGGCTTGCGAGCCCGCAAGCGGAGGAGGGAGTTCTCTTGATCAACGACATGCTGGTGGTCGACGCGGTCGTCCACCCCTACAACCTGAGCCCCGAGAACCTCATGCCCGGCGGGCAGGAGCTCTCCGACCTCATCTACCGGTCGCATCTGAAGTACAGCGGCGACTACACGGACTACGCGCTCAAGCCCGAGGAGTTCTTCGTGGAGTTCGACGTCCGTGCGCTGGACGCCGCGATCTTCCGGGAGAGCCCGGCCGACATGGCGATCATCCACACGCTGCCGAACCTCGGGTTCCAGCGCGGGCCGATGACCTCGCCCGAGACCTCCGCCGAGCTGCGCGCGCTGCGGCCGGACCGCTATCTCGTCTACGCCGCCATCGACACGCTCGACCCCGACGAGGCGGTGCGCCAGCTCGAGCGCCAGGTCGCCGAGCTCGGCGTGGTGGGCCTCAAGCTCTACCCGACCTACCTGTACGACGGCGCCTCGCGCGCGTGGCGGCTGGGCGACGACTTCTCACGCACCCTCTTCGAGGCGGCGCGCGCCCTCGGCATCCGCAACGTGGCGATCCACAAGGGCGCCGCGTCGTTCCCGCCCTCGGCGCCCCACGAGCCCTTCACCCTGGCCGACGTCCACGAGGGGCCGGCGCGGTTCCCCGACATGACGTTCCAGATCGTCCACGCGGGGACCGCGTTCCTCGAGGAGACGCGCACGCTGCTCGAGCAGCACCCCAACCTGTACGCGACGATCGAGACGACGACGTCCTTCGTGATGACCGACGAGCGCGCCTTCGCCGAGGGCCTCGGCATCCTGCTGCAGGCCGGCGCGGAGGACCGCATCCTGTTCGCCAGCGGCGTGAACCTCATCCATCCGCTGCCGCCCATGGAGCTCTTCTCGACCTTCGAGATGCCCGCGGACCTCGTCGAGGCGGGCTACCCCCGGATCACCGACGAGATCCGGCGCAAGGTGTTCGGCGAGAACGCGCTGCGGCTGCACGGGCTCGACCCCGCCGACGTCCGGGCCCGGCTGGCCGGGCTGGGCGATGACGTCGAGGCGGAGCGGACCGACGGCTTGGCCCCGCCGTGGAGCCACCTGCGCGAGAGGAGCGTGGCGTGATGCCCGCGCCGACCCGCGAGGCCGTGCTCGACCGCCTCGACCAGGTGGTCGACCCCTGCAGCCTCTCGATGGGTGGCCGGCGCAGCATCGTGAGCATGGGCCTCGTGGAGGACGTCCGCCTCGAGGAGGAGGGCAAGGTCCGCATCGAGCTCGTGCTCACCGACCCCTCGTGCGTGTTCTGGAAGGGGATCCGGGAGAACGTCAAGGACGTCGTGGGCGACCTCCCGGGGGTCGACGAGGTCGAGGTCGCGATCTCCCCGACGGCCACCTGGACGCCCGACCGGCTGCGTCGCGCGGCGAGCCCGCGCGCCTGACGGCGCGCGGCTACGATGCCGCGATGCACATCGGGCCGGGCGCACCCCAAAGGACTTGCGCGCAAGGAAGGACGGTGGCGTGATGGCCCGTCGCAACATCGTCGTCGTGGGCGCCTCGGCCGCCGGCCTAGGCGTGGCGGAGTCGCTGCGCAACCTCGGCTACGACGGGGCCGTCACGCTCGTCGGTGCCGAGTCCGAGCCGCCCTACGACCGCCCGCCGCTCTCCAAGCAGGTGCTCGACGGCTCGCGCGAGCCGGAGTCGACCTACCTGCGCCGGCAGGAGCACCTCGACCAGCTCGGCGTGCAGCTGCGCCTGGGCGTCGCCGCCACGCACCTGGACCTGCCGTCGCGGCGGCTGACGCTGGCCGGCGGCGAGGAGCTCTCCTACGACGGCCTGGTCATCGCCACCGGGGTGGCGCCGCGGACGCTGCCCTTCGGCCAGGAGCTCTCGGGCGTCCACGTCCTGCGGACCATCGAGGACTCGGTCGCCCTGCGGGCTGACCTCGTGCGCGGCGGGCCGCTCGTCGTCGTCGGCGCCGGCCCGCTCGGCTGCGAGGTCGCCGCGACCGGCCGCAAGCTCGGCCTCGACGTCACGCTGGTCGACGTGCTCTCCGAGCCGATGGTCCGCCAGATCGGCCGCGAGGTCGGCGTGAAGCTGGCGGCGCTGCACGAGGCGCGCGGCGTCGACCTGCGCCTCGGGTCGGGCGTCTCGGCGATCCACGGTGACAACGGCGCCGTCGCGGCCGTCGAGCTGCTCGACGGGTCGCGGCTGGAGGCGCAGACGGTGCTCGTCGCCGTCGGCTCGCTGCCCGCCGTCTCGTGGCTGGAGGCCAGCGGCCTGCCGCTGGGCAACGGCGTGATCTGCGACGCGCAGTGCCGGGCCGCGGAGGACGTCTTCGCCGCCGGCGACGTCGCGGAGTGGTTCAACCCGCGCTTCGGCCGCCGCATGCGCGTCGAGCACCGGATGAACGCCAACGAGCAGGCCGCGGCCGTCGCCGCGAACCTCATCGGCGGCGAGCAGGAGTTCGCCCCGGTGCCCTACTTCTGGTCCGACCAGTACGACATCAAGATCCAGGCCTACGGTCTGCTCGAGGCCGAGGACGACGTGGTCTTCGACGAGGCCGGCCACCCCGAGGGCCGGTTCGCCGTGCTCTACACGGCGGGCGGCATCGTCCAGGGCGTGCTCGGCTGGGGCATTCCGCGTGCGATCCGCAGGTACCGCGACGCGGTGGGCAACCCGCTGGCCGCACAGCCCGGTGGCTAGCGTCCTCTGGGCCGCCTTGTGCGGCGGGTGCGACCGTGGCTAGACTCGCTGTCTAGTCGTCGCCTGCCGGTGCGGGCGGGTCGCTACGGAGGAGAGAGAGCGGAGATGGCCGAGGAGCGGTTCGACGCGGTCGTGGTCGGTGCGGGCTTTGCCGGGCTGTACGCGCTGCACAAGCTGCGCAGCAGCGGGCTGAAGGTCCGCGTGTACGAGGCGGGGAGCGGGATCGGCGGGACATGGTTCTGGAACCGCTATCCCGGATGCCGCTGCGATGTCGAGAGCCTCGACTACTCGTACTCGTTCTCGGCCGAGCTCGAGCAGGAGTGGGAGTGGACGGAGCGCTACCCCTCGCAGGGCGAGCTGCTGCGCTACCTCGAGCACGTCGCCGACCGGTTCGACCTGATGCGCGACATCCAGCTCGAGACCCGCGTCACCGCGGCGCGCTACGACGAGGCCACGCGCGGCTGGGAGATCGAGACCGACCGCGGCGAGCGGGTCTCGGCGCAGTTCTGCATCATGGCGACGGGCTGCCTGTCGGCTCCCAACTTCCCCGACATCCCCGGCCTCGAGTCCTTCGCGGGCGACCGCTACCACACGGCCCGCTGGCCGGAGGGCGGCGTCGACTTCACCGGCCGCCGCGTCGCCGTGATCGGCACGGGGTCGACGGGCGTGCAGGCCATCCCGGTGATCGCCGAGCAGGCCGAGCACCTCGTCGTCTTCCAGCGCACGGCCAACTTCGTGGTCCCCGCGCGTAACAAGCCGCTGGACCCCGAGCTCCAGCGCGAGGTCAAGGCGACCTACCCCGAGCGGCGCGAGACCTGCCGCACCTCGGCCCAGGGCGTGTTCGCGCCGGTGCCGCAGCACTCGGCGATGGCGGTCGACGACGCCGAGCGCGAGGCCACCTACGCCGCGGGCTGGGCCGCGGGCGGCGGCATCGGGATCCTCGGCGTCTACACCGACACGGTGATCGACGAGCGCTCGAACGCGACGGCCGCCGACTTCGTGCGGGCCCGCATCCGCGAGGTCGTCGAGGACCCGGAGACCGCTGAGAAGCTCATCCCGGACGGCCACCCGATCGGGACGAAGCGCATCTGCGTCGGCACGGACTACTTCGAGACGTTCAACCGCGACAACGTCACGCTCGTCGACGTGCGCGCCACGCCGATCACGGAGATCACGCCGACCGCCGTGCGCACGACGGACGGCGAGTACCCGGTCGACGCGCTCGTGTGCGCCACCGGCTTCGACGCGATGACCGGCGCGGTGCGCAACATCGACGTCCGCGGCCGCGACGGCGCGTCGCTGGCCGAGTACTGGCATGCCGGCCCGCGCGCGTACCTCGGCCTGGCCGCCGCCGGGTTCCCGAACCTGTTCCTCATCACCGGTCCGGGCAGCCCGTCGGTGCTGTCGAACATGGTGGTCTCGATCGAGCAGCACGTGGACTGGATCGCGCAGTGCCTCGCCGACCTCGAGGCCGGCGGCTTCGACACGATCGAGGCCGATCGCGAGGCCGAGGCCCAGTGGGTCGCCCACGTCCAGGAGGTCGCCGGGATGACCCTGTTCCTGAAGGCGGCGTCGTGGTACGTGGGCGCCAACATCCCGGGCAAGCCGCGGATCTTCATGCCCTATGTGGGCGGCGTCGGCAACTACCGCAACGTGTGCGACGACGTGGCCCGCGACGGGTACCGTGGCTTCGTGCGCGCCAGGGCGCGCGAGCCGTTGAGCGTGGCTTGACGAAGGCCCGCCGCAGCGCGAAGATCCTTGCGTGCGAGCAAGTGAGGAGAGGACGCGAGCGTGAGCTACGGCGGGCCGGTCATCGACGCCGGCGTCTTCCACGAGTGGCCGGACACGCCCACGCTGACCGGATACATGGACGAGGCGTGGCAGGAGCTCCTGCTGCGCCCCGGTGACCGCTCGGGCCCGGTCAACCTCCGCGGCGGCAAGCTCTTCGTCGACCCGCGCGGCGCGAAAGCGGTCGCGCACGGCGCGATGTCCTCGAGCGAGAAGGCGGGCCTGCCCGGCTCGGACTACGACGAGATGCGTGCGACGGTGCTCGAGCGCTCCGGCCGCGAGCGGGTCGTGCTCGGCTACGACCGCGGGCTGTCGTGCACCACGTTCCCGCACCCGTACGTCGCCCGCGAGATCGTGCGGGCGGCCAACGACTGGACGGTCGCCGAGTGGCTGGACCGCGGCGACGACGTCCACGGGATGGTCCTCGTCTCGACGCTGCTGCCCGACGAGGCCGCGGCCGAGATCCGGCGGGTCGGCACCCACCCCAAGATGGTCGCCGTCGCGCTGGGCTGCAACGCGCTGGCGCGCCCGTTCGGCGACCCGGTCTACCTCCCGGTGTTCGAGGCCGCGGCGGAGCTGGACCTCCCGCTGGTCGTCCAGCTCGGGTCCGACGCGGCGACCGACCTGCTGAGCAACCCGGTCGGCGGCGGCGCCCCGATCACCTACGCGGAGTACCTCGCGCTCGGCGCGCAGTCACAGATGGCGCAGGCCTCGAGCATGATCCTCATGGGGATCTTCGCGCGCTTCCCCAACCTGAAGCTGTTCCTGCTCGGCGGTGGCGCGACGTGGGTGCCGCAGTGGCTGTGGCGGCTGGACTCCGGCTACAAGGGCCGCGCACACATGGTGCCGTGGCTCGACCGGCCGCCGAGCGCCTACTTCATGGACCACGTCCGGGTCTCGACGCTCGGCCTCGAGCGGCCGGAGAACCCGGCGCTCGTCGGCCGCGCGCTGGGCGTCATCGACGGCATCGAGCGGACGCTCGTCTACGCGGGCGGCGCGTTCTCCAACGTCGCCGAAGAGCCCGGCGAGATCGCCGCGCGGCTGCCTGAGGCCTGGCATCAGGCGGTCTTCCACGACAACGCGCTCGACCTGTTCCGCTGGCCGGGCACGACTGACGACCGCCGGCACGCCGTGCCGGCCTCGACCACCATCGGAGGCTGACCATGGCGTCCTACGACGGGCCGATCATCGACGTCGACGTCCACAACGGGCCGCGCAGCGAGGCCGACATCAAGGCCTACCTGCCCGAGCGCTGGAAGGACTACCTCCCGATCTATCCGCCGCACACGCCGGATGCCCTGCTCACGGGCAGCTTCGCGCGGCGGGCCGACACCTGGGGCCCGGACGGCGCCTTCCCGGGCACCGATCCCGGCATGCTCAAGAAGCAGCTGCTCGACCCCTTCAACTACGTCAGCGCGACGCTCACCCACGACCTGGGGCACTTCCCGGGGCTGAGCAACCCGTTCTACATGAAGGAGGTCGTGCGGGCCTCGAACGAGTGGATGGTCGAGCGCTGGCTGGACGAGGACGACCGCCTGCACGGCGTCATCGTGGCGCCGCTGTCGCTGCCCGAGGAGGCGGTGGCCGAGGTGCACCGCTACGCGGACCACCCGCGGATGGTCGGGGTGCTCATCTCCTCCAACCCGCTGCGGCGACCGCTCGGCGACGCGCTCTTCCACCCGATGTACGCGGCGGCGCAGGAGCGCGGCCTGATCATCAGCGTGCACAACGAGGCCGGCGGGGTGAAGGACGCCTCGGGCACGAAGACCACGCCGCCCACGCTCGACGGCGGCTCCGCCCAGTTGGGCATGCACTACATCTCGAGCCTGATCGTCAACGGCGTCTTCGAGAAGTTCCCGAACCTGAAGTTCGTCATCAAGGAGTACGGGATCTCCTGGCTGCCGTGGGTGATGTGGCGCCTGGACGAGATGTACTCGCGCCTGCGCGAGGAGTCGCCGTGGGTCAAGGACCTGCCGAGCAACTACATCCGGCGCAACATCAAGCTCAGCACGCAGCCCATCGAGGCGGGCGCGCGGCCGAACGACCTCATCGACTACCTGTCGGTGATCGACGGCATCGAGGACCTGCTCTGCTACTCCAGCGACTACCCGCACGGCACGATGGACGACCCGCTGTACGTGGCGCGCATCCTGCCGGAGTCCTGGCGGCGCAAGGTCATGTGCGACAACGCCTGCGACCTGTACGGCTGGGACCGGCCGCCGGCGGGCGCCGACGCGACACCGCGTCCCGTGGCCGCATGACGGAGGCGCAGGACGGGCGCGAGCCGCTCGACGCGGGTGCGCTCGACGACTTCGCCCCCGGGGTCGGGGTCGTCCGGGAGTTCCGCGGGCGCAAGATCATCATCATCCGCTTCAAGGACGAGCTCTTCGCTCTGCGCAACGTGTGCCCGCACCAGACGCAGTCGTTCGAGGGCGGGCGCGTGCACTACGAGTTCGACGCGGACGGCGAGCCCGGGCAGCTGCGCGTCAAGCGCGACGAGCCGGTCATCGCCTGCCCGTGGCACGCCTGGACGTTCAGCCTGCGCGACGGCCACTGCACCGTGGATGCGAAGCTGCGCGTGAAGACCTACGACGTCAAGGTGGTCGACGGGCGCGTCCTGGTCGACGAGGCCCGGCGGCCGGCTCCCGCCGTCGCCTGAACCCAAGGAGTTGTTGATGTCCTACCTTCCGCTCGCGGGCGTGCGCGTGCTCGAATGGGCGCGCGAGCGACCGGGGCCGATGGCGGGCCGCAAGCTCGCCGACCTCGGCGCGGAGGTCGTCAAGCTGTCCGACGCCGGCCGCGAGCAGGGCGGCGACGGCGTGCTCTGGCCGGTCACCGACCGCAACAAGCTGAGCGTCAGGATCGACTTCGGCACCGAGGAGGGCCGGGCGGCCATCAGGCGGCTGGCCGAGGTCGCCGACGTCGTCCTGGACGGCAGTCGTCCCGGGGCCTTCACCGCTCGCACCGGCCTCGACCTCGCCGACCTCCGCCGCCGGCGCCCGAGCGTCGTCGTGTGCTCCATCACCGGGTACGGCATGACCGGCCCGCTCTCCCGGCACCCCGCGCATGCGCCGAACCTGGACGCGATGGCGGGCATCGGCTCGGCCGTGCGCGGCGACGCCGGGGGCTGGGCGTTCGGCGCGCGCGCCAACCTGTCGGTCTGTGTGGAGCTCGGCTATCTGAACGGCGTCATCGCGATCCTCGCCGCGCTGCACGGGGCGCGCGAGACGGGGCAGGGGGCGTGGATCGACCTGTCGCTGTTCGACGCCGCCATCGAAGGGGATCGGCGGCGGCTCGACCGCGTCCTCCCCGGCCAGACCGTGCAGGACCCGCGATCCGTCGACCTGCGGGACCTCGGTGCTGCCCGATCCGCCGTGTACACGTCGTCCGACGACCGGGCCGTGATCCTGATGTGCGCCGAGCAGAAGTTCTGGGCGCGCTTCTGCCGCAGCGTCGATCGTGAGGACCTCGTCGCGCGCCACGCCGACGGCGACGCGGCGCTGCAGGCCGAGATCCAGGACATCGTCTCGAGGCGCACCGCCTCCGAGTGGCTTGCGCTGTTCGAGGAGCACGAGATCGCGGGCAGCATCATGCTGCACGATCGCGAGGTCCTCGAGCAGCCGCAGTTCGCCGCCCGCGACCTGCTGATCGAGGCCGACGGGGACCGGCCGCCCGCGCTGGCCGACCCGATCCGCTGGGCCGATCACGGCGGCACGCGCCCGGGCCAGGACTTCACGGTCCCGGTGCTGGGGGCCGACACCGAGGACGTGCTCGGGCGATGGCTCGTCGCCGCCCCGGCCGGGGGCGAGCGATGAGCGCGCGTCCCGACAGCCCCGAGGCGATCACCTTCGCCGACCTCGTCGCCGAGCACGCGGCGGCCGACTCCGACCGGTTGACCTACATCTTCGAGCGCGGCGACGAGCACCCGGAGGAGCGCGTCACCGCCGGGGACCTGGCCCTGCACGGCAACCAGCTGGCCTGGGCGTTGCAGCAGGAGGGCCTGGGCCGGGGCGACCGGGTCGCGGTGATGATGCGCAACCACCCCGAGTTCCTGTACGCCCTGGCCGGACTGTCGCAGCTCGGGGCGATCGCCGTGCCGGTCGATCCGCGCGCACGCGACGACGTGTTGCGCCACTACCTGCAGCGGGTCGGCACGCGCGCGGTGATCGCCGCCGACTACGTCGTGGCCGACGAGGGCGCCCGCGCCGTGATGGCGGAGTCCGACGTGGTGCCCTACGCCGTCGGCACGCCCGAAGGGCGCGAGGAGGGCGTCGACGTCGGCGGCGTGGCCGACCTCACCGAGGTCCTGACCGGCGCAGAGAAGCCCGACGTCGGGCGCCTGCTCGACACGGTCGACTTCCCCTGGGCGCTGCACTTCACCTCCGGCACCACCGGGCCGCCGAAGCCGATCGTCGTGTCCTACCTGCGCATGGCGCACTACCGGCACTTCCGCGACTACTTCGACCTCCGCCCCGACGACGTGCCCTACACGGGCCTGTCGTTCGCCCACGGCAACGCGCTGCGCGTCACGATGCTGCCGTCGCTGTTCGGGCACACGTCGCACTCGGTGTTCAGCCGCTGGTTCACGACGACGCGGCTGTGGGACGTGTGCCGGCGCTACGGGTGCACGACGTGGTCGAACCTTGGCGGGATCGCGACGGCGGTGTTCGCCAAGCCGCCGTCGCCGCTGGACCGCGAGCACAAGGTCCGCCAGGTCACGAGCGCCGGCATGCCGCGCGACCTGCGCGAGCCGTTCGAGGAGCGCTTCGGCGTGAAGGTCCTCGAGCAGTACGGCACCACGGAGGCCGGCGTGGTCGCCGTCAACCGCCCCGGCGAGGGCCCGCCCGGCTCCTTCGGGCGCGCGCTGCCCGACCAGGAGGTCGCGATCATCGACGACGCGGGCCACCACCTGGGCCCGGGCGAGGTCGGCCACCTGATCGTCCGCTCCCGGCGCCCCGACCGGTTCGAGTACTACGGCGACCCGGAGGCGACGGCCGCCAAGTACCACGGGGACTGGCTGCGGACCGGCGACCTCTGCTCGATCGACGCCGATGGCTGGCTGTTCTTCTCGCACCGCGACGAGGAGGGCGGGGTCCGCCGTCTCGGGGAGTTCATCTCCACCGACTCGATCATGCGCACGATCGCCGGGTTCCCGGAGGTCTCCGACGTGCACGTCTACGGGATCCCGGATCCGAGCGGCGCCCCCGGTGAGAGCCTGCTCGTCGCGGCCGTGATCCCGGCCGCCGACGGGACGTTCGACCCGCAGCGTGTGCTGAGTCGATGCACCGAGGAGCTCAAGAACAACGCTCGGCCCGCGCTCCTGCAGGTGCTCGACGAGTTCCCGCTGACGCCGACCGCGAAGGTCCAGACGCGCCACCTGCGCACGATGCTCGACGAGCGGCCCGAGACGGTCTTCCCCGGCGCCTAGGCCGGGAGCGTCGCGAAGAAGAACCGCAGCTGGTCCGGCGGCCCGCACGCGTCCCCGACGAGGACGGCGGGTCGCCGGATCGCCTCCAGCGCCGTGCGCAGCCCGGCCTCGTCGTCCTCGTCGGCGTCCCACGACGCCAGGTACGTGGCCCAGCCGACGCTGTAGCGCTCGTAGATCTCGCCCCCGAGGATCGCCAGCCCCTGGCCGGCCAGCCAGCGCGCGGCCTCCTCGGCGCGGTCGCCGCGCCAGAAGCGCTCGCCGTTGGCGGCCTGGTCGTAGGCGTCGCTGAGCGGACCGGGGACGTCGTCGGCCATCTCAGACGCTGGCCTTGCCCTCGCTGCGGCGCTCCTGCGCCAGGCTGCTGACGGCGACGCGGTCGCTGGGGCGCATGAACGAGGCGGCCGCGCCGCACAGCGCGGAGGCCACGAGGATCCACAGCGCGACGTGCAGGTTGTGGATGAACGGGTCCAGCGCCTGCGGTGACAGGCTGCTCGTCAGCCCCGAGAAGATGGAGAGCAGGACGTCGCGCGGCACGGCGGAGGTGACGACGGCCAGCACCACGGCCAGCGAGAGCACCGCGCCGGCGTTCTGCAGCACCATGCGCACACCGGCGGCCACGCCGCGGCGGTGCTCGGGGACCGACTGCATCATGGCGGTGGCGTTGGGCGACTGGAACATCCCGATGCCGACGCCGACGATCGCGAGCAGGATCGCGACGACCCAGTACGCGGTGTCCACGGTCATGAGCGTCATCAGCGCCATGCCCGCGGCCGAGACCAGCATGCCGGCGACGGCGAGGACGCGCCCACGCCGCGCGTCGGCGTGGCGGCCGGCGATGGGGGAGGCCACGAGCATGCCGACGGCCAGCGGCGCGAGCTTGGCGCCCGCGAGGATCGGGTCGTCGCCCTGGGCGCCCTGGAAGTACAGGACGAAGAGGAACGTGAGCGCGAAGCGCGAGAGGCCGCCGAGGAACGAGGCGGCGGTCAGCGCGGAGAAGCTGCGGTCGCGGAACAGCGTCAGCTCGATCATCGGCGTGCGTGTGCGGAGCTCGGCCAGGACGAACATCGGCGTCGTCACGGCGGCCGCCACGAGCGAGGCGATGGTCAGCGGGTCGCTCCAGGACACGACGCCGCCGCGGGAGATGCCGAGGGTCAGGCCCGTGAGGGCGATGACGAACGTGACGGTCCCCGCGACGTCCAGCGGCCGGCCGGCGT
>Ga0157379_10004552_pt1 | contig 11893 bp, 9 predicted proteins | sample S25metaG_FD_121802 | JGI IMG/M metagenome (GOLD analysis project Ga0157379, IMG submission 121802) | Switchgrass rhizosphere microbial communities from Kellogg Biological Station, Michigan, USA - S2-5 metaG | ecosystem: Host-associated > Plants > Roots > Rhizosphere > Soil | place: USA: Michigan... | reverse complement strand
CGGTACCGTGTCATACGACACGCCGAGCAGTCCGGCGCATTCCGCGGCATCGTCGAGGCTCGCCTGGGAGGTATCGCGCGAAGGCAGCATCACGCACCGCACGCGCTCCTTGCCCAGCGCATCGACCGCGACCGCGGCGGACAAAGCGGAATCGATGCCGCCCGACAGACCGAGCACGACGCCCGGAAAGCGGTTCTTGTTCACACAGTCGCGCAGCCCCAGCATCATCGCGTGATAGACCGAGTGCGAACGTTCCTCGCCTGGCGCGCGCGGACCGGTCGCACATATCCAGGTGCCGCCATGGCGCGACCAGTCGGTGACGACGACGCTTTCTTCCCAGGATGGCAGAGCGACCGCGGTTGAAAGGTCGGCGTTGACGATGACGGATCCGCCATCGAACACCAATTCGTCCTGGCCGCCGACCTGGTTCAGGTAGATCAGCGGCAGCTTGGTTTCGCTGACGCGCGCCGCGATCAGATTGGTGCGGACATCTTCCTTGCCAGCCTCGAAGGGCGAACCGTTCGGCACGGCGAGGATCTCGGCGCCGGTTTCAGCCAGGCACTCAGTCACCTCCGACGTCCAGATGTCTTCGCAGATCGGCACGCCGACGCGCACGCCGCGGATGTTGAACGGTCCCGGCAGCGGCCCGGCGGCAAACACGCGCTTCTCGTCGAACACGCCATAGTTCGGCAAGTCGTACTTCAGCGTCCGGCCCGCGATCTTGCCTGCGTCGAGATAGAGAAAGGCGTTGTAGAGCTTGTCGTGCTCCATCCAGGGTGCGCCGATCAGAACCGCCGGGCCGCCATCGGCCGTGTCGGCGGCCAAGCGCTCCACGGCCTCGCGCGCATCGGACTGCAACGCCGGCTTCAGCACCAGGTCCTCCGGCGGATAGCCCACGATGAAAAGTTCGGAGAAGATGACGAGGTCAGCCTTGGCCGCGGCCGCCTCAGCGCGCGCCGCGCGCGCCCGCGTCAGGTTGCCGTGAATGTCGCCCATCACCGGATTGAGTTGGGCCAGCGCAATGCGAAAGCGGTTCGTCATGCACGGTCTTTAGCGCTCAATCGGTGGCAGCAAAAGGCTGTTCAACGGGCGGCGGCGATGGCCGCGTAGGCTTCGCGCGCACGAGCTTCGGGCCCGTGATCGGCGGCATCGTCGATCATCAGTGCGGTCTGCAGGGCGCGGCGCGCCTCCTGCGGGCGCACCATAGGCGCGGCGTTGGCCCGCACCGAACCCACAAACGAGGCGACCGACTCGGCCAGGGGGTCACCCATTTCCAGCGCCCTCAAGGGACGCGGCGTCGTATTGCGCACCTTGCGCGTGATGAAATCGATCTCGATGACCCCGTCCTTGTACGCGGCACGCATGCCGCGGCGGCGAGTTTCGGAGATGCGGCTCGTTTCGAGATGGGCCAGCGTGCCGTTGCTGAACGCGACCGAAGCTGAAACTTCGTCGGCCAGGTAGCCGTGCAGAGCCCGGGCGCGGGCATCGACCTCGCGTACGGCGAACGGCACCATCTGGTGCACGAGATCGAGGTCATGGATCATCAGATCGAGCACGACGCTGACGTCTGCGCTGCGGCCGGTCCACGGACCCATGCGCCAGCAGGAAATCTCCTGAGGTATTTCGGCGCTGTCGAGCAGGCCCGTTCCGGCGAAGACGAACCGTTCCTGGTGCCCGACGGTGAGTACGCGCCCGGTGCTCGCCGCCAGCGCGATCAGCGCGTCGGCCTCGTCGAGGCTGGTGGCGATCGGCTTTTCGACCAGCACATTGGCGCCGGAATTGAGGAACGCGCGCACGATGCCGGCATGAGTGACGGCCGGCGAGCAGACGCTGACCAGATCGACCAAACCAAGAAGTTGGCGCCAGTCGGCGACCGCATGAACGCCATGATTGGCGAAAGAGGCCTTGCGCACTTCGGCGCTCGGGTCGGCGATGGCAATCAACTCGACGCCAGCAATGCCGCGATACTTTGAGGCGTGATGACGGCCGAACGCACCAGCGCCGATGACGGCGGCCTTAAGGGTACCGTTGTGCCGAATGCGCTGCGGAGCCAAAGAGAATCTCGCGGGAAATACAGAGACATAAGGACAGGCGGGGGGATCAGCGGCGACTCATAAAATGTTTCGTCTTGTTACACCTGCCTCCGCTGATAGGTTAACGCCGCTACGCAATCCCGCACCTGCAGAACCAAGGAAACCACCATGGCCAATCAAAATAACCGCGAAATCCGCCTGAAAAGCCGCCCCGTCGGGTTGCCGACGCCGGATAATTTCGAAGTGGCTGAAACACCCGTCCCTACCCCCCAGGCCGGCCAGATCTTGGTCCGCAACAGCTACATTTCGGTCGATCCCTATATGCGCGGCCGCATGATCGACCGCAAAAGCTACTCCCCGCCCTTCCAGATCGGTGAAGCGCTGCAAGGCCATGCAGTCGGTCAAGTGGTTGCCTCCAACGGCAACCCCAAGCTCAAAGTGGGCGACTTCGTGCAGAGCATGAACGGCTGGCGCGAATGGTATGTTTCGAGCGGCGGCGACGTGCAGAAGTTCGAGCCTGCCGGCCCGATCCAATCCTATCTCGGCGCGCTCGGCATGCCGGGCATGACGGCCTATGCGGGCTTGCTGCGCATCGCTGCGCTCAAGGACGGAGAAAAGGTATTCGTCTCGGCGGCGTCGGGCGCAGTCGGTTCAATCGTCTGCCAGATCGCCAAGGCCAAGGGCTGCACTGTTGTCGGCTCGGTCGGTTCGGATGAGAAGGCGCGTTATCTGAAGGAACTCGGCGTCGATCAGACGATCAACTACAAGACCTGCGGCGATCTCAATGCCGCGGTGGCCCGCGCCTTTCCCGAAGGCATCGACGTCTATTTCGAAAATGTCGGCGGCGCGCACCTGGAGGCCGCGCTCAACAACATGCGGCCGAACGGTCGCATCGCACTGTGCGGCATGATTGACATCTACAACGCCACCGAATTGATGCCGGGTCCGCGCAACCTCGCCATGGCGATCGGGCTTGGCCTGACGCTGCGCGGTTTCATCGTCTCCAACCATTACGACATGCTGCCCGACTTCAACCGCGACATGGCGATGTGGGCGAAGGAAGGCAAGATGAAATGGCGCGAGACCGTCGTCGACGGAGTGGAGAATGCGCCCAAGGCCTTCATCGGCCTGTTCAAGGGCGAGAACCTCGGCAAGATGGTCGTTCGCGTCGGACCGGACAAGGCGGTTTGAGCTATCGACGGGCATGACATCCCCTCACCTGACGAACGCCGCGCGTTCGTCGTCCTCTCCCGTAAACGGGAGAGGACACAAGTAACCTCTCCCGTTTACGGGAGAGGTCGAAGCGCGCAGCGCTTCGGGTGAGGGCTTCGCCTCCACTCCGTCGTGGCCGGTATTGTCCCGGCCATCCATTTAACAAACGAAGTCCTCAGCTAACTACTGTTCCTGGGCGCTGGCGCGCAGCGTCGCCAGTGCGGCGACGATGAGATAGGACAAGGCCAGTGGTGCCAGGCCGATCAGGACCGCGCCGGTAATGTCGGTGAAGGCGCTGCAGGCGAGCCAGGGGTAGGCCGAACCGACGAAGAGCAGCTGGAAGCAGACGATTCCCACCAATCCGAACACGACCGCGGTCACGGTCGGCGCCAACGACGACGGCCGCTTCATGCGTTCAAGGCGGATGATTCCCGCCGTCAGGCCGATGCGTGAGACCGCCGACGCCAGAAACACAATCGCCAGCAGCCACGCCGTGGCCGAGGCAAAGACCCGACCACCGTCAAGGCTACAGTCCTGCAAGGCGCTTTCCAGAGCGCGCTGTCCCGGAACGAAAAAGGAGATCGTGGCATGCACTGCGCCAGCCACACCGCTGCCCATGTAGAGTGGCGCCACCGCAATCTGGTTTATGAAGCTCGCCACCACAAAGACGGCGAACACGACTTCATTGAACCCCGGTACCAGATAGGCCGGCTTCAATCGTTGCAGGAGCGCGTCGCGGCTCACGCCGGAAGACAGGCCGAAGCCCGCGATGAAGAGCAAGCCCATCGCCGTGAACAGCAGGAGGCACACGCCGATTTCCACACTTGCGATCAGCGGTGCTTCGCCGCGTGCCAGGGCGAGATTGATCGCGTGCGCGCCGGCGAACAGACAAAATACCAGCCACCCTTTCGCGAGCAGGCGTGCCACGCCCATACGTTCTGCCCCCAGCTCGCGAACGATCTCGTCGCGGTCCCCATGCTTCGACAAGCTCAGCACGAGACGATTGTTGATTTCCTCACCCTGAGCCTGTCGTAGGGTGAGTGCCGCCGCTATCTCATGCGGAAGCCGCGAAGCGGTCGCCCTTCATGCGTTCGGCGCGAATGCCCTGTGCGATCAGGAACGCCAGTTCCAGGGCCTGGCTGGCGTTCAGCCGCGGATCGCAGGCCGTCTGATAGCGATCGAACAGATCGATTTCCTTGATCGCCTGCGCTCCGCCGAGACACTCGGTGACGTCCTGGCCGGTCATTTCCAGGTGCACGCCGCCGGCATGCGTGCCCTCGGCGCGGTGCACGGCGAAGAAGCTGCGTACTTCATCCAGGATGCGATCGACCGGGCGCGTCTTGTAGCCAGATTGCAGCTTGATGGTGTTGCCGTGCATCGGATCGCAGGACCAAACCACGCTGGCGCCCTCGCGCTTTATCGCGCGCACCAGCGGTGGCAGCTTTTCGGCGACCTTGTCCGATCCGAAGCGCGCGATGAGCGTCAGTCGCCCCGGCTTGTTCTCCGGATTGAGCATCGCCACGAGCTTGATGAGTTCGTCTTCGCCGAGTGTCGGGCCGCACTTCAAGCCGATGGGGTTCTTGATGCCGCGGCAGAATTCGACATGCGCGCCGTCGAGTTGGCGCGTGCGGTCGCCGATCCACAGCATGTGGGCCGAGGTGTCGTACCAGTCGCCGCTCGTGGAATCGACGCGCGTCATGGCCTGTTCGTAGTTGAGCAGCAGCGCTTCGTGGCTGGTGTAGAAGTCCGTGGTGCGCAACTGCGGCACAGAATCCGGCGTGATGCCGCACGCCGCCATGAACTCCAGCGTTTCGGAGATGCGTTGTGCGAGACCCTTATATTGTTCGCCGGCCGGCGATCCCGCTATGAAGCCCAACATCCAACGATGCACATTGTGCAGGTCGGCATAACCACCCGACGCGAAGGCGCGCAACAAGTTGAGCGTGGCGGCGGACTGGGCGTTGGCTTCCAGTAGACGTTGCGGACTCGGCACGCGCGCTTCGGCGGTGAACTCCCCGCCATTGATATTGTCGCCGCGATAGGAGGGCAGCGTGACGCCGTCGCGCGTCTCCAGATCGTCGGACCGGGGCTTGGCGAATTGGCCGGCGATGCGCCCGACCTTCACCACCGGCACACCGGCGGCGAATGTCAGCACCACCGCCATCTGCAACAGGACGCGGAACATGTCGCGGATATTGTCGGGATGGAATTCCGCGAAGCTTTCGGCGCAATCACCTCCCTGCAGCAGGAAAGCCTTGCCGTCGGCGACTTGGGCGAGGCCGGACATAAGGTTGCGCGCCTCACCGGCGAACACCAGCGGCGGATGGGTCTTGAGCCGGGCTTCGACCGCGGCCAACGCAGCCGGGTCCGGATAGGCGGGAGCCTGCCGGATGGGCTTGGAACGCCAGCTTTGCGGTGACCAGGCTTGGGCCACGCGGTTCTCCTTCATTCGGCCTGTGGATATATGGGAAGGCGGCGCGCATTGCCAGCCGGACGCGTGCGCGAACCGAATGGTAAACCGAAGCGCGCGCCAAAATCAGGCGTGGATCTTGCGCTTTGCCCATTTTGCCAGCACGGCGTTTATCCGCGTCTGCCAGCCCGGTCCATCCGCTTTGAATGCCGCAATGACATTCACGTCGAGGCGCAGACTGACGAGGTCTTTGGGGTGGGCCAATTTTGGCCGACCGCGCGAACGCCGATAGGCTTGCACCAACTCCGGCAGCGCCTCTGAGGCCGGACGCAGCTTTCGCAACTGCGCTGCGGCTCGCCATGGTCGCGCCGTCCGTCGGGGCCGATCTTGCGCCTTCGAAATCGAACTGCTCGGCGAGCGAAAAATCGAGACTATGCTTGGCAAGATTGGCCGCGCGCTTTGCTTCGTCCGCGATATTTCGCGCGAACGTCATCACAGCAACGCTAGCGGATCGGGATGTAGATTTCCACGCCGCCAAACCCGGTGCGCGTGTCGAACGTTTCCATGTGTCGCTCGATGCTGGCGGCATCGGCGATCGTTTTGCCGTCCTGCGGCACCAAATCGTTCCAGATCGCACTGTAAGTTTGGCTGATCTCGGAGATGTGGTGATCGTGGCGGAATACCGCATAGGTCTGGGGCGGTGCCGTCAGTTGCACCATGCCTTTCGGCAGGGTTGAGAACCGCTTCACTTCCAGGGCGCATAGGTAGTCGAAATTGCCTTCGTCATCGAGATTGGTGTTGACGCCGACCGGGATGGGATGGGCCTTGTCCGCGATGTCGCCATAGTGCGGCATAAAGCGCTGCCATTGCGCTGCAATGTTCTGCATTTGTGAGAACGGCACATGCTCGCACAGTCCGACGAAGCGCATTTCGCCCAGGTTCACGATCCGCACCGGCGTGGGTGCGGGACGCACGCCTTCCTCTGCCTTGACCGGCTTCAGCACCGGCAAGCCCTCTGTCGTCGCCTTGCGGCGGACTTCATCCGGCGTCATGCCGAACTGCTGGCGAAAGGCGCGCGTGAAGGCTTCATGCGAGGCGTAGCCGAACTCCAGTGCCAGATCGAGAATGTTGCCGGCGCCTTGCGCCAGGCTGGCGGCCGCCTCGCTCAAGCGGCGGCGACGGATGTATTCCATGACGGACATGCCCGCTGTTTCGCCGAAGGCATGCGCCAGATGGTAGCGCGACACGCCGCAAGACTGCGCCACAGTGCCGAGCGAAAGTTCACTCGTCAGGTTGCGGTCGATTGTCCACAGTGCCCGGTTGGCCAGTGACATTGGTGTTCTCCAAATGCATTGCAGCGGCAAGCCTAGCCAAGGCGCGCACGACGCGCTTGATCGGCGTTGCGGAGGCCGCGACAATCGGTTCCGGCGGGAATGAGTGTGGCCAAGGCCGGCACCTGAGGCTAGCGTATCGGCCACAAAACGTGGCCGGAGGACGAATGGATCAGGCCTTTATCGAACGGCTGGTGAAATATGCCGGTGCGGGCATGGTCAGCGCGTTCTGGGCGCAGGTGAAACCCGACAAGGTCGCCGTGTGGGACCGTTTCGGCACGCGCACCTATCGCCAGATCAACGAGAATTCCAACCGCCTGGCCCGCATGATGCGCAAGGCCGGTTTGAAGCCGGGCGACTCCGTGGCGCTGTTCTGCAGCAACCGCGCGGAGTTCATCGAAACGCTCAACGCGACGCGGCGCTCGGGTTTGCGCATCACGCCGGTGAACTGGCATCTGGCTGCAAGCGAGATCGCCTATATCCTGAACGACTGCGAGGCCAAGGCGCTGATCGCAGAAACCAAATTTGAAACCATCCATGGCGCGGTGAAGGACGCACCTGGCATCGGGCTCAAGCTCTCGATCGGCGGCCAGGCCGACGGCTTCACTCCCTATGACGATGCGCTCTATGGCGTCGATGCGTCCGATCTCGACGACCCGCAAATCGGTAGCCAAATGCTCTACACGTCGGGCACCACGGGGCGGCCCAAGGGCGTGCATCGGCCGCACGGCGTGGCGACGCCGCCGATGTTTGCCGGCACCAATCCCAACTATGATCCCGACAAGGACGTGCAGATTTGCGTCGGTCCGGGTTATCACGCCGCGCCGCTCGCCTTCGACATCGCCATCCCGCAAGCAAGCGGTGTTCCGATCGCCTTCATCGGCGAGAAGTGGGACACGGAAGAAGTTTTCCGCACCATCCAGGAACGCCGCGTCAGTCACGGGCACATGGTGCCCATCATGTTTCAGCGCATGCTCGCCGCACCCGATGGCCTAAAGAAAAAATACGACCTCTCTTCGGTGCGCTATTTCGTGCATGGCGCGGCGCCCTGTCCGCCGGAAGTCAAGCGCGCGATGATCGAGTGGTTGGGCCCGATCCTGTATGAATATTATGCCGGCAGCGAAGGCGGCGCCGGCTTCGTCATCACGCCGGAGGAGTGGCTGCGCAAGCCGGGCAGCGTCGGCAAACGGCCGACGCTGCTGCGTGTCAAGATCATGGATGAGGAAGGCAACGAACTGCCGAACGGCCAGGCCGGCCTCATCTATCATGAAACCAATCAGGCCAATCCCTTTCAGTATTACAAAGACGAAAAGAAGACGGCGAGCGCGCATCGCGGCGAGTTCTTCACGCTGGGCGACATCGGTTACTTCGACGAGGACGACTATCTGTTCCTCACCGGACGTTCGGCTGAGATCATCATCTCGGGCGGCGTCAACATCTACCCGCAGGAAGTCGACAACGAGATCATCAAGCATCCGGCCGTCGAAGACGTCTGCACCATCGGCGTGCCGAACCAGGAGTGGGGCGAAGAGGTCAAAAGCGTCATCATGCTCAAACAGGGTCAGTCGCCTTCCGAAGGTCTCAAGAAGGAGATCACGGAGTTCGTGCGCGGCAAGCTGGCGGGCTTCAAAGTGCCCCGTTCGATCGATTTTGTCGCTGAATTGCCGCGCAGCGCCGCCGGCAAGATCAAGCGCGGCGAAGTGCGCAAACCCTTCTGGGAGGGGCGTAAAGTCCAGATTTAGCCGCTCCGGATCAGCCCAATAACCCCGTATATTTTCAAGAAGATATTAAGGGTTCCTGCATATCTTAAGAATGAATTGCACCTCGCGTGACGGGAAGATCCAGTGCCGCTTCAGGACAAAGTATTTCCGCCGTCGGAAGCGCGAGCTGAGGGGCGTAAGCGTACGCTGTTGGGCGCCAAGGTTGTGTCCCGGGACGGCATCTACTCCTGCGATTGTTTGATCCGGGAAATATCCGCATCCGGCGCGCGCATCACGATTTCGAGCTCGGTCATCATCGCGAGCCCGTTCTTCCTGATCGACTATCAGAGCCAGGTCATGTTCGAAGCCAAGATCGTCTGGCGAAATGCGCACCAGGCTGGACTGAAGTTTCTGGCGAAACATCCCCTCGACAATGTGCAAAAGCTCAAAGTGAGATTCACCAGGGGCGCGTAGCCGCTACGCCGGCACCTTTGAATAGCTTTTCGTGCGCATCGTCACCAGTTCTTCCGCGGCCGAGGGATGCAGTGCGATCGTGGCGTCGAACTGTGTCTTGGTGGCGCCCATCTTGAGCGCCACGCCGACGACCTGGATGATCTCCGCCGCGCCGTGGCCAAAAATGTGGCAGCCAAGCACCTTGTCGGTCTTCTGATCGACGATGAGTTTCATCAGCATCCTTTCGTCGCGGCCCGTCATGGTGTGGCGCAGCGGCGTGAACGTCGATTTGTAGACATCGATAGTGTGACCCATGCCGAGCGCCTTCATTTCGCTCATGCCCACCACGCCGATTTCGGGAGTCGTGAAGACGGCAGAAGGAATGTTCATATGTTCGGGTGCAGTGGGCTTGCCTTCAAAGGCCGTCTTGGCGAAGCACATCGCTTCGTGAATGGCGATGGGCGTGAGCTGAACGCGGTCGGTGACATCTCCGATGGCGTAGATGTGCTCGGCGCTGGTGCGCGAATATCGGTCAACCACGACTTCGCCGCGCTTGCCCAGGTCAACGCCGGCCTTCTCGACATGCAGCATTTCGGTGTTGGGCGCGCGCCCGATGGCGAGCATGATCGCATCGGCCTCGATCACATGGCCCTTATTGGTTTCGGCATAAAGGCTGTTGCCGCGCTTTTCGATCCGCGTGAACTCGCAGCCCAACATGACGTGAAGGCCGCGCTTTTTCATCGAATCGTGCAACGCGTCGCGAATATCCTCGTCGAAGCCGCGCAACACCTTTTCGCCGCGATAGACAAGAGACACGTCGACGCCGAGCCCGTGGAAGATGTGGGCGAACTCGAGCGCAATATAGCCGCCGCCGGCAACCAGAATGCGCTTGGGCAACGCGGCAAGATGAAAAGCCTCGTTGGACGTGATGCACAAATTGCCGCCCGGAATGACGTGGCTGGTGCCAAGCTCGCGCGTCGGCCGATTGCCCGTGGCGATCAGGATCTTCTCCGCCGTGACCGCGCGGCCTTCGTTGACGAGGCGCAACGTATGAGGGTCCTCGAACACGGCGCGGTCGGCGAAAATCGCGACGCCGGCGGCCTTGACGTTGCGCGTGTAGACCGCTTCGAGGCGCGCTATTTCCTTGTCCTTGTTGGCGAGCAAAGTCGGCCAATCGAATTTCGGTTCGCCGACGCTCCAGCCGTAACCCGCGGCATCCGCGAAGTCGTCGGCAAAGTGACTGGCGTAGACGAAGAGTTTTTTGGGAATGCAGCCGCGGATGACGCAGGTACCGCCCATGCGCCATTCCTCCGCCAACGCGACACGCGCGCCTGCCTGCGCCGCCATGCGGCTCGCCCGCACGCCTGCCGAACCGCCGCCGATGACGAAGAGATCATAGTCGAAGTGAGTCATGTCAGTGTCCAAAACTTGGCCGCCCCGGCCGCTCGCTAATGTTGTCAGATTTGTTCGAAAAGCAATGCGGCGCTGCCGCGTTGCGGACCTGTCCTACCGTGCGCGCAAAAGATTCTCCTACAGTTTGCGCCAAAGGAGTGCTGAGATGCGCTCCGGCCGGAGGGAACAGCAATGAGATTTGGCATCTTTTACGAGCACCAACTGCCCAAGCCCTGGCACGACGGCGACGAAGCGCGCCTGTTTCATGAGGCGTTGGAGCAGGTGGTGCTCGCGGACCGGCTTGGCTACGACTATGCCTGGGAGGTCGAGCACCACTTTCTCGAGGAATACTCGCACTCGTCGGCTCCGGAAGTGTTTCTTGCCGCGTGCGCCGCACTGACCAAGACCATTCGCGTCGGCCACGGCATCCGCCAGGTCATTCCGAACTACAATCATCCCGCGCGCACCGCCGAAGGACTGGCCACGCTCGACATCATTTCGAAGGGCCGGCTCGACTTCGGCATCGGCGAAGGCGCCACCCGATTAGAGCTTGGCGGTTTTCACATTCCGGCGAAGGAAAAGCGTGCCATGTGCCTGGAGGCGGCCGAGCAGATCGCCAACATGATGGTGATGAGCCCCTATCCCGGCTACGAGGGCAAGAGTTTCTCCTTTCCCTGCCGCAATGTCCTGCCCAAGCCTGTGCAGAAACCGCATCCGCCGATGTGGATGGCGTGCACCAATCGCGACACCATCAAAGTCGCGGCCTCCATCGGTGTGGGTGCGCTTGCCTTCTCCTTCGTCAATCCCGATGAAGCGCGCAACTGGGCCGACATCTATTACGGCATCGTCAAATCCGAGGCGTGCGTGCCGATCGGACACAGCGTCAATGCCAACATTGCAATGGTGTCGAATTTCTCGGTGCATCACGATCGTTCCGAGGCGATCCGGCGCGGTCAGGAAGGGTTTGAGTTCTTCGGCTATGCCGTCAACGCGCTGGTCGCGCACGACACCGTGCCGGGACGCTCCAGCCTGTTCGCCGATTTTCAGAAAGCGCGCGGCAACCGCGATGCAGAGGTCATCGCCGCAGCGCAGCTCGCCCAAAGAAACGCCAACGGCATCGGCACGCCCGACGACATCCGCGAGCACATCGCCGCCTTCCAGGAGGCGGGCGTCGACCAGGTGATCTTCCTGCAGCAGGCGGGACGCAACAAGCACGAGCACATCTGCCAGGCGCTGGAGCTGTTCGCCGCCGAGGTGATGCCCGAGTTCAAGGCCCAGGTGGCCGAGCGCGAGGCGAAGAAGGCCAAGGAATTGGTGCCCTACATCGAAGCGGCCATGGCCCGGAAACAGTGGATGCAGCCG
>Ga0157379_10004549_pt1 | contig 11897 bp, 13 predicted proteins | sample S25metaG_FD_121802 | JGI IMG/M metagenome (GOLD analysis project Ga0157379, IMG submission 121802) | Switchgrass rhizosphere microbial communities from Kellogg Biological Station, Michigan, USA - S2-5 metaG | ecosystem: Host-associated > Plants > Roots > Rhizosphere > Soil | place: USA... | reverse complement strand
GGGCAGCTCGGCGAGCATGCCGAAGCCCTCGACGAACTCGGCCTGGATCCGCATGACGCGCCAGGGGTCGGTGTGCACCCAGTCGCTGGGTCCGCGGGAGTCCAGCAGGCGCTGGTCGGTCGTGGTGGGCTCGATCTTCTGCTCGCGCCGGAGCACGACTGGACCGCGCAGCTTCTCCTCCGGGTGGGCCCCGTTGACACTCATGGAGCCAGCGTACGGAGACCGGATGGCCGCCCGGTGTCAGGTTCGGATCGGCTCAGAAACAGGATCAGCTCAGAAACATCCGCAGCGCGGCGGCGCACCGGGTGACGGCCCTGGTGTCGACGTGCTCGTCTCGGGTGTGGGCGAGGTTCGGGTCCCCCGGCCCGTAGTTGATCGCCGGGATGCCGAGGGCGGCGAAGCGGGACACGTCCGTCCAGCCGTACTTGGCCCGCGCGGAGGTGCCGGTGGCCGCGAGGAACTGCTGCGCGGCGGGCTGGGACAGCCCCGGGAGGGCGCCCGCGGACATGTCGGTGAGCGTGACGTCGAACCCGTCGAGCACCTCGCGCACGTGCTGTTCGGCCTGCTCGGGGGTGCGGTCGGGGGCGAACCGGAAGTTGACCGTGACGACCGCCTCGTCCGGCACGACGTTGCCGGCGACGCCGCCCTCGATCCGCACGGCCTGCAGGCCCTCGCGGTACTCGCAGCCGTCGATCTCGACCCTGCGCGGCTCGTACGTCTCGAGCCTGCGGAGGATCTCGCCGGCGTGGTGGATCGCGTTGTCCCCCAACCAGGACCGGGCGCTGTGTGCACGCCGCCCGGTGGTGCGCACCGCGACGCGGAGGGTGCCCTGGCAGCCGGCCTCCACCTCGCCGTCGGTGGGCTCGCCGAGGATCGCGAGGTCCGCCGCAAGCCAGTCCGGGTGGTTCCGCTCGATCCGGCCCAGCCCGTTGCGGACGGCCTCGACCTCCTCGCAGTCGTAGAACACGAGGGTGAGGTCGTGCCGCGGCTCGGCGACCGTGGCGGCGAGGTGCAGGAAGACCGCGTCCCCCGCCTTCATGTCGCTCGTCCCGCAGCCGTAGAGCAGCTCGCCCTCCCGGCGGCTCGGGAGGTTGTCCGCGACCGGGACGGTGTCGAGGTGGCCCGCGAGCAGCACGCGCGTGGGGCGGCCCAGGTTCGTGCGGGCCAGCACCGCCTGCCCGTCCCGCCGGACCTGCAGGTGCGGGAGCGCACGCAGGGCCGACTCGACGGCGTCGGCGAGCTTCTCCTCGGCCCCCGAGACGCTGGGGATGTCGACGAGGGCCGCGGTCAGGTCGATCGGGTCGGCGCTGAGGTCCACGCCCCTACTGTGTCATCTCCTATGGCGTCATCTCCTGTGGCGCCGCCCGCTCGATCTCGTTCTCGACGACGTCCGCGAGGCGCGGCAGCACGACGTCCCGCCAGCCCGGCCCCATCTGGTCGAACGCGTTCCGCTGGCGCTTCTCGTCGAGGTCGAACCCGTCGTGCCGCAGGATCAGCCGGGTGCCCCTCCCCTCCGGCGTGAGCGTCCACGTCAGCGTCCAGTCGCCGTTGAACGTGTAGCCGAAGCGGCTGTGCGGCACGACCTCGGTGACCACGCACGGGATCGGCCCGAACACCGGCATCTGCAGCGTGAACGCGTGCCCGACCTCGGCCTTCACGTCCCCGGGCGCCCACCAGCGCCCGATCCACTCCGGGTCGGTGAGCGCCCGCCACACCTTCTCCGGCTGCGCCGCCACGAACTGGTCCACCGTCACCGCGGCGATGAGACTGCCCTTCACGCTTCCTCCTCGTTCTCCACGAACTCCGCGAGATCACGCAGCGTCCGCCGCCAGTACCCCTCGAAGGGAGCGAGCCAGTCCGCGATCTCCGCGAGCGGCTCCGCGTTCAGCTCGTAGACCCGGCGGCGCCCCTCCGGGGTGTCCCGCACGAGCCCGGCCCGCTTGAGCACCCCGAGATGCTCGGCGACGGAGGGCCGGCTGAGCGGGTGCTCCCCGCTCCGGAACTCCTGCGCGAGCGCCCCCGCCGTCCACTCCCGCCCCCGCTCCGCGAGCAGGGTGAGCAACCGCCGCCTCGCGGGGTTCGCGAGCGCGAGGAACACCTCGTCGGCCATGCGCTCATGATGCGTCGGAGATCACCGACATGTCAACTCTTCCCGACGCTTCATGGTTCCGGGGGTGCTCGGGCCCATTGCTCTCGGGACCCTTTGCTCTGGGAGCCGATCCGCACCGGGTTGTCGGAGGGGCTGTTCTTCGGGTCCTTTGCTCTGAGAGCCGATCTGCACCGGCGGGTTTGAAGGTCGTCCGGCGAAGTCCTCTGCGTTCGATGGGCGCCGCCGACGACCGTTGCGTTTGAGGGTCGCCGCCGCAGCCCGTTGCGTTTGAGGGTCGCTGCCGCAGTCCTTTGCTCTGAGAGCCGATCTGCACCGGCGGATCCGGGGTCCTGACGGAAACCTTTGCTCTGAGAGCGGATCAGCGCCACGTCGTCGGCGCTCACATCCTTGCTCTGGACGCGCATCCGCCACGGGGCTCGACCGCAGCCCCACCGCGGGCTGCCGTCGCTCGGCCCGCAGCCTGGCCGAACCCATACGCTCGCGTCCCCTCGCCACCGTCGGCGGCGACGATCGGGGCCGATGCGGATACGCAGCCAGAGCAAGGGTGCGGCCTGGGCACCGCCATCCGGCGCCGATTCGCTCTCAAAGCAACGAATGCCGTAAGCCACTCTCCCGGCCCCAGTGCGGATCCGCGCTCAGAGCAAAGCGTGGTTGGAAAGGAGATGCCCGCCCCCTCCCGCCCCGCAGTTGTCCACAGGGATCCCGGTTATCCACAGGCTTGGGCTCCGCTCGCCCCATCCGATCCGACTCCGAGGGACGCTCAGCACCATGACCGACCACCCCGACGCCTCACCCCACGACGGACCACTCTCCGACGACCGCCCGGAACGATCACAACCGCCACCTCCGGGACAAGCACCCGACCGACGACCGCCGCTCGACCCGTCGGGTCTCCTCCGCGAGATCCGCAGCCGCCTGGGGCTGAGCCAGCGGGAGCTGGCGAAGAAGGCGGGGGTGCCGCACTCCACCGTGAGCCGCACCGAGGCACGGACCATGCAGCCGACGCTGCCGACGTTGGAGCGGCTGCTCGTGGTCGGCGGGATCGCGCTCGTGGCGGTCGACGGGGAGTACCGGATCGTCGAGCCGATGCTCGACGTCCCGGAGGGCGGGCTGCTCGACGGGGCGGAGCGGCGCTATCCGGCGCACTACGGCGTGATCGTGCAGCCGCGGGCGGGTGAGTGGTGGGGCGGCAAGTACGGGCTCGCGCGTCCGCCGGAGACGTACCACCGCAGCCGCGGCTACCGGGAGGCCCAGCGGAGCTACTCGCAGTGGGACACCCGCCACTTCCGCACCCGCCACCGTCCGCTCACCCTCGACGAGTGGCTGCGCCGCCACCCCGAGGAGCGTGACCCCGGCCCGCGGTGAGTTAGATTCGACGCCCGTGAGCACTGAGTTCCGCACCGAGCCCGCCTCCGGCACCGGCCTGGCGACCGTCACGGCAGACGGCACCGTCCTCGACGTCTGGTACCCCGCCCCAGCCCTGGGGACGGACGCTCCGGACACCGCCGCCGACCTGCGGCCGCTGGCCGGGAACGACGAGGCGCGGGGGGTCGAGCTCAGGGTCGTCCGGACCGAGATCGGCTCGCTCGCCGACAAGCCCGTGGACGCCGCGGACGTCTACCTGCGCCTGCACCTGCTCTCGGGGCGGCACGTGGCGCCGCACGAGGTGAGCCTCGAGGGGCAGTTCGGACTGCTCGCGAACGTGGCCTGGACGAGCCAGGGCCCGTGCGCCGTCCCCGGGTTCGAGCTGGTGCGCGCGAAGCTGAAGGCGCGTGGCCCGCTGACCGTGTACGGGGTGGACAAGTTCCCGCGGATGGTCGACTACGTGCTGCCCGCGGGCGTCCGGATCGCCGACGCGGACCGGGTCCGGCTCGGCGCGCACCTCGCCGAGGGCACCACCGTGATGCACGAGGGCTTCGTGAACTTCAACGCGGGCACCCTCGGGTCGTCCATGGTGGAGGGCCGGATCTCGGCCGGCGTCGTGGTCGGGAACGGGTCGGACGTCGGCGGCGGCGCCTCGATCATGGGCACGCTCTCCGGCGGCGGGACCGAGGTGATCGCGATCGGCGAGCGCTGCCTGCTGGGCGCGAACGCCGGCATCGGCATCTCCCTGGGCGACGACTGCGTGGTCGAGGCGGGGCTCTACGTCACGGCCGGAACCAAGGTCGCCCTGCCGGACGGCACCACCACCGCGGCCCGCGCGCTGTCGGGGCGCAACGGGCTGCTCTTCCGCCGCAACAGCGTCTCCGGCGCGGTCGAGGTGCTGCCCCGCGAGGGCCACGGCATCGCGCTGAACGAGATGCTCCACGCGAACTGAGCGGAAGCGAACCGGGCCTCGGCTCCGTTCACCTTCGTCCAGTACCGTGGCGCGCCGTGTCCGCTCCCGCCCTGTCTCCCAACGGCTCGTCGAACGGCCCGGTGCTGCTCACCGCGGCAGACCTGCCCGCACCACTGGCCGCCGCGCCGCAGGACTCGCCCGTGCACCACGTGCGCGCGGCGCTGGACCTGCGGTTGCGGGCGCTGCTCGCGCACGACCCGGGGACCCGGGAGGGCACCGAGCCGGAGCACCTGCACCAGATGCGGGTGGCCGTCCGGCGGATGCGGGCGGCGCTCAAGGCGGCGCGCCCGCTGCTCGACGCGGCCTGGGCGGACGACCTGCGCGCGGAGCTCGGCTGGCTGGGTCGCGGGCTCGGCCCCGTCCGCGACCTCGACGTGCTGCTGATGCGGCTGCGCGGCGAGATCGCGACGCTCCCGGGGCGGGAGGCCGCCGCGGGCGAGGCGCTGGTCGCGGCACTCGAGCAGGAGCGGGTCGAGGCCCGCGCCCAGATGCTCGAGGTCCTCGGCTCGACCCGCTACCAGGCGTTGCTCGGGCGGCTCGCGGACGCGATCCGGCTGCCGTTGCCCACGCCGTCGGCGACGCAGGCCCAGCCCGAGCTCATCGACATCGTGCGGCTCGAGGTCAAGAGGCTGACCAGGGCGGTGCGCCGCGCCGGGGACGACCCGCCCGACCAGGTCCTGCACGGCCTGCGCATCCACGGCAAGCGCGTGCGCTACGTCGGCGAGCTCGTGGAGCCGATGCTCGGGGCGCCGGTGAAGCGGCTGCTCAAGGCCACCGCGGGGCTGCAGGAGGTACTGGGCGACCACCAGGACGCCTGCGTGGCCGAGGAGCGCATCCGCGGACTGCTGGACGGCCTCGGCGAGTACCCCGACGCCCACGTCGTCTTCGTCGCCGGGCGGCTCGTGGAGCGGGAGCGCGCCCGGGCCACCGAGAAGCGGGCCGAGTGGTACGCGGCCTGGGAGCACGTCGCCGCCCGCGCCGCGGAGATCTAGCCCGCGAGCCTGCGCACGGCCTCGTCGATCCGCTCGTCCGTCGCCGTCACGGCGATCCGGACGTGCGCGGACCCGGCGGGGCCGTAGAACTCGCCGGGCGCCACCAGGATCCCGAGGCCCGCCAGCGCGGCGACGGTCTCGCGGCAGGGCCGCCCCGCCGTCGTCCAGAGGTAGAGACCCGCCTCGGAGTGCTCGACGCGGTACCCCGCGCCCTCCAGCGCCGCCCGCAGCCGCAGCCTGCGCTTCTCGTAGAGCGCGACCTGGTCCGCCACGTGCCCGTCGTCCGCCGCGGCCGCCTGCATCGCGGCCTGGACGGGGAACGGCACGATCATCCCGGCGTGCTTGCGGATCTCCAGCAGGGCCTTGACCAGCGCGAGGTCCCCGGCCAGCCACGCCGCCCGGTACCCCGCGAGGTTGGACGACTTCGAGAACGAGTGCACCGCGAGCAGACCCTCGTGCCGACCCCCGCTGACCGACGGCGCCAGCACGGAGACCGCGGGCGCCCCGAAGGACAGCGACAGGTAGCACTCGTCCGAGGCGACGACGGCGCCGGCGGCGCGGCACGCCTCGACCGACGCCCGCAGCGACCCGGCGGACAGCACCCGGCCCGTCGGGTTCGACGGCGAGTTCAGCCACACCAGCTTCGCCCCGGCGGGTGGCGGGTCACCGTCGGCCATCCGGACCGGAGTCGCGCCGGCGATCAGGGCGCCGACCTCGTAGGTCGGGTAGGCGAGGTCCGGCACGCCGACGACGTCCCCCGCGCCCAGCCCGAGCAGCGTCGGCAGCCAGGCGACCAACTCCTTGGAGCCGATCGTGGGCAACACGGCGGCCGGGTCGACGGGCGCGCCGAACCGGCGGTCCATCGCCCCGGCGATCGCCTCGCGCAGCGCGGGCGGGCCGTACGTGGTCGGGTAGCCCGGCAGGTCGGCGGCGGGGCCGCTCAGGGCCTCCCGGACGAGGCCGGGCACCGGGTCCACCGGGGTGCCGACCGACAGGTCGACGATCCCCTGCGGATGCGCCTCCGCCGTGGCCTTGGCCTCGGCGAGCGAGTCCCAGGGGAAGTCGGGGAGGGCGCTGATCACTCGTCGTGCTCGACGGGGGCCAAGCTCTTGACCGGCTCCGGGTCCGCCTCGGTCAGCCCGACCTTCGACGCGCCGCCGGGCGAGCCCAGCTCGGCGAAGAAGTCGGCGTTGGCCTTGGTGTACGCGCCCCACTGCTCCGGGACGTCGTCCTCGTAGTAGATGGCCTCGACCGGGCAGACCGGCTCGCAGGCACCACAGTCGACGCACTCGTCCGGGTGGATGTAGAGCATCCGTGCACCCTCGTAGATGCAGTCGACCGGACATTCCTCGATGCACGCCTTGTCCTTGAGATCCACACAGGGCTCGGCGATCACGTACGTCACGGAAGGTCCTCCACACGCGGGGCCGCGCCGGGCGGCGCGGAATTCTCGTGTGCGAGGTTAACCCGGAGGGACCCGCCTCAGCATAGAGAGGGGAGCCTAATCCGATGGCCGGCTCCGAGGACTGGTCCGCGCGGATCGAGGCCGCGCTCGGCGAGCGCGTCGCCCTCCGGTACCGCATCGGCGAGCGCGCGGGGCGCCCGCTGTTCACCGACGCCGTCGGCGGGCTGTCGGAGGGGCCGCCCGGAGAGATCGTCGTGGACACCCGACGGGGGCCCGTGCGGGTTCCGCTGGACACCGTCGTCGCGCTGCGGGTGGTCCCGCCCGCCCCGCCGCGACGCGCCTCCTGGAGCGCCGTGACCAGGCTGGAGAACCTCTGCGCGGACGCCTGGCCCGCGCCCGTCGACGAGCCGCTCGGGGCGTGGCGACAGCGCGCCGCGGACGGGTTCACGGCCCGTGCGAACTCCACGCTGGCGGTCGGTGACCCGGGCGTCCCGGTCGGTGTCGCGCTCGATCACGTCCGGACGTTCGCGGCCCGGCACGGGCTCGCCCCCCGGGTGCAGACACCAGTCGGATCACCGTGGTCGACGGCCGTCGAGCGGGAGGGCTGGGCGCGCGACGTCGGACATGAGGCGGGGGCCGAGGTCGCCGTGCTGGTGACGGACCTCACGCCCGGCCCGGCGGAGATCGCCCTTCGGCCCGAGCCGGAGGCGGACTGGTGGGCGCTCGACGGCGGCTCGCCCGACGGCGCCGAGGGGTACGTGCTGACCGGCGCCGGGACCGTCGGGTTCGGGGTCGCGCGCTCGACGGCGGGTGAGCCCGTGGGGGTGGTCCGCGCGGCGGTCGTCGAGGACCACCTGCACCTCTCCCGGCTGTGGACCGCGCCTGCCGCGCGCCGGACCGGGGTGGCGACCGCGCTCACCGCCGCCGCGGCCGCCTGGGGGCACGCCCGCGGGGCCCGCTGGGGGGTGCTGCAGGTGGCGCTGCGCAACGGGCCCGCCCTGGCCCTTCACCGCGGCCGGGGCTGGCGCGAGCACCACCGCTACCACTACCTCGTGCCCGACGTCTGACGCGCTCGGGTCGGTCGCCCCCGATCACTCCGAGAGCGAGGGTGCCCTGCCCGCCGGCCGCTCGGCCTCCACCGCCTCCAGGACCCGCCGGGTCCTCACGAGCCCGCTCAGCACCCCGGCGACCAGCAACAACAGCGACTGCCATGTCGTGGGGAGCAACACGTCCCCGCCCGGCCCCGCGAACCCGAGCACCAGCACCGCGAGCACCCAGACGACCAGCGGCGACGCGACGACGGCGGCCGCGTGCGCCACGTCCGACGCCAGGTGGATCAGCAGCGGCAGGGTGAACAGCACGAGCACCGTCCCGACCGGGACCGGCACCGGGCCGACGTACAGCGGCTGCAGCAGCAGCTCCATGGCCGCGAGCCCGATCCCGGCGACCGTGAGCGGGAGCAGGGTGACCGCACGGATCACGCGAGCCCCTCGAAGAGGTCCGCCTCCGGGGCCGGACCGGGGGTGGCCAGGACGTACTCCTCGACGTCGAGCAACGGCTGCGCGACGTCGTTGCTGAGGGCCCACACCGTCTGCGGCCCGTCCCACACGGTGACCTGGGTGGCGTGCGCCCGCATCGCGGCGACCACCGCGGCCCGGTGGGCCGAGACGTCCAACCGGGTCGTGACGACGGCGTCGTCGACCGAGGGCAGCTCGTCCGGCTCGGGGAACCGGAAGGGCATGCCGGGCAGCCCGCGGATGCTCGACAGGCCCTTGTCCAGCGCGGAGTGCGAGGTCACGGCGTGGAACACCCGCCGCACCGAGGGCCGGGCGTCGGCGACGGCCGTGGTGAGCTCGTGGGCCCGGACGTGGTCCGGGTGGCCGTAGCCGCCGTCGTCCGCGTAGGAGACGAGGACCTGCGGGCGCAGCTCGTCGACGATCTCGAGTAGCTGCGCGACCTGCAGGTCGAACGTCCCGGGCGCGGTCAGCGCCCGCGGGTGCACGGTGGGCAGGGCGAGCGCGCGGGTGCCCTCGCCGTGTGCCATCCCGCTGTCCCGCCAGCGCCCCGCCCCGCCCAGGTACCGATGCACCGGCCCGCCGAGCGCGGCGAGCGCCCCGGCGAGCTCGTGCACCCGGTACCCGCCGAGCTGGTCGCCCCGGTCCGGGCCGAGCTCGCGCAGCGCGGGTGGGATGACCTCGCCCTCCTCACCCAGGCTCAGCGTCACCAGCCCGCACAGCGTGTCCGGGTCCGCCGCGTACCGGGCGATCGCGCCCCCGGTGTCGAGGGTCTCGTCGTCCGGATGGGCGTGGACGAACAGCACGCGGCGGGCTGGCACCCGCTCACAGTAGAGACCTGCGCTCGGCGTAGTGGCAGGAGACCGGGTGTCCCTGTCCGCGCTCGACCAGCTCCGGCGGCTGCTCCACGCACCGGGTCTGCTGCTCGGAGGTGAGCTCGGACGCGAACTTCGGGCAGCGGGTCCGGAACCGGCAGCCCGACGGCGGGTTCGCCGGGCTGGGCAGGTCCCCGACGACCATGATCCGCTCACGGGCCCGTTCCTTGCGCGGGTCCGGCAGCGGGATCGCCGAGATCAACGCCTGCGTGTACGGGTGCGCCGGGGCCGTGAACAGCTGCTCCGAGGTGCCCGTCTCGACGATCTGCCCGAGGTACATGACGGCGATCCGGTCCGCGATGTGCCGCACCACGGACAGGTCGTGGGACACGAACAGGTACGACAGGCCCAGCTCGGCCTGCAGCTCGTCGAGCAGGTTGAGCACGCCCGCCTGGATCGAGACGTCCAGGGCGGACACCGGCTCGTCGAGCACCAGCAGCTTGGGCCGCAGGGCGAGCGCCCGGGCGATGCCGATGCGCTGCCGCTGCCCGCCGGAGAACTCGTGCGCGTACCGGTTGCCGTGCTCCGGCTTGAGCCCGACGGTCTGCATCAGCCGCCGGACCTGCTCCTTGCCGCCGTCGGCGTAGCGCCCGTGGATGCGCAGCGGCTCGGCGATGATCTCGCTCACCGGCAGCCGCGGGTCCAGGGACGCGTACGGGTCCTGGAAGACGATCTGCAGCTCGCGCCGCAGTGCGCGCATGTCCGCACGTCCCAGGGTGGTGAGGTCCCGCCCCTTGTAGAGCACCTCCCCCGACGTCGCCGGGATCAGGTTGAGCACCACCCGTGCCGTCGTGGACTTGCCGCAGCCGGACTCGCCGACGAGCCCGAGGGTCTCGCCCTCGGCGATGTCGAACGAGACGTCCGAGACGGCCTGCACCGCCCCGATCTGCCGCCGGAGAAGGCCCTTCGACCGGATCGGGAAGTGCTTGACGATGTTGCGCACGCTCAGCAGCGTCTGCGTCTGCACCGCGGTCATCAGGACTCCTCGGCGAGCGCGGCGAGGGCCGCGTGGTCGGCGACCTCGGTCTCGAACACCTCGCCCGCCGCCGCCCCCTCGAGCGTCTCGGCGTAGTGACAGGCCGCCAGGTGGCCCGGCCCGGTGGTCGGCCGCAGCTCCGGCTCGCTCTCGTCGCACCGGGCGGTGTGCTTGGGACAGCGCGGCCCGAACGGGCACCCCGGCGGCATGTTGACCACGCTCGGCGGCGAGCCGGGGATCGGGGTGAGCCGCGCGGAGCGCTGGTCCAGCCGCGGCAGGCTGCCGAGCAGACCCAGCGTGTACGGCATGCGCGGGGTGTAGAAGACGTCCTCCGCGGTGCCGACCTCGACGAGCTTGCCCGCGTACATGACCAGCACGCGGTCCGCCTGGCCCGCGATGACGCCGAGGTCGTGGGTGATCAGCACCATCGCGGCGCCGGTCTCGTCCTGGGCGGCGGCGAGCGCGTCCATGATCTGGGCCTGGACGGTCACGTCGAGCGCCGTGGTCGGCTCGTCCGCGATGATCACGTCCGGGTCGTTGGCCATGGCGATCGCGATCACGACGCGCTGGCGCATGCCGCCGGAGAGCTCGTGCGGGAACGAGCCGGCGCGCTCCTTCGCGTTCGGGATCCGGACCTTGTCCAGCAGCTCGACGGCTCGGTCCAGCGCCGCCGCCTTCGACACGTCGTGGTGGGCGCGCACGGCCTCGGCGATCTGGTCCCCGATCGTGTAGACGGGGTTCAGCGAGGTCATCGGGTCCTGGAAGATCATCGCGATCCGGGAGCCGCGCACCCGGGTCATCTCGTTCTCCGTCAGGGACAGCAGGTCCCGCCCGTCGAACCACACCTCGCCGGACACCTGCGCGGTGGTCGGCAACAGCCGCATCACGGCCATGCTGGTCACGGACTTGCCGGAGCCGGACTCACCGACGATCCCCAGCACCTCGCCGCGGTGCAGCGTGTAGTCCACGCCGCGGACCGCGCGGACCGCGCCGTCCTCGGAGGGGAACGTGACGTCGAGACCGGAGACCTCGAGGACGACGTCCCCCTTGGTCCCCTTGCGCCGCTGCGTCGCCAGATCGATGTGCTCGGACGATCTCGGTATCGATGGTTCGCTCGCACGCTCGCTCGGTGTCGATGGTTCGCTCGCACGCTCGCTCACTGGCGCACCTTCGTCTGCTGCGGGTCGAACGCGTCACGCAGGCCGTCGCCGATGAAGTTGATCGTGAGCGCGATCAGGATGATGAACAGGCCCGGGAAGTAGAACAGCCAGGGCCGGGTGGTGAGCGCCGTCTGCGCCTCGCTGACCAGCAGGCCCAACGACGTGTCCGGCGGCGTCACGCCGAAGCCCAGGTAGGACAGCGCGGTCTCCAGCAGGATCGCGAGCGCCACCAGGATCGTCAGGTTGACGAGGATGGAGCCCAGCGCGTTGGGCACGAGGTGGCGCAGGATGATCCGCGTGTCGCTCGCGCCGAGCGCCCTGGCCGCCTCGACGAACTCCTTCTCCCGCAGCGACAGCACCACACCGCGCGCCACCCGGGACACGTACGCCCAGTACAGCGCCGCGATGACCAGCGCGATCAGGTACCAGGAGCCGCCGAAGTTGTGCGCCAGCATGGCCGCGACGGCGATCAGCGGCAGCGTGAGGACCAGGTCGGCGATGCGCATCATGACCGTGTCCGACTTGCC
>Ga0157379_10004548_pt1 | contig 11899 bp, 8 predicted proteins | sample S25metaG_FD_121802 | JGI IMG/M metagenome (GOLD analysis project Ga0157379, IMG submission 121802) | Switchgrass rhizosphere microbial communities from Kellogg Biological Station, Michigan, USA - S2-5 metaG | ecosystem: Host-associated > Plants > Roots > Rhizosphere > Soil | place: USA: Michigan... | reverse complement strand
TTGAATGGTCAGATTACTGCAGCTGCCGATGTAAAAAGCACTTAGGTTTGCACCAACAAAAGAAAGGTTGCTAAAAGTAATGTTATTCCTGTACAGCATATTCACCAGCGTATCCACCGTGGAAACCTGGACATTGGAAGGCGTTCCTGTACTGTAAATCCTTATTTTTTTAGTTGTGGGATTGTAATACCATTCATTTTGCGCGTCAAGTGTCCTGGCATCGTTCTGGATAAAAAACCCATACAGATCCTGTGCGTCATAAGTTGAACCTGACTTATAATTAATGGTGCCTCCGGCCTGGGAGGTGATAAGGTTTCTGTCAATAATCCAGCGTTTCTTTTTTATTACCACTTCTGCTCCGGTCCAGTTGGGTGAGCCACTCAGCGCACTGCTGGTTATCGCTTGGTTTCCTGAATGGGTTTGAATCGTCAGGTAGCCCGTATTTGGATATCTTCCCATCGGAACGTTGGTACCATTTACTACCACTACATTACAGCTGGATAACGTAGAAACCGGATTGGTTGTCTCCCATATATTGCCGCCAAGGCTCGTCCAGTCAGTAGGGGTTGTAAAACCTGAAATGATGGGGTTAGCCCCGTTTCCATACGAACCATAATATATTACGCGACCGGGGCTTCCGGAAGTTTTTGGTCTGATTGTTCCATAAAAAATATCACCCTGGTGAAACAGGACGGAATCACCCGCTTTCAGCTTGATCGTATTCAATTGGGCAATGGTTTTCCATGGCGTGCCTGTGCTGGTGCCATCATTGGCGTCATTTCCCACTGAACTTAGGTAATACGTTGTTGCATAACCGCTTATGGCTGCAAAATATAGCGCAATGAATAAAGCTGCTTTTTTAAAAAATGCCGGAATTGACACACGCCGGGAGGCATGCACTGGAAAGAAGCGGCAATAAGAGTGATCTAAGCCTTTTAGAGACACATTAAAAACAGGTTTAGAGAAATTCAGACTTTTCCCTAAGGCACTAAATTTGCCCTTCATAGATATTGGATATCGGGTTAAAAACTAATTGTCACTTCAGTCGGTATCCAGAGACAAATATCTTGCCAAAACAAGGTAAACCGCCCGATGTGGGCAATTAGTGTTATGCCTGGCAAAATGCACTGACTGACAACTCTTTAACCACGTATCCAACACGAAAATGTCTGAAAAAAACCTGCGCTCCCTACTATTATTTGATCCTGGTCAACACCATCAGGCATATGCCTGGAATGGTATGTTTAACAGACCGGCAAAACCGCCGAGACTTTCCGAAACCCTGAAAATGCCCCAGTATTTCTTCCGGAAAGGCAAGGCAATCAGGATCAATGCCGCAGATCCGATTACGAGATATATTATGTTAACCAGAATTTTTTTCATCAGTCCCAGATAATTTTTCTCGATTTTCAAGACCCTGGTAAACGTGACTGCCCCATTAAAACTTCTTTTGATTAGCCATTTTAAACTGGCTCTTTTTTCCGGAATCGTTTCAAACACAACAGCCCCGGCAGACCAGAAAATGGTGGCACCCTGTTGGATCATTTGAAATCCAAAATAGGCATCTTCACCACCAGTGGAGTTAAACCGGTCATCAAAACTAATATTCCTGTCTGAGACAGATTTTGAATTGACTAGCAGATTCCCGGTCCTTAAATATTGTAATCGCTGGTTATTTTCATAACCGGGCCTTTCAAACCAGCAGGAAATGTATTTGGAGACACCGGGTTTTAAAACAGAAATGACCGGTCCCATAATGATATCTCCCTTACTGATGATCATGGTTTTTAACAATTCATTCAGCCAGTCCGGACTCACATATTCATCATCATCTACGAAGGCCAGATAATCCGCATTCAAATCCTTTGATCGGCGTAAGATTTCATTTCTCACGTTCGAAAGGCCCTTAACGGGGAAATTATGGTAGTCAATTCTGAAGCTGTGCTTCAATCTTTCTTTGAGTTCAAGGGCGGTGATCTCGGCTGATTTATTCAAATCATTGTCAACAACCAAAATATTCAATTCCCTGACCAGTTCGGGGTTTATGTTGGCCTGGCTTATACTCAATACCAGTTCTTTAAACATCTCCGGACGTTTATAAGTGGGGATGCAGACAACTATTTTGTACATATCGAAGGATTACAATTTAATTATCTGCTATATCGCTGCCTCTGTTTCTGCAACAGTCCCGGAGGTCACTGAACATATCAGGTTTCTGAAATTACGGTTAACAAATTTCGAATTGTGGTTTTGTGCAGCAATCTGAACAGCTTGATGACCAATTCGGGATCTTAATTCCTTATTATCGATGAGTTGTCTGATAGATGCCGCTATGCCGTTTACCTTATTTTCAGATATGATAAATCCAATTTCATGTTTCATCGCATATTGAACGATGGCTGTTTCTTCCGGAGCAAAAATAATCATCGGGGTGCCGCTGATCATGTATTCGGGTGCCTTGGTCGGCATGGAATATTTGATATATTTTATTGATTTTGGGCTAAAATCATATGGTAAAAGAAGGAAATCTGCCTTTGAAAATAATCCGGGCAGATCACCATGCTGAACAAGGGCCCTGTGCTCTACGCAAGTAAAACCAGAAACCCATGTCGGAATTAAATCAGAATGTAATACCAGTTTAATATCCAACTTAGATTCGTCATTTACCAGTTGAAGGGACCTTGCAAACGTTTCGATGGATTCATCGATACCCAAACCTATCCTTCCTGCATATAATATTACCGTTGGATTGTTTAACGCATATGAGTTTTTTTGATGTTTTTCCCAGGATTCTATATCAATCGGATTCTGGAAAGGGATGAATGTTTTGTTATACCGGATTTTATATTCCGCAGACATTAAATCACCAATACTCATTAAAATATCGGCTTTATCCAGGAGTCTTCTGAATTCGGAATCAATTTTTTTACGCCAGTAGCTTTTAAATAAACCTTTTTCCGAAACAATTTCAGGCCAGTCGTCCATCATGTGAAATACGAACGGTATCTTAAGGTGGGAACTCAGTTTTGTACAAAACAATACTCCCTCCCTGGAAGAAGCCTGGGCATAGAGAACATCCGGTTTAAACTTTTCAATCCAGCTGATGAATTCAGGGGAAAGGTCCGTTTTAAACAGGAAATGGGATATGCTGAGGTATTTTAAGAATGGGTAGAAATATTTCATGATCAGCCGGGTTCTCAGCGCCGGCTTATACAGGTGTGGACTGTCCTTTTTCTTTTCCTCCGGTTTCAATGGTCCGGATTCATATTCCGTTTGCAAATAGTTAAAAGGGAAAATAGCAGTCCGTTCCTTTTTCCCGAGCCGGTAATAGTTATGGCAGATATTCGTATCAATATTGGCCATGGCTCCTACGCAGGCAACAGCCAGTTTATCAGGGTCCCAGCCCTTAAAAAGGTTGGTCATGGTTATTCCGCCGCCGGTCTGGTTAAATGGCTGACCTATAATTAAAACTTTGGGAAGGGGCATATTATACTATTTCTAAATCCGGTTCTTTAGTTAAAAAAAACAATTTAATTTTATTTTCAGGAATATTTCTGATAGAACTGGAATAACATATTCCAATAGCCATCCAGAACACTGCATAATAAAGTGTGAAGCCCTGCATGGTAGCGGGGTATAAATAGATTACCCAAAGAAATACCCAGGCACCGGCCGCTTTGGAAAGAATATTCCTGGAGTAAAAAAGCCCTTTAAATATTGCAGGAATCGTAATAAGTAAAATCAATACAAGGCTGATTATGCCGCCGTTTAAGATAATTTGAAGATATCCGGTTTCAATAATTCTCCTGTAACCCGAGATCGAATCCTCATCAATATCCGGACAGAAGTACTGACCGTTGATGCCTTTACCAATAATCCAGTCAACGGTATTCAAATCGTTATAGAAATATTCTTCCACCCCTGTCCGGGTGTCCTTGGTTCCGCGTTCCAGCAGGAAGCTGAAGATATTTTCCCGGTTTTGCAGGAATGCGGTTTTTGTATAAGAGATGGCAGCAAAAATGATCAGTCCGGATGCAGTCAAAATGAGCACTTTGTTCCGGGCGTTATTAAGATAAAAATAATAACAAAAAAACAATTGACTAAGGCATATAAGAATCATTCCTCTTCTTGCCCTGAAAATGCCGAAGAAAAGAGAAATCAGAATAACAGCGAGGGCGAAAATGTTTTTTTTGAAATTATGGTAGGGACTGGTAAGCAATAAAAAACAAACAGTAATACTGAGCAAAAAGCCGTATTCAACAATTGCCGTGTTCTTGATATTGTTCCGGTCGCCGCTAATCAGCTCTCTGATAAATGCCGTATCGTAAATAAGATAAAAAATGGCGAAGATGATTATAATCCGGAATACCTTTTTATAGGCTTCCAAATTTCGGGGTAATAAAAGTAACAGGGGGGCGAAATAATTCATCATTCCATTCGATGCATCAAAGAAAATCTGTTTTATAAATCCGTAACTAAACGAAATCCCCCTGAATACGATCAGGCACTGCCAGATTATATAAATAGAAAATATATTTTTGAGGTAACCATCAATCGGCTTTAAGCGGGCAACTTTTCTATATTGTATAAAAATCAGAATCAGGCCAATGGACTGCAGTCCCTGCAGGACCTTAAAGTTTAAGTGACCGGTCTGGATAAAAATGTAACTTATGGTGTACAGACAGAAACCCAGCCAAAAGTTGTCAAGGTCTTTGGATTCTTTTCTGGTCAGCTGCAATAACCGGTCATGGAGCTTTACCTGAAAACGAGGGCGTAAGGGGGCGTGAATGGCCAGGGGTTAAATTTTATTTTTTACGAAGTTCATTAACTCCACATGTTTTCTGACTACCTGATCCTCTTCAAATTCAGGTAATCTTTTACCCATGATCTTATTCTCAATACAATACAGGATTCCCTGGGCAATATCTCCGGCGTCTTTATATCTGGCCAGGTAGCCGTTTTTTAAATGATCAATGAGATCCGGGATCCCGCCAACATGAAAGCCCACTACGGGCGTTCCACAACTCAGGGCTTCCATAACTACCGTGGGCAGGTTGTCAGCAAGAGAAGGAACAACCAGCACATCTGCACTGTTATACATGAGTACCATGGCGTAGTCGTCAGTCAGATGTCCCATAAACCTGGTCTTAAAAGGTATGGCATCGGCAATCTTTTTATTGTAGTTGCTGCCAAATATCAGCACTGATGTCTTTTTTAAATCCTGTTTATGGAGTAATTGAAGCGCTTCTAATAAGAAACTGAGGCCTTTATACGGACTATCGATGGCAACTGCGCCAAATGCAATGATTGTTTCTTCCGGGTCAATATTTAATATCCGTTTCGCAACGGATTTTTCAAATGGTTTATATGTTGTTCCGTCCAGCGCATTGGGTATACAAAAAACAGGTTTGTCCCTGGTCAGCATTGATTTTTTTGCGCAGTCAAATAACCATCGGCTTGGGGAGACAAAGAAAAGGTTATCGTATTTCGAATATAATTTTAGTTTCTTATTAAATTCCCTGAAAGACAGGTCTTTTTCCTTTTGTCCGGGCAGGATCGGACAATTGCCGCACCCGGATATATATTTAGCACAGGTAAAACTGTGGTGGCAACCTCCTGTGATCGCCCACATATCATGCATGACGATGACCACCGGCTTGTTAAGCTGCATCAGCTTTTCCATACTGGAAAGGTTCAGGAAACCGCCGAGTACCCAGTGGAGATAGATGATATCCGCATTTTTTATTTCTTTTATTCGCGAAACATCTGAGCCCAGGACCGGATAAGAAAAAGGACCGAATTCCCTTCGGTTATTTCGGTTAATAAATCCCCTTAATTTCCCGTCGAACCATGCAATAATCCGGGATTTTTTAGGCATGTACGCGATTTCCGGTTCAACGAGTTTATCCATCATGCAGGTGAGGATACCCGAATCCATACCGGCTTTTTGAAAGGCGCGATGCAGCCGGATTACCGAGCTTCCGCCCGACTTCATGGTCGTTTGCAACTGTAGGATCCTCAATTTGTCCCTGTTATTTTACCCATATGCCTTTCTTCTTCCGGTTAATGACCATATGGTATTGTAATGGAGATAAAATGTAGCCATTAAAATTGGCCAGGATGGCAGCAATGAAAAGTGAACTGACTCCCATATTATAATTCCTGATTAAGAAAATGGCTGTGACAACATATACCAGGGGACTGATGATGCTGGCCCATAACTGGATACGCAAAGCGTTTATGCCATTTAGGAAGTACACATATTTTCCCGCAAACATCGTCAGGCTGAAATAAAAAAAGCCCCATAAGGAAAGTGTAAATCCGATGCTCACCTTGCCTTTACCCAACCAGAGGCGATAGACATCTTCTGAAAACAGCAACATTCCCAGACCAAGTATAACCATCAGGATATTTAGCTGGTTGTATTTTTTTATTCCGTTTTTGATCCACTGGAAATCGTTTTTTATATAGGCTTCAGTGGAAGCCGACCAAAATGGTGCGATAAAAATCACAAAGAGCATGTTCAGTATGCCAAAGTATTTATATACGATATTGTAAGAAGTGACTTCTGCCGTGCCGAAATTCCGGGCGATAATGATATTTGCCGTTTCAAATTGAATCAGTCCGGCCACCTGGATAATAAAAAAGATCATTCCCAGGTTAAAAAGACTTTTGGCGTAGTTGAATTTTATTTTAGAAAAACGCGGCCTGTATTTTTTAAAAGTACCCGTAAAATAGATCAGATTGGCGCCAGCCAGAACGATCAGTGGTGAAAGGCATAAGGCGATTCCGAGCAGGATCAGTGATCCCTGGGTGACCTTTACCAGAATTAGAATAAATATCAGGGAAAGTATCTGCCCCAGAACATCTATGAGTGAAGCCCTGGCCGGCTGTTGGTTTGCACTAATTAATGTGGTGATAATTTTCAGTACGAACTGCAAACAAAAATAGGTGAATACGATTATAGCCAGTACCGAAATTTCCGATTGCATGTTTTCAGAGATCTTCAGAATATGTGCCCAATTCAGAAAATGGTTTGCTACCAGGAAAAGCAGCCATACAAAAAAGAAAATGATCCCAAGAATAGCATAGGTGGTGCTGACATAAATCTGGGCCAGTTCATCGTCGTTCTTTGCCCTGGCTTCCGCAAATTTGTTACGGAGTCCATGGGAGAGACCGATATCAAAAAAACCAAACCACCCGACGATGGAACTCAGGGTTAACCAGATTCCATAGCGGGAAGGATTGATATAGTTGATCGTAAGCGGAACCACCACCAGGCTGATGGCAATACTGATCCCTTTCAGGAAAAATGAAGCAACAATATTCTTTTTTGCCTTGACACTGCGATGATGACCCTTATTGATGAAGCTGCTGATAAAAGCAATGGGAAGCAGGAGCTTTTCTTTCATTCTTTGTCTGGATTGTTCAGTGTACATGTTTCCTGCACATGGCAAAATGCATCTGCGAAATAATCTTCCGTGATCCCGCTACCGGTTTCAATATTAAATCAGGAATTTTCAGCCGGGAAAGGCTGGAGTAAAGTTATCGTATAAATGATTCTTTTGAAGTTTGGGCAGAGTCTATGATTACCTTAACCCTTGATGTCTCTGCTTCCGCATGGATCCAGTATCCCAGTGAAGGGAGCATTATTTTTATACTTCTGTTCGTAATCGAAATTACTTTTCCTTCCTGTTCCATAAACGGACCCGAGATGATCCTGACGGTATCATTCACATTCACTGCTACTTTTTCCAGTTTAACATTTGCATGATCATTCAGAAACCGTTTAATGATGTCAATTTCTTCATGCCTGATTACCGCCGGTTTACTCAGCCAGTAAACAAAATTCATCACCCCGTTGGTCTCCCGTACAGCCAGGGTTTCGTCTGCATCTATGCACACAAAAACATAGGACGTAAAGAGCGGCTCCAGAATAATTTTCTTCCGGTCGCTCCATTGTTTCTGAATCCTGTTCAGAGGACAATAATTTTCAATACCTTTTTTTGTCAGTAACTCGGCGACTTTCTTTTCATATCGGGGTTTGGTATAAACCGCAAGCCATTTTTTTCCTCCGGAATTCATAATCGTCAGTTTGTTATAATAAGTACTCATTGTAAATCGTCTTTAAAGGCTTCGCCCAATTCGGTCACATAAGGGTTGTGGTGCCGGTTAAATTATTTCGCTTTGAACGGAAAATGGTCAGCCTGGAAAGGATTTATTTTACCTGTTCCACATTTTTTTTATTTGCATAACCATATCCGTAATCGAAATTATATCCATACCCAAACCCAAATCCATATTTGCCAGCACCTCGTTTCTTTACCCCGTTAAATACAATACCAATATTTTTCATTTTATACATCCCGGTATTCTCATCCAACAACTGCACATGTACTTTAGGAGTATAATTATGCCGAATTACATAAATATTAGTATCACAGCGCGATCCGATGATATAGGCATCCGAAATGGCTAAAGCGGGTGCCATATCAATGATGATCATATCAAAAGCAGATTCCAGATAGGTAAACAGTTCTTTTAGTTTCCCGTTCAATAATAATTCCGACGGGTCCTCGGGAACCGGACCTGCGGGCATGAGATAGAGATTATTAATTTCAGGAGTATTTACAATGAATTCCGCAGGGTCAGTATTCCCGGCTAAAAAATCCGACACTCCTTTATCGTTAGAAATATTAAAAAGCTGGTGTAAACCCGGCTTATGGAGATCAAGATCAACAAGTACCACTTTTTTGTTTCCAAGTGCAACACTGGCTGCCAGGTTAGCCGCAACAAAACTTTTCCCTTCTCCCTGTATGGAAGAGGTTATCATAATTTTCTTAACCTTGGTTGTTCCGGATTTTGAAACAGTTGCGCGCAGGAAGCGGAATTGCTCTGCAATCAGGCTTTTTTCTCCGCTTTTGATCACGATTGGCTTTTTTGTTTTATTGTAAACCAGTTCGCCGATCACAGGTATCATCGTCATGCTTTCAATTTCGCTTCTGAATAATAATTTCTTATTCATCATTTCTTTCAGACCGATCAATACGAAACCCAGCAAAATGGCACTGAGCGTGGAAATGCCCAGAATCAGGTTGGATTTTGGCCATACCGGACTAATACTTGATACTGCCTTATCGATCACGCGGCTGTCTGATACCGTTGAGTTAAGCGAGAGCGCTGTTTCTTCTCTTTTCTGCAGCAGAAAAGAATAAATATTGTTTTTAATGGCCTGCTGCCTGCTAATTTCCAGGAGTTGTCTTTCTTTCAGTGGCATACCCCGAAGCAGGGTGGAATATTTTTCGCTGGTCGTATTCAGGTTATCTCTTCCGGCTTCGAGATTTCTCCGCTGGTTTCTGATATTCTCCAGGATTGCCGGTTTCATTTTATCTATCTCGTTTCTAAGAGAGACGAGGATGGGATTATTTTGAGCCGTCGTTTTTCTAAGCCCCTCATATTTTACTTCAGCATCATATAATTTTTCCACAAGCTGGGAGAGGAGTTTGTCACCGACTGCAAAAGTGGAGGGTACAATACTGGTCTCGTTATTATTTGATGTAACATACTTTTCAACTTCGTCCAGTACGGCAATCTGCATATTGACGTCGCCCAGTTTTTTATCATTATCTCCCACATTGGCCAGGTATTGCAGGTTTTGGGCACTGACATCCACCACATCCTTATCCGTTCTGAACTTTTGGATTCCTATTTCCATTGAATCCAGTTGTTTGCCCATATTCTTCAGCCTTTTCTCAATGAAATCCAGCGTATTCGCCGCCAGTTGGTTTTTATCGGTTATGGATACCCGATTATATTCATCAATTACATCATTTACAATGGCTTCCCCCCGTTCTGGAACCGCATCTCTTAATACCAGATTAATTACACTGGAGAGCTTTCCCGGAGCTGATACTTCCAGTCTGGCACTCAGCTCGTTGACCGCCTTTTTCACTGTAATCATCTGAAAATAAAAGGAATGGGGTCCGGCAACTTTTTTATAAGCGGGATTATTGAAAAACCGTATGTCCCCCCATTTCGATTTTAGCCACTGATTCAAAGGGTAACGCTGATTTGAAATCAGTACCATTTGGGAATCAGCAGAAAAACTAAATGGAATGGGCTGGGTGGCAACCAGGGAATCAGGATACAACGTTTCAAACAGGACCGGGCTGGATGTAAAAGCGGGTTTAAGCGCAAAACGGTCTTTTTCAAATATGGGCGCATATAAATGCAAATCCTTGATAACCTCGGTTAATATAGTCCGGGAATGGATAACCTCTATTTCATTTTCCACTATTTTCTTGGCGTTGAGCAGGTCAAAAGACTCCATTATTTTAGACTCGTCCGTTCCTTTTTTTTCATCCTTGATAAGGATGCTTGCTGAAATTTCATAAACCGGAACGATGGTCTTGGTATAATAATAACCAGCCACCGCCCCCAAAACCATCAGTATTAAAAAAAGAGGCCAGTAAGGCAGATAACGAAAAGCCAGCTGCATGAAAATGCTCTTTTCGTTTTCGTCCGTCGTTTCTATTCCCGAGCCCTTGGTTACCTGAATTTTTTTCATGTTAATGATTATAATACGTTAGTAGTACAACCGTGGTAAGGAAGGATAATGCCGCAAAATAAACCGGCAGCATCACCCTGCTTTTACTCACACTTGCTACTTTTTCACTGCTCGCTTCCACATATATGATATCATTGGACTGCAAATAGTAATACGGGGAACTTAAAATGTCTTTGGAATTCAGGTTGACCCGTACAATCTGTTTCCCCGTTTTGTCTTCCCTTATCAGCAAAACATTATCCTTTCTTCCATAAATCGTAATATCGCCAGCCAACCCCAGGGCCTCCAGGATGCTCATCCGCTCATTGGGAATGGTTACCACCGTTGGCCTTCCAACTTCTCCCAGAACCGTTACCCGGAAATTGAGATAACGTATCGTAACAATCGGATCGATCAACAATTCCTTTTGTTTGATCTGTTCTGTGATAGTATCACTTAATTGCTTGATTGTGAGCCCTTCAGCTTTTATATTGCCCAATTCAGGGAATTTAAATGTGCCATCATCCGTAACTATATACCCCATCATTTGCTGTGTGGAGCCGGTTGTTGTTGAAGTTACAGTTGAAGAAAAATTTGGTTCATTGAATAGCTTTGAAGCTTCCAGGTTTCTGCTGCTTACAGAGATGCTTAACAGGTCATTTTTATGTATAGTCGGAACGGCGGCTTCAGGGGCAATAATCTGGGTGCTTTCCAGACCATTAAAATAAGTTGTCTTCTTTGTGTCTCCGCAAGAGCTTAAAAGGACCAATACGGCTGGGAAATAAGATAAAAATCTCGATCGCCTTTTCGGTGACATTCTGGTACAGAAATTTAATCAAAAAAATAGTGCGGCTTTAAAAGGATAGCACTCAATGCTTTACACCTGAGAATTTCAACGCGGATATCGGGGATCGGAGGATATCTGGATTTTAAAAAAAGGGTTGAACGGGTAAGATATTAAAAAACATTGGAAACTAAAAGCGACCTAAAGTTATGATTTTTTTGTTTTATAATAGATTAAGTATTACTTACTTATTCTCTTGTCTTTTAAAAAATTCCCCATGATTTCCGGGCTCCGGGATTCGGACCCGTTTCCGGATGCTGATATCAGGACAGGATTCCGGGCCCATTCTTTTTATTCCGGAATAAATTGTCAAACTCCTTTCTCTCCACCCGGTAGATGAAAAGCGCAAAAATTACTAAAAACATCGTGCCAGCAGTGTAGTTTAGAGCGGAATTGTTCCAGATTTTTGTTATTGCCAGGTGAATAAAATAAATAAGCACGACAATGACCATATAAGCCAGCAGTTTCTTCCAGGCATAGGGGACAGGATAGGATTTCTGGCCCCAGAC
>Ga0157379_10004546_pt1 | contig 11902 bp, 9 predicted proteins | sample S25metaG_FD_121802 | JGI IMG/M metagenome (GOLD analysis project Ga0157379, IMG submission 121802) | Switchgrass rhizosphere microbial communities from Kellogg Biological Station, Michigan, USA - S2-5 metaG | ecosystem: Host-associated > Plants > Roots > Rhizosphere > Soil | place: USA: Michigan... | reverse complement strand
GAGAATATCGACTTCGGACGACCGGGCCAGCAGAAAGGCGTCGTCGGTGACGACAGTCTTGCCTTCGCGGATGGCGAGATCAACTTCGCTCTGCCGGGCAGGCACGACCGCATCTTTCACGCCGCAGTATTCGCACAGATCAAACGCTCGCTGCACCCGGCGGTTGTAGACAGCCACCATACGCATGCCCGTCATGGTGTTCACGATGTGGTTGCCCAGACCACGTGACATGAAACCGGCGCCGATCAGGGCCACGCGAATCGGGCGTCCCTCGGCTTCTCGTGCTTTCAGTGCGCTATCAACAATAATCATGATGAAGTTCCCTAGTTCCTTAAAACTGCAGGCCAAAGAATGCCCGCTCAGTCTCAAATCTTGTCATTCCGACACCGGGTTCATCGGCGAAGACCTTCGGAATGACAAATCTTTGGAGATTCTAAATTGCACTACTTTCTGTTCTTGCCCGATCCTACGGGCTCTCGCTGCTGCTGGCTCATGCGTCGCTTGAGTTCTGCTTCCTGCTCGTCCAGCAGCTTCCAGACCGCATCTTTTTCCGAAATCACCGACACCGGCAACGGCCATTGCAGTTTCAACCGGGGATCGTTGTACATCAATCCGCCTTCGGAGCCGGGCGTGTAGAACTCGCCCACCTGATAGCTGGTCTCGGTCTTGTCCCGCAGCACCTGGTATCCGTGCGCGAAACGCTCAGGGACATATAGCGCTCTGTTGTTGTCTTCGCTCAGCTCGACTGCCGCGTGTTGCAGATAGGTCGGGCTTTCGGGTCTTAGATCAACAATGATGTCGAGAATCGCGCCCCGGGTTGCACGCACCAGCTTGGTCTCAGGCGCGGGCGGAAACTGGAAGTGCATGCCGCGCAGCGTGCCCTTCCTGTGGTTAAAGGCGATGTTGGCCTGTGCGATCCTCGGCTCCAGGCCATGATCTTCGAACTCGTGCTGACAGAAGGCGCGGGCAAAGAAGCCGCGCGAATCCTCGCGGAGCTCGATGTCGATCACGAACGCGCCTTTCAACTTTGTTTCGGTGAAAATCATCTATCATTTCCCTTTCGCTTTTATCCGCCTGAATTTTCCTGGTGAATCGATCGGGTGAGCCGCGCTCAGCGCACGCTGGCCGCGGTTTCAGCGGCGGTCCAGCGCAACCCTGCGTCCAGTTGCTTGTCGCGCAGCAGCCCGCGGATGTAATCAATCCGCGAGTAGCGCGTGCTCTGGAAATCCTCCAGGGTAAGGTTCACGGCGCGATACGCGTCGTATAACTGGCGCACTCCCTTGCGCGCAGTCCACTGCGGCTGGAATTCCGGAACCAGGCGCTTGATCTTGCTGCAATCCACCCGGTAGCAACGCTTGTCGGGTCCAGCGCCGGGGGCGAACTCGATCTTGCAGTTGGGTACCACTTCTTTCACCATGTCCGCCAGTTCGTGGATGCGGTAATTCTCCTCGTTAATTCCCACATTAAAAGCCTGATTGAAGACCACATTCGTGGGGGCCGCCATCAGCGCTAGGAATGCCCGCGAAATATCTTCTATATGAACAATCGGGCGCCAGGGCGTGCCATCGCTCTTCATCAGCACCTGGCCGGTGGTCAATGCGAAGGCGACCAGGTTATTCAGCACAAGGTCGAAACGCAGCTTCGGAGACACCCCGTACGCCGTGGCATTCCTTAGATATACCGGGCAAAAGCGGCCATCTGCCAGTTCCGAAAGGTCTCGTTCGACCAGCACTTTCGACTGACCGTACGGCGTCACAGGATTGAAGCTGCTGGTTTCATCCAGCATGTCATCGCCAGCCGACCCGTAGGTGCTGCAGGATGAGGAGAACAGGAACCGCGGAACCCCGGCTTCTTTGGCCTTCCGTGCCAGTCGCACCGACCCGAGGTGATTGATATCGAAGGTCAGCTGCGGATCGAGATTGCCCAGCGGATCGTTGGACAACGCAGCCAGATGAATCACCGCGTCGAATCCTTCGAGATCGGAGGTCTCAACATCGCGCAGGTCTTTGACGATTTCCGGAATTACAACCGGCTCTGCCCCAAACGTGCAGGAGTGATAGAGGTGGGTATCCAGACCCACTACCTGGTGACCGGCTTTCAGAAACATCGTGACCAGAACTGTCCCGATATAACCTCCGTGTCCCGTAACGAGAACTCTCATTTCGTGTCCTTTCCCCAAGTCATTGTCATCGATCTATTGCTGTCTCACTCAATGGACTGCAGAACATCACGCACGCCACCTGCGAAAGATATCGTCGTAGATGCCAATCAGAGTCTTAGCGCGCGACTCCGGCGAGTACTCCGTCTCTACTTTCCTTCGTGCCTGTCCGGAAAGACTTGACGCCGTGGCGGGATCGGAAAGCAACTGTTCGATGGCTGCGGCCATGGCACGCGGGTCCTTGGCCGGCACCAGCAGAGCGGTTTCGCCGTGATTCACGATCTCGGGAATTCCTCCTACCGCGGTGGCCACCACCGGCACGCCGAAAGCCATCGCCTCGAGCAGCACGTTCGGGGAACCTTCACTGAGCGAGGGTATCGCCACCACATCCGCCGCCTCGTAGTAGCAGGCGAGGTTTTTCAAATGACCGGTGAGTACGACCGTCTTTTCCAGACCCGCGGACTGCATGGCTTGCGAAATCCGCTCCCGCTCCGGGCCATCTCCGATAATAAACACCCGCAGCGCAAGGTCAGGGCGTTGCCGTCTCAGATGAGCAATAGCGGCAACCAAGTCAATCTGCGCCTTCTCTTTCGAGAGACGGCCGGCGCACAAAATGACTGTCTCATCCGGTGAAACTCCCAGTGCGCTCTTCTTCTGCCGAATGACGGAAGCGTCGTTCGGTGCCTGACGATGTAGTTGCGCGGGCACCGCGTTGTGTATGACGGCAATTCGCTCTCCCGATACCCCGTGCCGCCGCAACTGCTCTTTCGTGGCCGCGCTCACCGTCACGATCCGCTGCGGAGCCTGCAGGGACCAGCGGTCGAGGCTGTTGTAGATTGGCGAACGAAAATCGGTGTTGGTGTAGCCGTGATGAAAGGCAATCCAGGGCCGGTCGTTCCCCAGGCCTGAACACCGCATCAGGAAATGAGATTTCGAGGCGTGAGTCTGGATCACGTTTGGATTGAGACGCAGAACCAGCTTTCGCAAACGGGAAACCACCTGAACATCGAACACAAAGCGCTCCGGAATGCGTTCGAGTGGAATTCCCGATCGCCGTGCTGTTTCGATGAGATCGGTGTTCTGGCCGCGGTCGAGCGCAAGTGACCGGTGGAAAGTAACCAGCGTGAGCTCTACTACCGGACCGGTTGAGAGCGTGCGCGCCACCCGGCAAAACTCAAATAGGTTTTTCGCCGGACCCGAAACCGTAGAACCTTCGAGCACTGCGAGCACTCGCAGGATCGGCCGCTGCGTGATTTCCGAGAAGAGGTCCACCTCCGCTCTGCTTTCGGTGATTTCAGCAAATTCCCTCATCGAGCGTCACGATTTCCAGGCAGCTGGTTGGCCAGCACAGTCTCATAGAGAGCGACTGTCTTCTTTGCGCTGCTTGCCCAGGATAGTTCGGTCCTTGCCACTTCACTAGTCGCTCGCTCCATCGCCTCTCTACGAGCAGGGTTCGTCAGCAATTCCTGAAGTGCCGCAGCCAGCTCCAGGACGACACCGGGGGTGACCAGGATTCCGTTGACTCTGTCGGTTATGACCTCGGGAAAGCCTCCCGTCCGGCTGGCGACAATCGCCTTGCCAAAAGCCATCGCGGTCATCAGCACACCACTCTGATCAATTGCGCGGTAAGGGAGCGCTACTATGGTCGCCGAGCGGAAAAGCTGCGGAACTTCCTCTTCGCGAATGTAGCCCAGCTTCCAAACCATGCATCGCTCGATTCCAAGATCACGCGCCAGCTTTTGCAATGAGACCACGTCGGTGTTAGGAGAGCCGGCCACTAACAACTGAGTACGGGCCCGCAGATCTTCGGGCAGCAGCGCGAATGCCCGGATGAGGACATCCAGGCCCTTGTAGGCTTCGATGTTTCCAAAAAACATCACCGTCTGGTGAAAGGGTGGGGGCTGTTCGGTTTGGCTGCTTCCGTCGAGCGAAAGATAGTAGTCCAGCACTCCGTGTGGAATCACATGAATCCTGTCGGCCGGAGCCCAGTTCTTTGCAACAATCTGTTGCTTAGTGAACTGAGAGTGCACGATGATGGCTTGAAAATATCGGAGGATTGCAGTCCGCCGGCAATCCTGGAGAGTCCGTTGCATTAAGCTGCCATGAGGTTTGGCATTGTGGACCGTAAGCACCAGAGGTGCCACCCGGCTTAAGTCACGGAGGTACAGCCCGTCCATCAGAGGCACCGGCAGCCACTGAAAATGTATGATGTCGGGCTTGAGCTCCCGCATTCTCGGTACGAATTCTCGCATGTCCACCAAATGCTCAGCCGCTTTGACGATTCTCCACAATGGAGCGAAAATCCCCCGGCGTTTCTTGCCATGGCTCAGACGATAGAAGTAGTTCCACGCCTCGAACCCGCGAGCCCTTCTGATCCACTCTCCCACCAGAAATTCGCTGCGCACCAGAAAAACCCGGCATCCCTCATTGCCCAGCGCGTCACAAAGTGAGTAATCGTACGGCAGGGAAAAACAGGAGGCATCCACCACCACAGTGGTCATAGGGCCGGACCGGAGAGAAATTGGGGCATGGGTAATCGGGCATTCCTCCGACGACACATCAGTGGCCAATCTAGTCATGAGGGTAAATGTTGATTTATTGCCTGTCACGGAGTCAGGTTTGATTTTAGAAGGTAGTGAAGAGGAAAGGCCGCGGCGTCAACACGACCGCAGTTACAAAAAGGCCGGGTTTCGTGATCTCACCCTGGCGGGTTCCTTGGGGGGCGAGTTCTCGCCCTTCTCGAAGCTGTTCTTATAAAGCTGAGCACTGAATGCAACCAAGATCCAAAGCAGCCAAAAGCTCTTTTGCCAGAAGAGGTGTGAAAACATGGCCGCTGTCAGGATTGACCAACTGGCCGCCTCACAAGCCACTAACCAGACGTTTGGCCTGCCTGCTCGACTGCGGCCTTCTCTTCCCGTCCACAGCTGCATCCGAATCGCTTGCGCCAACAGAAGTATTCCGACAATTCCGGCTTCTACTGACAGTTCCAAGAAGAGATTGTGCGAAGCCCGATCAAATCCCACGAAACGCGGCGCGTAACCCACATACTCCGTATAGACCGTGGAGAAATTGCCGATCCCGGCGCCAAAAATGCCGTAGTGTTTCAGCGCTTCCACGGCGACGTACCAAATGTCCAACCTTCCAGCTCCGCCGGTCTTTCCTGCCTGGCCGAAGCGCGTGAAAAACTCGCCGGGAAGGGCAAGCATAATCGCCGCGAGCAAACCGCCCACCACCAAGATTCGAGGGTTTACGCCAAACCGCAGCAGGAATATCACCGCCATCACCAGTACCGCCAACGCTGCACCGCGCGAGAGAGTGAGCAACGTCGCTAGGGTCAAGAGGGCGGAGCAGCCCAGCATCGCGGTCTTAAGCCAGACCGCGCGCACAGAAAAAAACGCTCCCACTGATAGCGCCAGAGGCAAAAGAAGGCGAGTCGCAAAATTGTTGGGGTTTATGGCTTCTTGTCCCATAACCAGCGAGCTTCGTGTGGCGCCTGACCAACCCACGTGGTGATAGAACTCGTACGAAGAATAAAGGCCAGCCAAACATCCCCCCACAATCACGGCCGCGATAATCCACTTGAATTCCGTTTCGCGAACCCGAAGGGAAGTGGCTGCGAGGTAGAGAACCAGACAAGCGCCGGCGGTGGGCAGACGGGTCAGTGAGATGCGAGGGTCAACCGCCCACAGATATGTGAGCGAGTACCAAAAGATAAGGAGCGTCCACCAGAGGGCTGCTCGCGGCGGCTTCCGCAGTCGGCGTCCAGCCAGCGCCGTGACGATAAGAATGGAAGCCGCGGCCGCGCCCACCACGAAGTTCAGAGTCGTTCCTGTATTTCCATCGCCAGCCGAGAACGTGGCACTCTCGAAGGGGATGAGTAATGCGAAAGATCCGAGCGCGACCTGCACCGGCCAAAGGAAAACCAACGGCGCAGCCGCCAGGGCGGCCACCAGCAGCCATCGGCCCTGACCCAGCATGACGCCCATGAGGAGAGCGAACACAATGGTCACGGCGATAGGGAGCCAGCGGGACTCACCCGGGCTGGTAAACACGTTTTTCGCGGTTGCTGGGGATGCCATTCTAGCTTGTCCGATGCTTTCTCTGGTACAAGTATCCGTCGGTGGCCCGGAACTCATTTGTTGGGGAAACCGGGCGGAGCCTACAACGGCAGGTTAAATTGGTTGGCGGCGAAGTGCGCACGCAAGCACACTCTTTGGCCTAAACGTGCGCTGCGGCCGCGTGCGATACTCTGCCAGCACTGACGCCATCGAGGACCTCGGCAAACCGCGAAGCCATTTGCTCGTGAGTGTAGAGGTCGAGTTCCCGCTCTTCGCCCCGATACAGAACCAAGCCAGTTTGGCGATATTCGTCGTACCATCCGAGCAGAGTGTTTTTCAGTTCTTCCTTGGACTGGGCGTGCACTCCGGTCCTGGTTCGCCCAAGCAGTTCCGTGACCACTCCGCGACTGCCTCCAATCGCCAGAATGGGTCTTTTCGCTCCCAGGTACTCGAACACTTTTCCCGTGTGCTGCCCGGTCTCCCGTAGATCGGTCCAGCAGAGGGCGAGCAGGATCTGGGATTCTCGCTGCCTTCGCAACGCTTCCTCTCGGCTGACCGTTCCGGCCAACTCGACTATATCTTCCAGGCCAAAGGTACGCAACAAGGCCGGCAGCCAAGGCTCGATCGAACCGTAGAAACGGATGCGGATCGCTTCCCCGCTCACTCGATCCTCCCGAATCAACTCCTGGATGACTTCAAACAAAGGCGTTGGATCCCTTTTTCCTTGATAGAGTCGCCCCGTATAGGTGATGGTGAATTTTGGGGTCAGCGCTTGCGGGCGGGGCCGGAAGTCGTCCGCATCAAAACCATTGGTGATGGTGAAAACCGATTTGTCGGGATAGCATTCCTGCAGCCGGGCTGCCCACGGCTCGGACACGCTCACCAGCGCATCCGCATCACGCAGGGTCCTTCGTTCCACCGGCCGTTCCAACAAACGCACCAGATCGTTGCCCTGCGCCAGATTCTGGGACCACAGATCGCGAAGATCGGCAATCCACGGAGCATTGAACATTTGCTTGGCCTTGCGTCCGATGAGATGGGCAGAAATGGGAGGAGACGTGGTCACGATGGCGTCCACCCTGGTACTTGCCTGGATGCGTTCGAGCTCCTTCATGGCAAAGGGTATCCAGCCCTTCGTCGAATCGGGAAAAGTCAGCAAATATCGCACCGCAAAAAGCAGCCGGGTGTGTATCAGCTGGGAGTCGCGCTTTTTCGTGACCGGCAAACCGAGCTGTTCATGCAAACCGCGCTTGCCGTCCAGGCCGAACCTGATCTTCCACGTCTGCAACGAATCCTGCTCGCGGGTCTCGACCACTGGGGACCAAGTGGGTCGGAGGCCCGGCTGTTTAACAGTCAATACCGTCGCCTGCCACCCGAAACGTGGCAGATACTTTGCCAGTCCCGCGGGCCGAACCGCTCCGATTTCGGCGCATGGCGGATAGGCGTAAGCGATGAGCAGAACACGCTTCATAAAGAGAAAACTCCATTTTCTTCAGAATGATTCTGATCGCCGCGGGGACTGGCGAACAAAACAAAATATCCGGCGACAAGTTGTCGCCTCGGTTTTAGTAAATCTGACTAGATCAGTTGGTTTGTCTCCTGTCCCATCTTGATCCGTTTCACCGGTAGTCATGCCCCGGTCAAGGTTCGCATTATGATGTCTAAGTCGCCGCACAGCGAAGCACGGCTGGCATAGTCGAGATCGAGCTGAGCCTTCTGCGACAGAATCTGGTCCACGTAATAGCTGACCGTCTGCTCTTCGGGGACCTCGGCCAGAAGCCTTTCTTCGTCTCTAAAGTGCACCGTCGCCCAACCCGTCAGGCCCGGACGCAGAGTAAAGACCCGCTGCAGTTCGGGACGGACAGCCTGGCAAAATTCGGGCACGTCGGGGCGCGGTCCCACCAGGCTCATGTCGCCGCGGAGTACGTTGAAGAGTTGCGGCAGTTCGTCCAGTTTCACCAGCCTCAACACCCGGCCCATGGCCGTGACTCTGGAGTCTCCTTTGCGCGTGACCCCGAGGCCGGCGCCTTGCGCGCGGTGGACCATGGTCCTGAACTTCAGAATCTCGAACAGCTTGCCGTCTTTGCCCACCCGGCGCTGGCGAAACAGGACCGGTCCGGGAGAAGTCATCCGCACCGCGATGGCGATGACCGCCATCAGCGGGAGAACCAGCACCAGACCTGCGCCCGAGAAAACCGCATCAAGAATTCGCTTGCCCAGCGAAAAATTCCAGGCGCTCAGACTGCCACTTTCGCTTGACATGAAGGGCGCGTCAGAAATCGTGCCAATCGTATTCATACCGAAACGAACTTGCGGCTCCGGCTGACAATTTTGCTGACGGCTTCGACCACCTGGACCCTCTGCGCTTCGCTGAGGTCGGGGTAAATCGGCAAGGAGATGCAGCGCGAGAACGAATCCTCCGCCTGGGGAAAATCACCCTGCTGGTAGCCGTACTGCTGGATGTAATAGGGATGCTGGTGCAGCGGTATGAAGTGCACGCTGGTGCCAATGCCCGCCGCCTTCAATTGCTCAATGAATTCGTCGCGGCTGATGCTCAACTTGTCCGGCCGCAGGCGCAGAATGAACAGGTGCCAAGAGTGTTCGGCCGGATCGATCGCGCACGCCGGGAGCTCTACTTCCTCGATCTGAGAAAATTTTTCGCGATAGTATGTCGCGATCTGGCTGCGCTGCTTCCAGAACTGGTCGCACTTCTTCAGTTGGGCGACTCCGACCGCGGCCAACAAATCGGGCAGGTTCATTTTGTAGCCCGCCCGGTGTACTTCGTAGAACCAGGACCCAGTCTTGGAGTAGCGCTTCCAGGCATCGCCTCCAATGCCGTGCAGCCGCATCATCTTTGCCCGTTCCGCGTACTGGTCGTTGTCCGTGGTCAGCATGCCGCCTTCGCCGGTGGTAATGGTCTTGGTGGCGTAGAAGCTGAATGCGGTCAATTCGGAAATGGTTCCAATCCGCCGACCACGGTACCACGCCGGCAGCGTGTGAGCTGCATCTTCGATCACGTGCAGACCATAGCGGCGTGCCATCGCATGCAGGGGATCAAGATCGCAAGCTTCACCCGCAATGTGGACCGGAATAATCGCGCGGGTCTTCGCCGTGACCCGGCGTTCGGCATCGCCGGGGTCAATATTGAAGCCTCCCGGCACGCTGTCGCAAAGCACGGGACGAGCACCAAAATATGTGACTACCTCGGCGGTCGCGGTAAAAGTGTATGAGGGCAACAGTACTTCATCCCCCGGCTGCAGGCCAATGGCGTCCAGCGCCAGTTGTAGCGCGGCGGTGCAGGAATTCACCGCGAGGGCGTGTTTGCAGCCGACATAAGCCGCAAACTGCTTTTCAAACTCAATGGCTACGGGTCCCGTGGTAAGCCAGCCCGAAGTTAAAACCTTCTGGACGGCGTCGCTCTCTTCCTGACCAATCGAGGGACGATGAAATGGAATAAAAGAATCGTTAGTCATAGGGTTTTTGCTTTGCCGAACCTGTAGCCGGCTGATCCTGCGGGACGAGAATCTCCCCGGTTTCGAGGCCTTGAATTGGCTGGGGAGTGTTTTCGGACGAAACGGAGGGACTCGGTGGTGCGGGCTAGACTAGGCTCACGGCATTCTCGTTTGACGAAAAAGCCTCTTCGCGGGCCAGACGAATCCACATTTCAAGCACCAGGAGCGCCCAGAGCAAATAATCATGGTTGACCCCGCGGCGCTGTTCCTGAACCACGCGCTCCAGGGCCTTACGGCTGAACCAGCCGCGCCGTTCCACCTGGGGTCCGAGGACACAATCTTCGACAAGATCGACCCAGTCCTTTCGCAGCCACTTTCCAATTGGGGCGTCGAAGCCTTGTTTGCGACGTTCCACGCACTCCACAGGAATTTGCTTCCGGGCCAGTCGGTGCAGCAAGGATTTTGATTTCCCGCCACGAAACCGGACATCCGCCGGAATCCGCATGGCCAATTCCACCAGATCGATATCCAGAAAAGGACTGCGCGCTTCAACACTCACTCCCATGGTCGCGCCGTCTACCTTAGCCAGGAAGTCGTCGGGCAGCATGGTCTGCATCTGGACCTGCATCACCCGATCCACATCCCGTGCCGCGAAGCTGGCCGGCGAGAGCACGCCCAGATAGTGCAGGTAGTGGCGATTCTCTCCGATCCGTTCGCTAAATTCGGGAGCATAAAAAGATGAACGCACCGACCGGTCCATCATGGAGGAGGTCGTGAAGATGGTTCGCTCGAGCGGAAGCCCCGTTAACCGGCACAAGGTTCCAACGCGACGCAGAAAGCCGGACGAGTGGCGCAGCGTGTTGCCGAGCCATGCGACTGGCGCTTTCAAGGGACCGGGGAAGAATCTCCTGAGTTGCTCGGCCTTGTGATAGGCGAGATAGTGGCCATAGCCACCGAAAACTTCATCCCCTCCATCGCCGGTCAGGATCACGGTGACGAATTGCCGAGCCTGCTCTGCGATGGCCAGTACATTGACCGCAGACGCGTCGGCCAGGGGCTCACCCATGGCGGTGACCAGGCGAATCAGGTTGCCGCGGAAATCGCTGACTACTCTAAGCTCGTGATGGACCGTGTTGTAGCGACTCGCGACCGCCCGGGCATAGCGGCTCTCGTCCATGGCCGGATCATCGGTCGCAACGGAGAAGGTCTGGACCCGGCCCGCCGTTCGCGCCGCGGTCGCGGTCACAAGACTTGAATCGATTCCACCCGAAAGCAGAATGCCGACCGGCACATCGGCCACCAGCCGCCGAGCTACTGCGGTCTCGAGCGAGTGTTCAACTCTTTCCAGCCATTCCTGGTCGCTCACGCCCTCTTCCGGATGAAGGAAATCAGGGCTCCAATGAATGAAACCCTTGCGCTGCCCATCTCTTCCCACGCTTAGCGCGTGGCCGGGAAGCAGCTTCTCCACCCCTTCAAAGATGCTTCGCGGTCCCGGGATGTACATATCACAGAGCAACTGGTCCACTGCGACGGGATCGATTTCCGGGGCCGTCTCGAGGGCCAGGGCCAAAGCACGCGCTGAGGAAGCAAAGACTAATTCGTCATTGCGCAAAGAGAAGAAAAGGGGCTTCTTCCCCAACGGATCGCGGGCCATGTGAAGGCTGTGCCTCGTATGGTCATAGATGACGAAGGCATACATGCCTTTGATCCGCGACAATAACTTCTCAATGCCCCATTCTTCATATCCGTGGATAAGAACTTCTGTGTCGGTCTCAGAACGGAACTGATGGCCCGCGCCGCGCAGTTCGCGTTTGAGGTCAACGAAGTTGTAAATAGCTCCATTGAAGACAATCTCTACTGACCCGTCTTCATTGGGCATAGGCTGCTTGCCATTCTCGGAAAGGTCGAAAATCGAGAGTCGGCGATGCCCCAGCACGTAGCCTGCGCCCTGGGTCAAGCCATAGCCATCTGGACCGCGATAGGACATGGCGTCCCGCATTGTCTTGACCCGCGAAGGATCAATGCGGCCGCGATCGGGACGGAAAATTCCGCAAATTCCACACATAAATAGATTGTCTTAGGCAGCCGATTCGGCGGATTGCGGCGCCGACGCCAGGGTAGCGCGGGCCAACTGGTGATTCAGCGCCTGATCATGGCGATCAATGGCACCCAGCGAGATAATCTCGGGACTCGGCCAATACTCGGGCACGATCGTCACCAGCTTAGTAACCAGG
>Ga0157379_10004545_pt1 | contig 11904 bp, 9 predicted proteins | sample S25metaG_FD_121802 | JGI IMG/M metagenome (GOLD analysis project Ga0157379, IMG submission 121802) | Switchgrass rhizosphere microbial communities from Kellogg Biological Station, Michigan, USA - S2-5 metaG | ecosystem: Host-associated > Plants > Roots > Rhizosphere > Soil | place: USA: Michigan... | reverse complement strand
TCTCGACGCCGGCATCTTGGAGGGCTTCGAGATAGGCCTCGACCATCAACTCTTCAGCGCCGGATTCCCAGCGCTCGCCGAACTTCGAGCAGCCCATGCCCAGAATCGCGACCTTGTCCTTGATGCCGGTTGCCATGACTCATATCCCTTGTTGCAGTTGCTGAGTTCTTCCGATTATAGCCCGCAGACCTAGGCGGCCGCGAGATTCTTTGGGCGACGCAAGTCCTTGGCCAAGCCTTCACCCATCAGGTCGACGAAATTGTCGCAGAAGAATCTGTCGATCTGCTGCGGCGTGCAGCCCTGCAGCGACTCGCTAAAGCGTTTGAGAGGGTTGCGACCACCTTCGACATGCGGGAAGTCCGAGGAAAACAGGCAAACCTCGTCACCACTGTTGCGAATGATCCAGCCGGCATCTTCGTGCGGATACGGTGTCACGCGAACCTGACGTCGGACGAATTCGGAGGGCTTCATGGAAAGCTTCTGCAGGCGCTCCTCATTCTTGATGAACGCCATTGCCGCCGAATCCATGTTTCGCATCCAACCCGGCACCCAGGAGGCGCCGAGTTCGATGGCACCGAATTTCAACGCCGGAAACCGATCGAGGACACCATCAAAGATCATCGCGGCGAGCGTCAGTTCCACCGAATGCGGAATCGGCATGTAACTGACGGAGGTGAAGTTTTCCTCCCCGCCATGGAAGTCTTTGACCCGCGGCAAGCCGTTTTCGAAATAGTCGGCTTTCAGCTTTTCTTCGCCGCCGACATGGAAGACGACAGGCAGCCCCGCTTCCTGCGCCATCGCCCAGATGGGATCATGCGCGGTGTGACTCTGCGCATGTCCCTTAGGTGGTTTGGAGGCGATGAGCAGTGCCTTGCAACCGAGATCGATCGCCTCGCGTGCCGCCTTCTTTGCGCGGTCGAAGTCGATGAGCGGTACATAACCCGTGCCAAGAAAACGGCGGTCGACGGAACAGAAATCCACCATCATGCGGTTGTGTGCTTGCGCCGCGGCGTAGGCGAGCTCGACGGGCCCGGATTCGTCGAGTCCGAAATTGCCCAGACACCAGGTCGTGAATATCAGTTGACTGGCAAAACCAAGATTGTCGAGCGTGCGCGGCCGATCTTCGCGCCGGAACGAGCCGTGGGCCTCGTAATTCTTGCGCAACAGCACGTTGGTGTCGGCGCCGGAACGAAAGTCGGCATCGTCGTGCAGCGCGCGGGCCTTCTTCACCCATGCGGCGTCGCGCGGATTTTTCTGCAGCTTGGGAAGGGCGTCATAGGCGCTGCGGAACTTCGGGTCGAAATAGGAATCGAGCGTGTCGGGCAGTTCCATCAGATGTGAATCGGCATCGTGGACAATGCGGTTTTCGACATAGGCCATCAAAGCTCTCCCCGATTTCGATCGGCAATTCTATCAGACAGGCACGGCTTTCCAGAAGTAGCGGACGAAACCGCGTTTTGGGTCGAAATCCTTGATTCGGAAGGCCATGCGGACCTTGGTGCCGGTATCGACCTGGCCTTGCTCCACGTCGGTAATGTCGGCCATCAAACGGCCGCCCTCGGCGAACGTCACGATGCCATAATGATTGGGCGGGTCCATCGAGTAGGTCAAAAAGTCGGCGGACCACGACAGCACCGTTCCGGGCTGCTCCGAAAACCCATAATCGTCCTGGCTATCGACGGCCTTGCAGTTCGGGTTCACGCAGATGCGGCTCTTGGGATATTGCGCTGTACCGCATACGCGGCACTTGCCGCCGGTCAGACTGAGGAGCATGTCGCTCTTGCGATAGAGCACGGTCAGCGCGGTGCGCTTGTCGACCTCGGCGCGCATGCCCTTTTCAAGTTCTATGAGGCCGTTGAAGCCGAGGAATTTTAGATAATTCGTCTCTTCCTTGCGTCGCGCGAGCGACCCGGCGACGCCATTGCGCTTGGCAAGTTCGGCCAGGTTCGGCGTGACTTCGAAGATGAGCGCGTCGGCGCCTTGCGCGAATTGTACGACGAGGATTTTATCGCCGGCTTTCGCCTGCTCCAGCGTCTGCACGAGCATCAACAGCGCATGACCAGCGCCGGTGTCGCCGACGTTCACGGCAAGATTGTCGCGCACCTTCGCCGGGTCGATGCCGCACTGTTTGGCGATCGTTTGGTCCAGTCGCGCAAACGGACAGGGCAATATGAAATGGGCAATGGCTGAGGCCGGCGTCTTTGTCTTTTCGAGAATTTCTTTGACGATGGTCGGAACGATCTTGCTGTAGCCCTCATCGCGAATCCAACGTTCCTCCCAGCCATAGTCGAAATCCTCGCCCTCGCCGCGAAAGTGGTCGACGAAGTCGAGCGTGAGTGTGTGGCTGCCGATGAATTTCGCCACCACATTATCGCGGCCAAGCGTGAACGCAGCCGCCGCATCGCCATAGGCAAGCTCCTGCGAGGACGCGGCGCGTGCCTTGCGTTTGTCGCTCGCCACCAATAGCGGTGACGTGAGGCGCCCGGCGGCGACGGCATCCAGAGCCGCGATCAGCGCCGACGTGCCGACGCGCTGGGACGACGCCAGATCGATTGAGGAAATGCTTTCGCGCAATCCAAGGGCGGCAGCGACAATTCCCGCATTCTGACGATCGGCATAGGGCAGTGTGGTGGACGCGAAATAGATGCCGTCGATCTGCGCGCGGTCTTTGACCGGGTCAATGGCCGGCAGGCAATCGCGCCCCGCTTCGAACGCCATGGTCACGGCGTCCTCGTCCCAGTTCGCCATGGCGCGCTCGCCCTTGGCGCCGCCGACGAGGTTGGGCGCAATCCAGGCATTGGCCTGGGCCACGGCCTTTCGCTGCAGACGGCGGCGCGGAATGTAGGCGCCATAGGCGGTGATGCCGATCATCATGAAGGTCCTTGCGAGGTTTTTGGAAGAAAATCAGTTTTGGCCAGGCGCGACTAGTGCGGCACCAAGATGCACGCCTGACCCCCGGCTTTCAGCGCCGCGCACGAACGACTGGCGGAGCGGGTATCGGGTTGGGCCACCCGCAAGCGGAAATAGCGCCCCTTGCCTGGGAGATCGACCGGCACGATGACCGGAGCCTTTCCGCCCAGGATCGCCGCCGCAATGCCCTGCAAACGGTTCCAGGCCTGCTTCGCCTCGCCTTCGCTCCGCCAAGCACCAAGCTGGATGAATTGGTCGTCGACCCTCGTGAAGTCGTCGATTGCCGGCTTGAGACCCTCCGTGCCATCCGGCAGGGACGGCGGGGGGCGCGCCACCGCCTGTACCGTGGAGTCCGGCGCCCGCGGTGGAACGTTGATTGCTGTCACGTTCTCAGTGTCTTCTGTGAGGGCGGCCAGGCGCCGTGATGCCAGAACGTATTGTGGGTTCGCGCGCAGTGCCGCGCGGTAATACTCGCGCGCGGCAGCTGGCTGGTTCAACGCTTCGGCGATCATGCCCATGCCATATTCGGGAAATTCGAGATTGCCGTTGCCGGCGGTCACCGAGTCTTCGTAGTCCTGGCACGCTTCGGCGAGCCGGCCGAGCCGGCGATAGATGTTGGCGCGATTGTTGAGCGCCGCGGCAAACCTGGGCTGCAGCATCAACGCCGCCGTGTAGTCGGCGATGGCATCATCCGCCCGATTGAGCTCATCCAACGTCACGCCACGGTCGTAGAAGGCGCCCGCCTGTTCGTCTTGCGCCAACGCACCGGTGGAAATCGCGCCCGTGAAGTCCGCCACAGCCTCGTTCCGTTGCCCGAGCAGTTCGTGCGCCAGGCCGCGCCGGAGAAGCAGGCGTGAACGATCCACCGGCGACGGATGTCCAGTGGCGAGCGCCTGGTTGGCCATTTCGAGCATCTGCGCCGGTGACGCTGCCAGCGGTGCGCTGACGGCCGGCGGGTCAGACTGCGACCTTCCGACCGCGCAAACCACCAATAGCAAGCTCGCCATAAGGCCGACTGTGCGGCTTCGTTCCATCATCGCCCCAGAGCCGACGATCAGAGGCGATGATAGTGCCGGAACCAGCCCACGAAACGGGAAATTCCCTCTGCCAGCGAAACTTTCGGTGCAAAACCGAAGTCGCGAGCCGCACGCGTGATGTCGGCGTAGGTCTCGCGCACATCGCCGGGTGGGCCATCGCGGAATTCGAGCGCCGCCTTCAGGTTCGTCGTACGCTCGATATTGCCGATCAGGTCGAGCACGCTCTCCGGATGAGAATTACCAAGATTGTAGAGGCGATGCGGCGCAACTCCGGAAGCAGATGAGAATGGCGCTTCCACTATTCGAACCAACGCCGCGACGATGTCGTCCACATAGGTGAAATCCCGGCGCAACAAACCGCCGCCGAACACCGGTACGGGACGGCCATGCACGATCGCATCGGTGAACGACCAGTAAGCCATGTCTGGCCGTCCCCAGGGACCGTAGACGGTGAAGAAGCGCAAGCCCGTCTGCTTCAAGCCATAAAGCTCGGCATAGGAGTGGGAAAGCAGTTCCGCGGAACGCTTCGTCGCGCCGTAGAACGACACCGGCCTGTCCGCACGGGCGTCTTCCGAGAATGGTGGATTGGTGTCGTTGCCATAGACCGAGCTAGACGACGCGTAGACGAAGTGACTGAGCCCTTGGTGGTGTCTCGCGAACTCCAGCATGGCAGCATGGCCGACCAGGTTGGCCTGCGTGTAGGCACCCGGATTTGTTACGGCATATCGAACACCGGCCTGGGCTGCGAGGTGGAGGATGACATCAAAATGCTCCGCCCCCGCGGCAGCCGCAACCGCGCCATCCTGCGCAATGTCGGCTCTGACAAGGCGGTACCTCGCAGGCTGACCGATTTCCGACAGGCGGCCCAGTTTTAGCGCCGGGTCATAATAGGCGTTCATATTGTCGACGGCGGTGACCGAGTGGCCGGATTTGAGCAGCGCCAATGTGGCATGGAAGCCGATGAAACCGGCGCCGCCGGTGAGCAATATCCGCATTGCGCGTTACCAGACCCTCAGACCGGCCCAAATATGGACGGTCCCCCAATATGTATGCCAATAAGCGGCGCTCTCAAACCCGGTGCCCAATGGCCGCTCCCAAGCCCGTTCGCAAAGCTGTGTTTCCGATCGCAGGCATGGGAACGCGATTTCTTCCGGCGACGAAGGCCGTGCCCAAGGAGATGCTGCCGGTTGTGGACAAACCGGTCGTCCAGTACGCGGTGGAAGAAGCCAAGGAAGCGGGCATCGAACAGTTCATTTTTGTCACTGGGCGGGGCAAGCACATCATCGAAGACCATTTCGACCATGCCTATGAACTCGAGTCGTTGCTGACCGCCCGGGAGAAGACCAAGGAGCTCGATAGCCTGTTGGAAGGCCTGCCTGCCAGTGGTTCGGTATCCTTCACCCGGCAACAAAAGCCGCTAGGTCTTGGTCACGCTGTGTGGTGCGCCCGGCACTTGGTCGGCGATGAGCCCTTTGCAGTGCTGTTGCCGGACGACCTTCTCGTCGGTGTGCCGGGTGCGATGGCACAGATGATCGCGGCGTACAAAAAAGTTGGTGGCGGCGTCGTGATCGCCGCGGAAGAAAAGACACTCGAAGAAACCCAGCGCTATGGTGTCGTCGCCCCTGGCCGGACGAGCGGAAACATTACCGAAGTTAAAGGTGTGGTTGAAAAACCAAAACCCAAAGACGCACCCTCGCGCTTGTGCGTGATCGGCCGCTATATTTTACAGCCGGAAATCTTCTCCGAGCTTGAGCGGCGCGAAAAAGGCGCAGGCGGAGAAATCCAGCTCACTGATTCGATGGCGAGACTAATCGGCCGCATGCCGTTTCACGCCGTGAAGACGAGCTGCCAGCGCTATGATTGCGGCGACAAGGTGGGTTTTCTACAGGCGAACATCGCGCTGGGGCTGCAACGGCCCGATATCGCGCCGGCATTGCGCGCCTTGTTGAAGGCCGCCGTGCTCTAGTGTTTGCCACTTCTGGGCGGCACGCCGCTAGTGTTTGCGCGTAAATCCAAATCATCGCGACCTTGTCTTGAGTCGGATGGCGACAAGTTGTTCGCTTGAAAACCGATTCGGCTTGTAATGACTCGTTCGACGGATAAGCGAATCAGTAGCGGGATGAGTTGGCGTTACGTCCAGATTCTCCTCGACAACGACAATACCGTCGCCAGAGTATGCGCGGCATCAGCCTGATGGGTGGCGTTTGCACGGACATATGAAACGCGGTTGGGTTTGGGCAGTAGCGATTTTGGTTCTCGTCATGAGCGCGGCGACGACGGCGAGGGCGGGAACGAATTCACAAGTTGAATCTGCCGGTACGGCCATCGCGATCGCGCTGCCGGTCATGGCCGGTGGCATTTCCTTGTTGCATCACGAAGATTGGGACGGCGTCGCTGAGCTAACTGTATCGACAGCTGCCACCGTCGGCGTTGCATTCGTCTTGAAGAAGTTGGTGCGTGAGCAGCGTCCGGATCATTCCGACTTTGAATCGTTTCCCTCCGATACGGCGGCACTCGCCTACTCGTCTGCGGACTATCTGTGGGCGCGCTACGGCTGGGAGTATGGCGTGCCGGCCTATGCGGCGGCCATCTTTGTGGGCTATTCGCGCGTCGACGCGAAAAAGCACCACTGGTACGACGTCGCCGCCAGCGGTTTGATCGCCCTCGGCATCAACTACGCCATCGTGACGCGCTATCACGCCAATAGCCGCTACAGCGTCTATGCCAGTGCTGATCCTGATTCCATCGGCATTCACTTTGCGATGAATTGGTGAGGCACATGACCCGTCTGAAAAGGTCTTCCTTGGCCATGGTGTTGGCGATTGCCGCCGCATCTTGTTCCACGGCGGACTTGCCGCGCCGTGGGTTCGTCACGCGTTATTTTGCCGGTTCGGCGCTGCAAAACTCAGTGCGAACGACGAACGATTTTGCCGGTCGCCAACTTCGCCCGGCGGTCGATTCCTATGTTGGTGCCGCGCCGGCGGGAGCTCTAGCTGATGCTCACTCAGCAACCATGAGCGCCAACATGGCGCGCACGATGCAGGATTGCCAATTGGCAGCGCGCCAGCGCGCCAGCGACGTGGCATTCCAGGGCTTCAGTGAAACGACGCAAAAATCAGTCTTCGACAGCACGTATGCCGACTGCGTCAATTGGCGAACCAAGCACTAGTCCCACGACTAGCACGACAACGAATTGCGCTAGAAATCGATCACCAAGGCAGCCTCGATGGCACCGGTGAAGCCGTGATCGGGTCGCAACTGATCATCCTGGACGCGCGCTGCAATGTCGAGTTTGCCACCTGACCATGGCACTGACACGCGCGCCTCACCAATATTGATCGTCACCGGTGTGGGTGTGAGCGGATTGGCCGCGCCTGTGAAGGGTGTTGAAACCTGCGCGCGATGAAAGCTCAGCGTGAAAGTTCGGTCGCCGGCATCGACGGCGCTGGCCTGCAAAGTAAGAAGCCGCGAATCGCTGTCCAGGCTGAAACCCAAAGCGCGACCGCGATAGCGCAATCCGTCGGGATATTTGCCGTCATTGTACGACACGCCATAGCCGACGGTTCCGAAGCTGAAGATATCCCTGGTCGCGATGCTATCCGTATATTCCACAGTCAAGCGCAGATTCTGCGCACCCAACGGCACCCAGACTGAGGCGCCGAAGAGGTGGCTTGAGAAAGAATGGATGAAGGGATTGGTGTCTTCGTTCATCGCTTGCGCATAGATCTCGAAGGGAATGCCGCGAATGGAACGGGTGTAGTGCACATCCAAGATGCCTTCATCGTTTGTTCGGCTGGGGTGAAGGCGATCGTTGCGGATATCGAAGTAGGTCGCCAAAGGTTTGCAGGGGTGGCCTTTGCCGCAGAGTTGATCGGTGCGAGCAAGTCCGATTTGCAGTCCGGGCAGCGGATTGAATGTGAACCGAAAGCCATCCCAGTAGGTATTGGTGTCGATTCTCGGGTCGTTGAACCAGCCAATGACAAATTCCATCTGCCATGGTCCAAGCCAGCTTAGCCAGGGAGAGGAAAAAGCTGCTGTATTGCCGCGCGCTACACCAACTTGCGGAAAGGGGCGCGCATTGTTCGAGTAAGACAAGGCGGAGATCCAGCCCGGACCCCACCAGTGCGTAAGGTATCCAGCATAGACGATCGCACCACCGATTTTCTGTGCGAAATAGCTTCCGTCGGGCAGGAACTTTGCTCGCCCGGCGCTCAAGTTTGACGAGATCACGCCTGCTGAAATACGACCGGCTGTCGTGCTCGTCATATATTCGAGCGAGAGTTGCGCTTGGCCCTGCGCGTGTCCCATCGAATCAAAGCCGCGAACGATTTGCGGCTGGTTGGTGACATCGATCGAGGCGCCGGCCCGCAGCTCATCGATGCGCAATTCGCGATGGGCCTTTTCGATGACCCGCCGAGCCGCCTCCAAGACAAAGGCCGGCTGGTTGACAAGGGCATCGTCCTGGCGCACCCGCGCTATGATGCCGGCCCAGGGAATCGGCCACTGCGTTGTAATGTCATCAATCACGCCGGCACTGGCCAGCAGCTCAAGGTCCGACCGTAGCTGCGCATCACCAACTTCGGCCCAGGGAGACGCCGCGGCCGACGAACCTGCCAACACAAACAGAATCAGGCAGAGCGCTTTGACGCCACCGCTCAGGCTCATGCTGGCTCCTCTATGAATTCACCGTGCACCGGCGACCTAGTTCGTCTGCAACACCGAAAGGGACGCGGCAGTCACAGCGAGCTGACTGGCGATTAGCGTGACGTCTTTCAGGAACGTCGACCAGTTGAACGGGCGCAGATCGCGCGGCACGACGATTGTCGAACCGGGTGGAATATTCGCGCCGCCCTCGAATGAAAACCAATCCGTATCGATCGGCGCCGAGCTTCCATTCGGATAAACGATGAATGTGCGAGAGCTGTCGGCCGACTGGGTGGCGCCACCCGCCATGCTGACATAGTCAGAATAGCGCAGTCTCGCCTTGTACTGGAATGCGCCCGGATTAAGGACCTCGCCCACCACCGTCACAGTTGATGGTCGTTTCGGAACGAACAGCGTGTCTCCGGGTTGCAGAATGAAATCGAGTTCCGGCTTTACCGCGAGAACTGCGGGATCGGCGGTAATCACGATTCGACCCAAGACGGGCATCGTCCGCAGGTTTTGTGCCAACGACGCCAAATAGGGACTCGCGGATGCAAAGTTTTGACCCTGCGTGGATTGCGACGCGATCAATGTTGGAAGTTCGTTCTCCAACTCGCGTGCGCTGCGCTCATTGCCTTGCTTTTCGGCGATGGCAGCCTCCTTGCGCGTATAGATAGCGCCGTATGGATAGGCGACTTCGGACAGCCCGCCGGCTCGTCGAAGCAGGGACGACAACCGTTCATTTCGCGTAATGTCGAACTCGCCGGGAAAGCGCACCTGCCCGGCGACGGTGACGGTGCCTTGTTCGCGATCGGTGAAGACCGGCCGCAGCCTGATGACATCCAGCGGTCGAATCGAGACCATCGCGGTTCGTTCGCCGGCCTGCGAGAAGCTCGATCGCGTGGTGTGCGTCAATCCGGTGTGCTGATCGACAAGTGTTGACGTTACTTCGATGGAAGACAGATCCGCAGATTGCTGAACCCCACCGGCGGCTTGAATCATATCCGCGAGCGAACTTCCCGGCGCGCCGATATAGGGTCCCGGCTCGCGAACGTCGTCCAAAATCCACACAAGGTTGTCGGACGCGGTACTCAGCAATGCCTCGCTCGTCACGTGCAGCAGGCTTGCGAGCTGGCTCACAATCACTTCATCGGGCCACACCGGCTGAAGAACGAAGCCATTGCGGCCATTTCGACTGGCGAGCGCCTGCGCCTGCGCCAGAGCGGCAGCCTCGGCACTATTATTTTGCGCGATTGCGGGAATTCGCGGATCGTTCTGAAATGGGGAGTTTCCATTATTGTAGCCGCCCGCGCCATTCGGATCGTAGCTATTGTTGAAACCCGAATTGTTCACACTTGATCCGCTGTTATTGAGACCACTGCCGCCCTGATATTGTTGAAAGTCGTTCGGTCCGGGTCCGTAAAATGGTGGCACATTGCGATCTACCGGAGGCTCCACGCCCGGGGGCAATTCCTGTCCCGCAGAAGGGGGGGCCGGCATGTACGCATTGCCCGATTGTCGCGGAGAAATACCTCCGTCGGACTGAGCGGGCGTGGCTCCGGATAGTGGCGAGCCGCCCGCGTTGCGCGACCCCGGAAAGTTGCCACCCTGAGCACCGCGCGGCGAATAGGCCTCATTGACCCGTTTGGTTACAAGACGCGCCATTGATGCGACTTGCGCGCGCGTCATTACATAGACCAGGTCTTCGCTCTGCAGCGGGATATCGTTCGTGCGACGAATTGCTCCCGCGATCGAGAAGGGAACAATGGTGACAGCATTCGTCACTGTGTCGCGACGCAAAATCAACGCAAATGGCGCATATCCGTCGTAAGTGAGATCCGTCGCAGAATGAAATAAGTCGCCGACTGTGGCGTTCAGCGCGAGCGTATGAATGCCCGGGCTAGATACCGCGCCCCGCAACGACACCCGTCCAGCAGTTTCGCCATGGTTGGCAATAACGACGAGCACTTCTCCGTTGCGCACTATCTCTCTGGGTTTCGCCGGCAACAATGATAGGCCGCCATTGCTCAGCACACTAATCTTGGCGAGCGTGTAGGAACCCGCGATTTCAGGTCCGCCGGCGAGGCGCAACAAGCTCACCGCGGTAGCGCTGCCCGATCCGGGGGGCAACTCGAAGATGCCTGGGCGCGTCACGGCTCCGGTAACGGCAGCAGTCGAGTTTATTGGTGGAACGTAAACTGTATCGCCGTCACGCAATCCTCCAAGGTTCGCCGTGTTTCCCTGCGCGACCACAGAATACAAATCGACGAGGCGGCTCCCACTTGGGCCCGACACTCTGACGCGGCGCAGACTGCCTGTTTTTTTTATACCTCCAGAAAGAAGTATGACATCTAACGGGCTCGCAAGGCCGCTTACGATCCGCACACCGGGTGATCCGACTTCTCCGGAAACCAAAATTGACAGTTGGTGCAGATTGCCGGCGGCAACAAAGACCTTTGTCGACAAGAAGGCTTGAGCAACCTGGGCTTCGAGATCGGAGCGAAATTCACCGAACCGGCGTCCTGCCGCCAGGATAGGACTCAATTTCGGAAGGATGATTGTGCCGTCACGGTCAATGCGAACGCGGTAAGTCGAGTTCTCCTGGCCACGAAGGGTGACAACCAGCTCGTCACCGGTACTAAGGATGTACTTATCCGATAAGGCGCCCGATTGGCTTATCGAGACCGAAGTCGGTTGGCCCAAAGCCTCGTAACCAAACTGCTTCAAATACTCGCCCGAACGCCGAAGATAGATTTCTTCAAGTCGAGAAGGTGTCGACTGTTCCTTGTGAGGCAATGCCGGCGGATAAGTTTGCACGTCCGGCCTTGTAGTATTGGAACCGCTTGGGATGTCGCCTCCACCTTGCTGCAAAGCGCGCAACATTTCGGGTGACACGGCCCGCAGAAGATCTGGCGAGACTGTTTGTCCGAAGGAAAGGGGACCTAGCGCAACGGAAAATAGTATTGCGGCGGCAGCTCCTGCGACAAATGCCCTTTTGGAGCGGCTGTGCCGAAATACAATTCCTCCAAATGCAAAGTGTCTTCTGAGCAATTTTTTCCTTTTCATCCCCGGCTAAACCCAAAAAACAAATCAAACAATGGCCGCAAGGGTCAAATAACTCAACTGTCATATACTGCTGCTGGCCATCAGAGCCGACTCAGTTGAGTTTCCGCCGCCGTGCCGGTATCGAGAATCACTCTCTTGCCTTTGCATTTTGGCACAGATCGATTCGGGTGTTTGTACGCGGCAGCCTTTCATGCGACTGCTCAAGCGCTGGCTTACTCGGAATAAAGTAAATCTAAATTGCGAGTCG
>Ga0157379_10004544_pt1 | contig 11907 bp, 12 predicted proteins | sample S25metaG_FD_121802 | JGI IMG/M metagenome (GOLD analysis project Ga0157379, IMG submission 121802) | Switchgrass rhizosphere microbial communities from Kellogg Biological Station, Michigan, USA - S2-5 metaG | ecosystem: Host-associated > Plants > Roots > Rhizosphere > Soil | place: USA... | reverse complement strand
GTCCGGTTTTCGGCGCCAGGGCGGGGGTTGCGGTAGACCGATGCGTTCGAGCGGCTGCACCGCGGCGATCGGAATCAGTTGGTCGAGAACTTCTTTGCCGAAGACCTGGTAGACGCGTTCGCTGTATCCCGCGACAGGCGGCGCTACCAGCATGGCGTTGCTGGCGGAGTGCAGTTCGAAATGCTTGTCGGGATGAGCCAGAGCGTAGTGAGTCACGAGCGACGCAATGTGTGAGAGTTCGGTGGACTCGGCCTTGAGAAATTTCTTTCGCGCTGGAATGTTAAAGAAGAGGTCGCGAACGGCGATGGATGTCCCTGGCGGCAGTCCCGCCTCTTCTACCTGGAAGATTTTGCCGCCGTTGATCTCGACAATCGTCCCCGAGACGTCATCGTGTGCGCGAGTTTCCAGCCGCAGACGGGAAACAGAGGCGATCGAGGGCAACGCTTCTCCGCGGAACCCCAGCGTGGCTACGCGAAGCAAGTCTTCCGCACTCTTGATCTTCGAAGTGGCGTGGCGTTCGAAGGCCAGCAGGGCGTCATCGCGCACCATGCCACATCCATTGTCGCTGATCTGGATTAGCTTCTTGCCGCCGGCCTCAACCTGGATCCGGATGCGGGTTGCTCCGGCATCGAGCGAATTTTCCAGCAGTTCCTTGGCCACTGAAGCCGGGCGCTCCACCACTTCGCCGGCGGCGATCTTGTTGGCGACGTTTTCGGAAAGCAGGTGGATTCTGCCCATGATGGCGCGTCGGGTGATTCGACGTCAGTGTCGCAGATGACAGGCTCAGGAAGCAAAGCACGAACAGGCACCGCTCGATTTTCCGCAGTCTCTTCGCGCTCTTGTCCCAGCCCCTATGGGTGGAAATCAACCGACAGCGTGGTTTCAACCGCAGCGGGTTCGCCGCGGACGCGATAGGGACGGAAGCGCCACCATCGCGCCGCGTCCATGGCCGCCGAGACCAGCGCATCGGAGCCGCTGACGGGATGAAGGTTTACTACCGTGCCATCGGGTGAAATCACCGCATCGAGCACCACAGTTCCCTGCAGATTGGCCCGGCGCGCGGCTTCCGGATAGACGGGGTCGACTTTGCGGATCAGCAGCCGCTCCATGACATCCGCGGGAACCTTGGCGGCGGGAGGTTGTGCATGCGCGTCTTTCTTAACGGTGAGAGCTTCCAATTGCTCCCACCCGCGGTGCCATTGCCACGCCGCCCATCCTGCAACCACCAGCAACAAGACCCATGTCAGCCGCAGCAGCCGGTCCAGCGCGTGATTGCGGAACGGGACGGCCTTCCGGCGCGCAGGCATGAGGGGCCTCGCCGCCAAGGGCGGAGGCATCCTGGTTGCAGCCGTGGCTGAGGCGGGGGTGGAATGTGACGCTGGCGCCTTGGGCTCGAGAATCGGTATAGGCTTGCTGTTTCCTGCCCAGCGCCGGATCATAGATCGCTGATCGCCGGAGAGTCCCAGAAACTCGAAGCCGCAACGCAGCTGGTTGTGATGCCGTACTACCGCTTTGGCCTGGAGAGCTTGACTGGCATTCGGCAACTGGAACTCTACTGCCACCCACTCTCCCAGTTGAAGTTCCGCCGCTAACACCGCAGCCACCCCGCCCTCTCCGAGATCGAGAGAGCGTCCTGGAATACTGGCGGGCGCTCCCGAACGCAGCACGGTGATGTCGACAGGGATGGCCACCGAATAACGAGGAATACGGCGGCGGACTCCGCTGAAGCCCGTTGCAGGGTGTCCCGAAACGCTCATATTGGACTCGGTCTGGTTTGATCCGACGAGGCCGGCTCAACCTGGGCCGCGGGATCCGGGGCGGCGGCCGACTTCCCGTGCGTTTCGATCAACGCGAGCCGGCGGGCCTTGTCCCCATTCGCTCCCAGAAAGTTATAGCCCGGAGCTAGGCTCCGGGCCAGTTCGATTCGTCGCCTGACATCCGCGACAAGTCTTTCGCCGACGACTCGGTTAGGGCCAGCGCTTGGCGGTGTCTTCCCACCCGGCGGCGCGGGCGGCTTGCGGAGCGGAATTGACCGCCGGCTGCGGGATTCGGATGGGCTGCTGAGTTGCTGTCGCGGCCAAAGTCGGCTTGTTGTCATTACCGGCTTCCTTGTCCTCCGACAGAAGCGGCGCGGCTACACGCAACGCTTCTACCTCTTTTTCCAGCCTGGACAACTCAAGCTCTTTCTGCCTCAGAACTTCGTAAACGTTCTTCATCGCGTCAGCACCTGGAGATTATTAAAAATTCGAACAGTTAAGTCGAACTTTATCAGTTGTTTCGGTTTTGTCAAGAAGGAAGACAGCGGGGATGAACCTACCTCGCCTCCGGGTTTTCCTCCGAGGACAGGCCCCAAGCTCAACAGTATGAATACGTTTTGTGGTGTGAGGGAAAACTGGCGGAAGTCCGATTTGCGGTGCCGAATCCCAACTTTGGAAGCTAATTCGCAATCGGAAATATGGAATTCCGCATTGCGGAACCAAGCGATTGACGCGGGAGAGAGCCTATCTTGCCAGGCCGATCATGAATCAATTTGGACATCAGTGGGCGCACCGATTTTACATCTCTTCGCCTTAACCTTTCCTGACTGACCACGTCTAAGCCAGCAGAACGCGATTGCGCGCGAGCCTCAATCGAGCGGTGACTAAATCGTTTGAGTGAATTTCAGGGGGCCGGCTGGTTGGGTCGAACTTCGTATGGAACTTTCGATGGAAGATGGAACATGGAACTAAGACACGGCCGATCACGTATGAGAACTCAAGGACGTGTGTGGTTGGGGGCGGGCGCCGCAAAGCGACGCGGAAGGGCTGGCGGGTAGTTCGGCCCCGGAAGGTGGGTCATGGACATCGGGCGTAGTGGCAACGGCGCGGGGAATAGAAATCTTCCCGGCAGTTCAGATCCTCACGTGCAGGAAGTGGTAAAAGCGGCGCACGAGGAATTGCGCCAGCTTATGCGCCAGCGCGCCGATGTGATGAAACGCATCGGGACGGTGAAGCAGACCATTGTGGGACTGGCCAACCTCTTCGGCGATGAAGTACTCAGCGAAGAACTGCTGGAACTGGTGGACCGCAAGAGCGGCGGCCGCCAGCCGGGCTTTACCAAGGCCTGCCGCATGGTGCTGATGGAAGCCGCGCGTCCGCTAGGGGCGCGCGAGGTATGCGAACACATTCAGCAGCGCATTCCGCCGGTGCTGCTGCGCCACAAAGATCCCCTGGCTTCGGTCACCACGGTGCTCAACCGCCTGGTGGAATACGGCGAAGCCAGAACGGTAGTCCGGGAAAATGGGCGCCGGGCATGGCAGTGGGTCGCTGATCCAGCCGACAGCGGCTTCGCTCCAAGTCGCGGCAGCCATACAGTTTCCAACCTATAAACCAGGTTCGTGTGGCACGGGCGCGCTCCCTGGCCCGCGAGAGTCCGTAGGCAACCCAAAACCGGAACCACCTGTTGGAATTATTGCCGCATGAAAACAGCAGGCCGCAGCGGCTGAAGCCCGGCTGGCCGCTTCTGACGGACGACTGAAGTCGCGCCCTTCTCAACCCATTGAAGAACGCTGGCCAAAGCTAAACCCTGCCGAGATGCGCTCGGCCGGGGCGGGCGAAGACCCGCCCCCAACACGGTTCGTTATCCGGGCAGCAACATTCCTTTTTCCAGATGACGGGTCACGTGTGCGTAGGAAGCTGCATGGGGATCGTGCGTCACCATCACGATGGTCTTGTGAAAGTCTTCGTTCAGGCGCTTCAGGATTTCGAGCACTTCGGTGGCGGAGTGGCTGTCGAGATCGCCGGTAGGTTCGTCTGCGAGCAGCAAGGTCGGGTCGCTGACAATGGCGCGGGCAATGGCTACGCGTTGTTCCTGTCCGCCGGAGAGCTGTTTGGGGAGATGGCCGACGCGCTCTTCGAGTCCCACCAGTTTCAGCGCGGTCATCACGTGGTCGCGCCGTTGTTGCGCGGAGAGCTTGGTCAGAAGCAGAGGCAGCTCGACATTCTCGAACGCGGTCAGCACCGGGATCAAATTGAATGTCTGAAACACGTAGCCGATATGCTCGTTCCGCCAGTGCGCCGATTGGGAGTCGCTGAACCGGAAAATGTTCTCGCCCAGCACCAGCAGCTCGCCCGCCGTCGGCCGGTCGATGGCGGCAATCATGTTGAGCAGCGTTGTCTTGCCCGAACCCGACGGACCCATCAGGGCAAGAAACTCGCCGCCGCCGATTTCGATGGAAACGTCGTCCAGCGCCTTGACCTCGAAGGCGTCGCGCTTGAAAACTTTGCTGACGTTGCGGGCCTGCACCACCTTGGTTTGAGTGGCGGTATGCGGAATGGTTGTCGCTGCGTTCATGATTGTCCCTTGATCTTGATTTTTTCGCCGTCCTTCAAGTCTGCGGGCCCGGATGTGATCACGTCTTCGCCGCCATTGAGCCCTTGCACCAGCACGCCGCCGCTGCGTTGCGACAGAATTTTCACTTCCCGCGCCCTGGCCTTGCCGTCGAACGATAGGAAGACGATTTTCTTGCCATCGCGATCCCGAACCGCCAAAGTCGGCACGAAGACGCCCTGCGGCTGTGCGCTTACTTGCTTGCCTTCGTCCGCGAGGAATTTGACGGTGGCATTCATGTCTGGCCGAAGGTACGAGTCCGGGGTCAGGATCTGCACTTTTACCTGCACCGTGGCTTTCGCCCGGTTGGCTTGGGGCGACATTTCCGCGATCACGCCGTCGTACTTGCGGTCCGGGAAAGCATCAGTTGTGACTACGCCTTTTTGTTTGGGGTTGAGCCGGGCGAAATCGTCCTGCGCGATATCGAGTTCCACCTGGAGATCGTTGAGATCGGCCAGGGAGACGACCAGGCCCTGCGGGCCGCCTTCGGCGGTGCTGGCGAATCCCGAAGTCACGAGCTCGCCTTTTTCCGCGGCCCGCTCGAGAATAGTTCCCGTTACCGGGGCGCGGATCACGGTGGCGTCGAGCAACGACTTGGCGTAATTCGCTTGTCCCTGGGCCTGCTGCAGCGCGCCGCGGGCGCGCGCTATCTCTTCCTGCCGTGGACCAATCTTGGCCAGCTGGAAACCCTTGTCCAGGGAATTCACCCGCTGCTGGTCAGCTTCAAACTTGGCCGTGGCATCATCCAGGGCTTGCTTCGACAGCACACCTTCGGTGACCAGGCCGCGAGTACGATCGAGCGTGATCTTGTCATTGACCAGGGTGGCCCTGGCTTCCTCCAGATTGTGCTGAGCCTGCTGAATTTCCTCGGGACGGGATCCATTTTGCAGTTCTTCGAGATAAGCGTGGGCATTCTGGGCGGCGCCATTCGCCTGTTCGAACTGAGCGCGGAATTCATCATCCTCCAGGCGCACCAGGACCTGGCCTTCCTTGACCTTGTCGCCCTTCTCTACGCCAATCCACTTCACCCGGCCTGTCACTTTGGAATTCAGGTTGATCTTGTGGTGGGCCACAATGTAGCCGCTGGCCGAGAGAACGACTCCCCCTACGTCGCTGCTCTGCGCGGACGCACGCACCACTTCTACTTCTGGGACGTCGTGCGAAAGCAAACGGTAAGAGATCGCAACCATTCCCAGCAGAACCAGAACCGCAATCCCGATGAGGATGTAGCGGCGAGCCCAGACCGGAGGTTCGCCCTCGCCACCGGTGCGCGCCGTGCGATCGATTCTCAGGCTGCGCAAGTCTTCGTGCTTTGCGTCAATCGGCATATTTATGTAGCGCCGGCGTCCCGCCGCTGTCCGGCGGGCGTCTCGCCCGCCGATCGCCCGAAGGCGTTCCTAGTCTCGCAGGGCTGAGAGTATATCTCGCCGCGAAGCGTGCCACGCCGGCGCGAACCCGCCCACCACGCCCATGATCAGAGCGAATATGACCGCGCTCATGACTACTGCCGGCGTCATCTGCAGGCTGAACACGACCTCGCTGAACGTGACCTGATTTTGCGTCCCTGTGGTCATGCCATTGAACGGCAACATCAGAATGATGCCCAGGGTCGCACCCAGCAGCGACAGCAGCAGCGATTCCAGCATGAATGAAGTCAGAATGCTGGGACGCGAGAACCCAATCACTCGCAGGGTCGCAATCTCGCGGCCGCGATAGGCAACGGCGGCGTACATGGTGTTGGCGGCGGCGAAGCACGAGCCAACCGCCATAATGAAGGCGACAATCCAGCCCACAACCTTGATTGGGCCTCCCGACTTGGTTTGCGACGCGTAGTAGTCGGGTTCGAGAAGGCCGTTGAGCTCCAGTCGCTGATCATCATTGGCACGGTTCTTCAGGGCCTGGGCCGAGACCGGATCGGTGGCCTTTACCAGCACCGAGGAATAGACCGAACGCTCGAAGTCGGTCACCAACTGATTGATGTCTCCCCAGATTTCAGAATCATGGGCGGTGCCGCTTGCGTCAAAAATGCCGACAATCGGCCAGTCACCCTTTCCGATATGCACTGAGTCGCCGATGTTGGCGTGTTCGAATCGCTTGTTGATCGAACTGCTGACCACGACTTCGCGCTGTCCGGGGGTGAACCATCTTCCCTGAGTGATCTTGATCTGCGGCCGCATCTCGATCCCGAGCGGAGTCAGGAAGCGGGTGGTGACGTTGGTCTCTCCCGTCCCGCCTTTGCGGGGCAGCACTACGACCAGGATGTCCTCGCCCGAAACCAGCGGCTCGCCTTTGGCGTTCTTGGCGACACCCGGCAGATCTTTCAAAACCTGCATTGCGTCTCGTGAGACTCCGCCCGCGGCCAGCTCCGAGTCCGAACCCTTGCGCAGCATCAACACATTCAGCGGATCTCCGGTCGTGGCGAAAGCGCGTCCCAGGCCAGCCAGCAACGCCATGATGAACACTGCCGTCGCCACCGTGAGCGCGATCCCGAGAGCGGTCATGATGGTCAGGCTCTTGCGCAGTCTCAGATTACGCACGTTGTAGCTAAGAGGGATTGCCATTTACTTTTCCTTCAAGCCGCGACCTTGAGGTTTTCCTTCGTGAACCTTCGTGTCCCTTAGTAGTGGTTCATGCCTTTGCTGCACGTCACCCGATATGGCGCAAGCCGTCTACGATGTTGACCCTCGCCGCATGATAGGAAGGAATAAAGGAACTCGCGAATCCCACCACCGCCGCGATCAGCAGCGCCACCAGAATGGTGATCGGAGTGACCTTCATGCCGGTAAACATTCCACCCTGGCTCGCCATCCCGGTGACGATGAAGTAGCAGAGCAGCGATCCCACCAATCCCCCGATCAGGGACAGCGAAACGGCCTCGCCGACAAACAGTCCCAGAATGCTGTTGCGGGTGAACCCCAGCGTCTTCAAAACCGCGACTTCCCGCGTACGCTCGCGAATCGACATCGCCATGGTGTTGGCCGATACCAGGAGAATGGTAAATACCACCGCCAGGCAAATGCTCATGATGAAGGCTTTGATGTTGCCCAGCATTCCGATGAAACCCAGTTGGAAGGCGTGCTCGGTCTCGGTCTTGGTGGGACGATCGGCGTTTCGGAAGGTCTCGTCAATGGCTTGCGCCACCTTGGTGACGGATTCGGGTGAATCGGCCAGGACCGCGTAAAAGCCTTCGCTGCCCTTGAGTTTGGGGAAACCCTCGTCAATATAATCTTTGTTGAAGTAGATCGATTGAGTGGGATCGGGCGGGGTGAAGATTCCCCGGATGGTCAATTCCAGGTTTACCGGAAAAATTTTCCCCGTGATGTTCAGGCGGTCGCCGATCTTCCATCCAAACTTGTTGGCTAGGCCCACGTCCACGATGGCGCCAGCACGATCATGCTGCCAGGCTTCGAGTTGGTCGGCCGGGATCTTGAATTCTGGATACACCTTCATAATCTCTTGCGGGTCGGTTCCGAACTGGGCGAAAAAGTTATTGGGCTTGTCGTCCTTGTACTGCCCGCCAAACCACTGCTGGTTCACCACTTCCTTGACGCCGGGGATGGCCTGGATCTTCTGCTTGTAGTAGCTGGGCAAATTGAATACCAGCGACACCTTGTGGCGGACGATCAGGCGCTGCGCCGATTGTTCGCTCGGCTTGCTGTCATAAAAGCTGCGCCAGATGGTGATCAGAAAGGTGAGCAGTAAAAGCGATCCGCCGATGCTGAGCACCGTCAAGATGCTGCGACGCTTGTTGCGGAAGGCGTTCTTGGTGACAAAGCGGGTCAAGGTCATACTTGTGAACTCCAGGAGAGGACAGGTACGGATGGACCGTCAACCAAGCCTCATCAGCATAGACGAAAAAGTCGGGCCTCGGCAACCAGCCGCCGCCAAAAATCGCACCTAGCCCTCTTATATCAATACAACGTTCCACAGGCCTTGAGAGTTACGGGCTGGGGGCAGAAAATGTTCCCCTACAACGCCAAGGCCCCCAAATCCCACTTCTTCTTTATTCCTTGCCTCTCCACGCGATTAGGGAAACGCTTGGTCCACTCCAGCGCCTCTGCCCTCGACTTGACCGGGATGACGGTGTGGCTGGCGATCCCCCTCGTACTTAATGCGCCAGCCGTAGGTCGGCTGCAGGCCGGACGCGTCGAGCAGCACTTCCCCATTTACCAGTTCCTCGTGGTACGTCGTCCTCGCGGCAAAGAGCTTCCCCTCTCTCCTTTGCCTGCCTCCGTGTCTTTCGTGGCCTGCACCACAATCAGGAATCGCAGTGTTGTGTCTCCTTACCTATACGTCGAACGAGGGAACGCAAATTCGACAGCCTGAGCATTTTTTTTATTTGGGCTCCTTTCAACAAATGTGTCCAATGACCGCAGCAATAATATGGAAGGTACTCCCCGGACCTGGCTGTGACGTTCCCGGTTGCCTGGCTGAAGCGAATGCACTAGCATGGCGCACGGTTCCCGCACCCCCAAGGACGCGGTGAAGGAGGAGTATGGGCGAGACGGTAGCGCATCTCACGCACAAGTCACTCACCGGGATCGATATCGCAATTATTGCCGTTTACTTTGCAGTTATCTTTGCCATCGGCTTGTATTTTGCCCGCAAGGAACGCACCTCGACCGACTACTTCCTGGCCAGCCGCGATGTGGGCTGGTTCGCCATCGGGGCATCGCTGTTCGTCTCAAATATTTCCACCGAACATTTCATAGGGCTGGCCGGTTCGGGCGCCAGCTCGGGCCTGGCCGTCGGCTCCTTTGAATGGCTGGCCTGCCTGATCCTGCTGGTCCTGGGCTGGGTTTTCGTTCCGTTCTATTTGCGCTCGAACGTTTTTACCATGCCGGAATTTCTGGAGCGGCGCTTTAGCCGTTCCTGTGCGGTGTATCTGGCGGGAATTTCCATCCTGGCCTATGTATTTACCAAGATTTCGGTGCATCTCTATGCCGCTGCGATCGTGCTGGAACGCGTCGTCGGCTGGAGCCCGCTGACGGCAGCTGTCATTCTGGTCATCGCAACCGGTATTTACACCATCGCCGGAGGACTGGCTGCGGTCATCTATACCGACCTGGTGCAGACCCTCATCCTGATTTTCGGCGCCGTCATCCTGACGGTGATCGGAATGCACGAGGTGGGCGGATTCGCCGGCCTGCGCGCCGCCCTTCCCGCCAGTTATTTCCACATGGTCAAGCCGATGAGCGATCCCGACTTTCCCTGGACGGGAATTTTCTTCGGCGCGCCCATTCTCGGCGTCTGGTATTGGTGCACCGACCAGGTGATTGTGCAGCGCGTACTTTCCGCTAAAGATGAAGGGCACGCCAAAGCCGCCACTATCTTCGCTGGCTTTCTCAAGATTCTGCCGGTGTTCATGCTCGTGCTGCCCGGCCTGATTGCGGTCGCTCTCTACCGCGACCTGTTCAAGTTCGGACCCCACGGAGAAGTGCTCAACGGCGACATTGCGTATCCCACGCTGATCATCAATCTTCTTCCAACCGGCCTCGTGGGCGTAATGATCGCAGCCCTGCTGGCGGCGCTGATGGGCGCGATGAGTTCCGTTTTCAATTCGGCTTCGACCCTGGTCACTCTCGACTTCTATAAGAAGATCAAGCCCGATGCGACCGAGAGCCAGCTGGTGGGCTTCGGCCGGGTGATGACCGGAGTGATGGTGGTGCTGGGGCTCGCCTGGGTGCCGTTCATTCATCTGATCAGCAGCCAGCTCTATATCTATCTGCAAAGCGTGCAGGGATATATCAGCCCGCCCATAGCGGCCTGCTTCGTTCTGGGAATTCTGTGGCCGCGACTGAATGCCCAGGGCGCGATCAGCTCACTCCTGGTCGGCTTCGTCATGGGAGCAGCCCGCTTCGTTTTCGAGCTCATGGACCGGGCGGCCGGCGGTCGTGCATTCGACAATGCGTTGCTGCGCGGCTTAGTGGACATGAATTTTCTGCACTACTCGATTCTGATGTTCGTGATCTGCTGCGCCGTCCTGATCGGAGTCAGCCTGGTGACGCCCGCTCCGGCACGAAAACAACTGGCCGGCCTGACCTTCGCCACCGTGGACGACAAGATGGATGTCACACCGGTGCGGGCGCTCGACCATAAACCTGCGGCGGAGACGGCGGCCGAGCACCGGCTCAACGTCATATTCAGCCTGGCCCTGATCGCTACCGTTATCGGACTGTGGTTCCACTTCCGGTAGTAGCTGCTTCGGTATCCAGAAATGCCGCGCATCCGCAGCCTGAGAGCCAACGTCACTCGCGAAGAAGCCATGCAGCAATTTTCTTCCGGCATGTTCGACTTCCTACGTGAAACCATGTTCGGTCCGCTGCGTTCGGTGGCCGACTTCTACATTCCCTTCCGGCTGTTCCAGATTGAAATCCTGAACGGCGGCAAACGCGATCATCGGATATTCGGACTGGACGCGGTGAACGGGTCACTCGACCTCTACCACTTCGAGCAACTGCCGGGCGAGCGTGCGCTGGCTTATCTGGAAACCCGAAACTGCTCCGAGGCGCTACTGGGCGAGGCCGAGGCGAACCTTATTGTGATCGCCAAAGTGCAGCGTCTGCTCTTCAGCACTGGGTTCTTCCGAGTACGCAATTTACAGATCACGGCGGAGCCGGTGGCGGGTGAAATCTATGTCCCCTACTGGGTGGGATTCCGCGGCCGCGGAATTCGGGCGCGTCTTGCCGTGATCGACGCGGTGCGGCGCAGGTCCGAAGGCGCCAAAGTGCGGCATCTGCTACGGACGTGGTTAACCTCGATCCGCGCGGCCTAGGGGATACCGCGAACCACCTAGGCGCAGATGTCCTCATCTGCCAGTCGAGCGCAGCTCGACAAGTGCTTTTGCATTACCAAAATTGCAGAGCTTCCATCCTCCGGGCAGACCAGGACAACTGTCCCTCCGCGGTCCGTGGCGGATTCAACGGGTCTGCTCTCCCTGTGGAATTTTTCCCTCCCCCGTCGTAATATCTCAGCCCTGTTTTGGAAAGGACCCCCTCCCCATGATGTTAGGCAGGTCTCTCTCGACGTTTACCACGGTGCACGTGATCATCAGCCTGGTAGGCATCGGATCTGGGTTGATCGTTCTGCTCGGACTGCTCTCGTCCAAACGGCTCAATAGCTGGACCGCGCTCTTTCTGTTGACCACGGTGCTGACCAGTGTGACCGGCTTTCTTTTCCCTTTTACCCACATCACGCGCGCTACAGCTTCCACATGGTGGGAAAGTGGCGCCGGATTTACGTGGTTACGGCGATGATCGCCGAATACCTCAACGTCTTCGTCCTGGTGGTGCAGGCCTTCGAGAAGGCGCCGGCGCTCCATGCGATGGCGCCCACCCAATCGGAGCCGCCTTTCCTGGTGGCCCAGTTGGTGGTAATGGCCCTGTTTATCGTGCTCACTATTTTTGCCGTGAAAAAGTTTCACCCTGAACCGGGTCGTTGATGCATCACTTGGAGAACTCCCCCGCCGGTAAATAACGCCGCGGCTTACCGGACATCAATTGGGCCTAGGGAAAGTTCGAAACTCTCACCCGCAGGCGG
>Ga0157379_10004543_pt1 | contig 11908 bp, 6 predicted proteins | sample S25metaG_FD_121802 | JGI IMG/M metagenome (GOLD analysis project Ga0157379, IMG submission 121802) | Switchgrass rhizosphere microbial communities from Kellogg Biological Station, Michigan, USA - S2-5 metaG | ecosystem: Host-associated > Plants > Roots > Rhizosphere > Soil | place: USA: Michigan... | reverse complement strand
GATTTCGGTGGTTGTGCTCGGCGCCTGCGCGTTGTCGGTGTCGTTGGTGACGAAGTAGTGGATACCGTGCGCGCCGTACGCCCCTTCGGTCTGGCCGAGCTTGCAGTCGACGTCGCAGGGCCCCGCGTCCGAGCGCAGCCGGCACACGTGACAGTTGGCTGGCTTGCCGGCGGCGAGGCAGTAGCCCTGCGTCACCCGCTGGTCGCTCCCCGGCTCACCGGGCCAGGGGCGTTGCACGGGATCATCACCGGTACCGTCGTCGAGGCAGCTGTCGTCGCGATAGTACGGTACGACCGCTGGGTTCTCGGCCGTCGTCGCGCCCTTGATCTCGGCGATGTAGACGAGCGAGCCGAAGTCGCCTGCCCCCGACACTTGCTCCCATTGCAAGATGGCCGACGGCGGACTGAACGTCGGATCCGGCACATCGGCGTACGCGGGAAAGCCGCCGGCGTCATCGACGTTCCCTTGGTCGTCGTTCTCGCCGTCGATGGCGACGCCGCCCGTCTTGATCGTGTTGTAGTACGTGGAAGCCACGCCCCGATTGTAATCCCACGAGGTGTAGAGCCCGTCGGGAGGAATCGGGTGCACCCGCACGTGGTAGTGGTACGTGATTTCGTCGCGGTAGAAGGCCTCGGTCTTGGTGACGTTGGTGCCCGAGTCGGCGCCCCAGATCTCGCGGATCGCGCGCACGGGTCCGGCGCGCTCGCCGAGGAGCGTGCCGTTGGCCTCCCAGTTCACCTGCTCGTCCTCGAAGCCGACGAGCGAGATGGTGGAGTCCGGTGCCTGCTGGAACGCGCGTCCCTTCCATCGATCGATGAGATCCGGGCCGTACACGCCCGGCTGATTGGGCTTCGCGACGTGCATCTCGCGAATCATCCAGCGGCCGCTCGCGTAAAACCGATAGGCGTCGGTCTCGACCGTCACGCCGTCACGCGGGAAGCGGTCGGTCGAGTTGTGCAGCGTCGGGACGCACACCGGGCCGGGAGTGTTCGGGCCGTAGCCGGTATTGCTCGAGCCGAGCTGTTGCGGATCGCCGCTCGCGAAGCTGTTGCGATCGATCCACTCGTCGGCGTTGGCATCGCGAACGTACGAGACGTAGCCGTTGGTCACGTTGAAAGACGAGCCGCCAGGCTTACGAACGAGGTAGATGAATCGCAAGGTCGCGGGGTCGAGCGGGTCGACGATCACGAGCAGCTGGACATCGATCGCGCCGGGCGGATTTCCGGCGCTGAGCGGAGCCTGCGAGCCGGCGTCGCTCGCCATGAAGACGATCTCATCGTCGTTGTCGAGGGTCGGCACCGGGTCGGGGAGCGGTCCTTGACCGAGCGGGTACGCGGTCGTGCACGTCCCGGCGGTCTTCTTCCACGCCTCGGTGTCCCAGGCATACGTCAGCTCCTGATCGGTGCCGGAGTAGTATTGGCCGAAGGTCTCCGAGTGATTGTTGGAAAGGCAGTAGGGGTAGAGCTGGTCCACCTGCACGGGGATCTCGACGAACTGTGCGCCGTCCCATTTGTAGGCGGCGATCTCGTTCACCGGGATGCCGATCGCCGGCGGCGTGACGAACGTTCCGTTGTGCGCGTCCTGCGATTGCGGGGGCCCCGGGATGCAGACGACGCTCGCGGCCGGCCCCGACCAGGCCGGCACCTTGGCGCCGGTCACGATTACCGGCTCGACGCTGCGAGCCGCGGTAATCTGAGCGGGCGCGCTCGACGGCAAGATCGCAGCCACGAGGGTGGCCGCCAGAGCGGCAACGAGACTACGCATTCGAGGTTCCTTTCGTCTGCTCTCCCGGGATTCGTGGCTTTTGATGGCGCTCTCGGCTCACGCGCGGGCGTGCGCCGCACCAGGAGTGTTACGGGACCTCCGGCGCGCGACAATTACGCATCCTCGTGAAGGGAGCCGTGGAAAGAGAGGAGAAGACCCCCGGCAAAGAGGGCTTTCAGGGGTCGGATGTCTCGGGAACGGGTAGCGCCGGTCTACGGCGCCTCCCACGCTTCGCCGAGCGCGGCCAGCGAGAGGAGGAGCGGGGCCGCGGCGTATCGCCGCGGCCCCGGAACCATGCGGCGAGCGCCGCGAGACGAGCTACGAAGCCTTCGCTGCGAGCTCCGCGTCGATGACTTCCTTGAACTTCTCGAAGGGCTGCGCACCCGACAGCATGCGGCCGTTGATGAAGAACGCCGGCGTGCCGTTCACCCCGACCTTGTTCCCGTCGGCCGTATCCTGATCGATCTTGTCGGCGTAGGGCTTCTTGGCGAGGCACTCGTCGAACTTGGCGCTGTCGAGGCCAACGTCCTTGGCCAGCTGCTTGAACTTGTCGTCGCTCAGGCCGGCCTGATTGTCGAACAGCTTGGCGTGGTACTCCCAGAACTTGCCCTGCGCATTGGCGCACGCCGCCGCCTCTGCGGCCGGACGCGCCATCGGGTGCATCGGCAGCGGGTAGTTGCGGTACACGAGGCGGATCTTGTCGCCGTAGGTCTGCATCACCTTGTTGACGCTGTCCTCGGCCCGCTTGCAGAACGGGCACTGATAGTCCGAGAACTCGATGATCGTGATCGGCGCCTTGGCGCCGCCACCGCGCTCCGGACGGCCCGCCGTCGCGACCTCGATGATCGGCGCCTTCAACGCGACCGTCGTCTTGTGCTTCTTCTTCAGCTCCTCGATGAACGTCGCGAGGCGTTCCTGCTTCCGCTGACCGTCGATGTACTGCAGGATCTGCGGCTTGACGTCCTCGAGGCTCTTGCCCTGGAGCTGCGCCTTGTTGTCGTCGAAGACCTTCTGCACCTCTTCGTCGGTCGGCGCCTTGACCTTGTCCTCGACCTCCGCCTTCTCGAGCGCGTCGACGGAGAGGTTGCGATCCTTCGCCTCCTGCTTGACCAGCTCCTCGGCGATCATCTCGTCGAGACCGTCCTTCAGCGCCTCGTAGCGCTGGTTGTCGATCTCGATCAGCTTGGAGCGGACCGAGGTCTCGAGCTCCCCGCGCGTGATCGTGCGGGAGCCGACGGTGGCAATCGTATCGGTCGGGGCGCCGCTGGCGCCCGCCGGCCCCGCGGCGTGGGCGGCCGTCGCGAAGATGAGCCCCGCAGCGAGCGAGGCGATGAACGAAACTATACGCATGGCGATCCTCCTGTTTGCGGAAAAACGGGGAGGCTATGGCGGCGGTGGCATCGGGTCAAGCGGGGCTGTACACGCTCGCGTAACGGCCCAGGGCCTGCTAGCTGAGCGGCAAGTCCCGCACCGCACGGAGTCCGCCATGCCTGGTACGACCGGAATCGTCCCCTTCTGGAAGCAGTATGACCGCAAAGCGGTCCTGCGCTTTGCCCAGCTGGCCGAGGATCTCGGCTACGACTCGATCTGGGTGCCCGAGGCGTGGGCCTACGAGCAATTCCAGCTCCTCGCGGAGATCGCGCTGGCCACGAAGCGGATCAAGGTCGCAACCGGGATCGTCAACGTCTTCAGCCGCTCGCCCGGGCTCCTCGCGATGAGCGCCGCGACCCTCGACGAGATCTCGGAGGGGCGCGTCATCCTCGGCCTCGGCACGAGCGGCAAGATCGTTGTCGAGAACTTCCACGGCATCCCGTACGAAAAGCCGCTCACGCGCCTGCGCGAGACGATCGGCATCCTGCGCGCACTGTGGCGCGGGGAGCGGCTCGAGCCGGAGATGAGCACGCTCTTCGCGCCGCGGCACTTCAAGCTCGAGATGACACCGGTCCGGCGCGACATCCCGATCTACGTCGCGTCGCTGCAGGAGAAAGCGATCCGCGAGGTCGGACGCAGCGCCGACGGCTGGGTGCCGACGTTCTGGCCGTATCGCCACCTGCGCGACGGCATCGCGTGGCTCGAGGCCGGCGCCGCCGAGACGGACCGGGGTGGCGCTCGCATCGAGACGGCACCGTTCATGGCCGTCGTCCCGCTCGACGATCGCGCGTCGGCGCGCGGGCTCGTGAAGCCGCTCGTCGCGTTCTACATCGGCGGCATGGGCACCTACTACCACGCCCTCTTCTGCCGCTACGGCTTCACCGAGAACGCCAACCTGGTGCGCGAGCTCTACCAGAACGGCGATCGCGCCCAGGCCGCGGCCGCGCTCAGCGACGAGCTGATCGACGAGATCGCGATCTGCGGCCCCGCCGACTACTGCCGCGAGCGGCTCGCGGAATGGCGCACCTACGGCGTCGACTCGGCGCTGCTGAACCTTCCCGTCGGCGTGCCCCCCGAGATGACCGAGCACTTCCTGCGCGAGATGGCGCCGAGCGCCGTCTAGCTCAAGCAGCCGCCGACGAACGCAAGAAGCGGCGGCGCGTTGCTCAGCGATCGGCGGACGACGCGATGCCGAGCGTGTCGCTGATCCAATCAGCCGCGAGGTCGCGGACGAGCGGGAAGTTGTCGATCGAGCAGTGCTCGACGCCGCCGTCCTCCGGACCCAGCACCACGAGCTTCCGGGCGCGGCTGTTGTGGGCGGCATCGTAGGTCTTCTGCCCGTGGTCGACCGGGATCTGGCGATCGTGACCGCCGTGCACGATCAACAGTGGGCACGTGATGCGTGACGCGACGTCCTTCAACGTGAAGCGCCGCATGAAGGCGACGGCATCTTCGAGCGAGGCGGTGCCGGTCACCCAACGCATCTGATCCTCCACATCCGGCACCGACCGGGCGTAGCGATCGCCTTCCGCGAGGCGGCGCTGCAGGACCTCGCCGGCGTCGTAGAAGGCGCCCCAGGCCACGCAGCAGGCGAGACGCGGCTCGAAGGCGGCCGCCCGCGGCGCGTAGTAGCCACCGAGGCTGGCGGCCATGATGCCGATGCGAGATCCATCGACCTCGCGCCGGCCCGCGAGGTAGTCGAGGCACGCCGCTGCCGCCCGCTCCGACTCGACCTCGGCCGTCAGGCCGTGCAGGCGGAGCGCGCCGCCGCTGCCGGGCTGATCGCAGAGCAGGCTCGCGATGCCGCGCCGCGCGTACTCCTCCGCCATCGACAGGTAGTTGAACTCCTTCACCCAATCGAAGCCGTTGAATTGCACGATGCAGGGCGCCGGTCCGTCGCCCGCAGCGGGGACGAAGATCGCCGGCAGCGCACGGTCGAGATACGGCACCTCAACGAGCTCGCCGGCATCGCCGCGGAGTGCGAGACCGCGGCTGAAGAGCGCCATGGCGTCGCGATAGCTCGCGAGCTTCGCCGCCCCGGTGCAGGGGAGGGCCCGTTCGGCCATGAGCTGGTAGAGCGCTCCCCGGACGTACTTCTCGCCGGCGCTCCGCCGATGGTGCGCGCGCTCGTCCTCCTCGGCCTGACGGCGAAGACGCCCGGCGAGCGACGACCAGGCGTCGGCCCATGCGACGCTCGAGCGTCCGACGTCGCCGTCCGCGATCGCGCGCAGCGGACGGCAGGCGGTGTCGACGTCCGACGCGACCGCGCCCATTCCGAGCGCCGTCACGACCGCGAGGTTCCAGGGGTAGTTGTGCTCGAAATACTCGAACATGAATTCTCCTCACGTGCGGCCGACGGCGGCGAGGAACAGGTCGCCCAGCCGTCGCACCAGCTCCTTGTCACTCAAGCGATAGCGCCCCGGCTCCGTGGTGGGAAAGACGAGACGTTGTTGCAGCACGGCCATCACCGCTCGGAGCGCGAAGTCCACGGCCCGATCGCGCGCGGCCGGGGCCAGGTGCGGGAGACGCGGCCGGAGCAGCGTCGCCAGCTGCAACGAGGCGTGCCGCATGAGATGAGCCACCCGGAGCTCGACGTCGCGATCACCGATGATCAGCACGGTGCGGATCAGCGGGGTACGCGGGCGCTGGTGGGCGACGATCCGGGGGATGATGCTCCGGACGATGGTCTCGAGATCGGCCTTCTGCCAGGCAGCAGGCTCGAGCAGGGCGTCGCAGAAGCGCGTCGTCTCCACGACGTGACGCTCGTGCAGCGCGAGCACGAGCGCCCGCTTGTCTTCGAAGCGCGCATAGATGGACGTGACGGCCACCCTCGCGCGGCGGGCGAGGTCGGCCACCGTGATCCGGTCGAAGGGCCGTGTCGCGAGCATCGCGGCGAGCGTGTCGAGGACGCGCTCCTGGCTCCGCCGACTCCGCTCCTGACGCGGCGGGCGCAGGCGCCCTCTGGGAATGGCAGGATGGTCTCGCAGGGTGGCAGAGCGATTCATCTGTAAGTGTAATCCCATTACAGATATGCCGCGCTCGAAGCAAATGGGCATTGTCTCGCGTGCGGTGACTACCTCGACGGACTCTAATGGAGCTCGGGCACAAGCCGCTCGGCGTGCCCGGTCGCGCCGATCTCGGTGAAACTGCGGTGTGCCTCCCGCATAGCCCGCTGGCGCGCGGCGGCGTCGCCTGTGAGGCGCGCCAGCGCGGCGCGCTCGAGGAGGACGAGCGGGCGGAAGCTCAGCGCGCCGGTCTGCTCGATGAGACGCTCGGCGTCGTTCAGGGTCTCCTCGATGGCACGCGCCGCCGTCGCACCCTCCTGCGCGAGGAGAACACGGGCGAGTGTGCGCCGGGCGAAGATCCCGTCCGGGACCGCCCCCGTGCGATCGGCAACGGCCAGCGCCTCGTCCGCAACCTGGCGGGCGCGCGCGACATCCCCGCCGGCGAGCACCGCTTCTGCGAGCCACGCGAGCAGACGCGCCTCGACTTCGAGGCTCGTGCCGCACTGCCGCATCAGGGCGAGCGTCTGCTCCAGGGTCTCCCGCGCTTCGTTCACCCGTCCGTCGAGGAACAGGGCGCTGCCGAGACGCAGGTAGGCGGCGGATCGTGAGTACGGACTGCCGACCTTCTCGGCGAGCTCGACGGCACGCTGCGCTGCGGGGAGCCCGACGTCCTGGTCGCCGGCGTAGAAGGCGAGGTCGGCGAGGTTCATGAAGGCCCAGCCTTCGTTCTCTACCTCGCCGTACTTGCGCGCCAGCTCGACCGACCGCTCGAGCTGCGTGCGCGCGGCGTCAAGCTTTCCCGTCAAGACCTGCACGGCGCCCCCCATCAAGGTCGCCCACACGAAGGCTCCGAACCCCCAGTCATTGAGTCCGAACTCGGGCTGCTCGCGCGTTAGCGAGATCAGCTCCTCGATCTTGGCCGCAGCCTCGGCGAGGCGGCCGACGACGACGAACGGGTAGATCAACCCCATGGGCGCGTGGGGACGTAGCTTCTCGTCCTGCGCGTGTCGCAGTAGGCGGTCGACCTCCAAGCTGTGTCGCACGCCTGTTGCGACGTCGCCCGAGGTCAGCGCTGCGGCTGCGTAGGCGCCGTGGAGCCTGCCGGCCGCGTCGCTGTCGGCGCGCCGCTCGGCCCAGCGCTTGCCCTCGGCAAAGACCTGTTCGGTTTCATCGCGCGACATGCCGAGGCGAAAGCAGGAAACTAGGGTCTGCCGGCACGCCTCGACGCCGAGCTCGGACGCGCCTTCGTCATCCGGAGCCTCGCGGATCAGCTCGCGCACGCGCTGCCAGTGGCGGGCCGCCGCCGCGAAGTCGTTGGAGCCTGCCCAGGCGGCGGCGCGGCGGTGCCAGCGTGCGGCGACCAGGCCCTGACCCGCCTCCTCCCAGTGGTGCGCGAGCAGGGCGGACTGCTCGTCCAGCTTGTCCGCATGCAGCGCCTCGATCGTGTGCGCGACGGCCCGGTGCATGCTCCGCCGCCGCTCCCGCAGCTGCGAGTCGAGCGCCACCTGCTGCGTGAGCGGGTGCTTGAAGGCGTACTCGGCGACCGGATAGAGCGACTGCTCGTAGATGAACTCGCCCGCCTTCAGGGCGCGGAGCGCTTCGTCGAGCTCGGACTTCGGCAGCTCGGCCACCGCCGCCAGGACCGGCTCGGGGAACTCCATCCCGATGACGGCCGCCGTCTGCAGCACCTGCTTCTCGCGCTCGCGCAGCCGATCGATGCGCGCCGCGAGCAGGGGCTGCACGCGTGCCGGCACCTCGAGCCGTTCGATCGGAGTGACCAGGCGGTAGCTCCCCTTCGTGCCCTCGAGGTGGCCGCCCTCGACCAACGACAGGACGACCTCCTCGGTGAAGAAGGGGTTTCCCGCGGTTCGCGAGTGGATCGACGCGGCGAGCCCTCGCAGGCTCGGATCGTTGCCGAGCAGGTCGGCGAGCAGCTCGCGGATCGCTTCCGCGCCGAGCGGCAGCAGGGAGAGCTGGTGGTACCATGACTTCTGCATCCACGCGGCGCGATACTCCGGTCGGAAGTTGACGATCATGAGCCGCTGGCTGCCGCCGCCGACGGCGTCCACCATCTCCTCGAGCCACGCCTCGCTCGTGGCGTCGATCCAGTGCAGGTCTTCGATCAAGATCACCATCGCGCCCTGGGCGACGTCTCGCTGCGTGACCTGGCGCAACACGCCGAACAGTTGCCGCTGGCGCGCCTCGGGATCCATGCGCGGCGGGGGATTCTTCGGGTCCGTCACGCCGAAGAAGTCGAAGAGGAGCGGCAGCACCTCGCGGTATTCCTCGGCGAAGAGCAGCAAGCGCCCCGCGATCTTCTCGCGCACGAGCTGATCGCTGTCGCGCTCGGTGATCCCGTAGTACTCGCGGAACACCTGCAGCATGGGGAGGAGCGGGATGTTTTTGCCGTGTGCGACACCGCCGCCCACCAGCACACGCAACCCCCTGGCGCGGCAGCGCTCGAGGAACTCGAAGCAGAGCCGGCTCTTGCCCGTTCCGGCTTCCGCCACCACGCCGACGACCTGGCCGTTGCCGGTGTTCGCGCGCTCGAGCGCGACTTCGAGGGTCCGCATGTCGTCATCACGGCCGACGAAGCGCGTAAGACCGCGGGCGCGGGAAGCGTCGAAGCGGGTACGAACCGGGCCGAGCCCCTGGAGCTGGAAGACCGCGACCGGGTCCGCGACACCCTTCACCACGAACGGCCCGAGATCCTCCAGCGTGAAGTAGCCGGCGACCAGGTGTGCGGTGGCTCCTGTCAAATAGACCGTGTCGGGCGAGGCCAGCTCCTGCATCCGCGCCGCGAGCCCCACCGTGTGGCCCTGGGCGGTGTAGTCCATGCGCAGATCGTCGCCGATCGTGCCGACCACGACCTCGCCCGAGTGGAGGCCCATGCGCACCGAGAAGGCGAGCCCGTGCTGGCGCTTCACCTCGCGGGCGTAGGTGGCGAGCCCCTCGCGGAGCTGGAGCGCCGTGTAGCAGGCGCGTTGCGCGTGGTCCTCGTGGGCGATCGGCGCGCCAAAGAGGGCCATGATCCCGTCGCCGGTGAACTTGTCGACGAACCCCTCGAAGCGCTCCACCCCCTCAGCGAGGATCTTGAAGAAGCGCTGCATGATCTCCGACCACGCTTCGGCGTCCATCTGCTCGGCGAGCTCCATCGAGCCCTTCACGTCCGCGAACAGCACGGTCACCTGTTTCCGTTCACCTTCGAGGGCGCTGCGCGAGGTGAGGATCTTCTCGGCGAGGTGCTTGGGCGTGCAGGGCGCGGGCGATCGCAGAGGTGCCGTCGCCGGACCGGCCGTCACCGCAACGCCGCAGCCGCCGCAGAACTTCTCGCCGGGCTGGTTCGACGCGCCACACGACGCGCAGAGCGCGGCGAGCGTGGCCCCGCATTCCGCACAGAAGCGGCGCTCGACGCGGTTGTCGTGGTCACAGGACGGGCAGCGCATCGCGGGTGGTCTCGCGTGCGGTGACTAGCACGATCGGTTCAGATGTCAGAACGAGCAGCAGTCAATGGAGACAGACGCGTTGGCCGAGAATCGGACGGATCAGGTCACATGCTGCGCCAGAATGGCGCGATGCGAAGCGACGCAGGAGCGTTGTCCGCCCGGTGCCGGCGTTTGGGGCGTCGGCGTTGCCGTTCGGGTCGGGCTCGGCGTCGCGCTGGGCGTCGGGGTAGCCGGGACGACGGGATCTCGAAGGCGCCGATGTCGCGGACGATCCTGCGCGAGGGGCGCCGAGCCCGAAGCTCGACCGCACCTGGTTCACCGGTAGATAGCCGCGGGCGGCAGGCATGCGCCGTATCTCGTCTTGCACGCGCCGCGTAACGCGTCACCTGATGCCGCCGCTGTTGGACGGAGCATTCGATCGATGCCACGATGTCCAGTCGCGTGATTTCTCACGAACGACACGCATCGCCGAATGGCCGCGCCCGGCAGCCATGGCTCCAACCGGTCGCCGCCGTTGTGATCGCGCTCATCTGGGCTGCGAGCGCGCCGGCACAAGCCGGGCGCGCGCCGTTCGAGCAATGGCTGAAGGCGTTTCGCGCACGGGCACTGGCTCGCGGCGTTTCGAGTGAGACCTATGCGCGCGTGACACGCGACTTGCAGCCTGACACGACCGTCTTGGAGAACCTTCGCACTCAGCCGGAATTCAACGAGCAACTCTGGCAGTATCTCAACCGCCGTGTCTCCGAATGGCGCGTCACGCGCGGGAAAGAGAAGCTCGAGGAACATGCCGCGCTCCTCTCCCGCATCGAGCGCGATTTCGGGGTCGAGCCCTCGGTCATGCTGGGTTTGTGGGGCATCGAATCGGCGTACGGCGACCCCATCGTGCAGCAAAACCACTCGCGCCCCGTGATCCCCGCGCTCGCGGCGCTCGCCTGGAGCGAGCCGAGGCGCCGTAGCGATTGGGAGCAGCAATTCCTCGATGCGCTCATCATCGTCGAGCGCGGGTGGGCGACACCCGCTGAGATGCGCGGCTCCTGGGCGGGAGCCATGGGGCACACGCAATGGATGCCGGGAGTCTGGCTTGCCGTCGGCATCGACTACGACGGCGACGGGCGCGTTTCACCCTTCGGCGCGCCCGACGACGCGCTGGGCTCGTCCGCGCGCTACCTCGTCGAGCGCGGCAAGTACCGCCGCGGCGAGCACTGGGGCTACGAGGTGCGGATCCCGGCGGATGTGAAGGCGCCCAATGGATCGCAAAGCTACGCCGTCTGGACGAAGGCGGGCATCGCGCGCGTCGACGGCCAGCCGTTTCCGCAGCCGAATGCGACGGCGCGGCTCTGGGTGCCCGTGAAGAGCGGCCCTGCGTTCCTGCTCGGCCCGAACTTCTACGCCGTGCGCTCGTACAATCCGTCGATGAGCTACGCGCTCTCCATTTTCCATCTGGGCGACCGCGTCGTCGGCGGCGCCCCGTTCGTGCAGCAATTTCCTGGCAGTGAGCGCCCGCCGACCTTGAGCGAAGTGCAGGAGATCCAGCGCCGCCTGACCGCGCTCGGCTTCGACACCGGCGGCACCGATGGGCGCGTCGGCAACGACACCATGCTCGCGGTGCGGAACTTCCAGCGAAAGATTGGTACGACGCCGGCCGACGGCTATGTCGGCGTGACGCTCCTCACCCGGCTCCGCGAAGCGCCCACGCCTTGATGGCGTACATCCTTCCGTTCGGTTCGCGGACGTCGATGTGGCGGGAGCGTGGAGATTCGAGGACCGGACGTGCCGTTCACTCGATGCGAATCTCCCTGCCCCCCCTCAGACCACCGGCTGTCTCAGACGCCGCTCCGCGCCCGCAACGACCTCGGCGACGATGGCCGCCGCCGGCTGTACCGCGGTCACTGCGCCGACCGACTCGCCGGCGTAGAGCGCCATCGCCTCGATGCGCCCGGTCGTCGCGGTCGTCGGCGCGATCACCGAGAAGCGCCGGATCGGCAGCGTCCGATCGCCGAGTCGTACGCTGCCGACGTCGTCGTCGGCCAGCCCCTCGGCCGCGGCGACCGCCGAGCGCAGCACCCGGTGCGGCGCATTCGGCCACATGTCGGAGAACGCCTCCGTGAGCACGGTGTCCGCGGCCGACGCGGCGAGTAGCGCCCGCACATAGGATGGATGCGCACCCGACTCGGACGCCGCGACGAAGCGCGTCCCCATGCGCGCGCCCGCGGCGCCGCAGGCAAGCACCGCCGCCAGATCGCCCGCGATCGCGATACCTCCCGCGGCGACGACCGGCACGCGTACGGCGCCCACGACCGCCGACAACAGCGGCAGCAAACT
>Ga0157379_10004538_pt1 | contig 11912 bp, 15 predicted proteins | sample S25metaG_FD_121802 | JGI IMG/M metagenome (GOLD analysis project Ga0157379, IMG submission 121802) | Switchgrass rhizosphere microbial communities from Kellogg Biological Station, Michigan, USA - S2-5 metaG | ecosystem: Host-associated > Plants > Roots > Rhizosphere > Soil | place: USA... | reverse complement strand
TGTAAACCCAGCTTTTTGGTGTAAAATGCAGCATATTACACCAAAATGGCCACTCTGCAGGCCTGACACAGCCGCAACAAGGGATAATCAGAATATGGTTCTTAACCCAGTTTTATATAAAAAAAATTCATACTGTAAGATAAGAACTAGGCATTTTTCTCAAAAAAATCGTGGCCCAAGATGGAAAATCGCATATTTCGCAATTTTATTCCTACCGAGCTCAGATCTTATTTTTAGGTTATAGTTTATAGAGTCGATTTACAGATAGATAATATATTTTATAACACAGAAAAAATATCTAGGCTATAGCTCGACCGTAGCGTTGCTCAATCGCCCAACACAGTGTGTCCGTTACTTTTGGTAAGCACGAGTATTCGCTTTCTTGATGTCTGCGTTACATTACTTGTTTATAACGCTTTACCTTACCTGTTTATAATAGAAAACCGGTTTATTGGTTTTGATATTTTGTTTGAAAAGCAAAATGTATTTCTCGGGAAGATCTACACAATCGAAGTCGCCTGTATGCCATGCTTAAATAGATTTTCGAACCGGGCTGACCACCCAAGATACATACCAAGAATCTGAGACACGGGTAATCTGAGGCACATGGGGGTAATTTGGGAGAATGTGGACAGTGTTATCTCTACGGTGTCTGAGCAATCTAAGCACTCTGGAGGCAACCGCTTGGTTTTCCTGATAGACTTGCGTGCTTGCGCCGACATCGCTCCAGAAGTGTCGCAGAAAGGTTGTGATTCCGTGGAGAGCTTTGACAAGGAGTTCTCAAACATTACGTTTCCTGTTCTCTAAGTGAACACTGGAGCTTACCAAAGGATGTTTCACGGTTTCAGGTAGGGTCGCCTCGTGGCCACTCGGACTTCTAGTGATGCAAGGGCCGGCGGATACTAACTATAAGAAGCTAGGGTTTAACTACGCAACTCACTGCCTTCCTCGGAGGTCTTGCGGTGGAGATGATGGAGGATTTGACGGACGACACACCGATGGGCGTGCCTAAAATACCATTAGCCAATTAGCACCCACAGTCCATTATCCCATCTATCCTACGATGGCAGGGTCGACGTGACGATAACACCAATATAAGGACTTACTCTTCTCCAGGAGCTCATACGTTATTCTTCCAACGCCTCAAGTTATGAACCCATCCGTATTCTCCCGTCTCCCCGTCGAGCTCGTCAGACTAATCCTCGAGGCTTCTGGAAGAGATTGCAGTAAATCTGCAGCACGTCTCCTCCGTGTATCGAGACTGGTACATTCCTGGATTCTCCCTATAGTCTATGAAACACTCGTAATAGACATTACTTCGCAACGAAGTCTCCGGGCATGCAGAGATATCACACGTGGTTGGCATATGCGGTTTCATCCCGGTCCATTATCGTTTTTCGATTCATTGAAGAACATTTGCCTCAGTACTCCTAATGCCACGGGAGTGGCCTCATATGATGTTTTCGGCGCGGTCATGGCCCCGGGTATAACACGCGACCAACAACAGGATATCCTGTGTCTCTTCCATGACTGTACGAATATATCGAATCTCTATATCGATATTTCCTTGGATAATGTTTCAAGAAGCGGAACGTTGTCTCCCAAGTTGGGAGCATTCGGACTGGGAGGTAACTTAGGAACTTCTCTCACCCACCTTCATTGTGGGTCCTGGGATGCATGGATGTCCACGAGTCGGTACCTTGCCGATTTACCATCCCTAACTCATCTCCGCATCGACGTGGCTTATAATACTGGAATATTTGGGTCATTCTTACCCCTCGTGTACCGTACGCACTATCTGTCCAGATTAAGTCACTTTGCTGTCGCGTTCGATAGCAGAAGTGGTCCACACGAACTTAGAGGTGCAGCTGACTTTGCCGACTCTATCCTTCGAAGACCACATATTAAGTCGGTGGTATTGATGGCTTGGTATTGCTGGGAAACGACAAGGGGACGGTTACTGAAGATATTCGGCGATGCCACGGATCCCAGACTTACCATATTGGAGATGGGAGGCTGCGCGGATGTCAGGGAATCGGTCAAAGAATGGGAGGCTGGTGTCAGAGGAAAGGGAGGTATATGGAATGAAGTGACTCAACAAAAAAAAGGAGAAAATTTCTCGCATCTAAACCAAAGTGAGGGGATTATTAATCAAGGGGGGTGTAATGTCAGTATAGTATAATACTTGCGAGTTAGGTTAATAACAAAGGGGATAGGTGCTGTTCAGTGAGGGTTTAGTTTATGATTGAAAGAGTGAGGAAATGTGCTGCTGAATACCACACCGTATGATTTTTAGGCCAATTTTTAGAAGAGTTGAATAAGTCATTACATTTGGTTTATCTCCATTCGAATCAGGCGACAGTAGTGTTATACGTTATAGATTCTGGCAGAATTGTATAGTACCAATTTGTCGCAGGAAACCAAAGGGTCTGCGGAACGCACGAGTACTGCCGACACGGGTGGCAGTTCGGAAAGCTCTAATAATAAAGACCTCTTGAATACGTGACTCCGGGTGCTCCAATGTAAAGCGCGCCGGCTGCTTGTATCCGAGGTTAGGAAACCCGGCGCAGTCACCAACGACGTAGACTGAATAAGTCATTGTTGTAGATGAGATTGGGTGTTGACCTTCAAGTTGTGTCCATGGGTATTTCCTCTGCCCCTGTACTGTGTGTCTTCCGCGCTCCTTTAAATTTCGGCATCTTCTTCGGTGGATCTCTTCCTCCAACCCCGCCTCGATCAATTTCCTCCTGAAATTTACTTCGTACAGCTTGATACACGGATTCGGCCCCTGACTTTCCCAGCCTTAAAAGCGCGTCGTAGTCAGCTTGCAACGGCGCGCCTTGGAAAGAAGACCATACGATCTCCGACGTTTGAATGCCATGGGATCCAGAGCCAAGCATAATTGCAACACATCCATATGCATCACATAGAGCAATTTCCTCGTCTGTAGGGTCCAGTAATAGTCGTTCGTCGCCTTCGATTTGTTTTAGGCGCCCAACTGCAGCGGCACATACAACGCCGAGCATGGGAAACGAAGCTGTACGAAGGAGAGCTAAGGTAGATGCGTTGATATATGCAGCAGTTAAGGAGGGGTTTGGTAATTGAGGAGAAGACATTGGTGTTAAAGACTGAACCACTAGTTGGATCAATGTTCGAGGATTTTGAGTTAGAACCAGGGATGGTGTTAAAAGAGTGCGCAGCGTCGCTGCGGCGGATTTAGTTTCAACTCCTGCAATCCCGGATAAAGGCCGTACTGAAACTTCGAACGCAGCTTTCGATGGTAACTCTGCGGCCAGACGAACTTGGATTGGACCAGAAACAGATGCTAGAGCCTTCGTTTCTTCGAATGCGAACGACGCCGATCCATCCACACGATCCAAATTCTCCAACACGATGTCTAACTCTCGCAAAGAGGTTGAAGAACGACCATCCCGACGCATTGAGGAGGTTAAGATTGACCAAGTGTAAAGGTGCGGATCCTTATTTGGCGCGTGGGTAAATCTGGGACGCGTCAGCGCAAGCCAACGCGTCCTCCACTTTCGCTCTTCTATCTAACCATGAACTCCCTCGTATCTCGCTATGCATCGACAAGCCTAGATAATGAATTGCACGATGTAGATGGCCTCGAAGATGACTCTATTCCTGAGAGCATGTGGGGCTCTTCAGCGGGCTTTGGCAACCTCAGTTCCAAAGGCTTGCAATTCGCCGTTCCAGCTGTCCATGATGTACGTTTCTTGGAAGTGAACTTCGTACACAGGTGTTGACATGGTTACTTTAGCCTACCTCATTCCTGAGGCTGCACACCGATGACCACGCTGACCCATCCTGCAGAATTAAGATTAAGCATGGTACTACGACACTTGCATTCCGATTCAAAGGCGGTGTCATAGTTGCAGTGGATTCCCGCGCAACAGCAGGACAATATATTGGTACGATACATATCCATGTTGCTATTCTAGATACTGACACTATGTAGCCTCTGGAACTGTGAAGAAGGTTATTGAAATCAACAAGTTCTTGCTAGGAACTATGGCTGGTGGTGCTGGTACGCGCATCCTTCCTTTACCAGGTCCCATTCTTACATTATTATTTCCAGCTGATTGTCAATATTGGGAGACCTACCTGGGTATCCAATGCCGTCTCCATGAGCTACGAAACCGTGAAAGGATATCCGTTGCCGCTGCCAGCAAGTATCTCAGCAATCTTGTCTATGGCTACAAAGGAATGGGTCTCAGTATGGTAAGAAGGATTCAAGTATTCTCTATGATTGTTATTGAAATGTATTTCCAGGGAACTATGATCTGCGGCTGGGACAAAACTGTAAGCTTAATTATATTGGCCGTCCATTGTTACAAAAGTTGACTTCATACAATTAGGGTCCAGCACTGTTCTACGTCGACTCAGACGGCACACGATTGAAGGGGGATCTCTTCTCCGTTGGGTCTGGTAGCACTTTCGCTTATGGCGTCTTGGATCAAGGATATCATTGGGATTTGACTGATGAGGAAGCTCAAGAACTCGGTAGACGTAGTATTTATGCTGCAGGCCACCGTGACGCTTTCTCTGGTAATACTTGCAACTTGTACCATGTCAAAGAAGATGGTTGGAAATTCATTGGTACGTTGAACTATCTTTGCGATGTCGATTCAAAATTAAACTTTCTTTTTAGGCAACTATGATATTTCTAAAATGCACTATGATGGTCCTGGTGAAGTTCCTGGGTCGACTGGTGCTGGATACGGATATGAGGAGAGGACCTATGGCATGAACTCCTCAGATGCTCAGGAAGTAGCAGCATAAGATTGTTTTGCGGTGTTTGTAATATAAATTATGAATACGTCATACCCTTGTGACAGAGTGACTTTGCATCATTGAGACGACGCGCTTCTAATTCACGTCTCTCCTTTCCCTCCGTTCCTATACCCCTTCATTTAAGGAATTATACCTTCTAATTCATACACTGTAAGCGTAATTCATCATGATTTGTGAATGTTTGGCGAATTCTGACATGATGAAAAGACTCCTGCCGCCAATTTGGCGTTTGCTCACAGCCATTCATAACGACACTCTAAACCTCATGCTGCGATGAAACGCTTTTTTTCGAGAAGAAGAAGTGTACAAGCTCTAGACTCGTCGACGATTAATACAGTCCCGACGCAGGCTCCGTTAGCCTCTTCACGGCCTCTCTCCTTACAACCAAAGTACACAGTCCCTCCAATACCCCACCCTTGTCCCTATTCTTCGATCACCGTATTTGCGACACCTGGTGGACTCCTTTTGAGGCCCGAATTGGGTGAAGACATGAAGGGTGCGTCTCATGTGCGGGTGCGGTGGGGAAAGGACCTGACGGTGGAGGAGATTGAGGGAGAGGTGTCGAATGGAGCAGCGAGTGCCTCTGTTCATGGAATTGTAGGCCTCTTACAGTTATTTCATGGTGAGCATCGCAATTCGATATATCTATAATCATCTAAATCTTTTCGAAGCTTCTTATTTGTTGGTTATCACCGCAAGGACAGAGATCGGAGGCTGTGCGTGATTCCTGCCAGAATATGTCTGATCATTTCTCACTATTTATTGCAGTATTTGACGAAACACGTACGGTTTATCGAGTGGATGGTGTCAGCGCGATTCCTTTGGACGAAACGAGAGCGACTGCTACAATTAACATGTTGGCCACCTTGAAGCATTCAAGTGTGACCCCAGTTGTGTCAAGTCCCAATCATGACGATGTCGTTCAACTGGAAGATGTGCCTGCAAACGAGGAGGAAGTTAAAGAGGGGGAAGTCAAGAAAGAAGAGGGTGTAGAGGATAGTGTTTCGACGTCGCTTCATGTCACTTTCCTCACAGCTGATAAGAGCCGAAAGGAGCCATCTACGAGCACACTGGGTGACGATGCTGACCTCTTACAACCTCCTCCCGCTGATTCCTCCGGACAATCAACTCCTACGAAGGGCTTCTCCAGCGGACCAATGGCGAAAGCTATCGCAGCTCAACTCTCCTTCTGGAATCGCATTTCCAAACGAGCCCCAGAAAGCACGATAGCGGTGTCTCCAGAGTTACGTTCGCCATCTACGGAAACTGTGGATAGCTTCGATGGGAAGATGGTAAATGGAGATGGACCTGCTGCCGATGTGTTGAAGTCGATCATTGCGAAGACCGCACCTGCACCGATGACCACTGCGGAGCGACATTCTGAACTGGACGAAAAAATCGTGCGGGAGACAATCAAGGAGTTTATCAAAGGCGGGATGTATTTCTCCTATGGGTTTGGTATGCGAATTTCCAGATTCATTCTGATCATGAACTGAAGTATCGGTAGATATTACAACGTCTCTACAGCGCAAGCAACAGCAATTGGCAAAGCTCAAGCGACAAAGCAATCTTCTGAAAGACCTACAAGCCATTGACGAACAACCACGAGTGTCTTTATCCAGTGACGAAGCAGACCCTTTTGCAGAGCCAAATGCAACCCTTCCATTATGGCGGCGTGTTGATCGTAAATTCTGGTGGAACGAAGCTTTGAGTAGACCATTGGTAGATAGCGGTGTAAGTCCTATCACCAACACCAAGTTCTTTCACTGACGATTCTAATAGCTTCATTCATACGTTTTACCCATTATGCAAGGTTATTACCAAATAGCCAGCTTCCGAATGCCCATATCAGGTGTATCTACGCCTCAGGCTGCAGACAGTGGCATCTCCATCGATGCAACTACAGATGAGGAGTCTCAGGAAAGTGGTTATACTGTGGATTATGCTATTGTATCGCGGAGGTCGCGAGATCGAGCTGGACTGCGGTATCAACGAAGAGGTGTGGTGCAGAATTAGTTATATCAATTCGTGAATATTGACATTTATTTTAGGTATTGATGATGAAGCAAATGTAGCAAACTTTGTCGAAACTGAGACCATAATGCGGATTGTGGTTAGTACTTCTGATTCCCAAGATTTTGTAAGGTACTGATCGCTGTTTTCAGCGAGAAGGTCGAACAAATGTCTTCAGTCACATCCAAATTCGAGGATCCAGTATGTATTGCTCCATCTTTACTCCATTCCCCAACTAAATTCTGGCTCCAGTTCCGTTGTTCTGGAATCAACCTGGATACGGTCTGAAGCCACCTCCACAGTTAGCCAAAGACCGGACCCACGAACAGAATATGGACGCATTAAAGCGACATATGGGACGTACGGTTAACCTTTACGGAGCCTTAGTGAGTTAGCCTTTGGCAATCGTCAAATATTCGATTGACCACATTTGTAGTCGATTGTCAACCTTGCAGAGCAGGGTGGCAAGGAAGGTGCTGTGACCACTGCCTATCGGGAGAATATGGGAGAGCTGAATTCACCTGATGCACAGTATGTTGATTCCGTCCTTTTGACTTAAGTTCATCTGACGCAGTGTTCTATTAAGATATAACGAGTATGTTTTAGAGGCATGTGGAATAAGAATAATGCTAAATTGTTCTTAGATATGACTTCCATGCTGAAACCAAGGGGATGCGGTACGGGTCGTATTACTCTACTCGTAAACTTGATATTGATGAAACTACCTCTAGGTACGAAAACATCTCGAGGTTGATAGAACGGCTGGAACGAAACTTCGAAACTCAAGGGTAAGTACTTTACCGAATACATTGCATTCAGCTTCATTGACATGGTGCAGCTTCTTTTGGGTATCTGGAGGCATCGTCATGTCACAGCAAAAGGGTGTCTTCCGAGTCAATTGTATTGATTGCTTGGATCGGACGAATGTAGTCCAGGCAAGGGACTGTTTCTATCTACATCCAGTCGCCACTTCTAAACTATGCTTTCCAGTCGGCTTTCGCTCGTTACGTGTTACAAAACCAGCTTGAAGCTGTTGCTGTTCACGGAGTTTATGAGACCGGCGACCGTTCGGAGGCAGATATAATCTTCAATGATGGTATGTTGACCTTTCTTTTCGGATTCGAACGATCACTGACTGTCACTTTAGTATGGGCTAATAATGGGGATGCAATCAGCCGAGCATAGTGAGTGCATATTATTATCCTGTGTGGGATATGGCGTGTTGACAGTATGACTATAAGTGCTGGTACATCTGCGTTAAAGGTATTTCTTTCTTTTTCAGTTCCATCTTCCAGCTAACACCTTATCAGGGCGACTTTACCCGTACCGGAAAGCGAGATATCAGTGGCCTACTGAATGACGGGCTTAACAGTCTCTCCAGGTATTCGTTCAGCCTCATATGCTACACTAACTCGCTAACGCCGTCCCAGAGTCTATACCTCAACATTCAGCGACTGGTTTTGCCAAGCGGTCATCGACTATATCCTCGGCAACCGAACCCTCTCGGTCTTCTCAGAGTTCCTCTCAAAGCTCTCCTCCACCGATCCAGGAGAGTTGATGCGTGTTTCTAAGATTCGTGCGGCTGCAATTGAAACGTGCGCTTCGCGGGTATTGTCCGAAGGAGAAAGGCAAATTGCGGGATGGACGCTATTCTCGCCTGTTGATTTGAATACGAAGATTAGTGATAAGTTTGAGGAGAAGGTGTTACTTTTGGTGAGCATTCTGGAAGAGATTACTCCATGACATAGCTCACTATCGTGCTAGACCGAGAAGGCGTTGTATATCGCCGTAAGTCCCTAGCTAATCATTTCCCGAGCCCCAAGATCCTGACCATTTTGCAGAGCTACGACTATAACCTCGAGAAGGTCAAGATCTTCACTCGTGTCCCATTAGGGGATATCACCGGCATCATCAAAGGTAATCCATTTACCCTTTCTTGTCAAATTTTCTTTACACTAAACTTACTTTCTAGGCATTTTCATTTTGTCTCCTCTTGAAGAAGCCAGCCGACGGCCCCAAGACAACTATGGCTTCCTCGTCTCCTATCTTCCCTCCCATCTCACGACCCGGGTCAGCTCCTACTCTGTACGCAACACTCTCAACGAACCCCTCCCTTCAAATTCAGCCTCAGCACCAAAGCCTCCCGGTCCACGGCTGAAACGTTTCCTCTCAAACGGAACGACATCTCTTTCGAAGATCTTGTCGAATGTGGCGATAGCAACAGGCACGATGGGCAATGGAAAGGTGTTTGCAGCGTTTAAGGTGTTACCAGTAGATTTGACGGCTCAAGGAAGACATGAGAGGGAAAGTGATGATCCTTTGGCGGATGTGAAGAATTGTCAGGAAGCGGTGGAGGTTATGGTAGATATTATTCGGAAGGCATGTAAGGATGTTGGGAGTGATACAGGAGAGAGTTTTGTCAAGGAGGAAGAGATTGTGAGGTATGTTTTCTGTCCTTTTGCGCAAATTGGGTTCAGGTGTTAATTGGGAAAATTTCAGTTTGGCCGAAGCGCAGAGGATGACGACAGTATTTGCGAAGCTGGAGTATAATTTTAAGAGATTGTTGTGGTTAGGAAGTTGAACAATGTGTTACTATACCCGTTCTTGGTTTTATATTCCCCGTCTTCATTCGATTTCCCATACCTGCTAGGAACTTTTTTATTTTATTAGTGCTGTCTCTCTCATCTTTATGACACAGTAATGAGGCAAATAGTATCGCCTTTTAACTCTGCGCTGAGACTCAAATAAGACTGAATTACTGACTTTTATGCACAACACTTTATCGGGACATGATTCATCTTGCGGCCAAACTGTTTTACCTCTTGCCACACGAGAACTACTCGTGTTAGCCGATACAGAAGATATAGTTCAATCGCACTGGTCATAAAATTGGACTTACTTAAACCTTTTTATTGGAAGCTTCCGAGAGTAAATCCAATGGAGGAGGCCACCTGTCCCTGTGAGAGATTTCAGCTGTTTAGTGTTATATTCAATCTCTATTTACGGACAGAGTTTCACAGAACAAAGTGTCATTTGCTTTCCCTATCATTTAAGAGTTTTCAGAATCCAAGGAATGAACTGGCGTCATCCACGTCATCCCTCATCGACGCCCTCTCCCGGTCCTTGTGGAATAAACCTCAACCACGCCGGCGGAATCCTACACAATGTGTCGGGGACAAACGCCTTAAACGCCTCAAAAACCTGCAAAATCACCTGTCTATTCTTCTGCTCCCATAACCCCCCACTTATATATCGAGGATCGATTGGAGGAGCATAAGCAAGAATGGTGGTGGGATGGTGGGGCGGGGTGTTAGATGCGACAGCTTGGGAGAGACCCTCCGTTATGGGGAGACGGTAGAAGATGGGGTAAGTGCCGCGGAGGATTATTCCGGGGATGATCTGCCATTCAGAAAATAAAAATAATAAAACAATGATACTTAGATGAGCTGAGAGGGGGCGACTTACTGCAGCTTGTAAACGCGGTTTCATAAGAATATCGCACCTAATAGAATTATTCATCTGGAACGCAGCGACACACTCTCCCACCAAATGCGCCACTGCGTCCTTTCCTCCTCCCTTTCCACCAGACCCACCAAAAGAACCAGGTGACGCAGCATCACTAACCACAGCCAAAAGACACCCCCTCAGCCTCGCATCAACAACCGCACAGCTCATCTCCGTCTCGAAATATTCACCGCCCATCAAGAGCCTTAAACTGTGCTTCATACGAATACACCGCTTTTCTGGGAGGTCGTAGGAGAGCATTTCGAGGAGGCGGTGGATGAATGACACTAGAAGTAACTCCGATTCAGATCCTGAACCTGGACCTGAAGTGAACGTGTTCCCTGAATTTGAAGAGTGGATCCATTGAAGGAGATCGAGGATTCTCCAGATGGGGAGGTTGGCAAGCGCATCGGGTGAGGAAGGGGAAGAGGCAGTGATGAATGAGGCGTAAGACGGGTCTGACCAACTTGGGTTTGGGGGGAGGGAATTGAGCCCGAAGAATTCGTAGATGGAGGTAGTAGGTTTAATTTGGATGTTGAAGTGCCGGAGGTGGGATTGGGTCCAGTGGGTTGGGCTTGTTGGGCTAGGAGGAGTTGCCATGGTGAGATTAGATTAGGTGTGCAAAATGTGAAAGGAAATTGTTGAAATACAAGGCGATGTCGGCAAAGTCAGTTTAACACGGCAGAGATGGGTTCATTTGCCTTTGGCTTTAGGGAGTGATGGGCTGTTGGACACCATGGCACAGATCGTATCCCTAACCTATTCTTGCTGTCCTTGCCTATAATTGACCTGGTACGTATTATTAGTTGATGGGATCAGTCGCTCAGGACAGTGATTGAATCATACGAATGGTTGAATCCCAAGAATTGAATCATATTTCCTACTGAGTTGCTTTCCGTAGTACATCTTGATCAAGAAAACGTAAGGAGAAAAAAACGAAAGTAAGACCCCAATGATAAAACTAGCTATCCGAATCCCATAATGTAACTGTAGTCCATCCAAAAATTCCAAGAAATGAAATGAAATGAGCCGTCATTGAAAGCGTAAGAGAAGGAAAGAAAATAAGGAACAAGCCGAATACATAATCATTGTCCAGGAATTCGGAGGAGGGGGTATACGTGGTGAGCGTAAGAGAAAAAAATACAAGACGAGCGCTGGGAGGGGTATTGAACGGATTAAGCTGAAGTAGGATATGTGGGGCTGGGGCGCTGTGATGAATGCGGGTGAGCAGAAAATATGGCGAGGGATACGAGAGTTTTAGTGGTGGAGGGGTTTGGCTGGTTGAGGGTTTGGCTAGTGGAGGGTTTGGCTAGTGGAGGGGCTTGGCTGGTGGAGGGGTTTGGCTGGTGGGGTTTGGCGGACGGAGGGTGGCAGATGTAGGTGAAGTGAGCAAAGGAGCGAGGCGACGATTGTCAATCCTATGCATGAGCCTGGAACGCGAGTCGACTACACGCTCCCTCATCTAATCCCTCCCCCATTCAAATTAATCAACCTCGTCGCCCTCTTCCTCGCCTTACTCGTCTCCCCCCTCGCCGACGATCCCCTACTCTCCCTCTCACGTTCCCTCTCCCTCTCCCTCATCC
>Ga0157379_10004537_pt1 | contig 11913 bp, 15 predicted proteins | sample S25metaG_FD_121802 | JGI IMG/M metagenome (GOLD analysis project Ga0157379, IMG submission 121802) | Switchgrass rhizosphere microbial communities from Kellogg Biological Station, Michigan, USA - S2-5 metaG | ecosystem: Host-associated > Plants > Roots > Rhizosphere > Soil | place: USA... | reverse complement strand
GTTTATAGAGAGGTATTCACATGTAGGCAGTCCTGAAGCTCATGAGAAAGGGGAAACATTGGGTCCTGGTCGTATGTTGGTTATTTCTGTGTCTTACCTTGACGTTTGACATTATTTTCAGTCCCTTCTACTCTCTAACGTCGTATGTGCCCCACACATCTCGCGCTTTCTGCCATTAAGCACTTCTGCAGGTCGTAAACGAATCTTTGCCTATATTTCTTGACAGCGCCGTACGCCCTTCTCATGTCATCCTTGCTCTCACTAACACACAGCCCAGATCGGAGGTGGCATCGCAGCTATCATTATTTCTACGACTGCTATTGTCATATTCGGGTCCGTGGCGAATCCACTCTGACAGGATTTTTTTCTAACATCACTTACTCTCCTTTCTGCAGAGAGTAAGTTTGTGCTGTATCCAGTCCCTCGCTCATGACTAAATGGAAGTAGAGTTATTCCTCAGGCTGTGTGCGCTCGCTATGGACTCGGAGTTGGTGCCAAATGCGCTCCCTTCGTTCTAATCCTGATGTATATTTTATGTATGTTCATATGCCCTTTGCTGCGCTTTTGCACTTATTCCTCTCAGCTCCGATCGCATGGCCGATCGCGAAACTTCTTGACCGTGTTCTCGGCAACAGCGAGACGCACACCTACAAGAAAGCAGAGCTCAAGTCATTCTTACAGGTAGGAATTTCCTGGATCTCTAAACACAGCTAACACCATTGCAGTTCCATCGCCAAGGCGAAGAACCGCTACGAGACGACGAGATTAATATCCTCAACGGTGTGTTGGAATTAAACACCAAGCGTGCAGTAGATATCATGACGGAGATGAAAGTATGCTCTTTAAAAACATATTTCCCGCCCTTTTATGTTTATACTGGTTTAGGACGTAGTCACCATCAGCGCCGACACCATTATGGATCATGATGCCATTGACCGACTGTACGTGTCTCCTGGGCTCGGTTAATCTCTATATTGATGATCCTCCAGACTTTCCAGCGGCTACTCCCGATTCCCAGTCCATGAGCCCGGTCGTCCTCTCAGCTTCATTGGTCTTCTTTTAGTCAAGAAAGTGCGTTTTCTGGGCGTATAGAAGATTCTCTTGACTCACTAGATCCAGCTTTTGAGCTACGACGTCTCAGAAAAGAAACCCGTTGGCTCATTTAGGCTTTCCATCCTCCCGGAAGCATTGCCGACTATCAGTTGTTTCCAGGCTCTGGATTACTTGTGGGCCCTCTTTTTTTATGACTTTCGCTTAATCTCAGCCTTCTCTTAGCCAAACTGGACGGGCACATTTACTTCTTATTAGTGAGACACCAGGACGTGAAGGTGGAGCACTGGGAATCCTGACTCTCGAAGGTAAGTCAGGTATTTTAATGATGTTTGTCAGTTACTTATCATCCATTATCTCAGATGTCATTGAGGTATGAAATACCCCCCACGCCCAGATAGCCCGTCTAAACTCTTAGTTAGGAAATCATCTCCGAAGAAATTGTCGATGAAACAGATCTCTACGAGTCGAATCGCGTGAGACGTCGGGCGAAGCGTCAAAGTACAGCCGTTATCATGCGAGGGTAACTATCCTACCCATTTTCCTTCATTCCGGATCGTCTCTCACTTGTCCTTCCCAGGATTGTCGAGCATCATCTCCGCCGCACCGAGCGCATTTCCACCGTTGGGGATCGCTCGCCTTTAATAACTGGTGCTCTGTTAGACCCACCTGAAGGATCTGTTACAAGCGATGGGGGAAGCGTCCGTAATTATGGGACCATGTCTAAGGGTACATAGAGGGATTAGGGATGGTTTTGAATCGGAAATAAGCCAATAACGCTTGGTCTTTGGGGATGTCATGTTCATTGTTTGTTGCCCATTCTCGTATTAATTATTTAACGCATTCGTTTCGCCCTCATTTTGCAGTCTATATACCACTATTGTCTTTCGTTGGTCTCCCTTAATAGTATCATTGATCACATGTTTGATAGGGGTCTATTTTACTCAATATGCTATGACGAGCCTCCCTCAGCTTCCTCGTCCAACGTCCTCAGTCGCGTCTATATCCTTTGTCAAATCCACATAGAACTGTAGGTAGGAAAAACGTACTTCTAATGCGAACAGATGGGAATCACGCGATTCAGGAGCAAGTTGGCGAACTGCAGCTGCTAGATTATACAGATAATCCTGAGCAGGGAATGAGCCTAGGCTTTTGGGAAAACTTTGATGCACCATACCTTGTTTCTACCAGAAGGACCCACGCTCCTCCAGATATGTCGAGCAAGTTCATCTAGAGGTTCCGAACCGACTGTGCAAAAGTAAGTAGATATTTGAAAGGAAAACATGGAAGTCTAACCGAAGGATGGGTTGTCTTTTCGGCCAACATAGACCTAAATTAGCGCGTCAACGGCGACTGCAAAAGTTCTTATCAAATATAATACCGTCGCCTGTTATAGGGACATATGGTGGGTCTCACGCGACAATCATTCGAGATAAACATACCCTTGGGACAACAACCTGTTCCTTCCCATCTACAATAGCATATACATCGGTTATGTCTTCGGTGTATCCATCCTTGAAAATAAAATAAGTTGGCTAAGGGTGGAATGGTGGAATCAAAACCTTTTCTCGATAGTCTGATGAGTGTGTTCAGAAAGGGAGGTATGTAGGAGGCATAGAGGGACAGACCTAGGTATGCGCGAACTTCCTCTGCGTAGTTTGGATCTATGGTATACGCTATTCCTGCAAGGAATCTATCAGAAATAGCTGATAGAAAATTCAGACATAAACTTACCCCATACGATATCATCCTCAGGAAATGGATCCTAACCGCAAGAAACTCACAATGAGCAGGCTCTTTTCATTCCAAACAACAATACCAACTACACACCGACCCAGAGAAGTCATCCCAATCTTCAACATGTACCAATGTCACCACCCTTCCAGGAGCCTATACTCGCAGGTAATTGGCACAGTTAGGACCTCGTTAGCTTCATAACAAACCCCTCAGTCAACCTAACCTCTGGGGTTCCACGGTGATCACTAGAGCTTTGGGCAAAACGACGAACGAAGCCCTTTAGGTATCCTGGAACTTAAATGACAAGAGTTGGTCTGTAGTCTAAAGAAATGATATCAGGTATACCTTGGGAAATGGTATGTGGCGGAGGCTTAGGAGATTTGAGGATTTCGGTACGTCTGATTTGCAGAATCAAAGTACAAACCTTGAATATTAGGGAGCCATACCCAAAGACAACATAAGGAGCCTGCGGTTCTGCGCCCGGCATCATAAGTTACAGAGTTTGAAAGACGAGGGAAGGAACAGAGGGAAAGAGATAAAATAAGCCATGTGTAGTAAGCGACTTTGTAATGTACTTTTATATCACAGACCTCAATACCCAAATGAACTCTACAAACTGTAAGGTATCATAATCCACCCTAATCAGTATCCATACTCTCCACCCCCCCAGTCTCATCAAAGAACCCCCCATCCATCTCGCCCAACACAAAATCAACCACCCAACTATCCTGAATTAGTTTCTCCACCCTCATCAAGTGCCGCTCCGTATACGGCACAACACTTTCCACGAATTCTTTCAGTGTAACAGTTTCCTTCCTCATTAGTGTTAAAGTATCCCCGTCAGCCAGGGTAGGGCTATTCAGTGCGGAGGCGATATCCTCTGTAGAACGTAGTTTTAATAGAGTATACAGAATGGTTTGTGCGATATTGCTTGTGCGGGCTGTTGCGTTCCATGTTCGGATATGGACGAGGAGAGTTGCTAATGCGGGGATTGGGAGAGTCTTAAGGACCCGGTCGACAGATGGATGGCCTGTAATTGAAGGAATAGTGGGTACCTCGCCTGAAGTATCTTGAGAAGCTCTAACGGCGCGGAAAAGGGAGAGGAGACGTCCTGGATGGTCCATTGAAAGGGCTAATAGGATGGCGTTGCGGTAGTCGTGTAATGACACGTAGTTCGCAAAGTCTTGTTCCCTGTAGAACTATCAGTAACTGTGAAGAATAAACGAGAATGAGATGATGTACCTCAACACGTTCTGCTCTCGTGCCTTTTGCTTCTCAAGGTCAATCCCCTCGGTACAATCATCCCAGAAGGTGACCATCGAGTCTGCACCCGCCGAAACCACGGAGCGTTCGTCCGAACTAATCGTGAGTGCCCAGACCTATTCTCACACAAGGTCAGAAAACATCCCTTGTGAGCGAAAACGCATCATACCTTGTCCTCATGATTATCCAACGTGCTAACACACTCTTCTCGCCGAATATCCCACAGCTTCACAAGCCCATCTGATCCAGAGCTAAGGAGATTTTGTCCCTCCTTTATAAATTCAAGACGCAAAATCGAGTTTGTATGGCCCTCGAATGTCTGCGGAAGAGTTAGAAATGAGACAAGATAAAAGGATTGAAAAGTACCTTGACACAGGAGAAATCGTCCAAACTCCAAAGCTTCACGGTCTTGTCACCACTCCCAGTAGCAAGGAACCGTTCCGTCCTACTGAACCTAACATTCCACACACCCCGCTTATGTCCTTTACAGACACCAAGCAATCGAATCTCTCCCCGTACTCCAGACGATGTCGTCGAATATTCCACTTGGAAAATCTTTGCTGTCTTGTCTTGAGACCCCGACGCGAGGAGCTTATCATTCGGTGACACGTCAAGCGAATTGATATCTTTGTCGTGCGCACGGTGTGTACACAAGCTTTTAGGACGAATGTCCTCCGCTCCAGAAAACTCGACAGGAACAGCGGACAAATCCCACATCTTAATTGTCCGATCTTGACTTCCCGTAAACATGAATCGTAACTTGTCGCCAGTGTTCTCGGTACGCGACATCGCAATCGCACCCACACTTTCCGCATGCCCTTCACAGACTGCTACGCAGCCCCATCTTCGTTCGTCGACGTCGACGTTAGGGTTCGTGCATGCCCAAATACGAGCAGACTTGTCTTTGCTACCGCTAGCGAAGACTCGACCTCCGGCACCTTTGTCCAGCGATAGGACGATATTAGAATGTCCGGATAGAAGACGGGAATCGTTGGCCTCTAGGGAATAGACACGGATAAGAGTGGAGTTCGTCGCCATTGCGAGGTGAGTTTCTCTTGCCGCGGAAGGCACCTTCAAAAGAATGGCATCAGTGATTTCGTCGTTGAAGCCAATAAGCTGTCTTGTGAGTTTGTGGGATAGGACGGAGTGAAATAGGATGTTGTGGTCGGCGTGTAAGGAGAGGAGTATCGCAGTGGACGGGATATATCTAGACAGATGGATAAGAATGGGGAGAAGGGGAGAAGAAAAGGGCAGACATACTGCATGTGAACAATTTCGCGTTGTTCATCTTCAACAACATGTTGAGGCGACATTTTCGCAATAGTCATCCCTTCCCAAACATCCCAAACTTTAATGATACCTTGTTCACCCCCAGTATAAATCCGCAGTGAAGACGTTTTTGTGGAAGAGCCAACCGGGTTCGGGATGATCCCCAATGCTTCCACACGTTCCGTTGCTGGGATGGTTTTTGTGGGGTTTGTTACATGACCCTTACCTTTATTTTTGAGATCCCATAGTAGAATTACAGAGTCGCGTCCACCACTGATGAGCCATCGCCCGTCATTAGAAACGGCAAGACCCCTTGGAACGGAGACATGTCCTTCAAAAAGAATATCTGGCTTTCCAGCACCACGTGTTGGAGCATTGAGGTTGAACATTCGTATGCGGTTATCCACCGACCCCGTGAAAAGAATGAGCGATGAGCTTTCGGCTATTTCCTGAGCACTCTTGTGGTGGAAATACAACGCGCTCACGACGCCTCCGTGTGCCTTGAATACATGGGTGACATATCCTCGATGTAAATCCCATACTTTAACAACACCGTCAGCCGAACCTGAGGCGAGGTAGGAAGAAGAAGGATCGACCACGGAAACATGGACAGGAGCATCATGAGCACGGGCAATGTGGCGGATGGGTTGAATCGACTTGGAAAGAGGTTCTGAGGATGAAGGGAGATCGTAGATGCGCAGCGAAATTGAAGAAGAGAAAATAGCAAGATTTTTGGAGGATGGTGATACGCAGAGGGAGGTTGCAGAGGTTGTATCCTAAACGAAGCATGAAGACAGTAGTTTAACGAGAAAAGGAAAACTCACCCCTTGGAAACGACATGTCTCAATACCACTCTCTACATCTGTCAAAACCACGTCGTCGCCGACGCACGTTACGACTCTTCGACCTTCATTGCACGCCGCTAAAGGCCCACCCGTATGAAGAGGGCCGATAGTCTTTCCTTTTCGGAAACTAGATGTTCAATGTGAGATCAACATAACAGATCCTATAAAAGAATATACATGCAGGCTTACGACAAAGATTGTTTCTTCTTCGGCAAGACAGTCGCAGGAGACATGCAAATTATTGGCTTATGTAACCAAAGCCAGTTAAGATAATTTTGTGAGAATTAATCAAGATAATAATATACCAAGAAATGGGGCAAAATCTCCTCGTTTTAGAGGTTTTAGAAGAGTTTTGTTTTCGTGGAAGTTTGTCGCGAAAAGACTTGTTGTGATCGGAGTGACGTCTCAATTCGCATACGATTTGTCACGCAGATCCCAACTCCCATGGACACTCTTTTGGCATGGCCGTCAACGTCCAAGGCATTCTCTGCAGTGCAGCCTATATCGCGAGATGGTGCGCGTGGTTCACCGCCGCGAAAGACAGCAAGGTTGGAGGGCGATCTGGACTATAGCGCGTCGGGGAAGGGCAAGCAGGATGGAACTCAACGCGGTCCACGAAAGCTGAATGTAACGCACATTCGCAATGGTGTGTTCCATGTATCGTACATTTATGACCCTGATTATAATACATCCAAGTCCAACTCCTGTCCCATAGCGAAGACTCGTCCTGCATTAACACAATCCGACATGCCCTTCGCCACTTCCTCGATCCGCTCCACGAAATTCCCTTTTTACCTTCCTCATATAAGGCTGTATTCGACTCTGTAGAAATTGCGGTTGTCGTAGCTGGCAAAGGAAGCGATGTTTATAGCATGCTTTGTCGAGAACTCGAGCGTGCTTGCGGCGAAGGCATTACAAGGCAGTTGTCCAACAGTCAAGGACTCCCATGGTTAACAGAACTAATCAAGCAGTGGGGATGGTTTATAGGACAACTGGTAAGTTCTCACATCTCAGTAAATCATTTGTGTAATAAAATCTGGCCAGAATCTACTTCGAGCCGTCTTTGCTTGGTTAGACACAGCCTATATCACTCCCAAGAAACTTGGTTCAATTCTGTACGTCTAATTATTCTTCACATTCCTCCAATATCTTATCAGGCATCAGCTCAATCGGATTGAATACGTTCGAGCAACGCGTAATTACTGGGCGCACAGATATCCATACCAAGATTTCATCTTGCATCAAGGAATGGGCCAATCTAGAACGTGTAGAAAGAATGTAAGTTCTTCTCTCCTCGTTCAACATACCCGCTGTCTAATAAAGCATAGTCCACATATGGCCTATCGCCCTCAGATCATCAGCCTCGTCCAGATGCTCACGACCCTCGATGCCTATCAATCAGAATTCATGATACCTTACATCCTTTCTGCCCAAGAATTTTACAAGAAAGAGTCCCAGAAATTCTCTTCAGGTCGGTTCTTTCAGGATAACTCCAGGAAAGCACTTATTCATCTTTCTATCTTCAGATGGCGAACACCCCCCTTCACAATTTGTTAACCATTGCATTTCACGGATTGAGGAAGAGACGCAACGCTGCCGTGACGTTCTTCCAGCTGAAAATCTTCTGCTCGTTGAAAAGGCCACAGAGAATGCATTACTGGATAATCGTGTGGCCTGGCTCGTTGAACAAGGTAAGGATATTTCGATGCCTTGTTGAAGTCTTCTCATGACTCGTGTTTAGGTGTGGCTCCTTTGGTCCAAAATAAAGATAACAATGGCCTTCGAAAGTTTTACGACCTATTGGAACGCGTGGACGCTCTCGAGTCTCTCAAACTGGCATTCGCAAAGAGCGTTGAGGTACCTTCGTCCTTATCAGATCTCAGAGCATTCACTAACAATAATCCAGGACTCTGTAACTAAGATCGTCCTCCTCCCCCTCGACAGAGAAGACGAAATGATCCCCGACCTCCTCGCCTTCAAATCCTTCGTGGATGACCTCCTCGTATCCGCTTTCAAAGAAGAAGTGAAAGTGCAGTCGCAGGATAAACCTTCCCAAGAAATAAAGAAAGAGAAAGGCAAGCAGAAAGCTGGGACGATTGTTGCAAAGGAACCGACCGTGCCCCAAGTCCGTCGTGGTAGAGGCCCATTTGGGTATGCGGCGACGGACGCGTTTGCGAAGGGCTTTTCGAAGAGGCAGAGGAAGCCTGCTGAGATGATTGGTACGCGGGTTGAATATATCATTTACATCTACTAACTTCGTATACAGCCAAGTTCATCGACAAAGCTATGCGTAAAGGCCAGAAAGGAGGAACTGATGAAGAATTCAATGCCAAGTTGGATGCAGTCCTCTCTTTGTATCAGTTTACAAATGGTAATCCTCCTTCTTGTCCTCCTTGTTTCGATATTTAACTGACGACGATACTAGATCGTGACGTTTTCCGTACATTCTATTGGCGAGCCCTTGCCAAACGCCTCCTCCTCCAAAGAAGTGCATCAGACGATTTTGAAAAGGCGGTTATCAAGAAGTTACGAGAAGGTATCTCGAGTTTCAACCTCGCCTCCTCACCTTTGTCAATCAATATGTTCCTCCCTAGGTTACGACCCTGAATTTGGCAAAGGCGACGACATGTTCAAAGACCTCGCATTATCCAAAGATCTCCTCCAAGAATTCCACGAAAAGTCTTCATCGGATTATCCCGTCTCCATCATGGTTCTTCAATACTCTTGCTGGCCATACGAGCCCAAAAAAGGGAACCGTGATATAGACCTTCCACCACAGGTAAAGTTATACTACAATTAGACGAATTCCTTCGTTTATGAATTATTTTACAGATGCTAAGCTCTCTGGAACGGTACTCCGAATTTTACGTCTCAAAGCATAAAAACCGCAAATTGGAGTGGTTTCACTCTCTTGGGACAGCCACCCTGCTTGGTCGGTTCAAAGGAGGCGATAAGGACCTTTCCGTTAGTTTATACCAGGCTGCGATATTGTTACTCTTCAACGATGCAGATAAACTTGGTGTCAAGGAGATTAAGCAACTAACGAATATGGGTATGTCGCAAATATGTATATATATTGATCTTTAGGACACTCATTTTCATGCCAGAGGATGGTGATTTGACTAGAACAGTACAATCACTTGCTTGTGGGAAGAAACGAGTTTTGAGGAAGATCCCTCCAGGCAAAGATGTTAGCGAAGGCGATATCTTCGTCTACAACGCAGATTTCACCGACCCAAGTCGCAAAGTCCACATTAACTCTATCCAAGTGAAAGTATCCGTAAGTACCCACAGAACCTCTCCCTGTCGATTATTCCTCATTATAACTTGCATAACAGGTTGAAGAATCTAAAGCAACCGACGACAAAGTAAAGGAAGACCGCACATTCCTATTAGACGCAGCGATCGTACGAATCATGAAGAGCAAGAAACGAATGACGAATCAGGCTTTGGTTAATGAGACGATCGTGGCGGTCAAGGGGCATTTCCAGCCGGATGTGAGGCAGATTAAGAAGGCGATTGATAGTTTGACGGATAGGGAATATGTTAGGAGGGATGAGACGAATAAGGATGTGTACCACTATGTTGCTTAGGTTGTAGCAATACATTTTTGTGCTTATGACTATGCTTTGGAATGATACCAATCTTGTCAAGCCGGTGACAACGACGACAGTCCTCCAGACATGCGACATCGGCATTTTGGGCAATGGGCCTCCATGATTTTCGTGCGGTAGACGGAGCATCCACTTCCAAACCCTTCCTGGATCGAGCAGAAGGGGATCTTGACGAATTCCAGAGGTCTCCTCTCCCTCTTAGGGCATTCGCTAGAAGACAAGAGGGCAAACATTATGGCTCAAGGTTGCATTGTGGATAAGTATGAAAGGACGTACGCGGAAAATATAACCGCAAATGGACAAACGACGAATGAGCACCTTTTTCTTTTCTCTTCAAAACACCATCCGTCTTCAAACAACAGGACCTTCCTCAAATGCCCCCATCCCAAATCTGAAAAATCCCACGGTCCCACAATCTACAACACCTACCACGATCGTCTTCTTCCCGTTTTTCAACAGCGCAAATGGATGAGGTTTCTTAACTTGTCCTTGTTTCTGATTAAGAGGAGGAGTAGAAGAGAATGGATTTAGGGATGCGATGACAGAGAACGGCCAAGGAAGTGTGCGTTGTAACGGGGTGGGCTGAGAGGGCGTTTGAGTGGGTTTTTGAGCGCGTTGACGGGGGAGGGGAGGAGGGTTTTCAGGGACGTAAGACCAGAGGGTGGTTAGCTCGTGGAGGGATGGTAGCAAGGATGTTCTGGCACTGTTGAGAGGCCGTTAGCGTGGGACCGCGACCGAATGAAAATTCGAGCTGCTCACTTGACGACAACTAACGAAAAGTCAGGTGCAGGTGGTGCACTTTTCTTGAATGGCGTGGAAGGCTTGTAGCCATGGTAAAATATTTTGTATTCCGAGTCAGTTTCAGAAGCCGGAGAGGATTTAGATTCAGAGACGGAGGTTGCTGGTAAGATAGGCTGTAGTGGAACGCTATGTCCGGAAGGAATAAGTCGTAAATCGCGATATACTGAGACTACAAATTATCAGACTAACAATGACGGGTAAAATAATGTTAAATGCCTCACCATAATCCCTCTTACATCCCCATATTAAACTAAACTTCACAGGTCTCCACCAATCCCTCCCGCCGATTATATCACTTTCTAGTAACCACGTAAAAGGCTTGAAAATGAATCTTGGTATAATCGATAAGTCTTCCCAAAGGCATTTTAAGCCTTGCATGACTGCATGTTGTAGACACGATGGAGGGGAAGTATTAGAGATAACTTTGGGGGGAGAAGGCGATGGATACGAAGGGGAGGGAGGGGAGGAACGGATAATATTGAAGCCGAGGCGTTTGAGATAGGCGAAGGCCTGTTCAGTGAGGGTGTTAGCATGCCATGGAGGAATAGAGATAGATAGACGTACATGGTATCGATCGAGTGTTAGGTTTTCTTTTCCAATCATTTCCGCGTAAGCTTGCTGCACACTCATGGGTGCACCCCGAACAGCATGTTCGTCCCCCTCGTCTACTTGAGTCATCTCTTCCCCTGGCGTAGCCATCCAACAAAACAATGTTCCTCTTTCAATCAAATATAGCGCCTCCTCTGGTAGTAATTCTGTCCTCCTCGTTATCTTCACTTCCATCGACCCATTATCTGCAAGGACAGCAACAGGTCGAGGGACACTATGCCCCATCCCAGTGAAGAGTACTCCTCGCGAGAGAGTAGGGATTGCCCGTGAGAGGGCTGGATCCCAGATGGCATAGCTTATGGACTTGCTATATGATATACAATTTGTAAGTGGTTGTTATGAGCAAAGACAAAAAAAGAGGACGTACTTGGAAATGTCGCGCTCTGCGGATAATGCTCCGAACATTGCATCTCTCGAACGCTGGAGAGCAAAAGACTGGAGGTTTGTTGGACCATTCGCGGAAGGTTCAAATTCCTTGTCACCACGTTTTGGAAGCGATGGTTTGGCAGCGGTGTCATTCGAAAAGGATTGAGGTCTATTCGAATGTTCAAGTCAACTGCAGGGAAAGAGGAGGGAGATTTACTTGAATTTTGTCCAGTCAGGTCCGCCTTCATCGTCAGAAGATAGTTCGGCGTCGTCGTTATGATCAGTAGCAGGTTTGAGAGGCAAGAATACCGGTGAGGAAATTGTGTCATCCATGGTGGCTGAGCTGGGGAAAATGGCGG
>Ga0157379_10004532_pt1 | contig 11917 bp, 3 predicted proteins | sample S25metaG_FD_121802 | JGI IMG/M metagenome (GOLD analysis project Ga0157379, IMG submission 121802) | Switchgrass rhizosphere microbial communities from Kellogg Biological Station, Michigan, USA - S2-5 metaG | ecosystem: Host-associated > Plants > Roots > Rhizosphere > Soil | place: USA: Michigan... | reverse complement strand
TCACGAAAACAGTATACCCCGCGCTGGATACAACTTACTACAGTTATCAGTAAGTGCAGATAATTCTATCCAGTTGGCGGTTCCAGAGTTTCGACGGCAGCCCGACCGGGTTGCCACATGTCTCCTTACCACAGGTCGTGATTTGTCTGACTTGGGACCGGCGGTACCTGCGAGCTTCACTACAAGGAACAGTGACAAATACGAAACGCTGCGTCTCATAAAACGCAGCGCAGGTCACTAATAATTGGGGTGGCGCATGCTGATGCACAACACACGATACCTCTTGCAATTCGTACCGTGACATTTCTACTTTGGGTTTACAATTGCAATTCGTACCGTTGACATCTTGTCTAAACAGCAATAACGTTGCGGGGCAACCTCGGGCTCCATGCATTGTTTTGGCTTCTAGCCAGGTCGTCGGGACTCACCCGAACCTTCAGCTCGGTACATAACGAACCTTGTACGCTTCAGGTCTTACGATTTATTGCGATCTATTTTTATTGACTATCGTTAGCTGGGAGGTAAGTTAATCATGAGATTCTTATCATATCTCACGGATGGGTGTGTAACAGCAGCTCGGCACCACGGAGTTGAGAAGGAAGTTAGGAAGTTGGCTCAGAAGGTCGAGGAGGACCAGTCAATCTCATCATGGGACAAATTCCTACCGAGTCCTTACATTAAGAAAAGCCTCGGCAGGGACTGGCGCGTAATCGCCGAAAGGCGCCCACTACCAGATCACGATCTCATGGTTGTCTGCTTCCTCAGTCTCCTATCCAGAGGAGGACGCGAATACGACAACTTCATCCAGGATCCTCAGAATTTTGGTGAACCGTTACTTCCCCCCCCTTCGGCAGTGGAGCATTTCACATCAGTTAGGTTGGCCGGTCCACCCCCACCAGTTTTGCCGCCGCCAAACGAAGCAGAATACGGATATCTCTATAACCAGCTCTCTGGGTTTGATAGCTCTGAAGCCATGATCTACGAGAGTAAGGATTGGGTGAGTCTGATAGCGAAAGCTGGTGGCCAGTTAGCTTGGTACTACGACCTGGTTGTTGAGGCTATTAAAACTGAAAATATAAACAAAACCTTCCTCAGTAAGCACAACGTGCAGATCCTGTATCGTTATTTCCCAGAGGCCGATTATCTCTTCCTAATTGCGCCTCTGACAGATAAGGATACAAACAAGCGGACGGAACTAGAGAACAAATACAAAGGACTGCTCGAGTCTATGCACAGCAGTCTGTCGATGTTTGATCGTGATAGGGCCGTTGAAAATGTTGAGTTTCTCAAAAGGAGTGCACGAGCATATCCAGCTTTTATTACCGCTGACAATGATATCTGGCTGAGAATTCAAAAGAACACCGAGGCCAATCTGGCCCTTTCACCCGAAGAATCAGCTATCCTAGATTCTGTTAGTCATTACACAAGTACTCCCGATAAGATCTTTCCTCTTTTTATCAACGGGCGACCGGGGAGCGGAAAATCAACGATACTTCAATACTTGTTTGCCGAGCACCTCTATTGCCATTTGAGTAAACCACAGGAGGAAAGGCTTGCCTATCCTCCTCTGTACTTAACCTATAGTCAGAAACTGCTTCAGTGGGCCAATACAGTCGTTAAGAGTCTACTTCTTTGCAGTTCCAAACTGATTGTTCAAGGGGAGCACCTACGAGACCTTCAGATCGAAAACGAACTTAAAGCATGTTTCGCTGTATTTCACCGACTGTTGCATCGATTTCTCCCCGACGAAGAGAAATTGAGATTTGATTATTCAAGGCGGCTGGATTTTCCTGAGTTTCGTCGACGCTGGCATGAGAAGATCAAGTCGAGTCCCAAAGCAGAGTTGCGAAATCTCAGCGCTGAATTGGTATGGCACGTTATCAGAACGTACATCAAGGGTATGCGCGACGATGAGAACAATTATCTCGATCTAGACGCCTATTCTGAACTCCCATTTAAACAGCGCACAGTTGAAAAAGAAACCTACGCCAAGATATACGATGGGGTTTGGGACGCGTGGTACAAACCACTCTGCGAGAACGAGGGTTACTGGGACGACCAGGATCTTGCGCGTGCAGTCTTAGATGTAAACAGTGCTCATCTTTCCAATCATCCCGCTGTCTTCTGCGACGAAGCCCAGGATTTTACTAAGATCGAGCTAGAGCTAATATTGCGGCTTTCTCTCTATTCTCGCCGGGCCTTGCAAGGTGAAGACCTTAAGCGCGTACCGTTTGCCTTCGCCGGTGATCCCTTTCAGACTCTGAACCCTACAGGCTTCGACTGGGGGTCTGTTCAGGCAGGATTTCATGAGAAGATCGTTCAGGAACTCGACCGATCGTCGCGCTACAACCTGGACTTTAATTACCAGGAACTGCATTACAACTATCGCTCATCTCGATATATCGTAGGTTTTTGTAACCTTATTCAACTTCTCCGCGGCATTTTGTTTGAAGTAAAGTTTTTGAAACCACAACGTTCTTGGTTCGATGAAGACGCCCCGCCGCCCGTTTTTTTCTACGCTGATCATCCGAGCAGCCAGACGAAACTAGAGGAACAATCCGAGGTCGTCATCATTCTTCCTTGCCAGGAAGGAGAGGAGGATTCTTACATAAAGACCGATCCATTGCTCAGCCGACTCGCTATGAATGAAATCCGTAACTTCTTGAGTCCAATGAGTGCAAAAGGACTTGAGTTCTCAAGGGTCGTTCTATATAAATTTGGCGAGGATTGTTTAAAGAACTATTCGAGCCTTTTTGAGCCCTTGGCGACGGGAGAGCCTCATAGCAGAAATCCCGAACAGGGCCTTCCGCTGCAATACTTTGTAAATAGGCTTTATGTTGCCGCGAGTAGACCCAAACGTCGCTTGTTTATCGTAGATACTAAAGAAGGTATTGAACGTTTTTGGAACTCTAGTGTACTACGCAATCCGGGTGAGCTTTTGAAGCTCTATCGTGCTGCTGAATCCGGTGGATGGTCGGTCGACGATCTTACTTGGATTCAACCGGGGCGGGAGGGGGACTGGACTGAAGACCGGGACAACCCTGATGAACTTGCCAAGCAGTTTTTGGGCGAAGGCCTTGCTAATAAAGATCCTTATAAACTGAGATTGGCGGAGGCAAACTTTAGGAGAGTTGGAAAGTCTGCCGAAGAGCAAGGTGCAAGGGCTGCGCGACTCGAGATAGAGGGCGAGTTCGAGCAGGCAGCTAAGGAATATCTAGGGTTAGGTGATAACGAAAGCGCTCTGAGACTATTTTGGAAAGCAAAAGCGTACGGCAGAATACTTGAGCAATCGGTGTTTGCCTCGACCAATGAACACCAGGCTGCTACGTTCACCTTGTCACCTAAGAGTCCGGCAAGCTGTAAGAGTTTTTTGGATTTTCTTTACAACGAGATCACAAGCGCGAATCGTGCTAAATTCCTCGCCGATAAGCATTGGGGCGACATCGCCAATTCTCTCGTCGCGGCGTTGGCCGGTCTACCAGCAGATGCAAGCAACTGGGCCTCAGCATACAGTCAAATCGAAATGATGATGGCCCAAGGATTTGATTTGACGCAGACTGGCGAGTTAGCCGAACTCGCATTTCGTGCGGGGCGCCACAAAGATGCCATCATGATTTGGGAGTCCGACCCGACAGTTTCTCAGAAGAGCGACTCCTATAAACTTGCAAAAGCGGAGACAGAAGATTATCCGAACAATTTAACGTGGTTCCAACAACTTCGTAAGTACGACCGTATTGTGCAGTCTTACGAAGAAAACCCCAATCTCCCAGTTCCCCTAGCCGAGGCGGACTGGATACTCAGCGCTTTCCAAAAGTCAAAGCGTCAAGATCAGGCACTGCAATTCGCGGTATCTTATCTGAATGCGCGGTTAGAAGCTGGCCATTGGAAGAGAGCGATTGAGCTAATAGAGAATAAAGGTTGGGAAGAAGAACAAAAAGATCGTTTGCGAGCAAGCTTAATAAACGTTCTAAGCAATTCCGACGTACTGACCGCAGACACCGAGCAACAGAATATCATCGCCGAATATCTGAAACAGAAAACTGAGATCTTATCGACCAACTCGCTTATTGCGCCTCGTGCACTTGGTGCCGCTATAGAAAGGGCAGGCAAGATCATTGATGCATTGGTGTACTACGAGTCTATTTGGCGGAGTGGTCAGAGTGTCGGCTCAGCTGACGTAGTCTTTGCCAGAGAGAGATGGCTTAGATGCAAATACAAGCAGGTTGATCATTCAGAGGGTCAAGGGAAGGTGGGAGATGCAACGAGACAAAAGCGGGATGCTGATCGCATGGCCTCTCAATGGAGGATCACAGTTAATGATCTTCCTTTATATCCATTGCTAGATTATTCAACAGAAGAGGACTCGGGGACATCTCCTAAGTTAAGCGCCGATCAATTAAAAGCGATACAAGATTTGCTTGACAAGAAGTGGAAAGCGCCTCAGATAGCGAGTGTGCTCAGTGTCTCCATTCAGGATGTAGAGCGGGTACGACTCTCTAAGTAATTTCAAATTTGCGGCTTCGTCTGCTCCAGGGTTCGAGACCCTGTAAACGGTTGCGATTTCTTCTCGCGCCTCCCGATCTCATTTTCTCTATGCCCTCACTCTTTAATGTTTCTGAGGCAACACCCTAAAATGAGAAGGAATGAGTTAACGACCCAGTGGTTTGCAAAATGGATGACCAATCGAGACGGTAGCTTCCGATTCTAGATTTCCTAGAGGGTGCGCAAGTATGTCAAGACCTGGTTCGAGTGATGAAATGGGGTTTCCCGAAGCGGCTGATGCATTGCAGAAGTTCGCCGGAGGCAACCTGACGAAGGCCTTAGCAAATGTCGAAGCCTCCTTAAAAGGCGTGACGAATGATTCCTGTGCCAGTGTGTTGGTGCACTGCGGAGCTCAAAAAGAGGTTCTTGCTGCGGCCGGAATGATGAAGCGAATTGCAGGACAGATTAACGTCGTGATCCATGCGGTCGGAATACTACTCTGTTTGGAGCACATACTCGAGAGAGGCGAAACAATTGAATACGTCTCGCTGGGTGCAGGCAATACTGGCAAGGCGTTCGATCTTGAAACCAACCAAAGGGTTGCTGAATTTAAGTTCATAAGATGGCAAGGTGGGCCAGAGGTAATTCGTCAAAACTCATTGTTTAAGGACTTCTTCAATTTAGTTGAGCATCAAACCGCCAAGCGCAAATACCTTTACGTACTTGGAACGGAACACCCTTTGAAGTTCTTCCGCAGTCGTCGCTCTATTTCGAGTGTGCTGAGTCGGCATGTTGGTTTAAACGAACAATTCCAAAGCAAGTACGGTTCGCAATATGCGACAGTGACGGATTACTACACGCCTCGTAAGGATGCGGTCACAATTGTTGACGTTTCACCATGGGTTCCTGATTTGGTGGGCGTGCCCATTCAATCTTAAGTTCGATCGTTAACTGGCCTGATGTTTAGATTTACAAAATTAGTTGCGCGCTCATGAGTACTTCACAAAGTTCAATAGCGATACCAAAGCCAGGTCAAATGGTACTGGTGCGCAAGCGTCCCGCTATTGTTAGAGACGTCATAGCATCTGCTCCATCGACCACAGCTGTTCTTCATGCGCTTGAAGTCGAATACCTTGACGGTTGGGCTCACCCCGAATCCGAGGAACTCATATGGGAACGCGAGGCTGACGCAAGAATCATTGCTAGCCTAGCTCTACCGAGAATCAGCGAAACCCCATCTCCAGATCAACCCGAAAAACTGCGGGCGTTCCTAGATTCATATCGTTGGTCAGCGGTGAATTCACTGAACGCCAATGATGATTCTTCGGAACAGAGTGTGCGCCTCGTCGCACCCTGGCACAGCGCCGTCCAAGTTGAGGATTACCAACTATACCCAAGCCTTAAAGCCTTGTTGATGCCAAGAGTCACGTTGTTACTTGCAGATGACGTTGGTCTTGGAAAAACGATCGAAGCTGGTCTGATCGTATCCGAACTGTTTTCACGCAGAAGAATTCGGCGAGTGCTTGTTGTTTGTCCGGCGTCGTTACAACGTCAATGGCGCGATGAACTTCAGGAGAAGTTCTATCTCGATTTTACGATTGTAGATAGGGAAGAAACTTTCCGAATGCAGCGAACTCTAGGGGTTGATGCCAATCCGTGGTCTACCTATCCTCGAATTATTACTTCGATGGATTACTTACGTCAGCCCGACACCTTGAACAGCATGCTTGCAGCCACTCGGGGCTTGACTTCGGACGGTGAAGCTCTCTTGCCGTGGCAAATGCTAATTGTGGACGAAGCACACAATCTGTTTCCTTCTCGTTTTGGCGACGATACCGAACGGTATTTGATGCTCAAACAGATCAGCCCTCATTTTGAACACCGCCTTTTCTTAACCGCAACTCCACACAACGGGTATACGGTCTCTTTTACAGGCCTCCTGGAATTACTCGACCCTGTACGTTTCAAGCAAACTGCTTTAATGGACGACGACGATCACGCTCAAGTGAACCTCGCGATGGTCCGCCGGCTGAAGTCAGATTTTGCCAAACTTGGTCAGCCCAATCGATTCGCAAAACGAGCGGTTGAAGGCTTACCAGTCGAAATCGCTGGGCCTGAGTTGGCACTATTCAATGCTCTTAGGGAATATCGAACCGCAGCGCTCGACCTCCTTGGTAGGACGGACCGAAGAGAACGTCATATCGGTGAATTCCTGTTAACACTGCTGACGAAGAGGCTTCTCTCCAGCTCCTACGCCTTCGCATGCACTTGGTGGGAACACGTCGCTGGTTTCAATACGGGTCAGGGTGAAGAGGATACTCTGGACCACGCTATCAAAAGGGCCGAATCTCCAGTTAACGACGATCAGGAGAAAGATGATCGCGAAACTGATGTGGCTAGGGAAGGTGGAGGTTGGCTCGCCCAGTATTCTCAACGACTCAAACCGGAAGTAGCTGCTGTCAGCAAAAGCCTCGAACGCTTGGGCTGGAGCTCCGAAGTAATAAAGAATGGACTGAATCCGCGAACGCTCCCACCAGACGCGCGTTGGGAGATTTTGGCTAACTGGATCGAAGTTAATCTCAAAGACAAAGGCAAGCTGCTCAAGGACGAACGGCTAATTATCTTCACTGAGTACAAGCACACACTCGACTATTTGCTCTTGAGATTTGAACAGTTTGGTATTGAGCGTCCTGAATTAGAGAGGATCTTTGGAGGCGCTTCAGTCTCAAGGAAGGCAGATCGAACGTCGACGATTTCAACTAACCAACGAGACCTTATTAAGAAATCGTTCAATGATCAAGACAGCCCGCTTAGAATCCTGATTGCTACTGACACTGCCTCAGAAGGGATCAACCTCCAAACGAGCTGCCGATTTGTTTTTCATCAGGAGATCCCCTGGAATCCGATGCGACTGGAACAACGGAATGGTCGCGTTGATCGTCACGGACAGGCGCGCGATGTTTTCGTCTATCACTTTACGTCTGATGACGAAGCAGACTTGAAGTTTATGGCCCATGTTGTGAAAAAGGTAGAACAGGCACGTGAGGATCTCGGCAGCGTAGGTCAAATCCTGGATCAAACAATTCTCGAGCATTTTACGAAGCAAACTGTCGATGAAGCGACTATTGATGCTCGTGTTGAAACAGTACGAAGAGACGAGCCCGATGCCACAGATATCGAGAGCAGTGATCATGGGACATTAGATGTGTATGCTCAATCACTCCAGAGACTGCGCGCGACTGAAATGGATCTCGGACTATCCGCCGATAGACTCGCAGAAGTTTTAACTCAGGCTGCAGAGATAGAAAAAGGTCAATTGGAGAAAACAGCAGAGTCAGGTGTTTTCCGAATGAAGGTTGTGCCACCTGCATGGAAAAAGCTAGTCAAGGAGACCCTTGAAATAAAAAAGGGACCGCAGCTCGGTTCGCTACCTAAGTTGGTGTTTGACCCTGCGTACTTCGAGGCGTCAGAAAATGGAAGGCGCATCTACAGGAAGCGGACTGATACCTCACTTGTAAGGCTCGGGCATCCATTGATGCGACGGGCGCTTTGGACCTTGCGACGTCAACTTTGGGAACCCACGGCCTTGTCGAGATGGACCATAACGGCCGCCAAATTACCACACGGTGTGAACGAGGTTTTGGTCTTACACCTGATGCTTGAAGTGACCAATGCGCTTCGGGAGCCCTCACATCAGGAAATACTCACTGAGTCATTCCAGGTTAACGGCGATCACTTAACTCCATTACTTCCAGATCTGTGGAGTCACCTCTCCTCGGTAGCCAGACGACCGCTCAAACGAGAAGAGTTGGCCGAGAGCGTTTCTAAAATCCAAGATAACTGGACAACTCACGAGCAGCACATTCGAGATTCTATTTCGAGGCGTCGCCAGGAACTGACAAAGCATTTCAGCGGAGTGATGTCGGAGCAGCGTAACGAGCAGGCCAGCCGGGAGAAAACTCGATTCTCACACCGACTTCGTGAAATACAGAATGAACCCAAGTGGCTTGAACGCCAGAGGGCAGAACTGGATCTCCAACGAGCTCGATTGCTACAACCTGTCCTCTTTGCTGAAGAACAAGCGCTCGCTGAGCAAAGATTAAAAGACCTCGAATGGGAAGTGATGCACAGCCACATCGAACAGATGAAGCAGTTATTGGAGCGTGAGCGAAAGAGGATGCTCGAAACGATATTACCGAAGCGGTTCACATTGGTTTCGTTAGATCTGCAACCGTTAACCGTTGAATACATCGTTAGTGACGATAGGAGAGATGACTAATGCCTATCGTTTCGGGATCTTCAAAACACGCCTGGTACGCAGATTTACGTCATGGGGGCATGTTGATCTCGCCGCCCTTGTTGGACGAAACATTTCAAAATGGACCACTGCAACCGTCCCAATTTGCTTATGAGCGATTGCGGGACGGTTTCAATGCTTTTGGTGCGTGGCTCGAAAAACACGGTGGTGTACCACCATCTCAAGCGGAGCCACTACACAGTTGGCTCGACTCTGTATTGGAAGACTTCCTTGGCTACGAAAAAAAAACATGGCGCAAGGGTTCCAATATTCCTCATGAGCTAACAGTTGAAACCGCACTCGGTGAACGACTTCGGCCACAGAGAGTACTTCTCCTTGATGACAATACGTCTAAGCCAGCGCTCGCTCTATGGATTGACCGGTCCAGACGGCTTGGAATGGGCCGAGGCCGAAGCGCTTACAGCAAGTTGATCGAGTTTCTACGTGGCTCCTCCATGAAACTTGGGTTACTTACTAACGGTAGTCAGTTTCGTTTGTGTTACGCCGGGCTCGATCACGATAGTTGGATCGAATGGGATGCTGAAAACTGGTTCGACGAAGGCGAGCTTCGGGATCAGCTTTACGGATTCTTGACGCTCCTCGGTCCCTCCGCATTCGCAGTTACGGCCGAAGAATTCCCGCTGCTTTCTGCAGTTCAATCCTCACGCTCCCGTCAAGGTGAACTGTCAACAGTTTTAGGTGAACAAGTACGACGCGCTGTCGAGTTACTTCTCGTAGATCTCGATCGTGCAGCGCGGCGCGATCCAATGCTATTAGATCGACTTCGGAGGCCAACAGATGGCCCAGAGCTAACCAGGAAACAAGAGCTTGACGCGCTTTATCAGGCGGCTTCACGAATCGTGATGCGAATCGTTGTCATACTCTATGCCGAAGCGCGAGGATTGCTGCCGCGAAATCTTCAGAACTACAACTCAGCATATGGACTTGAGGGACTATTCGAGCAACTACGCCGAGCTAGAACACATGAGGGCTACTTGATACTAAATGATCGAGTTGCTGCTTGGCCGCGCATTATATCCCTCTTCAAACTCGTTCATGAGGGTTCCTCCCATCCTCATCTACCCGTACCTTCATATGGTGGCCTGCTTTTTCGAATGGGTGATGCCGAAAGTCCTGATGATGTTCAACGAGCAGTATCTGTTTTGGAGGATACCCGATTAGAGACATCGGACTTTACAGTTCTCCAAATACTCGAGTTGCTGAAAATCGGAACAATGAAGATTCGTCATGGGCGCACAACGTCTCTAGCGAAAGGACCTGTCGATTTTAGTGAGTTACGCACTGAATACATCGGAATTCTTTACGAAGGCTTGCTCGACTACGAATTGAAGTCAGCGGATAAGACGATGGTCTTTCTTAACCTCGGCCAACAGCCGATCCTTCCGCTGGATATCCTCGACAACATGTCGGATGCGGATCTTAAAAGCCTGTTGGACAAACTGAGTACGGAAAAGTCTAGCGGTCCCGTAGCAGGAGAAGACGAAACGAGCGAAAAAGAAGAGGGCGCTGAGTCAGCAGAGGAATCTGAGGAACCTGAAAGTGCCCAAGCGGAAACGGAAGAGGAAGAAATCCAGGAAGAGGATCCGGAGACAGAAGAAGTCGAGGTCGCCGATACCCGCACAGAAACAGACCTCCGGCTTGAGCAAGCTCACACTTGGGCCTTAAGGGCAGTGGAAGTGGCGGGATTAGTAAGAAGGCCAAGAGGTAGAAACGTAAATCTTTATCAATACGAAAAGGACAAGCAGGCGGCTGCCCGCCGACTGATTGTCCGCGTTCTCGATCAGGGCGAGTTCTATCTGGCGCGCTGGGGCGGAACGCGAAAAGGTTCAGGCACTTTCTACACCAAGCCGGGACTTGCTATCCCCACAGTGCATCGAACCTTAGAACCGCTTGTTTATGAGAAGAGCGAAGACGGGAAGCTCATTCCGAAATCTCCTGACGATATTCTCGCGGTTAAAGTGTGCGACCCCGCTTGCGGCTCAGGCTCATTCCTCGTTGCCGCGCTCAACTATCTAACCGAGGCCTTGTTTCAATCACTATTGTTCCACCACCGGATTCGTGAAGCAGAGAAAGAAGTGGTTGTGACGCTACCCTTTGGCAAGGCCACGGATGCTGGTATTGCTGAAGAGACATTGCCTGTACCACCAACCGACGAACGATTTGAATCAATGTTGAAGGCGCGCCTCAAACGTTATGTGGTTGAGCGTTGCATCTATGGAGTTGACTCTAATCTCATGGCTGTAGAGCTGTGTCGCCTATCGCTATGGGTGGAGACAATGGACCCGAACCTGCCGTTTGGGTTTCTTGATCACAAGATCAAATGCGGCAATGCGCTGGTTGGCTGTTGGTTCGATCGATTCCTCGACTATCCGCTGGCGGCATGGTTACGTAACGGCGGTGACGAAAACCACACGCGTGGAGTTCATTTCGAAAAAGGGGAATGGAGCAAACGCATAAAGGCCGTGCTGAATGTGAGAGTTAAGCCGGAACTTGTAAGACAGATTGAAGCGCATCAACAACCGGCCTTTGGTTTCATGCCGGACGCTATTGCGCCGGAAACTCTGCATGAAGAAGCAGTCTCGATATTTGAGAAGTTGCACTCACTCGCGGTTGGCACACCAGACGGCATTGAGCAACGCGAGCAGATATATCGACGCGACTTCCTCGAAAACCCGAAGATGGACGCGCTGCGAGAAGCTTTTGACCTTTGGTGCTCTGTCTGGTTCTGGCCTGCGGACTACTTAGACGATAAAGCTCCAACGCCAGCAAACTTCTACGAGCAGTCACAAGCAACTCGAACGATTGTCCGGCAACTGCGAGATGAAATGCGGTTCTTTCATTGGGAATTTGAGTTTCCAGATGTTTTCACTTCCGACCAAGGGGGCTTCGACGCATTAGTAGGCAATCCTCCCTGGGAAATTGCTAAGCCGAATTCAAAAGAGTTTTTCTCAAACTACGATCCAATCTATCGCACCTACGGCAAACAGGATGCGCTCTCGCATCAGACGTCGTTGTTCCGAACTGACAAAGAGATTGAGAGAGCATGGCTTTCATATAACTCCCGCTTTAAAGGAATGACTAACTGGGTCAACTGCGTTGGAGCACCGTTCGGTGATG
>Ga0157379_10004527_pt1 | contig 11921 bp, 6 predicted proteins | sample S25metaG_FD_121802 | JGI IMG/M metagenome (GOLD analysis project Ga0157379, IMG submission 121802) | Switchgrass rhizosphere microbial communities from Kellogg Biological Station, Michigan, USA - S2-5 metaG | ecosystem: Host-associated > Plants > Roots > Rhizosphere > Soil | place: USA: Michigan... | reverse complement strand
GGCCGCGCTCCCCAACCTCGACCAGCACCCTAGCCACCGTCACCAGCGCCCAAACCCGGGAATTCGGGTCGGTCATGGCATGGGCGAGTTGTTCGGTGTCGGAGACGACCTGCGCGGCGCGGCTGTGCTCCCCAACCTCGACCAGCGCCCTAGCCACCGTCACCAGCGCCCGAACCCGGGAGTCCGGGTCGGCGATGGCATGGGCGACCTGTTCGGCGCGGCTGTGCTCCCCAACCTCGACCAGCACCCTAGCCACCGTCACCAGCGCCCGAACCCGGGAGTCCGGGTCGGCGATGGCATGGGCGAGTTGTTCGGCGCGGGTTGCATGGCCGAGCGTGACCCAGACGGCGGGTAGACGGATGGGGATGTTTCTGTTGCGTTCGGTGATCTGTTGCTTGTGGACGGCGAGGCGGGCCATCAGGGTCACATCCGGGGATGGTTGCGCCAGGAGGGCGTTCTGGGCTTCGGTGATCTCGGCGAGGGCGGCGGTGTCGCCACCGGAGAGATCGAGCATCCGGTCGTGGCGGGCCTGATCGGTAGCGCAGTCGACGGCTCGGGGCAGGTCACCGGTCGCGAGCAGCAGTCGGTAGTAGCCGCGCAGCAGGTATTCCGGGGTGTCAGCCGCCCACCCCCGTTGCCGGTATTCCTCTGCCCAGGTGTGCAGCCGGTCGCGGTAGGCGGCGAGTTTGGTGCGCCCGTAAGCGCGTTCGGCATCCTGCTGGATTTCCTCATGGCCGAGCAGATATACCCGCGGACCGGCGGCGGGGTTCCAGCGCGCGGCACGCCTGGAGAAACCGCGACCCGCCACAGTCTCCAGGAGTTGATCGATGTCCCATTCGGTGACGTCGGAATCGGTGGACAGCTCTTCCAGGTCACGGCCGGACAGACCTCCGCCCGCGGCGGTCACCAACCCCAGCAGGTCCCGTTCCAGCGGGCCGCCGGTCCGCAGCCGATACAGAGCCTCCCGCATGTCGGCCCTAATCGCCGCCGCATGCTCCGAACGGCCCAATATCTCAATGATCGACGGATTACGCAGTGGATGTCCGGGTGGCACATCAGAGGGGACCGGCGGGTCTGGACGGCCCGCGACCACCACCCGCGCCCCCTCCCGCGGATTGGCGGGCAGGAGCCCGGCGATACTGCGCGCTCCATGACCGGTCACTCCCCGGTCCTCATCGAGCCCGTCCACCACCAGCACCAGTCGCTCCCCGCGTGCCTTACAGAACGCGGCGGCGTCGGCGAACCATTTAAACCACAGCCGCTCCCGACGGCCCTCGTCCTGAAACGGGGGCACCGACTCGTCAAGGAGTTCCGCGAGTTGCTCGGTGACGATCTCGACGAAGGCGGCCCGGTTGCTGTTTCCCGCGTAGCGGGAGGTGATGAAGAACGACACCACCCGCACCCCCGCCGGGGGATCGAGCACGAAGGTGGACATCAGCGCGGACTTGCCCGTCCACGCCGCCGCCCGCCACCACATATACCCAGTGGCCGTCGGATCGTCGGGGGCGGCGCAGAACGCGGCCAGCCGGGCCAGCTCCGCCTCGCGGCCAACCAGACGGCGCGGAGCGATCTGACGCACCTGCTCCAGATACGCCGATCGGGCCGCGGGAACGGCCATCGCGCGGACCTGGGACGGGCGTGACGGTTCTGCCGTCCCCCGTCCCAGTGTCCTGGGGAAAGCGGGTTCCTCCGCCGGCTTTCTCCTGCGCAATGTGATCGCGTCCAGCAGCCGCTCCCGGGCCACCTCCTTGTCGACCCCGAAGAGATCCACATACACGACCTGACGCAGCAGCGGGGGCGGATCGCAGTCCTCCACCCGCGCCACCAGCAGCAGACGCTCCTGGCCATCCGGGTTGGCTGCCCACGCGGCCTGCCATTCCTCGGTCGTAAACGCCGACTCCAGATAGGCCGCTGACAGGACGGCCACCGTTCGCCGGCCACCATCGAAGGCCCGGTTCATCATGCCGACGAAATGAAGCCCTGGACCAAAATCCCACGCCTGAATCAGCACTTCGTGCTTCGCGTTTTCCAACTCCCAGGCGATCCACTCCGCCCACCCACGATCCGCATCCGCGTAGGACACGAAGAAACGCTGCGCCTCGCCGTCCCGACCGGCCACACGATCAGCATCCCACACCGCCGGCACTATCTGATCAGCTACGACGGCACCGTGCGCCGACCGGGAGCCGTCCGCCTGCTGGTCAGCCGCCCGTGCCGTGCCAGCGGAGCTGGTGGTCGCGGTGGGTGTTCAGGTAGGCGCCGGGCGCGAACAGGGCGTCGTAGAAGTCGGTGTCCAGGTGCTGGGCCTGCAGGTAGTTCATGATCTGGACGGTGGGGACGGTGCCCGGCAGCTTGCCGAACGTCGTGGCGATGTACTCGGTCTCAGTGACGAGCAGGTCGCGCAGCCAGGGCTCGGGACGGGCCGCGGCGGCCCGGACACCGGCGCTGTCCTTCCACGGGCCCGGAGTGTCGGGGTGGAACGGGCCGCCGGGGCCGAAGCGGCGGGCTAGCAGGGCGTCGACCGACGCCTCGGCGCTGCCGGTGTTGGCCGGGCTGAGCGTCTCGAACACGCCGGGCAGGCCGGTCGGGTTCGGCAGCGGCCAGCGGTCGTCGGTGTCGTAGCGGAACCCGAGGCCGGGCACGGACGGCTCGCCGCTCGCGCCGAGCACGCTGAGGCGGTCGATGCCGTCGAACGACCAGCCGCCCAGGCCCATCGCGCCCAGCAGCAGCGCGCCGTTGTAGGTCGCGGTCATCAGTTCGGCCGAGGCCTCGGTGAGCGTGTACTGCTCGACGAAGCTGAGCGGAAACGTGTCATCGTGGCGCAGGTGGGGGCGGAACGCATCCACGCCCGGGATCGGGCGGTTGTTCACGTCGTCGTGGATCGCGTAGCCGTTCTGGGCGAAGAAGGCCAGGTTGGCCAGCAGGTGCTCGGCCAGGTCGGCCACCGGGATGACCAGCAGTGAGCCGGGATGGTTGGCGATCCAGGTGTTGTGGCCCTCCAGGTAGGGCTCCTCTCGGGGCAGGTACAGCCGCTCGGCGGACAGGCGGCGGACCCGGCCGACGACGTCGTTCAGGCGGGCGGTCAGCGCGTCCTCGGACTCGGCCGTCGCGCCGGGGGCGGTGGGGGCGGGGACGGCCGGCGGCGCGTCCCGGGTCGGCAGGAAGTAAGTGCCGGAGTCGTCGGTGAAGAAGAACTGTGAGGTGTGGAAGCCGGCGGCGGACGGGAAGGTCCGACCGGTCGCCGAGCCGGAGTAGTTCGGCAGCCTCGGTGCGTAGCCGGGGTGGTGGCTGATCGCGAAGTGCCAGCCGGTCGTGCCGGTGACCGTGGCCAGGACGACGGCCCGTTCGACGTCGCTGAGCGGTTCGACCGGGCGGCGGCTGGCGAAGGCGAGCGGCCCGGCCGGGATGCGCCCGCCGACCGGGAAGCGCCGCGAGCGGCGGCCGTAGATCGCGTCGAGCAGCGGGAAGCGGGCCGCCTCGGCCAGGGCGGCCCGTTCGGCGGCGCTCGGCGTGACCGGGGGCAGGCCGGGCTCGGGCTTCTCGGGTCTGTCCATCGCTGCCTTTCCTCATGCCCCGGCCTTGTCAAGGCTGGGCGCCGCCGGCGGGGCGACGGCCAGCCTGTGGATAACTTCGGAGCTGTCGTTTCCCGGGCGCACCATTGCCCCGTGAGCGACGACAACCACTACATCACGGACGGCCACGACGACCCGCTCGGCTGCCCGGAGGCGGCACTGCTGGAAGCTCTGCACGACGAGGTCGAGATGGCGCTGGGGAATGTGCTGGCGGCCCCGCGTAAGGTCTCGCCGCTGGAGGATGACGAGCTCGAGGCCGCCCGGGAGACGCTCTGCCTCCTCAGGGCGTTCAACCGCCGTCAGCCGCTGGAGCCCCGGCTTCAGCGCCTGGTCGACGAGGCCCTGGCGTCGTTGCGGCTCGGCCCCGCGTCCGGGGAGCGGTCGGACGACCCCATCGACCCCATCGACCCGGTCGACCCGGTCGACCCGATCGGCAGGATTCGTCGAGTTCGGCCGGGGTGCCTGGGCCACCCGCGCCACCCGCGCCACCTGGGCCACCCGGGCGGGCTTCTCCCCCGCCGGGCTGACGCGACCACCCGGCGGCCAGGCCGCGCGGCGCGAGCCGTTCCAGCGGGGTCGACGAGCGGCGGGCCATCGCGGCCCGGGCCGGCGCGACGAGCGTCGTCTGCAGGCGGCGGACGGCGTCGACGTGGTCGGCGGTCCAGATGACCCGGACCGCCGTGGCGCTGGCCCGGCCGTCGCGGCCGCGCAGGTTGTGACGGACGGCGTCGACGAGCCGTGCCTCGGCCGCGTCATCGCGGGCCAGCGGGTCGGGCACCGGGGCGCTCGCGGCCAGGCCGGCGGCGAGCTGGTCGTACCAGCTCTGGACGCGGCTTCCGATGGCCGTCAGCTCGCGGCGGGCGGCGGACCGCTGGCCACCGGAGCCGCGCTCGCGGCGCCACAGCGCCAGGACCGCGTCGCCGGCCAACCGCAGGCCGACCACGCCGGTGACCAGGCTGCTCACCTCGGCCAGCGGGACTGGTTTGGTCCCGCGCTCGGCCAGATAGGTCCGGAAGGTGTCGTCCAGGCGGCGGGCCGCGGCGGCGGAGCGCGCGGCCTCATTCCTCGGTTCCGTCACGGCGGTCAGGCCGGGGGCGGCGGTCGGCTCGTTCCCCGCGGCCGGGCCGGTCTCCGCGGCCGGGCCGGTCTCCCCGGCCGGGCCGGTCTCCCCGGCCGGGCCGGTCTCCCCGGCCGGGCCGGTCTCCCCGGCCGGGCCGGGGCCGCGGTCGCGGTGGGCCAGGCCGTAGGTGATCGTCGCCTCGAGGTACGCCGCGCTGGCCCGATAGGCCTGCGCGAGGCTCGCGTTGAGGGCGGCCCCGGCACCGCGTGGCCAGAACAGGACACCGACGACCAGGCTGATCGCGCAGCCGATCACGATGTCCTCGACGCGCAGCAGGCCGACTCGCCAGCCCGCCAGCTGGATGATGTTGTAAAGAATGACGAGGGTCAGCGTAAACGCGACCTGTCCGGCCGCGAACGACACGACGGCGGGCGCGACCCCGGCCATCAGGACCGCGATCGGGAGGACGAACCACAGCAGCGTGACGTTCGTGCCGATCAGCGCGAGCACAAGCGCGCCGACGACGACGCCCGCGACGGTCCCGAGCACGATCCGAACCACGTTCTGACCGGTGCTGAGCGCGTTCGAGCGCAGGACCGACAGGGTTCCGAGCACCACCCAGAACGAGTGCTGTACCCCGGTGAGGTTCGCGACCAGGACGGCCAGGCTCAGCCCGGCGGCGCCCCGCAGGCTGTTGTGCAGCCAGACCGAGTGCCGTTCGAGGTGGGCGGCCGCCCGTTCTCGCGCGGCGGCGGCCGCGCTCGCGACGCCGTCGGGCTGCCGGCCGAGCAGGCGGTCCGCCCATCCGCGCTGCTCGGCGGCGCGGGCCAATTCGACGTTGGCCGCGACGGAGGCGACGGCGAAGCCCAGCTCGTGGGCCCGGAAGCCGGGGTTGAGGGCGGAGACGAAGGCGTTCACGCCGTCGTCGGCCCGAGCGCCGCCGGGCGGAGCGCCGCCGGGCGGAGCGCCGCCGGGCGGAGCGCCGCCGGGCGGAGCGCCGCCGGGCGGAGCGCCGCCGACTGGGATCTCGACGTCCGGGACCTCGACGTCCGGGACCTCGACGGACGCAACGGACTCGAGGGTCTGCAGGCTGGTCCGCAGGCCGGCCCGGGCCGCGCGCAGCGCGGACGGTTCGACCACCGTCCCGTCGAGGACGGCGGCGCTCTGTTCCAGGACGACGGCCGCGGCTGTCTTCGCCGCCCGGGCCGACCGTCCGAGGGCGCTGTCCGCCGCGCCCGCGGCAACCGGGGTTGGCAGCGGCGCCGCGCGCATGACCGTGGCGTCGAGCCAGCTCAGTTCGTCAACCAGACGCACGACCATGCGGGCGGAGGTGGTCAGGCCGGTCGGCCGGTACGGCGTGGCCAGAAATCCGCGCCGCAGCGCGGCGAGCGCCGCGTCGGTGGCGAGCGCGGCGTGCCGGCACCGCTCGAGCGCGCCGGCGGACGTCCCGGCGTCGACGGCGGCCAGGAGGGTCTGGCGCGCGGCGACGTCCGCGAGCAGCCGGTCCGACAGCGCCCGGCAGGCCGTCGCCGCGCCGGAGCGCAGCGAGTCCCGGGCCGGCAGCGGCCACAGCAGCGTCACGGCGGCGAGTGCGCCGGCGGCCGCGAGCGCCCAGCCGGCCAGCCGGTCCGGGATCGCCGAGGGCGGCGCCGTGATCGACACCGGGAGGATCATTGCTAGGAGCATGGCCGTCGTCGCTCCGGCCAGCACCGAACTGACCACCCCGACGAACAGGACGACCAGGCTGACCAGTCCCATCGCGACCGCCGCCAGCCAGGCCGGCCGCGAGGCGAGCGTCCCCAGGCAGACGAAGACGGCGCCCAGGCCAGCCAGCGAGACCAGCGCGAGCGCCCGTTGCCGGATCGGGCCGCCGAAGTCGACCAACAGCAGCATCGAGAAGGAGCCGAAGGCCGCGAACGTGGCCACGTCCGCGTTCCCGATCACCCGGTCACCCAGCGCGAACATCGCGGGCATCATGATCGCCGCCCGGCCGGCCCGGCGCAGCGCCGCGAAGCCGTGGTCATGCTGCCCGAGCCACTTCATCGGCCGCACCGGTCCCACCGGCGTCACCCCGCTCCCGCGCACGCTGCCCCGCGAGGCTTCAGGCTAACGGCCGTCCCGCCAGCGGGCCGCCCGCGAACCAATGCGTCGACGGCGACGAGCCTGGTCGCTGGTCAGCCCGCGTGGCCGCGGCGCACAGCCGGCTGTGCGCGGCCGGCGCCCACCGGCCGCGGCTACCTCGGGTCAGCCGTTGATCGGCTGCCAGAGGGCGCAGTCGTGGTCACTGTCGAACGTGGCGGCCGAGAAGGGCCGCGCGGTGGTGTTCTCCAGTGGCGGCGAAAAACATCGCCGCGGACGGATAGGCGCTGCGTACTGGCCCTGGACCGGGCGGCGGTCCGCCGCCCGGTTCGGCGTGCGGTCGTCCTTGATCGGCCTATCAGTCTGCGTGGCGGTCCGCTCGGCGTCAGGTCTCCGTGCTCCCGACAGCCAGATGGGTCTGAAGACCATCGACAACCGCTCGCATCCGCTGAACGAGGTCACCAAGGTCCTGGGCCTCGAGGCGCGCGGCCGGCCCGGAAACCGAAAGCGCGCCGATCACCCGCCATCCCTCCCCGCCCCGCCCGGCGGTCACGGTCGGGGTCTCCGGCCGCTCCGGCACCGCGACCGCTGGGATTGCCTGGATTGCCGGGATTGCCGGGGCCGCCGGCTCGAATGTCGTACAGGCGGATGGGTCGGGAGTGGGCGCTGCCGGCCCGGCGGACCGCGCAGCCGGCACCGACGCTCCCCGCGCGAGAAGCGGGAAGGCCAGGCATCGGACTCCGACTTCCTCCTCTCCGTTGTCGGTGCCGTACCCTTGCGCGCGGACCCGCGCGAGTTCCTCCGTGAACGCGGTCGGGTCGGTGATCGTCGTCGGCGTCCGCCGGGGCAGACCGGTTCGAGCGAGCATGGCGGCGGTGACCGCTGGCGGGAGGAAGGCGAGGATGGCCTTACCCACGCCCGTGCTGTGCAGCGGAGCCCGGTTTCCCACCTCGGTGAACATCCGCAGCCGGTGAGGTGAGGCGGCTTGCGCCACGTAAACGACGTGGTCGGTCTCCAGCACGGCCAGGTTCGCCGTTTCGCCGGAGATCTCGACCGCGCGCCGAAGATAGGGCTCGGCGCCGGCGGCGAGCAGCCGCTGCGCGGAGTGACCGATCCCGATCAGACCCGCGCCGACGACGTACCGACGGTCGGACTCCTGGCGGACCCAGTTGCGATCGGTCAACGCCCGTAACAGTCGGTGGACGGTTGGCTGAGGCAGGCCGGCCGTCCGGGCCAGATCCGCGAGCCCGACGCCACCCGGGGCGGCCGCGAGAATTTCGATCAGGTGCATCGCGCGGTCGACCGACTGCACGGCGCCGCTCGCGCGGGTTGCGACGGCGGCCGCGGTCGCGATGGCATCCGCGTTCGAGGGTCCTCGCATCCGCTCGGCGGCGCCATCGCGGTCAGGATCCGGCGGGGACATCGTCGTCAGCATCTTCGGACAGTACGACGGCGCGAGGGCTCCCACGCTCCGTGCCGGAGCCCAGCAGACCCGCGGCGGGGACGCCCCGGACAGCGGCGTCGAGTACCTCGATGGTGTGCGCGGAGGGCATCGGCTCGCCTCCGGTCTGACTCAGAGCGGCGTTGATCTGCATCAGGCAACCAGGGTTCGCGGTGACGAGCAGGTCAGCACCGGTCTCCAGAACCCGCGCGGCCTTGCGGCTGCCGAGTTCCGCCGCCGCCTCCGGCTGGAGAAGGTTGTAGACCCCGGCCGATCCGCAGCACAGCGAGCCGTCGGCGATCTCCCGTACGCTCAGCCCAGGGATGGTCCGGAGAAGGTCGCGCGGCTGCGCCCGGATGCCCTGTGCATGGGCTAGGTGGCAGGCGTCATGGTAGGCGACTGAGATCGGTAAGGGGTGCCGGACCGCGCGGGGTTCGTGGGCGGCCAGAAACTCCGTGACATCCCGCGTCCGCGCTGCCAGCCGATCGGCCCGCGCAGCCCAGGCCGGGTCGTCGGCCAGGAGCCGTCCGTACTCCTTCATCGCCGAGCCGCAGCCAGCGGCGTTGACGATCACATCGCTGACCTCGGCCTCCTCGAACCGGGAGATCACGTCGCGAGCGAAGCGCGCCGCCTCCCCCCGGCGGCCCATGTGGCTCGACAGCGCTCCGCAGCATCCCTGGTCGGGGGGAATGATGACGTCGAAGCCCTCCGCGGCCAGGACGTTCGCGGTCGCGGCGTTGACCCCGGGGAAGAAGACGCTCTGCACACAGCCGGTCAGGAGGCCGACGACCCCGCGGGCCGGCCCGATGGCGGGCACCCGGCCCGGCAGCCGGGGTGGCCGGGCCTCCAGCGGAGGCGCGACCGCCTCCATCGCCCGCAGCGCCGCCGGCAGTCGGTCGAGCAGGCCGAGCCGCCGGAGGATCCTGGCCAGGCCGGATCGCTGGTAGAACCGCAGCGGGCCGCGCAGCATCCGCAGCCGGCGCGGGTACGGGAACACCGCGAAGATCGCGGATCGCAGCAGCCGCTCGCCCCGGGACCGCTCGTGCCGTCGCTCGACCTGGGCTCGGGTCTGTTCGATGAGGGCGTCGTACTGGACGCCGGACGGGCACGCGGACACACAGGCCATGCAACCCAGGCAGCGGTCGAAGTGACCCGCCATCGCCGCCGTCAGCGGCTGGCCCTCCAGACCCTGTTTCATGAGGTGGATCCGCCCGCGGGGGGAGTCCATCTCCTCGCCCCACAGCTCGTAGGTCGGGCAGCTCGGCAGACAGAAACCACAGTGGACGCAGTCCTCCACCAGGGCGAGCTGAGGCGGGTGATCGTCATCGAACGCGCCCGTCTGGCTCATCTCTCACCACCGTTCGCCACCACGCCGCTGATCATCGTCGTACCGCCATTGCCCATGTCAGATACCTCCCACGAATCGGCCCGGCGCGAGTCGCCGATCCGGGTCGAACTCCCGCTTGACCCGGCGCATGAGGGAGAGCGCCGGCACCGGGCCCCAGACGTCGAGCCCAGCCGTGGCCAGCTCCCGGCCTGGGCGGAGCACGACCGCGCTGCCGCCGGCAGCCGAGGCCGCCGCGCGCAGCGCGCCCACCAGATCCCCGAGCGCCCCCGTGTCGACCCATTCGCGGTCACAGCCGGCGTAGATCACGCCGACCGCGGCCGAGCCGGCGAGGGTCACCGGTCCGGGCGCGCTGTCCGGACCGCCCGTTGGCCGAGCCGCCGCGCGAACCGCGGCCAGCAAAGCCGGTACCTCGGCGCGAGGCACCGCGATCTTCACAGTCACCGGGCCGGGCAAGATGCCCCACCAAAGCGGTGGGGCCGAGCTGGCCACGGCCGTCGGCCCAAGCCGGCGGACGATGTCCTCCGCCCGGCCAGGCAGCGCCGAAGGCGATCCCTCGAGGAGGACGGCCAGCTCGACCGGGCCGTCCACCGGAGCACGGTGAACCTCGACCGCCGTCGGCATGGCCGGGCTGGTCAGCACCGCCGCCACGCCGGACGCGGCGGCGGCCTCGTCCGCCAGCTCGGCGATGACGTACCTCGCCGCCTCAGGCAGCGGGTGCAGCCGCAGCACCGCCTCGGTGATGATCCCCAACGTCCCGTAGGAGCCGGTGTAGAGCCGGGCCAGGTCGTAGCCGGCCACGTTCTTGACGACTGTTCCCCCCGCGTGGGTGACGACGCCGTCGGGCCGCACGACTGTGACGCCGAGCAGGAGGTCCCGGGGGCCGCCGAAAGCGAGCCGGGACGGGCCGGCCAGTGCGGTCGCGATCGTCCCGCCCACGCTCGAGCCGGGCACGACCTCGTCGAGAGCGAGGCGCTGGCCGACGGCGGCGAGCGGGTCGCGCAGCCCGTCGACCGTCAGTCCGGCGCCGACACGCACGACGTAGTCCCCGACCCGGTGCTCGATGACCTTGTCGAGGCGGGACAGGTCGACGATCAGTTCCGCCCGCTCCGGCGGGGGCGCCCAGCCAATCTTCGTGCCGCGGCCACGGGGTATGACGGCAAGCCCGTGGCGGGCGGCGATCCGGACCACCGCCGCGACCCCGGCGGTGTCGCCCGGCGTGGCGACGACCGACGGCACCACCCCCGCGACGGCGTCGGCCGCGGTGGCCGGGCGCGCATGCCCGGGCCCTGTGACGGTCGCCAGCTCGGCCACCAGCTCAGACACCAGTTCGTCGGTTCTCATCAGAACAGCTCCGCCAGGCCGGACTCCTGCAGTGGGTGCGCGCCCCGCCGCCGCCCCGGCGGCTCGCCGCACAGCCGCGGCGTCGGGAAGATCTTGCCGGGGTTGCACAGCCCCGCCGGATCGAAGGCGCACCGGACCATCTGCATCGCGTCCAGGTCGGCCGCGGTGAACATGACCGGCATGAACGCCGCCTTCTCGGCGCCGACGCCGTGCTCACCGGTGATCGAGCCGCCCTCGGCCACACACAGCTCGAGGATCTGGCCCGAAACCCGCTCGGCTCTCTCGGCCTGCCCCGGTATCTTCTCGTCGAACAGGACCAGGGGATGCAGGTTGCCGTCGCCGGCATGGAAGACATTGGCCACCCGGATACCGGCCGCGGCCGACAGCTCCGCGATCCGGCGCAGCACCGTCGGCAACGCCGCGCGGGGGATCACGCCGTCCTGGACGATGTAGTCCGGGCTGATCCGGCCGACGGCGGCGAACGCCGACTTGCGGCCACGCCAGAACAATCCGCGCTCGGTCTCGTCGCGGGCTACGCGGATCTCGATGGCCGCGTTGTCCCGGCAGATCCGCTCGACGGCGGCGAAGGACTCGTCAACCTCGCCGGCCGGTCCGTCGACCTCGATCACCAGCACCGCGCCGGCGCCGGCCGGGTAGCCGCAGGCCACAGCGGCCTCGGCCGCCTCGATGGCCAGGGCGTCCATCATCTCGATCGCGGCCGGGACGACCCCGGTGGAGATGATCGCCGATACGGCCGCGCCGGCGTCGTCGGTGCCGGCGAACCCGGCCAGCAGGGTGCGGACGGCCTCGGGCCGGCGCAGCAGCCGGAGCGTGACCCGGGTCGCGATGCCGAGCGTGCCCTCCGACCCGATGAACGCTCCCAGCAGGTCGTAGCCGGGCGGGTCGAGCGACTTCCCGCCACCCAGCGACACCGCCTCGCCGTCCGGGGTGACGATATCGAGCCCGGTCACGTGGTGGGCGGTGAAGCCGTATTTCAGGCAGTGCGCGCCGCCCGCGTTCTCCGCGACGTTCCCACCGATGGAGCAGACCTGCTGGCTGGACGGGTCAGGCGCGTAGTAG
>Ga0157379_10004523_pt1 | contig 11926 bp, 13 predicted proteins | sample S25metaG_FD_121802 | JGI IMG/M metagenome (GOLD analysis project Ga0157379, IMG submission 121802) | Switchgrass rhizosphere microbial communities from Kellogg Biological Station, Michigan, USA - S2-5 metaG | ecosystem: Host-associated > Plants > Roots > Rhizosphere > Soil | place: USA... | reverse complement strand
GAAGGCAGTCAAATGCGGAAGCGAAAACGTTCTTAGGGATCCGAGACACCACGATCAACCAATCAGTCACGCCCTCCAATAACCTTTACGTCTTCTGCACGCATAACTCGTGTCCCTACAAACTTCGACGGAACACAAGAACATTATTCTCCTTTCGTTTCCTTTCTACTCTCTTCATCCGTCTACCAGATAAAATATTCACTTTCTTTGATCGCTATTCCTGGCTCATTCAGCTGTTTATCAAAGGGTAGCTAGATTTTCGTAATAAACCAATCGATCCCAACTACATTTACACCCAGACTTCCCTTGAATGTTTATTAGCTCTATTCAGAACATTGACAATCGACGCACCGCGCTTCTCGCCTTTGTCCCCTCTTCCAATTTTCGTTGGTCACTAAAGTTGGGTCCATAACAGCAGGCCCGTCCGAAACGTCACTTGTGAGGAGCTTGGAAAGGAGAAGTGGACAAGGGCTGTTCGATGTATCATACACACTCGGAGATAATTCTCTAGTCTCATTGAGACGTAGGAGACGGGGATATGACACCAAATCCTCCAAACCCAGAGAAAAGAGTAGCTCGTCGACGTTCCATTCCTCACTTCCCATTCCCATTCATGTGTATTGGGCTGGGTAATCGTACTAAGTATCATTTTACACAAGACTCGCTACATTATACGTAATGCCAATGCTAGAGAGGAAAGAGAGAGAGGCCGGATCATCAAAGAGCGAGACACTGAAAAAATTGAGAACCGGAATAAAGGTGGGATGAGCGAAAAAAGGGAGGGCATAAAAACAGGAAGAAGGGAGGGAGTTGGGGAGAAAGGGGACAGGGGACAGGGAACGCGTCCATTAGGGAGGATGGGGAGGAGATGTGGACGGAAGGAATCTGCATCATGACGGGTTTGTCTTTGATGAACAGTAAGGCAGACGTCGTGGTCGCACGGATGAACAACAGATGAACCAAATGAATTTATAAAACGCAAAGAGAGAAGTAAAACGCATTCCTAGTTTAAAATCCCAAAAATGAAGATTGAACTGCCGCTTTCAACTGGCTTCGCTCTGGACCATATGATCCCCGCCATTTTCAGGACCTGCTAGTGCGCCTTCCGGGACGGTGTTCGGGTCTGCGAGCGAGTCACCTGCTTGGTGGAAGTCTGAAAAAGAAAGAGAAAAGAATCAATATCTGGGAACCTTCGCCGAAGCGGGCGTACACTACCTAGGATCTCAGAATACATCATGACTTTCCACGTGTCGACTGGTAACTCAGCGTCGTTGAAGGACCAGTCAAAGACTTCCTTGGAAATAGGCTCGTCGGTCGGGTCGTGGTACGGTGCCACATACGGGTCCGCAAGAGCCTCGGTGGCGTTGATTCGTTTGCGAGGATCAAAAACGAGCATCTTCTCGAGGAGGGCGAGCGCTAAACGTTGGTAAGGAAAGAGGGTGACGTCAAAACTACGTCATGATTGATCAAGTGGTAACGACGTCATCACATACCTTCTCCATCTGTGCACCGTAGCTTCTCGCTGAACGGAACACGCTCGCGCTTCGGCAGGCTCTGAACGAATCGTAGCGTCTGGGGAAGCAATGTCAGTTTAAATCGCCCAAATCCGGGAATTAATGAGACACGGACGTTTTCACTGCAGATGGTTTGAATGACGTCATCTGGTGGGGTACCGAGCAATTCGGTAATTATTGAAAACTGGTTCACATCTGTTGTTTAGGGTCGATTGCTCGTTGTTAGTTATGCATGTGGATACAGTATGCGTTAGACACGTACGGTCTTTGCCCGGGAAGAGCGGTTTGCCTTCGAGCATTTCAGCGAAAATGCAGCCTGTACTCCAGATATCGACTAATGAAAGGTAACTATTAAGAATGTTGGAATGAAAGAAGCAGAAGAGAAAACAGACCTGCAACGTCGTACTTTTGCCAGGTGAGCATGATTTCCGGTGCGCGGTAGTATCGTGTCGAAACATATCCGGTCATTTGTGGATCTTGGATTCGGGCCAGACCAAAGTCACAAATCTAACCGCCACCCGAGAATGAGACATTTCAACGATCAAACGCGGATAGATAAGCAAACCTTGAGGTCACAATTTTCATTGACAAGAATGTTGCTGGGTTTCTGCGACGAGAATAAGAGGATGAGAAAATTGATAGAATGACGTCACTTGCCAGATCGCGATGAACGACTCCTGCAGAATGGACGTATTTCAGACCACGCTGTCAGAAGATTAGGGGGTTAATGTGAAGAGAACAAGGACACGACGCACCAGAATTTGGTACAAGAAGTATTGAATGAACTGCTTCTCCAGCGGGCGCGAGGTGAGCAGGCGATGCAAGTCCGTTCCCAAAAGTTCTGTGACAAAGTAACTGACAAAGGGTCAACATGAACCTTGAGTCAAACCAGGGCGAATACACACATGTCTTCAAGTGGAGAGATGAATACATCACTGAGGCTGATAATCTAGGTATCCAGACTGGTAAGGGTCCTGGGTTGAACGACAGATTAAAGTACGTACATTCTCGTGCTGAATATGCTTGAGTAGCTTGAGCTCGCGATATGTGCGCTTGCTAAGAACCGGTGTCGAGAATGGCTTCATAATCTTTTTAATCGCCACCGATGCGCCCGTTAACTGGTCTTTTGCAGAGCTACGTCGGACATGTCAAGATAAACCAGTAAACGCGGGACCGCAGGCGCATACCAAACAAGACCGAATGCACCTATCAACGTACGATGAGCCAGTAGTGTATGCAAGCAAGCATGCTACGCACCCATTCCGACGGGTTGAAGGTCGACATAACGTGTAGTAACCTACACAAAGAAGGGCCGTATCAGCTCAAGCTGCCTGGGAATGATCTAGAAACACTACCCGCCTCGAAGGAGGTTCCAAAGATACTAAGCTTCACAAAAGACATTATACACCGGAAGAAAGTTCAAATGTCTATGACCACGCTAATACTGCGTCAAACGAGCTCGTCAGCACAGCAAGCAGCACAACGACCCGCCCATCGACTTACACCAAAAAGGGAACTGCAGCCCCATTCGAGTCAGTATTTCGACAAGATTCCATGCGAGCTCGACGTACGTATGTATAGAGGAGATGTGTTGTTCGACGTTGAGGTGTAGAGGTCGTGTACTTAAAGGGTGGTCGTGGTATGGCACGGAAAGCGATCGATATGCCTAAGTTTACATAAGCGGCACCTTTTGATTATTGCTGGAATCACAGGGATTACATATTTTCCGATCGCTCCACAAAAGATATTCTTGTGCCTTCAGGAACGATCCAGTCTAATTCCGTGGAGATCCTCGTGGCGGACATATATCATCATCGTTTCCTTTGAAAGGACTCGCACTTTTCTGCTGCAAACATGCGCACCGAGGTTCGACACGAAGGAAATTTCCAAACGTGAGTCAGTAAGGTTTCTTACTGCGTTTGACGCTACTTTGTCACTAGGAGTGAAAATTTGTCCGTTGTGTCTTTAGAAGCGCCAAAATGGTCTGGACAATCTCTCTAATTTTGTTATTCTGGCTTGACGACCACGTATATAACCGCTTGGGGCATCCAGAGGCTGTTCGAGTTCAACGTTCTCCCCTCTGTACTCCGTGGTCCGTCAACATGAATTTTCATCCGTGAAATTTTTGTCGTTCACCTCCGAGAGCACCGATGTGGAAGATGGCTATATGCACAACTAAGGTGAGTGCGACAAGTTGTTAATTTAATGGGATGCCACCTAAGCCGAGAGTCTGTTCTCAACTTTCCAGTAAAATCATCCCACGATTTTTATCGCTTCTACTCTGAGAGTTCTGGTAGTCGTAAGCCCAGTCCAGCGCCTGAGGGTAACTTCGACGAAACAACTCTCAAAATAAAACCAGAGCTGTATGATCGTCTACAATAACCTTGGGATTAGATATAGTGCATTATTGCGCTCCGTCGTGAGATTCATCCCATTTTATTTCTTGGAATATTTCCGTCTTATTTCTCAAACTTGTTCTAGGACACCTCACCGAACCCTCTTCCTTCCCCCATCATCCCTTCCACGTTTCCACATCCATCTCACAACCCTCGCATTGACTTCCAACACTCCATTCACTTTTTTTGTGCTCTATACTCTCAAAATCTCCCCAAACTCTCGGGACATCGTCTCCCTCAGCTTCTCAGCTTTGACTCTGGTCTTTATTCGGTCCTCGGCAGCGCTAGTCTGCGGTCACCTGTTCAGTCCCATGCCGCACCCTCACATCGGACTCTGCGGAACATTCAACACATCCAACCCGTTTCCGCTTCCAGTTGCATTTTCTCTTTCCTCTTTGGACACACAAAACATGTCTCTCATCCGTCTCTTTGATCCCGGATAATGACGTAGTAGTCCACTGGAAGAGCTTCCGCACTGACATCCGCTGCTTAATCGATCACGATCAAATTATTTCAAGCCATAATCTGGTCCTTCTACGACCGAAGTCTAGGCGTAATGACGACATGCATACAGTTTCTGCTGCCTGGCTGTGGCAATGCGGTAGACGGTAACGATGGCGTGTCTCGCTATTCGAAGGAACGTGGATAGCTATACACGAGGGACATGGAGAAGCGAACGCAAATTGATCTTCATATCGAAATGCTTTGGACTTGATTTCTGCTTAGAGATGGATGTGCAGGGGCAGGGACGAGTACATTTAGCTATCAAAGAGTGAGTGGCTAGAGTATCTATTTCGTTTCTTTAGCCGAGCTTACGTTTGCTCAGGAATTCTCGGAATTAATATATTGCCTACAGTCTTTTCAACTTTAAGGCCTGAATGGCAGCTCGACGCTTGTGAGGACTTTTTGGAACCGATAACATGAACACGGAGCTTCCGCTTGACTTCTTTGACCCGGTTGGTTTTTACAAAATATTAATGCTGGTTTTTTATTATAATAAAAAGGAGAAAGCAAAATAAATTCAAGGTGTCACCATGAGTACCTGTAGAGAATCATTCCTCATCTCGACCAGCCTCTGTTATACAGAATCATCAAGATAGCCACGTTCCATAAGTTGCATCTCCGCACCATCAAGGCTGTTAAATCTTCGGTCAGTGAAGCGTTGCTCCACCAATTCGCAAATATCGGCGTCCGGAAGGTCAATAAGCCATAGTTCAAATATCTCGAGACGAGGGCAGATGCAGCCCCGGTAATCTTCGGGATGACTAAATGGATAAACAAGGTAGAATGTTTATTTTCCTGATTATGATAACTTGGGGATTGCTGTAACAAGTCGGCCAAGAAACGATTTCGGGGAGATCATATTTGTGATGCAGTGGTGGATTTCCAGGAAGAGCATTTACAATGTCTTTGCGTATTTTCTATAATATGGGCAAATGAGTTGAACGTGAGTGCACGTGGTCAACTTCGAGCACCTCGTTCGGTAGCTCCATAGATTGAAGTTGACTTCTTCGAGTTTGGGAGCGTGGAGAGAGCGAAACGCGGCTATGGAATCGTTTCCAAGGACGATACTTGCGGAGACTTATAGAAAGTTGGGTAATGTTATCCTTTGATTTGGCTAGGAAGGGTCCCCTATTCTCAGGACAGATCTTTTCGCTGGTGAAGTGGAAGGAACAAATGCGAGGGCAGAGATGGAGTTTTAAGAAGAAGTCAGAAGTCAGCATTGGCGTGACAATGTTGACGATGCGGAGGCAGAGAAGGGAGTCAAATCATTCCCCGGGGTTTATGAATGTTCATGAATGCAAGACCAAGGTCTGGATGCCCAAGTGATAAAGTGATAATTCGAGAAGTAGAGATTTGGGCTATATCTAGTCGACAGCCCATTTCATCAGGATCATCGTGCATAATTGAGTTTACTTTGCTGAATACTTGAAGCTTTGGCAATTTGCAGGTCTGTCCAGCTGGGAGCAGGATCTCATACTCCCGAAGTGAACAGTGCAAACACGGTGCGGTTTGAGGCTGCAGGAGCCGCAATATCGTTTCTGGAATGGGCGGAAGATCTCCCCATGAACATATGAAGATATCTGGGGGATATTCTCCCCTGTACTGTAGTTGCCCCTTGACTTGCTCTTCGTTCAAATCCAATATATGGCTCAGGACGTTACACGACAACTCCATATACAAATGTCCAAATAAGGGTCCGGTGCGAGGTAAAGGGAAATTAAATAATTGCGGAATTCATAGGGGAGATGGGGAAGGAATGCAGATGGGAGCCGGCCGGAACAGTCTAGGGTTTTCTTTATGAAGTACTGCGTATCAATCTACCACTATTCCCCTCTTGCCTCGAGATAAGACCCTAAGCACTTCTGACTTGTCGAGCGCGACATTACCAGACCTGCCCATCAATGCGTCTATATCGTGCTCTCCGACTACGTACTGTTGACCAGATACATCCGCCGATGATCAGTACAGCCAAAGCGCCTCCACCAGCAGCTAAATATGGCCAGTTCTTTGCAAAGAATTTTTTAACTTTGTCACCGTCCTGGTTATTGTTGATATTGGGTGGAGCAATCTCTGCCAAGTTAATTGGTGGGAGTGGAAGGCGAGTCTGGCTGCTTGTTGTGTCCACACCATTTAGGCGGCTTTGAACGAAGTCATGGTGAGCACTGGCCTTGTCCGTTACTGAGAACAGCTGGATATATGGATCTCCCTGTTTTGCAGGATTTCCGTCAATAAAGTCGCCGAAATTGATGAGGATATATGCATTACGGACTGAAATATCTACGTGAATAACAAGGCCACATATAAATAATCCATAGAAACGTACGGAATGCCATTCCCAAGATTAAATCAAATAATGAGTCTGTCGATGTTAGTATTGGCTGGAACTGAAGGGGATATAGTTTAGATTTTCAGACTTATATATCTGATAATTTACATACTGAGCCACGGCAAATGGTTTTATCTCCTTCGTTAGGCATCGTTGCGTCCCAAGGATGTATGGGATAATCTCGTCCGCCGATAACAAATGTAATGTTTACTTCTTGATCACAGGGCATGGTCCAAAATTGGGAGGAAAAATCGAATTGAGCTCCTGGAATTTGCTGATATATTGCGTCACTAATATACTTAGGAACCTGAGGGTAGGTAAAGCCAGTGTCATATACCGCTGCGAATTGCCCTTTCGGAACTCCATTGGCAGTGGATTGAATTGGGATGCTTCGCCCATTTGGTCCGATGATTGCGTCTACAAGGCTACTCCAGTGTTGATTTATACTTGAGGAGCCGTGAAGGGTTACAACAGGGAGTTGGGGCATCTGGGTAATCTGTTCGAGGCCTGATGCTACTTTGCCGATGCTGAATTTGCCATCAACACTGACGCCTTGGTCACTTTGTCGAGAAAGCAGGGCAGTGATAAAATTCGGAGAGTTCAGATCTTGTCTGAAGATGTTGTCTATTAATGGATCTCCAATGGATTTATCACCCATGTCATGACGAATACTTGAAGAAGAGGATGGTCCTAGCCCTATTAGGCCGTCGGAATCGCTGACGTCGGTCGCTGAATCAGTAGGCAGAGAAACTATTTGGAGTTTTAAAATTCAGAAATTTTCAACGGATAATAGAGAGCGTACTGAAAGCTTGTTGGTCGACAGTGTAGCCAGAGAATTTGACTTGGGCGAGCTTAACCGGTCCTGTAAAATATATTGGTGACAGATGGAGTATTATAGGCGTGGAGTGTTACTTACCTCTGACGTTTCCAACTGCATACTGCACTCCAGAGGTAAAAGTCGTATCTTGCGCATTTGGTACTGGCTTCTGTAACCATAGGTCGGAGCTATGCAGTCAGATTAACCACATGATGAAAGTCAGGTTGTTGCATGTCACATGCCTTCCTGTATCTATTAGGGCCTCAAACTGAGTTCTATGTGTCCATGGATGAGGAAACCAAAGATTGATCATGAAGAGGGAAGGACTTACCCTCCCACCGTAAGATTTGCGAAATAGGCCGTATTGGCTTCGGGGTTATCCACTTGAATAACTTCATCATCTCTTCGTTCCAGCCTCTTATTCAGATGTCGTGCATAATGTCTTCCTGTAACGGCGAATTCCAAAGAATGGACATAATCGAATACTGACAACAAGAGTAGTGCTAAGACCGGGACAACCATAAGTCTGATCTCGGAGATGACCAACCCCTGTTGTCATTTAAAGGTGTCCTTCGAGGCTATGTCTCGCCGAACACGCAGCCCGGCTTGGAAGCTCCATCCTATGACTCTGGTTACCTCTCCGGAGTACAGCTACAGGTGATGCCCCTCTGCTCGCTCAAATGCGCTGTTCTTCATGTTGGTGTAGCCATGGCGGAGGTGAGGACTTGCTTTCTGAACTCAACGGGAATCGACTCAGACCCGTAAATCCAGAGCGCGGGCGAAGAAATCCACCCGGTCGCCTACTTCTGCTGATGGATGTTTATAGCTCACCCGCGCAAGGGCTGAACGATTTCGTCCGTTCTTTGCCGCCCACGAGAATTTCGAATTGTTTTCGGATTTTCGGATTAATACTTCCGGATAAAAAAGGGAACTCAAAAGGAACTCAATCTGAGAACAAATTTAGCTCAGGTCAAAATTCCCAACTAAATAATCGAGCTTATATTTTACCTTAAACGTCCCAATATAGAGTGTACATAAGTAACATATTTAACGGTATAACTAACTACATGGGCAACAAGAACTCAGAAATAGAAAACACTCAATATATCGCCCGAAAAATATAAGAGTGAGTTCGTGTCAATTCAAGGATCTCCTCGTATACAAAATCCTTGAGGTAACAGCGGCCACGAGTCTTACGACTTTCAGAATCTCCCCGATTTTACCGTCCCTTGGCTCATTAATGAATTCTTGACCATCCACCCAACACCACTCCCTGGTTAGTTGGCATACTGAACTATCTTCAATATTGATAGAAGAAGAAAATCAATCTGGTACAGAAAGAGACAGTTCCATCTGCTAGATTTATATCTATCCCCGTTTGGGAGAAAGATGTATAGAAATCCCTTTGGTCAGAGATGAACCTTCTCGATTTCCAGGTATGTCAAATTAACCAATCTGGCAATAATAGGCTCCACGATATGCGCTCCCCGGATGAAGTTGTTTCATCAAGAAGTACTCTTTTGATTGTTTTTGAATATTCCCGATACTGCTGCCATACAAGTTCCATACGACGGAGTATATTGTTCGTAATATCCTCTTCTCTAACTTCCTCAAAGCAGATGCATTTCAATAGCTGTGTATGCAAAATGGGAAGAGACTGAACATTCTCTTCTCTATAACTCGCTGCTCCCTGAGATTAGGGGGAGTAATTCGAAATAGGGAATATCGAAGGAACCTCTTCTGATCCCAACATATTGATGAGTGGCAGTTAACGAATATTGGTATATGGTTCGAGAAAAGGACATATCCGAGAACAATGCGTTGATTGAGGATTCTGAGAAATGAAAGAGACCTAAGCGGGTCTTCGTCCCAGAAGGCGAATAGGACCTCAATGTGCGCCATGAAAAATTTCGTAAGGAGGGGGGCAGAGATGAGGGCTGGCTTAATAGATTCTTCTGGTAAAATGAGGGCCGAATACCAAACTTATGAAAGACCGGAAGTGGCGGCATCTCCACAGTCTTCCCCACAGGAAATAACGCTCTGCATTCTTGCAAGGAACATGCGTAGGCGAAAATACGAACCCGGGGGAAGCCTGAATGAAAAATCTACAGGAAATTTGAAGAGACTGGCTTGAGATCTTCATTTGGGCGTATGATGGTGTTCAAAGTACGTGCTGCGAATATTGGACCTTAGGCATTGCTCATATCTTGCGGGTTGATAAGATGATGCCACAGTATAGAAGTCGATAGATAGATAAAGTGTCCTCTAAAGTGTCTGCACACGATAATTATTCGACCAACAGTTTGGTGGTGATCCGGTCCATCCAGCTAGAAGAATGGGAAATCATCCCGAGGTTGCGTTATGTCTGCTGGAATTGGGGAAGAGTGCAGTGAATATTTTAACGAACTCTCATTGGGAAGGTTCTTGACGCCAAATGAAGGATTTGAACTCTGGGAGGAAAGGCTCAGTAAGTTATTTAAGCCTTTTAAGTGATCTATCCTATCGTGATGGCGATCACATAACGTATCCTCTCTTGACTCGTCTACTGCAGTGGTGAGCCCAGAAGCGTCCAAAGTTTCTTGAATCCGCGCCCGAAGGGCTTTGAACTGCCTATATCTACGGCTGACATCTTTTGAGCAGAACGGAGCGAGTGGTGACAGTGGTTGGGGAAGCCAAAAATCAGTGCTGGAGCGGCAAAGGCCACCCCAATCATCACGAACAATGCGTTTGGGGAAGAACTGTTTTTAACGTTGTTGTAATCCACACGCGGAATAACTTGCCAGCAAAGAGTATAACATTCTCTGCACGTTCAGTTGAGTTAGGTGAATGCCTTTTAACCTGACCCGAACGTTGGAGTCACTCCGGAGGCTACGCGTAAATCAAATAACAATAAGTTTCCAAAGCCAGAGAACCGAGGGGCTTACAGAGGTTTGCTCTGCGAGAGAGCCGCTTCAACTCCTAGCCTCTAGGGAGCACAACCGATTGGACGGTTCCTGCGAATCAATGCATTAGAAACCTGAAGTCGACATCTTTGCGTCATTCAGGATTCGTCGATGACATATAAATAGGAGGCAAAGACTATTTTCCCTTTTCCTGGGTTTTATCAGATATTATCTCATTGACTTCTATCACCGATAAAGTACGTTCTACAATCCACTTGCCATGATTACCCTATAATTCTCGTGACAGCTCGTTTCAAGTCATTGTCCAAGCAGATTCAGCCATGGTTTCTTCAGCCGATTTATCAAAATCTGCTCTTCTTTTAATTGATATTCAAAACGGATTTCGCACCAACCCATCATATTTCGGGTCTCTTCCGAGGTCGACTCCATCCTTTGAAAAGAATGTCAACGCCCTGCTGGCAGCTTTCAGAGCATTAAGATGCCCAAACATCATCCATGTATATCACCTTTCAACCCATGCGGAATCTCCGTTACATCCAACCAATGAAGAAGGACAGTCATTTGCTCCTTATGCTTTGCCCCAAGATGGGGAGCTCAAGATAAGCAAGAATGTCAATTCAGCCTTCATTGGGACCAATTTAGAGGCAGTTCTGAGAGAACGAGGGATCGAGAGGCTCTTCGTGGGAGGTATTACGACAGATCAATGCGTTAGTACCAGTGTCAGGATGGCGGCAAATCTAGGGGTTGCGAAGGAGATAATATTAATCGAGGATGCTACTGCCACGTTTGGAAAAGGGAAATGGGACGCAGAGACGATCAAGGATGTCAACTTGGCAGGCCTGGATGGCGAATTCTGCGGTGTAAGGGGAACGGAGGAGGTGCTGAGCTTACTTGGCGTAGAAAAAAATAATTCCTAATTTAATTCCTTGCCTGACGCCTTGAGAGCTCGTGCATTTTTTTTAGCCGTCCTTTCGTTCAGTCGCCAGGGGCAATCGGAAGTGTATAATTTGGGAAAAGAAAATATAATATTTTTCCTGATTTCCATGACATCCAAAAGACTAATAGATAAACGACTTGTCTAGGCGACTGAGAACCTCTCTCCAGATATAAAATCGCAGACACAACCTTGCAAATTCTTAAGTGACACAAGTGGCCTCACCAGCGGGGCAGTGACTAAATCAGTGTAAGGATGCGATTCTATAGATAAAAATATTGACACGTACGGGATGAAAGTCTGGGCTGGTCCTGGATCGGTAGCAAGGTTGGGGAAAGGCTGGGACAGGCAGGCTTGTTGGACATCACGCCTAGTCTTAGTCGCGGGGAAGCTATGGTACCCTTAGTCTCCCGGACCAAACAACGTTGAAAACCCACTCACGTCGCATGCTTCTTGACGGCAGGAAGAGGTTGAGGAATGACCTCAGAGCAGTCAACCAACCTTCGGGTGTCTTGACCAACCGTGGCAAGCT
>Ga0157379_10004521_pt1 | contig 11929 bp, 15 predicted proteins | sample S25metaG_FD_121802 | JGI IMG/M metagenome (GOLD analysis project Ga0157379, IMG submission 121802) | Switchgrass rhizosphere microbial communities from Kellogg Biological Station, Michigan, USA - S2-5 metaG | ecosystem: Host-associated > Plants > Roots > Rhizosphere > Soil | place: USA... | reverse complement strand
GGGCTTGATCATGGAAAAACCTTTATGCGCCAACGCGGCTTGCTGGCTAATGGCGGGCGATCTTGGCCGAAATTTGGCGGTTGGCTTCAAGTTTCATCCGCGACAACAAAAGGCGCAAGAGTCTCAAACACGTTTTTGGGCAGCCGGCGCGGTTTACCCGTTAACGTGGTGATACAGGCTTCGATCCGCCCTTCCACCAGCAGGGTGTCGCCATTGCGGACGCGTTGCAGCGCCCTGAGGCGGGCACCGGAAACTTCGGTCAGGACGGAATGCACCGCGATCTGGTCGTCCAGTCGGGCGGGGCGGTGATATTCCACCGCAATGCGCCGGATAGTCCAGGCGGTGGGCTCCTCGTCTTCCAGCCGGGCGCGCGAAATGCCGGCCAGGCGGAAGAATTCGGTGCGGCCTCGTTCCATGTAGCGCAGGTAATTGGCATGATAGACCACGCCGGAAAGATCGGTGTCCTCGTAATAGATGCTGATGGGCAGGATGTGGGTCTTGCCGTCGAAATGGCCCAATCCTTTTAGTTCGCTCATGCCTGGCCTCGGGACCGCAGGAAGGTCAGCATCGGTTTTCCCTTATATTCGCCGCTCTGCGCCGGAGTGTAGCCGAAGCGCGCCGCGACTTTCTGGGAGATCAGATTTTCGGGATTGATCATGCACCAGGTTTGTGGCGCCGCGATGTTCGCGTCCACCCAATTCAGCGCCGCTGTCAGCGCTTCGCTGGCCAGGCCCTGGCCATGCAGATCTGGGGCGACCAGCCAGGCGGCCTCCGGCGCGTCGCGATAGGGCACGGAAATGGCGCGCTTTGCCTGCAACAAGCCCACCGCCCCGACATAGCGGCCGCTGCTCTTCTGTTCCAAGGCCCACAGGCCGTAACCGAACATTGCCCATTGCCCCCAGTTGCGCATGAAGCGCAGCCAGCAAGTCTCCTCGTCGTAAACATAAGTGCCGAAATCCCTGGTGGTCCGGGGATGGGACCAGATCGCGGCGTGTTCGGGAAAATCTTCCAGCCGATAGCCCCGCAGCAACAGGCGCTGTGTCTCCAGCAGCGGAATCATTCATCATCGCTCGTAAACAGGCCGGTCTGGACCGGCGATTGCGCCGGCACCGCCAGCCCCAGATGGCCATAGGCCGCGCCGGCCAGAACGCGCCCGCGCGGCGTGCGTTGCACAAAGCCCTGCTGCAGCAGATAGGGTTCCACGATCTCCTCGATGGCGTCGCGCGCCTCGCCCAGCGCCGCGGCCAGGGTTTCGATGCCGACCGGCCCGCCGCCGTAACTCTCCGCAATCAAAGACAAATAACGGCGATCAAAAGCATCCAGGCCCCGCGCATCCACTTCCAGCCGCGTCAGGGCGGCATCGGCGGTCTTGGCATCCACGCTTGTCTGTTTGGCGACGGAGGCGAAATCGCGCACCCGTTTCAACAACCTTCCGGCGATGCGCGGTGTGCCGCGCGAGCGGGCGGCGATTTCGCGCGCGCCGTCTTTTGTCAGGCCAAGCCCCAGCACACGCGCACCCCGCTCGACAATCGCCAGCAGTTCGTCGGGCGTATAGAAGTTCAGCCGCACCGGAATACCGAAGCGGTCGCGCAGGGGCGTGGTGATCAGGCCGGAGCGGGTGGTGGCGCCGACCAGGGTGAAAGGCGCAAGCTGGATCTTCACCGAACGCGCCGCCGGTCCCTCGCCGATCACCAAGTCGAGCTCGTAATCCTCCATGGCGGGATAGAGAATTTCCTCCACCGCCGGATTGAGGCGGTGAATCTCGTCGATAAAGAGGACGTCGCGCGGCTCCAGGTTGGTCAGGATGGCGGCCAGGTCGCCCGCCTTGGCCAGCACCGGACCGGAGGTGGAGCGGAAATTCACCCCCAGCTCACGCGCCACGATCTGGGCCAAGGTGGTCTTGCCCAGGCCGGGCGGGCCGTAGAACAGCACATGATCCAGTGCTTCGCCGCGCGCCTTGGCAGCGTCGATGAAGATGGAGAGATTTTCCCGCGCCTGCTGCTGACCCACGAAATCGGCCAGCCGCTTGGGACGCAAACTGGCTTCCAGCGTGTCGTCTTCGCTGCGTTCGGGGGTGACAAGGCGCTTCTCAGTCATCGCGCCATCCCTTTCAGCGCTTCACGGATCAGCGCGGAAGCTTCGGTGTGTTCGCCCAAGGCGCCGACGGCCCGCGCCACCGCTTCGGCGGCGCGGGCATCGGAATAGCCCAGATGCACCAGGGCGGACACCGCATCGCCTTCGGCGCCGCGCGGCGCATGCGCAATGGCGGCGGCCCGTCCGTCCTCCTCGCCATGCAGCATCATCGACGGCGCCTTGTCTTTCAGTTCGGTGGCGATGCGCAAAGCGAGCTTGGGACCGACGCCGGGGGCGCGCCCGATCATCGCCTTGTCGCCCAGCGCCAGCGCCCGCTGCAGGTCGCGCGGGCTCAAGGTCGAGAGCACCGCCAGCGCCACCTTGCCGCCCACATTCTGCACCGTCTGCAGCAGGCGGAACCATTCCCGCTCCTCGGGCGAGGCAAAACCATAAAGCTTTATGGCGTCCTCGCTGACCTTCATCTCGATCATCAGGCTGGCATGCGCACCCACCGCCAGCCGCGACAAGGTCGAGGCCGGGCAATGCACCAGATAACCGACGCCGCCCACATCCAGGATGACCGTGTCGTCGGTGATGGAATCCACCGTGCCGGTGAGCTTGCCAATCATCACATCACCACCATGCGGGCGCGGGTGGCGGAAAGATGGGCATGGGCGATGGCCGCGGCCAGGGCGTCGGCAGCATCGGCCTGGGTCACGCCACAGGCCGGCAGCAGCCGCTTGACCATGAACTGCACCTGCTCCTTGCCGGCATGGCCGGCGCCGACCACGCATTTCTTGATCTGGTTGGGAGCATATTCGGCGATCTCCAACCCCGCCTGGGCCGCCGCCAGCAGCGCCACGGCGCGGGCATGGCCAAGCTTCAGCGCCGCCTGCACGTCGCGCGCCACAAAGGCCTGTTCGACCGCGATGGCGGCAGGCGAATGAGTCTGAATGACTAGCGCAAGCTCGCGGTGCAGGGTCATCAGCCGCACCCCCAATCCGCTGGCGGCCTTGGTGGCGATCACGCCATGGGCGACATGGGCCAGACGCGAGCCCGAGATGTCGATCACCCCCCAGCCCATCTGGGCCAGGCCCGGGTCCAGGCCAAGGATGCGAATCGTCAGGCTCATGGCCTGTTTGTACCCTTTATGTTCGGGCCATTCCTAGGTGGTGTCTCAGTTTGAATTTTCTTCGACTTGGGAGCGACCTAGGCATCCGAGCGGGAGGGGCGGTGCGTAAGCCAATAGTCGTTCTGCCATTCTTCATAGCCAAGCAACTCGCCAAAGCGCCGTTCCCGGTCATCGGACCACACTCCCGGTTCGTTCAGGAGCCTTAGCATGGCATCAATTCGCCACTCATGCCCCGGTAAGGCATAAAACAGCCTAAAAAATTCCATGTGAGGCAAGTCAGGAAACGGTTCAATCACTTGGCGTCTTATCAGACGTCCCGCAGCGACATGCCTATCGAACATGCGCCAATATCGAATACAAATGTCCGGCTCACGACCGACCGCATCCATGAAATAGGCAAGCGGTTTGATGCCCCGCAACATCAAACCGAGTTCTCTATTGGTGTGAACCAAATAGGGCAATCGACGAAGCCGCTCTGGCATTGGCATCAGGCCGCGTTTTTCTTGTACGGCGCGCATTCTTTGATCTGCTTTTCGCCTCGGTTCATCAACGGCATTAGACAGTCCTGCTGCTTGCGGGATACGCCGCCGTCGTCCCGAAGCCTTTGGCGAAATCCAGCATCGCCAGGGCGATTTCCCGCTCGCCCATTACCACCTTGCTGGCCCCCAGCGACAAAAGATGATCCGCCTCGGCATCGAAATGCGCCCGCACCACGATAGGCAGTGTGGGATTGGCGCGCCGCGCCTGCTGCACGATCTGGCCGGCCTCGAAGGCTTCGGGGATGGCCACGAACAACAGCTTCGCCGCCGGTAAGTTGGCCGCCGCCAGCACGTCATCGCGGGCGGCATTACCCCTGATATGCTCGATACCGGGGGCGCCGACCGCGCCTTCCTCCATCACCAGAAGGGGGAGGTCATGCTTGATGCCGTCGGCAATCACCCGTCCCACCCGGCCATAGCCGACCAGCACCACATGGTCGGTGAGCTTGGTCGGCTCAGGCGCCGGCCGCGGCATGTCGGGGGCCGGCGCGACATGGGTCGAGGCTTCCCGGCGCGCCGAAAGCGCGAACAGCAGCGGATTGAGGAAGATCGACAGGATCGACGCGCCCAGGATCAGGCCTCGCGCTTCCGGCTTGAGCACGCCCAGCCCGATCCCCAGGTCGGCCAGAATGAAGGAGAATTCGCCGATCTGCGTCAGGCTGACGGCGATGGTCAGCGCGCCCGCCGGTTTGACCCCGAACAGCCGCAGCAGCACATAACAGACCCCGCCGCCCGCCAGCACGATGCCGAAGGTCAAAGCCAGCGCCACCGGCTGGTTCACGATCACGCGGGGATCGAACAGCATCCCCACCGAGACGAAGAACAGCACGGCAAAGGCATCGCGCAGCGGCAGGGATTCTTCCGCCGCCCGCTGGGACAATTGCGAACCGGCCAGGATCATGCCGCCGAAGAAAGCGCCCAGGGCGATGGAAACGCCGAACAGGAAAGACGCGCTGAACGCCACGCCGAGCGCCACCACCAGCACCGCCAGACGGAAAAGTTCGCGGCTGCCGGTATGGGCGATGTAATGCAGGATGGCGGGAATGACGCGCCGGCCGATCACCAGCATCAGCACGGCGAACAGGCCCAGCTTGCCGAAGGTGATACCCAGGCTCCTGGCCAGCTCCGCCATGTGGATGTCGCCGCCCTTGAGCAAGGCGGCAACCGGCGGCAGGATCACCAGCACCAGGACGGTGAGCAGGTCCTGCACCACCAGCCAGCCGATGGCGATGCGCCCCCGCCCCGTCTCCGTCAGGCGCCGGTCCTGCAGCGCGCGCATCACCACCACGGTCGACGCCACCGACAGACAAAGCCCGAACACCAGCCCCTGCCCCAGCGGCCAGCCGAATATCAGCGAGGCCCCCATCCCCAGCGCGGTGATGACGGCCATCTGCAGCACCGCGCCGGGCACGGCGGTACCTTTGACCGCCATCAGGTCGCCCGGCTTGAAATGCAGGCCCACCCCGAACATCAGCAGCACCACGCCAATATCGGCCAGCTGCAAGGTGAGATGCTGGTCGAGCACGATGCCGGGGCTGAACGGCCCCACCATCACGCCGGCCAGCAGATAGCCCACCAGCGGCGGCAGCTTCAGCCGCTGCGCCGCCGTGCCCAAAACAAAGGCCAGGGTCAGGCCTATGACCAGGATGCCGATCAGCGGGGACATATGCTCCATGTCCACCACTATAGGGGGGCGGCGTGGCTAGGGAATGGCAGTCTTCGTCCGGACGGTTGCCTCAGCGGCAGACCAGCGAGCCATTGCGGTTTTCCGCGACGTTGCTGGGACAGTTGCGCATGTCCAGGACGGTGGAATTCCAGCGCCCGTCGCTGTTGCGGCACTCGGTCTGGAAGACACTGCCGCGCATCTCGCCGCCGCGGCAGGACTGGGCCCAGTTTCCGCCCGGTGCGCCGCCGCCATAGCCGCCACCATATCCACCGCCATTGCCGCCACCATAACCGGGACGGCCACCGCCCGACATGATCCGGTCGGCATTGCGCATGTCGTCGTCATTGCAGCGCTGCGCATTGTTGATGCGCTGGCCGCGCGCGCCGTACTGCACCAGGCAGCCGCCTCCCACCGTGACGATGGTGCTGCCGTCGCGCATGGGAATGGTGTCGCCGCCACGCCCTTGGGCCGAGGCCGCACCGGCGGACAGCACCACGATGGCAGACGCGATCACGTATGTGATTTTCATGACAGGCCCCCAGATGTTTCGCTCCGGGGCCATTGTGGGCGCGATTGTTACAAATCGTCAAGGAACGGCAAATTCCGCCTTCACCGGGCGCGAGGACCCGCGCCCGGCCCTCCGCTTACGCTCCGGGCGTTCGTCACTCGAAACGATCCACTGGATCGTTTCGTCCGCGCAAAGCGCGGACCGCTCCTTACCCGGCCAGTTTGGCGATCAGAGCGTCCGAAAGTTCGTAGTTTCCATAGACATTCTGGACATCGTCATGGTCGTCCAGCACCTCGACCAGCTTCATCAAGGTTTCGGCCGCTTCGTCGCTCACCGCCACGCTGTTCTGCGGCCGCCAGACGATCGCCGCCGACGCCGGCGCACCCAGCTTTGCTTCCAGCGCGTCACGCACGGAGGCGAAGTCTTCCATGCCGGTGAGGAATTCATGGCCCTCGGCGGTGGTCACGCATTCGTTGGCGCCGGTCTCCAGCGCCGCTTCCAGCATCGCATCCTCGCTGCCCTTATCCAGCGGATAGGTGATGACGCCGACATGGTCGAACATGAAGCTGACCGAGCCGGTCTCGCCCATCTGCCCGCCATACTTGCTGAAGGCAGCGCGCACATCGGCGGAAGTGCGGTTGCGGTTGTCGGTCATGGTTTCGACGATCAGGGCGACGCCGCCGGGGCCGCGCCCCTCGTAACGCACCTCGTCGTAATTCTCGCCTTGGCCGCCGACCGCCTTGCTGATGGCGCGCTCGATATTGTCCTTGGGCATCGATTCCGCCTTGGCGGCGATGATGGCGGTACGCAGGCGGGGATTATGGGCCGGGTCGGGCAGGCCCGACTTGGCCGCCACGGTGATTTCGCGGCTGAGCTTGGCAAAGAGCTTGGAGCGCTCCTTGTCCTGCTTGCCCTTGCGGAACATGATGTTCTTGAACTGACTGTGACCGGCCATTTTTTGTCTTCCTTGGCAGGCCGGTGAGATACTCGGGCCAGCCCCCTCTTTTCAAGCCTGCCTGTCAGAGCGCAGGGTGAGGTTGGCACCCAAGCCAACCGAACGGCATTTCAAAGCTTTATTTGCAGAGGCCCGCCATGACTACGCTCGCCACCGATCCCCTTACCCTGATCCATACCGCCATCAGCCTGCTGGCCATCCTGACCGGCCTGCCGGTATTGGCCGCCATGATGAAAGGCCAAACGCCGGTCACCCTGACCGGCGTGTTCCTGGCCCTGACCGTGCTCACCAGCGTCACCGGCTATTTCTTCCACAATGAGCATGTCACCCCTGCCATGATCGTGGGCGCGATTTCCCTCTTTCTGCTGGCGGTGGCGCTGTTTGCGTTCTACGGCAAGCATCTCGCGGGCCGCTGGCGCACGGGTTATGTGATCACCGCCACGATGGCGCTGTATCTCAATGTCTTCGTGCTGGTGATCCAGTCCTTCATCAAGATTCCGCCCCTGCATGCCCTGGCGCCCAGCATTCCACCGTCCGGGCCGGTGTTCGGCGCGATCCAGGGCGTGGTGCTGCTGGCCTTCATCGTTGCCGGTTGGCGGGCGGTCAAAGCCGGCCCCACAGCCTAGGGAACCCAGACTCTGCCCTGCGTCAGAACGCGCCACCTCTTGTCTTGACATTAGTTTGGAATACTTCTAAGAACGTTTCTCAATTAGAAACATTCCAAGGAACACTCTGATGCTCACCGTAGGCGACAAATTCCCCGATTTCTCCGTCCAGGGCGTGGTTTCGACCAACCCCGCCAATGCCTTCCAGGCCTTCAGCCAGGACAGCGACAAGGGCAAGTGGAAGCTGGTCTTCTTCTGGCCCAAGGACTTCACCTTCGTCTGTCCCACCGAGATCGCCGGCTTCGGCAAGCTCAATGGCGACTTTGCGGACCGCGATACCGTGATCTATGGCGTCTCCACCGACAGCGAGTTCGTCCATCTTGCCTGGCGGCAGAATCATGCCGACTTGAAGAACTTGCCCTTCGCCATGCTTGCCGACACCAACCGCCGGCTCTCGAGCGCGCTGGGCATTCTCGATGAGGAAGCCGGTGTCGCCAAGCGCGCCACCTTCCTGGTCGATCCGGACGGCATCATCCGCTTCGCCTATGTCACCGACATGAGCGTGGGCCGCAATCCGGCGGAAGTGCTCCGGGTGCTGGATGCCTTGCAGACCGACGAACTCTGCCCCTGCAACTGGCAGAAGGGCGAAGACGTCATCAAGACGGCCGCCTGACCAAACGGACCTCCTCATGCTTGTTGAAGCATGGGGAGGTCACCTTCTCTCCTCACGAAAGAAATCGCCATGTCCATCGAAGCCCTGAAAGACGCCCTGCCCGATTATGCCAAGGACCTGAAGCTCAACCTGTCGTCCCTGGCGCAGGAAACGCTTCTCACCGAGCAGCAGCGCGCCGGCACTTTCATCGCCTGCGCCCTGGCTTCGCGCGAGCGCACCACCACCAGCGCCATCATGAGCGAATTCGCGCCCAAGCTGTCGCCGGAAGCACTGAACGCGGCCCGCGCCGCCGCCAGCATCATGGCGATGAACAATATCTATTACCGCTTTACCCATCTGGCCTCGGCGCCGGATTACAAGACCATTCCGGCGCGGCTGCGCATGAATGTGATCGGCAAGCCCGGTGTGGAGAAGGCGGACTTCGAACTCTGGTGCCTGGCGGTCTCGGCCATCAATGGCTGCGGGGTCTGCATCGACAGCCACGAGAAGATACTGCGCGACGCCGGCCTTTCCACGGAAGAGATCCAGGCCGCGGTGCGCATCGCCGCCACGGTGCATGCGGTCGCCGCCACACTGGACGGGGAAGCCCATAGTGCGGATATCGCGATCAACGCAGTGGCCGCCTAGCAAAGCATGAGTGTCTGGAGGGCCGCATTTCGCGGTCCGACCCGCAGCTTCAACCAGCTCCCTTCCCCCTTCGGCGCGAAGCGCCAGGAAGGGGGAAGGTGTCGCAGCGAGGTGTTTGCGGCACGCAAACCCGAGCTGCGACGGATGGGGGTAAAATTAAACGAACACCGGGAAGGGATTTCTTTCCCGAAACTGCACTTGATGCCAATACGGATAGGCCAGCGGCCGCGCGCTGGCCTCATCCAGTTTGGCAATCTGCTCCGGCGTCAGATTCCAGCCTACCGCGCCCAGATTGGCCTTGAGCTGTTCTTCATTGCGGGCGCCGATGACCACGGTGGAAACGGATGGCCGCTGCAACAGCCAGTTCAGGGCGATCTGCGGCACGCTCTTGCCGGTTTCCTTCGCCACCTCATCCAGCGCATCCACCACCTTATAAAGATAATCCTCCTCCACCTGCGGGCCGCCGGCGTTGGACTCGGCGCCTTGCAGGCGGCTGACTTTCGGTATCGGCGCACCGCGGCGCAACTTGCCGGTCAACCGGCCCCAGCCCAACGGCGACCACACGACGCAACCCACGCCCTGATCCAGCGCCAGCGGCATCAGCTCCCACTCATAATCGCGCCCGATCAGCGAATAATAGGCTTGGTGCGCCACATAGCGCGGATAGCCATAGCGCTCCGACACCGCCAGCCCCTTCATCAGGTGCCAGCCGGAGAAATTCGACACCCCGATATAGCCGATCTTGCCGGCGCGGATCAGCGCATCGAAAGTGGAAAGCACTTCCTCCTGCGGCGTCTTGGCATCGAAGGCATGCAATTGCACCAGGTCGATATGATCGGTGCCCAGCCGTTTCAGCGCCGCCTCGGTGGCGCGGGTGATGGCGAACCGCGAGGAACCCACATCGTTGGGATCTTCGCCATGCCGGAACGTGTATTTGGTGGAAATCAGGACCTTGTTGCGGCGGCCCTTGATGGCGGCGCCAAGCACTTCTTCCGCCGCGCCCGCGGAATAGACATCGGCGCTGTCGAACATGGAGAGACCGGCATCCAGGCAGATGTCGATCAGCCGTTCTGCGCCTTTGGCGTCGGTATCGCCCCAGGCTTTGAAGAAATCGCCCTTGCCTCCGAAGGTGCCGGTACCAAATGTCAAAACCGGAACCCGAAATCCGGAACGGCCAAGAAAGCGATATTCCATGGAGATTACCTTTCACGAAAGCCTGAAAGGATTGGCCAACGCCGTGACAGTTTCAACCGCGACCGCGTCGCGGGTATTGATCAGAGTTCCGGCACGGCGGGCTTCAATCGCCCACCCACACGCACCGGCTCGATCCGGGTGGCGAGGCCATTGCCGCCGGTTTGAACAAACACCGCGCATAAGGTGGCGGGCCCCGAGGCCGGCGCATAGCGCTGGGTGGAAAGCTTGCGGGTGAAACGCTGCAGCGGTTCCGCCTTGTCCATGCCGATCACGGAATCATAATCGGCACAGGCGCCCGCATCCACCTGGAACGCGGTTCCGCCCGGCAGAATCTGGGCATCGGCGGTGGGCACATGGCTGTGGGTGCCGACCACCAGACTGGCGCGGCCATCGCAGAAATGGCCCATCGCCATCTTCTCCGACGTGGCCTCGGCATGCATGTCCACCACGATGGCATCCGCGCCCTCGCGCAGGCGGCAGGCCGACAATTGCGCGTCCACCCCCGCGAAGGGATCGTCCAGCGCATCCATGAACACCCGCCCCATGGCATTGATCACCAGCACACTGCCGTTCGGCGTCTGATAGAGATTGGCGCCGCGGCCGGGCGTGCCTTTGGGATAATTGAGCGGCCGCAGGACCCGGTCCTCGCCTTCGATATAGGTGAGGATTTCCTTCTGGTCGGCCCAGTGATTGCCGGTGGTGATCACATCGATGCCGAGAGCGAAAAATTCCTCGGAGATGGTACGCGTCAGTCCGAAACCGCCGGCGGCATTCTCGCCATTGGCGATCACGAAATCGAGCTTGAGGCTTTGCCTGAGCCGGGCCAATTCCGCATGCACCACGTCGCGGCCCGGTTTGCCGATGATGTCGCCCAGGAAGAGAATGTTCATCGCCGTCTCTTAACACAAAGAGCGCGGGATGCAGCCCCGGAAATCGGAACTGGGTGTTAACCCTGGAAACGGGTAAGGCCCAACTCCGTCAGGACGGCGTCCAGGATTGCGTCATGCGGCTGATGCGGCAGCGCGGCCATTTGCTGGCCGGCATAGGCGATGCCGATGGCCGGTACCTTCAAAAGCGCCAGGGTGCGGTCGTAAAAACCGCCGCCATAGCCCAGCCGATGACCTTCATCATCAAAGGCCAGCAGCGGCACCAGCAGCAGGCTGGGCGTCACCCGCGGCCAGATGTCCAACGGCTCATGAATGCCGAAAGCGCCCGGCGCCAGCACTTCGCCGTCGGGCACACGGTGAAATTCCAGCGGCCGGCCTTTGCCCGCGACGCGCGGATAGGCGATGTGGCAACCCAGCTCGACCAACCGCTCCAGCAGCAACGCAGGATCGGCTTCGTCGGGCAGCGCATGATATCCGCCAATGATCGAACCCTGGAGGATCGGCAAGGATTCGGCGTGGCGCGCGATGGTTTGCGCGAAATTCGCGCGCTTCAAAGACAGACGCTTTTCACGCGCTGCGATGCGGAGTTCTTGTTTGGAAGAAGGTTCGATCATCAAACTACTTTTCGTGGCGGTTGCCGAGCCGGTCGCCCAAAGGGCGCGCTCGCACGCTGATGGATTGACCAGCTACTAAAGATCGGTGGCGGTTGCCGAGCCGCTCGCCCAAAGGGCGCGCTCGCGCGCCAAGGGATTGCCCGGTTACCAAAGATCGGTGGGGGTTGCCGAGCCGATCGCCCAAAGGGCGCGCTCGCGCGCCAAGGGATTGCCTGGTTACCAAAGATCGGTGGCGGTTGCCGAGCCGCTCGCCCAAGCTCGCGGCACCGTCCACCTCTCGCAGGTCCACTGGACCTGCTCGCGCGCTGCGCGCGCGGGTGGACGGTACCATACTCGCCGTTGGTATTGGATCTCATGGGCCTGCAAGTGCAGGTGGGCGTCGTGTGTCCGGAACCACGGTCCCGGTCAGGGACAACTCCCGATGAGTACAATTAAGGCCCCTGGGCATCGCAACCT
>Ga0157379_10004520_pt1 | contig 11932 bp, 10 predicted proteins | sample S25metaG_FD_121802 | JGI IMG/M metagenome (GOLD analysis project Ga0157379, IMG submission 121802) | Switchgrass rhizosphere microbial communities from Kellogg Biological Station, Michigan, USA - S2-5 metaG | ecosystem: Host-associated > Plants > Roots > Rhizosphere > Soil | place: USA... | reverse complement strand
TCGACCGGCTGCTCGGATCGCGCAGGCCCCCCGGCCACGGCGTGCAGACGAAGTCGCACAACGCCGTCGCCGCCGCGGTGCACCAGGGGCGCGCCGACTGGGGCGTCGCGATCGACACCGTCGCGCGCCAGTACGGTCTCGCGTTCATCGCGCTGCAGGAAGAGCACTACGACTTCATCGTGCCGACCGCGAAGCTCGAGCGGCCCGCGGTGAAGGTGTTTCGCGCGCTGCTCGCCGACGAGGACGTGCGCGACGAGCTGACGCGGCTGGGCTTTCGCCTGTAGGGCGCCATCGTGGGCGCCGGCTGCACCGAAGAAGCGGTCGCCGGCGGCGTCGCGCTCAAGCTGTGGACGCGCGGCGTTCCGGTCGAGGACGGAGCAAAGCGCCAGCTCGCCAATGCGGCGCGCCTGCCGATCGTCTTCCGGCACATCGCGGCGATGCCCGACGTCCACTTCGGCATCGGCGCGACGGTCGGCTCGGTGATCGCGACGGTCCGGGCGATCATCCCGGCCGCGGTCGGCGTCGACATCGGTTGCGGAATGATCGCCTGCAAGACGACGCTCACCGCCGACGACCTGCCCGACAACCTGGCGCCGCTGCGCGCCGCGATCGAGCGCGCGGTGCCGCACGGCCGCGCGCCGCGCGGGCGCGATCCGGGCGCGTGGAGCAATGTGCCGGCGTCGGTCGACACCGCGTGGGCCGGGCTCGAGCCCGAGTTCGCCGAGCTCTGCCGCGGCCATCCCGGGCTGGCGAACACCAACCACCGCGCGCACCTCGGCACGCTCGGCACCGGCAACCACTTCATCGAGGTCTGCCTCGACGAGCAACGCGCAGTGTGGTTCATGCTGCACTCCGGCTCGCGGGGAGTGGGCAACGCGATCGGCACGCGCTTCATCGAGCTCGCGAAGGAGGACGCGCTGCGCAACGAGGCGAACCTTCCCGACCGCGACCTCGCCTACTTCGAGGAGGGCTCGCGCCACTTCGCCGACTACGTCCGCGCGGTCGGCTGGGCGCAGAAGTACGCGCGCGTGAACCGCGACGTGATGATGCGCCGCGTCGTCGAGGCCGCGAAGACGGTCATCGGCAAGAGCTTCCAGAGCCACGTCGAAGCAGTGAACTGCCACCACAACTACGTGCAGCGGGAACGTCACTTCGGCGAAGACGTCTTCGTCACGCGCAAGGGCGCGCTGAGCGCGCAGGCGGGCGAGCTCGGCATCATCCCGGGCAGCATGGGCGCGCGCAGCTACATCGTGCGCGGCAAGGGCAACCCCGAGAGCTTCGCGTCGTGCGCGCACGGCGCCGGCCGGACGATGAGCCGGGGCGAGGCGAAGCGCCGCTTCACGCTCGCCGACCATCGCGTCGCGACCGCAGGCGTCGAGTGCCGCAAGGACGCCGGCGTCATCGACGAGACGCCGGCGGCGTACAAGGACATCGACGCGGTGATGGCGGCGCAGAGCGATCTCGTCGAGGTCGTGCACACGCTCAAGCAGGTCGTCTGCGTGAAGGGCTAGCGCAGAGCGAGAACCCGACGTCGTCGCGCCGCGAAGGCCCCTGCGTTCTTGCGGGCTCTGGTCGCGGTCGCCTGCTCCGATTGACCGAGAATCCACGCGTACGCCGCCAGGGGGATCAGATGCCCAAGTACCCGCTCACCGTCGCAGCGAAGCGAGGCACCGCGCTGCGCGATCGCGATCGCGACGGCGACGCGGTCGCGCCGGTCGCGCCCGTGCCGACGGGCTTCCTCAGCTTTCGCTATTCGTCGACGGTCGTCTCGTCGCACGGCGGCCGCACCCACGTCAAGGCCAGGCGCGTCGCGTTCGAGGACGGCACGCTGAGCAACGAGTCGTTCGAGGGCGAACTCGACGGCCGCGCGCACGAGGATGCGGTGCGGCGCGCGCAGCAGCAGGTGCTCGAGGACGCTGCGCCGCTGCTGCGTGTGCTGCGCTGGATGCTGCCGATGCGTTAGTCCGCCACTGCCCCGACAAGGCGAGACGGCCGGGATGTCGGAGCCATTTCCGTTTCCCTCGCGACGGGCCCGGCGTCCGGCCTACTCCGCGTGCCCGGCAAGCGCCGTCACTTCGCCGCGCACGGCCAGGCCCTGGGACGTCCACACACGATGTCGCGCATGACCTCGGCTCTCTCCAGATACTCCTGATGCGCTCGTCGCGGATCCTCGATCTTTCCGAAATACGTATCGGCATTCGACACGATGACGTCGACGACCTCGTAGTTCGGGCCGGTCGGAAGCCGCTCGACGTAGGGCAGGAGGGTGAAGGAGAGGACGTCGTTCGGATCGCTGAACGCGATCGCTCGCAGCTTGGGCGATTTCCGGGCGACGGCAAGCTCGCCCAACGGATCGGCCGGGAAGCGAGGCTCCGTCGCCGGCTGAAGGCTCGTTCCTCGCACGCTGATCGGCGTGTCCGCCAATGACAGAGCAGGCAGCTGGTTCGCGGCCATGAACACCTCGGTCAAAGCCGCGGCGATCGCAGCCGCCGCCGCCCCGACGTCGCGGTCCTTCGACATCTTTCCGTAGAGAAGGCTGTCGAAGACGATCTTGCTGCCGAGGCTTTCGGTGATCACGACCAGCGGAGCCTTGCTCGCCGCGGCGGCATCGGTGATCGTCCGGCTCGTCGATCCCGCGCCTCTGCCCGAGGTCGCGCGGGCGAAGAGAAGCGCGCGCAGCATCTCCTGAACGATCGCCAGGCGTGCCTGTCCCTGGTAGACCAGCATGTCCGAAAGGCATTCATCGAGCAGCCAGTTCTTGGTCGCTGCGTTGACGTCCGCACGCACCCAAGGATATTCGTAAGGCTTCGGATCGGTGCGTCCGACACACGATCCGGACTTCACCGACTGGTCGTAGCACAGCGTCCCCTTGGCACGTCGCGTGAGGCCCGACCAGACGATGGCGTTAACGTTGACGATCCGGCCGTCGACCTCGAATCGCGCCTGGTGCACCTTGATCTCGTCGAGCGGCTCGTCGTTCGGTGGCGCGGCATACGACGCCGTGGCATTCAACGACCGGGCGATCGCATCGATGGTCCGCTGCGCCCACTCGCGGCCGTGATCGCACATGCCGTGCACCGCGAAGACGTCCAGCGCTGCTCCGGTGTCCTGCGTTCGGATGATGGTTCCGAGCCCTTCGAACGAGCTCGTCGTCGGGCGGTACTCGTGGCCTGGGTCGTAGGGCGTCGCGCACGCGGAGCACAGGGCTGCAATCAGGAGCGATGTCCCACCGACGGTGCGCAAGGTCATGGTCGCCTCCAGTCAGCGATGCCCGGCAGCCCGGAGCACGGTTTCGAGCCATCCGGCGAGCATTGTGAGTTCTCCGCTCGCGCGTCATCATTCCGAAAGGGGAGAGCCGACTCGGCGGACGTGAATACGCTCAAGCGCCGCTCCGGTTCGACGAGCGCGCGAAGGGAGACCTCATGGCAGCGAAGAAGAGTGAGCCTGCCTCCGCCGGCAAGGCGCGTCGACAGGCGCTTGCGGCGGATCCGTTCTTGGCGAACCTGCAGAAGATCGACCATCTCGTCGTTCTCATGCTGGAGAACCGCTCGTTCGATCACCTGCTCGGCTACCTGAGCCTGCCAGGCGGGCGAAGCGACGTGGATGGCCTCGAGGGAACGGAGACCAACGACTATCGCGAATCGCCCGGATCGCCGCCCGTGACCGTCAAGGTGCACCATCTGCCGTCGACCGCGCTCGGTCGCAAGCAGGACCCCTGCCACTCCGGCGGCTGCGTCGATGCTCAACTCTCGATGAACAACGGTGGCTTCGTCCAGAACTACCGCGACACCCATCCCGGCGACGCCGACCCTGGTCTGGTGATGGGCTACTACGACGCCAGCGACCTCCCCGTCTACGACTTCCTGGCCACTGAATTCGCGATCGCCGATCGCTGGTTTTCTTCCGTCCCCGGTGCGACGTGGCCCAATCGCCTCTACATGATCAGCGGCAAGGCCGCAGGAAGTCGTGACAACAAGACCGTGCCGCTCTATCGGAACAGGTCTTGGCTTCGCCATCTCGACGCCGCGGGAGTCTCGTGGAAGGGATACGGAGACAACCTCCAGGGGCATCTGACCCTGCGTTTCGGCGACGAGAACTACCGCTCGTCGTCCAACTATGAGCCTTTTGACGGAACCTACGGCTTCGTTCGTGATGCCGCGAACGGGACGCTGCCGTCCGTGTCGCTGATCGACCCGGTCTTCTTCAAGAACGATGATCATCCGCCGGGGGACGTGGCCAAGGGGCAGCTGCTGATGGCGCACGTCTACGACGCGCTCGCGAAGAATCCGGCCGCCTGGGCGCGAACGCTCCTGGTGGTGGTCTACGACGAGCACGGCGGCTTCTACGATCACGTCCGCCCCGAGCCCGCCGCGGACGACGATGTGAACTTCGCGCGCTACGGCGTTCGCGTTCCGGCGATCTTCGTCGGACCGTATGTACCTGCCGGGCGGTGCTTCAAGACGGTCTTCGACCATGCATCGCTGGTCAAGACCATTCTCCTGCGATTCTGTGAGAGGAACGGCGCGATCCCCGACATGGGCAAGCGGGTCGCCGCTGCGACCCACTTGGGAGAGGTCCTGTCGGAAGCGGTCGCGCGGCCAGCCGAGAGCCTGCCGGTCGCGGCGGTCAAGAAGCTGACACTCCGCCACGAGCAGCTGACCCTCGCCGAGTTCGCCAAACCCGCCGAAGCGCACCCGGTTTCCGAGGACGAGGCCGCGATCATTCGTGCGACCAAGCAGTTGCAGGCTTCCTTCGCAACGCGGATGCAGACCACGACCAAGCGGGCAATCCCGCTGCGTCCGCGCGCATCCGAGCGCGGCAAGGCGAGCAAAGCGCGCAGTGGGACGAAGGCGTCGGCGAAGACCAGCCGTCGGCGCGCGTAGACACGAGCCACCATGTGGTCGGCCATGAGATCGACGGCGGTCGGCTTTCTCGTCGCGATCAGCGGCTGCGCGTCTCCTGTCGATACTGAAACGTCAGCACAGACGTTGCTTCGCCTTCAAGCCGAGTTGTACGCCCGGGCGATCGCCGGACCCAAGGGGAGTGATCTGCACGTTCGCCGCTACGAGCTCGAGCGCATCAAGTGGGCGCCAGGCCGCTTCGCCGCTGGCGTCGGACGGACGGACATCACGCCGCCCCCTGGGTTCCCGACCGGCGGCGACGGTCCGGCAGGCAATCTGGCAAGGGGGTACTGGACGCGCCTGCACGCGCGAGCATTCTTCTTCGCCGATCCGTCCGGAAGAGTCGTCGTGCTGGCGACGGCCGACCTGTTCGCGATCCCAGGAGGACTGACCGCGAAGGTCGCGGAGTGCGTCGGTCAGAACGCGATCGCCAAAGGCATCACGATCCCTCCCGAGGCGATCACGATCGCGGCGACGCACACGCACCAGGGGCCGGGCAACTTCATGACCGCGAGCGCCTACAACCAGTTCGCTTCCAAGTTCGGTGGCTTCAGCCTGCCACTGTTCGAGTTTCTCGTGGCCCGGATCTGCGCTGCGATCGACCAGGCGGTGGACGACGCGCGCGCGGATGGTTCCGTCGATCTGTATCTCCGCACCACGCGGGCAGACCGGCTGCAGATGAATCGGTCGCCCTTCACCTTTCTGATGAACGCCGACAGTCAGAAGCTGATGAACGACTTCCACGACCGAGACCCCCGGTGCGAGCGGGTCGTGTCGCGAGGAGAGGCGGCCGAACCGACGACGTGGACGCTGCCCGGATGTCCCCGGCTTCGCGCGGCCGATCCGACGCTGATCACCCTCGAGATCCGTCGCAGCAACGAACGGGTCGGGGTGCTCGCATTCTTCGCGATGCATCCGACGGTGCTTCACCCGGACGCACCTGTCTACAGCGGCGATTTTTCCGGCGTTGCCGTCAGCGATCTCGAGCGCGAATTCGAGGCCGGCGGCGGCCGCCCGGTTGTCGTCGGATTCTTCAACGGCGCGGAGGGCGACGTCGTCGCGCGACGAGACGTTCGCGACCTGCGCGAAGTGGTCCAGGTGGCGCACGCGTTCGAAGACCACGTCAGACGAGCGCTCGGTCTGCGAACGCCCGCGATGGAATCGCCCGCCATCGTGGTCCGCGCGGACGCGGTGGGCCCGGCGGGTGAGTGCGACGACGCCGCCGGCACCGGCCGGCGTGTGGCGCTGGCGAAGGCGCCCGTGTTCGGTGCCGCAGGTCTCGGTGGTGGCGAGGACGATCGGACGTCGCTGTACGCACTTGGCTTTCGCGAAGGCGTTCGCTACCTGGCGCGGGACGGCCAGGGCCCCAAACTTCCCGGACTCGACTCGTCGCTCCTTCCGCAGATCCGGCTGACGCACATCGTTGCGCCGCCACGTGCATTCATGGACGAACTGCCGCTGCGGTTCATGCGAATCGGCGGCTTGACGCTGGCCTCGATTCCAGGCGAGGCCAGCACGGCGGTCGGGGTCGATGTCAGGCGCCGGCTGCGGCACGACCTTGCGCCGGTGGCGATCATCGGTCTGGCGAACGAGTACAGCAGCTATGTCGCGTCCGCCGACGAATACGGTGCGCAAGACTACATGGCGGCTTCGACGATCTGGGGACCGTTCGAAGCGACCGTGCTGGCCTGCCGGCTCCAGCAGCTGGCCGATGCGAGGGACGGGCCGATCAGCGAGTCAGCGACGATCTCCGCCGGAGGTCGGACTTACTCCCCCGGAGCGCCGCCGCTTCTCGACTTCGGTCCGCTTGCCGTCGGCGAAGCGCGCGCTGCACCGGAAGAGGAGCTCGAGCACGTCCTCCTCACCAAGGATGGAGCGCCCGCAAGGACCCTTCACTCCGTGCTGTGGCAGGAGCAGGTCGTGCCTCCCGATGTCTTCAAGGCGGCACAACGTCGAACCATCCAGATTCAGATCCGGCGCGACGGCGTCTGGACTGCGCGGACGGTTCCTGTTCGAACGTCCGTGCGAGGCGACGGTGTCGACGCCGCTCGCGTTGCCCAGGTTGTCGACGACGACTCGGGGACCGGATTCCTGAGCCTGCTGCGACAGTCGCCGGCGCTGGACGGGACATGGGGGCAAACGTTGGATTGGCAGACGTTCTGGGTCGCACCCGTGCTGTCGGAAGACCCGCTGCCGCCCGGTCCTTATCGTTTCGAGGTGAGGACGCAGGACTTCAATGGCGTCGTCAGCATCTGTCACTCGGCGGAATTCCAGTGGACGCCGGATTCCGTTCAGACTCGACCCGCCGCCCTGAACTGCGTTCCGTCGTTGCGCTGACGTCCTGGCGCGAAGCGACGTGTCGATGGGGCATGCATGATGAAGATGCCTGCCCCACTCACCTTCCGCCTAGGGCCAACTCGCGTTCTGCAGGACGACTCGATACCCGTCCGGGTCTGCAAATGTCCTGCCGCGGGCCGACCAGTACGGGTTCGACGATGCGACCTCGAGAAACCCGACGGCGACGAGGAGCGCGCACCTGTGCTGCCATTCGTGCACGGACGGCAGATACAGAACGACTAGATCCTCGGCAGAGGGACCGGGCGCAGCGTCTCCGACACGCTTCACGGTGAACTCGAAGTGGTACGGCGCCTCTGCGTCACCGACCATCGCACCGTCGAACCCCTCGTGATCTGCGAACGTCGCCAACACCTTCCAGCCGATCCCGTCGCAATACATGCGCACGGACCTGGCGAGATCGGTCACCGGACGGGCGATTCTCAGGTGCTGGGGCACCGGCCGCGCAGTGACGTCGGCGGCCATGGGGCGTGGCGTGCCCGTCGCACGCAAGCCGCCGAGGCGCTTGGCAAAGACGATGCTGCTGTAGCCGACCGGATGGTCGGTGACCTCGGCTCGGCGCACATAGCCGTGCCTTTCATAGAAGCGCGGCGACTGGAAGCTGTGCGAGGCCAGCAGCACGACGGTGCAGCCCTTTGCCTCCGCGTGGTCCTCTGCTGCCAGCAACAGCGCGCTGCCCAGCCCGCGCGCGCGCAGCGGTTCGCTTACCCAGAGGTGCGAAACGTAGCAGCAACCGGCCCAGGTGTAGCCGGAAATGCCGGCGACGATGGCGCCAGCGGCGTCGCGCCGTGTCGCCGCGAAGCGCTCGCCGTCGTCGCGCGACGTGGCACTGGCGTTGAACTCGTAGATGCGATCACCGAGGAACCGATCGATCGCGCCCGATTCGTCGGCATGAACCTCGATGGCGATCGGGTGCGGCGCGGACATCGGGCGTCAGGTCGGTGCTGCGCGGCGGTCGAACGCAAGCTGCGCGAGCGCCTGGATCTTCTCGATCTCTGCCGCCGCGCGCGCGAGGAAGATGCGAAAGATCGAGTCGACGAGCAGGTCGTCGCCGCGCGGCTTCGAATCGAAGAACGCGAGGTGCCCGAGCATCCGGCCGTCGCTGGCCACGATCGGCAGCCCCAGGAACGATTCGACGCCCTTCTCGCGCGGGAACATGCGCGAGACGCCCTCCGGATGAAAGCATGCCCTGCCCTCGCCGACGACCTCGGCGCAGGGCGTGCCGTCGAGCGCGTACTCGAAGTTGGCGGTGTGTCCTTGCGACTTCGACCACACGGCGAGCGTGCGCACGCGCGTCACCGGCTCGTCGGCGCATTCGGTGACGAACACGCGGTCGACCTCGAGCGCACGCGCGAAGTGGCGCACCATCGCGCGGAAGAATTCGTCGCCGAACGCGCCCGCGGTGCCTTCGGCGACGGCATCGAGGACAGTCTGCACGCGCTTGAGCCGGGTCACGTCCGTGTCGAGGCCGACCAGCCGGTACGGGCTCCCGTGCTCGTCGCGCAGCGCGATGCCGCGCGAAAGCACGTTGCGAACGCTGCCGTCGCGGTGGAGCAGCCGCAACTCGTGCTCGAACCGCGCTTCGGTCCCGGCGAGATGGCGTGCGATGGCGGCGTCGACCGCAGCGCGGTCATCGGGATGGACGCGCTCGCGCCATGCCACCCGGTCGTGCCCGATGTCGGCGGGGACGAATCCGAGCATGCCCAACCAGCGCGGCGAAAACTCCATCGTGCCGGTCTTCAGATCGCACTCCCAAAGGCCGTCCTGGCTGCCGCGCAGCACGAGGAGAGTGCGCTCCTCGGCGGCCCGGCGCTCGGCATCGGCAGTGCTGCGCGCCGCATCGCTCAGCGCGGCGGCGGCGCGGTGCGTTTCCGATCGCTCTTCGGACAACGCCAGCTTCCGAGCGAGCGCGCCGCGCTCGGCCTGCAGCTGCTGCCGCGTCGACCACAGCAGCCAGCCGACGCATGCCAGCGCCGCGACCAGCGCCGCCGGGCCTGGGCGCAGCCACAGCCAGAGCAGCGTCCCGAGCAGGCCGAGCAGCGAGGCGACAGTCATCGGGTGAACGAACATGTGCTCTCCTACGCCTCGGCCAGCGGCAGGTCGAAGCTGATCCGCGTGCCCTGGTGCTCGGTGCTGTCGATCGAGAGCGTGCCCTCGTGCAGATCGACGATGCGCCGCGCGATCGCGAGCCCGAGCCCGCCGTGTCCGCTCGTGCGTTTCGCGGCGCCGATCCGCTCGGCGCGGTAATAGCGGTCGAAGATGCCCGGCAGGTCGGCGGCGGCGATGCCTTCGCCGGTGTCGCTGACGACGAGCCGTGCCCGGCCCCGGCATGGCGACGCGTCGACCGTCACCGAGCCGCCGGCAGGGGTGTGCCGCAACGCGTTCTCGACCAGGTTGTCGAGGACCCGCTCGACGAGTCCGATGTCGGCAACGACGCGCAGCGGCGCCGCCGCCGGCGCCGCGCCGACCAGCGACTGGAGACGAACGCCGCGCCGCGCCGCGTCGTCGGCAAACTTCTGCAAGACGTCGTGCGCCAGCTCGGCGATCGGGAACTCCTCGCGTTCTGCGCACGCGTCGCCGGACTCGAGCCGCGTCAGCTCGAACAGATCGGCGACGAGACGGCCGAGGCGCTCGCTCTGGCGAGCGGCGGTCTGCAGATACGTGCGCGCCTCGGCACTGTCGAGCGACGCCTGGCCGAGCAACAGCAGCTCGAGATAGCCCTGGATCGAGGCGAGCGGCGTGCGCAGGTCGTGCGACACGTTGGCGAGGAGGTCGCGCTGCTCGCGTTCGTTGCCGGCGAGCGCGGCGGCCTGCGCCGTCAGCCGGTCGGCCATCGTCTCGACCGTCGTCGCGACCGGGGCGAGGTCGCTGCCCGCCGCACCGGCGGCAGCCAGGCGAAGCGCGAGCACGTCGCCGGTCTGCACGAAGGCATCGGCCGCGCGGCGCAAGCGCCGCACACGCGCTGCGAACACGGCCTGCATCACCGCCGCCGTGACTGCGGCGATGACGGCAGCCCCGAGCAGGAGCCAGCCGATCGCGTTGGCGTCGAGCTCAGCCACGCCGCTCCGCGAACCTGTAGCCGACGCCCCAGACCGTCTGGATGAAGTCCGGGTTGGCAGGGTCGCGCTCGATCTTGTTGCGCAGGCGATTGATGTGCGAGTTCACGGTGTGCTCGTAGCCGCTGTGGCTGTAGCCCCAGACCTGGTCGAGCAGCTGGGCCCGCGTGAACACGCGACCGGGGCTGCGCGCGAAGTACACGAGGAGCTCGAACTCCTTGGCCGTCAGCTCGACCGGACGGCCTGCAACCGACGCCTGGTGGCGATCGACGTCGATCGAAAGCCCCTCGACCTCGATCCGCGCCGACGCCGGCGACGCCGCCGCGGTCGCCTTGGCCGCGGCGAGCTGCTCGGCGCGGCGGAACACGCCCTTCACGCGGGCCGCGAGCTCGAGCATGCTGAACGGCTTGGTGAGGTAGTCGTCGGCGCCGAGCTCGAGGCCGAGCACACGGTCGAGCTCGGACGATTTCGCGGTCAGCATCAGGATCGCGGTCTGCACGTCGGCGGCGCGCAGACGGCGGCAGATCTGCAGGCCATCGAGCCGCGGCAGCATGAGATCGAGGATGACGAGGTCGTAGCGCCCGGCCTCCGCCTCGGCGAGACCGGCGACGCCGTCGTCGACGAGCCGGCACTCGCAGTCGAGCTCGCGCAGCTGCAACGTGATCAGGCGGCCGACGTCGGGGTCGTCCTCGATGACGAGAACGCGTCGCGTCACGCTGTGCCCTCCACACCGCCCTCGTCGCCGTCGGCGAGCGACCACGCGCGAAACGTGCCGAGTGCGAGGTGGCGCGCCAGCGTCGACGCGAAGTCGAATCCGGAGTCGACGTCGAGCGCCGCCGGCACTGCGAAGGCCAGCGGCCGGCCTGCGGCGAGCTCGCGCAGGAACCGATCCTCGCCGGCGCCGAGGACACGGAACTCGACCGCGAAGTCCTGCCGCGCGACGAGCGCGTGCACGCCGCCGTCGGCGAGTGAAACCGTGGCGACGGCGTCGTCGCCGGCGGCCTGGTTCGCGCGCCAGATGGCCAGCACCGGAAACGGCGACGCGACGAAGCGGGTCGCGAGCTGGAGATGCAGGCGGATCCGCGTCTGCGCTTCGGCAGCGACGCCGGCGAGCGCGGCGACGTCGAGCGTCTGCTCGTCGGCCTCGTGGTAGACCTCGTGCACGGCCCATTCGAGCGCGGCAACGTCGGCGAGGTACGGCAACGCCGCGAGCGACTCGTGCCGGCCGACGAACGCCGGCAGCAGCGAACCGAACGCGTGCAGGTCGGCCGAGGTCGAGGGGTGCCTGGCGATGTAGGCACGCGCGAGCTGGCGGAAGAAGTCGTCGCCGACCAGCCGTGCCGTCACCGGATAGACGGCGGCGAGCGCCGCAGCGAGGCCGGCGACGTGGTTGTTGCGGTAGACGTGGAGGCGCCGCTCGGCCGCGATGCCGTTCGCATCGCGCAGCAGCGCAGTGACCCGCGCGCCGCCGCCGCGTCGCAGCGCGTCGGCGACGAGCGCCTGCGTCTCAAGCAGCGAGAGCATCGTCGACCTCGAACGACGGCGCGCGCTCGAACGCGGCGAGAAGTGCGTCGGCCTTCCTCGCCTCGCCGACCAGCACCGCGAGCGGCGGCAGATCGT
>Ga0157379_10004519_pt1 | contig 11932 bp, 9 predicted proteins | sample S25metaG_FD_121802 | JGI IMG/M metagenome (GOLD analysis project Ga0157379, IMG submission 121802) | Switchgrass rhizosphere microbial communities from Kellogg Biological Station, Michigan, USA - S2-5 metaG | ecosystem: Host-associated > Plants > Roots > Rhizosphere > Soil | place: USA: Michigan... | reverse complement strand
TTTCAGCGCGTCGTGCAGTTCCCTGGTCCGGTTGGAGGTGAGCACCACCAGCGGCGGCCGCTCGGCCCGGATCGTGCCGACCTCGGGGATGCTGATCTGGAAGTCGGACAGCAGCTCGAGCAGGAACGCCTCGAACTCGTCGTCCGCCCGGTCCACCTCGTCGATCAGCAGAACTGCCCGGTCCCCGGCCCGGATCGCGGCCAGCAGCGGCCGCTCCAGCAGGAACCGGGGGCCGAACAGCTTCTCCACCGCCTGCTCGTCGGCGACCTGGCGCTCGGACAGCGCCCGGATGTGCAGCATCTGCCGGGCGTAGTCCCATTCGTAGAGCGCCTGGCTGGTGTCGATGCCCTCATAGCACTGCAGCCGGATGAGCTGACGGCCGAACACCGCGGCGAGCACCTTGGCGACCTCGGTCTTGCCCACGCCGACCTCGCCCTCGAGGAGCACCGGCCGGTCCAGCTCCAGCGCCACGTACAGGGCGGTGGACAGCCCGCGATCGGCCAGGTAACCGCCCTGGCGCAGGATCGCGGTCAGCTCGCCGACGGATGCCGGGCGGTCCATGCCTCGCCCTCCTTGCCGTCGGCCGGCCCGGTCAGCGGGCCTCGGCGGAGGTCTCGCCGGAGGCGTCCTCCCGGCTGAAGACGAGGTCGGCCACGCTGCCGCCGAACGGGGTCAGCTTGCCTTCCCGCTCCAGCCGGGCCCGCCAGGCGCTGCGCAGGTTCTCATCGTCGCCGGCCACCCCGAAGCCGACGCCGGCCATGCGCTTGCAGGCCTTCACGTCCCCGTCGTCCAGGTCGGTGACGGAATGGCCCTGCGCAGTCCACACCCCGCGGAGGACCTCAAGGGCATCGTCCGGCTGGCCAGTCATCGGCACTACCTTTCGGGCACGGGTGCACGGCTCCCCTTCACGGTAGGCGCTGCGGCCGGTCACGGCGAGTTCCGATTAAGGAATCTCTTATCTGCGACGCTGCCGCGAACCGGATTCGGCGCTACCGTCTGACCTGGTCGGTGCGGGGAAACCGCCCCGCGCCGGGGCGCGCGGCGCTGTGGCGGGGAGGTCTCCCCTAGCCCAGGCCGCCCGGCCAGGAGAGACTAGGCATGCCAGGCGACGGGTCATGGCCGCCTGCCTGGCTGACGATCGTTCGAGCGGGACGCGGCCTGGCGAGGCACCAGGCAAGCCCGAGGGGGTGCGCGGATGACCGGACCACAGCCCGACCTGCTGGTGCAGGTGCTTCCGGACGGGACCGAGCTGCGGTTCCGGCCCGGGCAGCAGGTGATGATCGGCAGGGACACGGACGCCCAGATACTCGTGGTGCACCCGCGGGCCTCGCGGCGTCACGCAATGCTGGCGATGCAGCAGGCCGGCTGGGTGCTCACCGACCAGAGCTCGAACGGCACGTTCATCGACGGCCGGCCGATCCACCAGATGACGATCTACAGCGCGGTCACGGTCCGGGTCGGTGACCCCGATCACGGTCAGGAGATCCGGCTGACCACCGCCCCAGCCGGAGCGGTCCCGCCCGCGCCGGCTCCCGGCGGCTATCAGGCCACCCACGCGGCCTCGCCGTCCCCGGGCGGTTTCGCCCCGGCCCCGGCCGCCCAGGCCCCGCCGGTCCCGGTTCCCCCCGTGCCGGTTCCTCCTGTGCCGGTTCCTGATGGCGGCTTCGCCGCGCCGCCGGTCCCGGGTTTCGCCGCCCCGCCGGTCCCTGACCTCGGTGCCCCGGCCGGGTTCGGCGCCGCCCCGCCGGCCGCTGAGCCCGGCACCCCGGCCCCGGACGCCGACCCGCGGCCCGTCCCGGCCTACGGCTCCCCGGTCCCCGGCTTCGGCGACCCGGTGCCCGTACCGGAGGCCAGCCCACCGGCCGGGCCCGCCTACGGCGGGTCGCCCGTCCCCGGCTTCGACAACCCGCCCGGGGCCGGATCACAGCCGGCCGCGGACTACGGCACGCCTCCGGCCGCGGACTACGGCACACCGCCTGCCGCCGGCTACGGCACACCCCCCGCGCCGGCCTACGGCGGGTCGCCCGTCCCCGGTTTCGGTGACCCGCCCGGGGGCGGGCACCTGGCGCCGCCCGCGGCGGACTACGGCACACCGCCCGGACCGGGCGTCGCGTACCAGCCAGCCCAGCCAGCCCAGCCGGGCCAGCCGCCCGGCTACCCGCCAGCTCCAGGCGCCGGGTATCAGCCGGGCCAGGGTCCTGGGTACCCGCCCGGGCCGGGCGCCGGCTACCCGGGCGCGCAGCCCGCGGGCTGGCCGCCCGGCCAGGGCCCGTACCCGCCGGGAGCTGGAGTCCCGCCCGCTCAGGGTCAGGGTGGCCGCCGGGCCCACCGCGAGCCGCAGATTGCCGAGCTCGGGTCTGCGCTGCACATCCTGATCCCGGTACGCAGCTGGCTGCACAACCCGGGCTGGAAGCAAGGCTGGCGGCTGCTGTTTATCGCCTACGGCCTGCTGCCCAGCGTGTTCTTCGTGCTGTTCCTGCACAGCAGGAACCTGACCACGCCGGGCTGGGCGTACAGCCTGTACGTGGCCCCGCTGTGGGCCATCGTGTTCTACTTCCTGATCCGCCCGGGCCCGATCACCAAGCAGGTCATCGGCGTCGGGGCGGCGATCGTCGTGGGGACCCTGGCGCTCACCCCGATCCTGACGATCCCGTGGGAAAAGGCGCTGGACAAGACGGCCAGCACGAAGCAGCTGCTGCCGTGGATCTACGGCGTGGGCTTCGCCGAGGAAATCACCAAGGCGCTGCCGGTGCTGGTGGCCGCGCTGGTCCTGCTGCGGTTCCGCAAGGAGAAGCTCGACGTCCGGATGTGGATGTTCCTCGGCTGCATCGCCGGCCTGGCCTTCGGCGTCGCCGAGTCGGTCAAGTACACCGCGCTGTACCTGCGCGCGGGTGAGCAGGGCGGCGCGAGCGTGCCGGTGGTGCTGGCCTTCTCCCTCCGGGTCTTCCTCGACGGCTTCCAGCACGCGGTGTGGGCCGGCATCTCCGGGTTCTTCATCGGCATGGGCGTGAACTACCGGCGGCGGCGGGTCCTGCTGATCGCCATCGGCATCTCGATCCCGGCCGTGCTGCACGGCCTGAACGACTGGGCCACCTCGTTCACGAACCAGTGGCTGTGGATCGGGATGGGCGCGCTGTCGCTGGTCCTCTTCCTCGGCTACACGATGTCGGCCGCGGCCATCGAGCGGGACGTCAGGAAGTCGCCGATCTTCCGCGGCGAGTCGATGCTGATGGACAAGCCGTCGATCCTGGGAGATATCCCGCGCCCCAGCGCGGAACCCGGGCCCAGCGCCCGGCCGGGGTAAGCCCGGCCGGGCTGACCCCGGCGGCCGGTCAGGCGTGCTGCATCCACAGGTTGGTCTCGGCGTACCGGCCCCGGTCGGCCGCGCGGTCGATGCTGACCAGGTCCAGCGCGTCCGGCACGACGTAGTCGCCGGTGTCAGGGAAGGCCATTGCGGTCCACTGCTCCCACTCGGCGACCGTGCCGGAGATGATCATCGAGCGCGGGGCGGGGGCCAGGATCGCCGCACCCAGCCGCTGGTGGGTGCGGATCCACGGGTCGATGTGCTGCCCGTCCGCGCGTGACCAGCGGGCGAAGGCGGCCATCGGGGTGAGCGGGTAGCGGCTCTTCAGCGCCGGCCTGACCGGGGCGATCACGTGCCCGAGCCCGGCGGCCGCGGCCCGCTCCCGCAGTGCGGTCAGCGTGCGCCCGGCCAGCCCGCCGCCCTGCCTGTCCGCCCGCACGGCGGCGGCCATGATGCACAGGGTGTCGGCCGGGACGTCCCGTTCGTACCCGTCGACCGCGCGGACCAGCGCCCCGTCGTAACCGTCCGGCGGCAGCCCGGGAACGGTCCCGTCCCAGGCCAGCGGCACCCCCCAGCCCCCGGCCACGACCTGGCCTGCGTCCAGGACCATGACGTCGAACGACGGGAAGTAGTCCTCCACCCGGCCGATGTACTCGGCGGACACCGGGTCGTGGAAGATGAACTCCGGCCAGCCGGGGCGGAACGCGGCCGCGGCCTCGTCGTCCAGGTCGTGCCGCTCCGAAGTGGTCACCACGGTCAGGTCCGGCATGGCGGTCAGCCCCGTCCCGAGCGGACGTACTCGGACTGCTGCACGTGGTGGTCGGCGAGCCAGCCGGGCCGGGCCCGTGGGTCGTCGAACGGCTGGCCCGCTGCGAGCTGATCCAGGTAACGGCGGTCGGCGTCGACCCGGGCCCGGAAGCCCGCCCCGTCGGTGACCTGGCCATGTCCCGGGACCAGCCAGCGCACATCCCGTATCCCGGCCAGTTTGTCGAGACCCGCGCGGTAGTCCGCGAACGCGTTGTCCAGCTGCGTGTCCAGCAGCGGGATCTCCAGATCGGACAGCATGTCCCCGGCCACCAGCACCCCGGTGCGCGGGAAGAACACCGCAGCGTGCCCGGGAGCGTGCCCGTTGTGCACCACGAGCTGCGCTTCCGGCCCGTCCCACGGGATCAGCTCGGTCCCTTCTGGCAGCGCAGTCAGGCGGCCGAACAGGTCCCAGTCGTAGTCGGCTGTGTGGTTGCGCGCTGACTCGGCCAGGTCGCTGCGCTCTGCCTCAGCGGCCGCCGCCGAAGCCGCCGCGGTGTACCGGGGTACGTCGCCGAGCTCCCGGCTCCACAGCACGTGGTCCCAGTGCGGGTGGGTGGCGAAGCCGGCCCGCGGGCCCAGCCCGGCCCCGGACAGCTCCGCGGCCAGCCCCGCCAGGTCGGCGGGGGTCAGGGCCGGGTCGATGAGCAGGCTGCCCCCGCCGGGGTGGGCGACCGCCGTGCTCGAGGTGATCAGCTCCTTTTCCGTGGCCACCAGTACCCCGGGCGTAAGTTCGCGAAATCGCTGCATGCTGACCTTCCTACCGCCCCGCGCATCCCGCGAGCCAGCCGGTATCCCGTTAGGGTCGGCTGCATGCCGAGGTATCTGGCCCTGCTGCGCGGTATCAACGTGGGCGGGCGCAACAAGGTGGCGATGGCTGACCTGCGGGAGATTGCCACCTCGCTCGGGCATACCGGGGTGGCCACCTACATCCAGAGCGGCAACCTCGTGTTCACCAGCCCGGAGGACGGGACGGCGGCGCTGGCCGACGCGCTGCAGCAAGAGATCGCCAGCCGTCTGGCGGTCGAGCCCGCCGTGGTCGTGCTGTCCGCCGCCGAACTGGGCCGGGCCATCGCGGGCAACCCGTTCCCCGATGAGCCCAACCCGAGGATGGTGCACGCGGTGTTCCGGCGGGACGACTACACCGCCGGCGACCTGGCCGCGATCGAGGCGGCGAAGCAGCGCGCCGGTGACAAGCTCGGCCGGGACGAGGCGGTTGTCGCCGGCCGGACCCTGTACCTGCACACCCCAGACGGGTTCGGCCGCAGCGAGCTGGCCGTCCAGCTGTCCCGGCCGATCGCCCAGGTGTCCGGCACGGCCCGCAACTGGGCCACGGTGACCAAGCTGATGGGCATGCTCGAAGAGAGCTGACCGGGCGGGTTACTCGGCGCGGAGCGCCGGGCCCGGGCGGGCCCTGGCCGCCAGCAGGGCCGGGACCGCGGCCAGCAGGTTGGCCGCGGCCAGCACCCCGGCCAGCAGCACGACGATCAGCAGCGGCCGGACCACCGGCACCGGGACCACGCCGAAGCTGCTCGCGAACAGCCGCCACAGGGCCCGTCCCGCGGCCAGGCCGGCCGGCGTACCGATCACGATCCCGGCCACCGCCACCGCGCTGGCCTGCCAGCAGATCGCGGCGCCTACCTGGCGGCGAAGGAACCCGAGGACCTTCAGCAGGCCGGCCTCGCGGCGCCGCCGGGCCACGCTCACCAGCAGCAGATGCGCCATAGTGGCCGCGCCGAAGACCGACAGGGCCACGCCGAACAGCAGCGGGAAGCTGACCGACTCGCCGAAGTTGACCAGCGTGGCCGGGGTGCCCGGGCGGTAGGCCAGGCCGGGGTAGGCGCGGGTGTACCGGGCCAGCGCAGCGGTGCCCGCCGCGCCCGGGACGGCGCGGACGAGGACCTGGAGCAGGCCGCGGCGGACGGTCTGCGCGCACTTCGGCTGCCCGCGGCCGGCCGGGCACACCGCGCTGGTCAGGCCGCGGAGGGTGAGCGCGGCGCCGTTGCCGAGGCCGCCCGCGCCGGCGTTCAGCGCGGCCCGGCCGGTGACCAGGAACCTCGCCCGGTGCGGCCGGCCGGCCGGGTCGGTGAGCGTGACCGCCACCGTGCCGCCGACCCTGGCCCCGGTGTCGCGCATGGTCGCCGCGCCGAGCATGATCTCCCGGTCGGCCGCCGGCCGGCGCCCGTCGACCGCGGCCAGCAGCACCGGCCCGCGGACCGGGGCGACCGCGAAGGCCCGCACGTGCTTGCCGTTGATCTGCACCTCGGTCAGCACGGACAGCGTGATCTGGCCGATGGCCGGGTCGCTGCGCAGCTTGGTGAGGACCTCGCCGGTCACCGTTCTCGCGGAGTCCGGTTCGCCGTCCGAGGCGAAGTAGGCCTGGAACGGCTCCCCGTACAGCGCCGGGGTGGCCTCCAGGTGAGCCAGGCTGGCCCCGAACACCGCGGTCGCGCACAGCGCGGCGACCGCCAGGACCGTGCCGAGCAGCGCGGTGGCGACGGGCTGGCCGCCGCGGCCGCGCTCGACCGCGTACCTGATCCCGATCAGTGCCGGGGCCGGCAGCCGGGCTGCCGCGGCGGCCTGCCCGACGGCGGCCGCGGAGGTGCCCACCGGCCCGCGGCGGCGGCCGGCCGGGCCCCGGGCCTGGCGGATCGCGGGCCAGAGCGCCAGCACGGTGGTGACCGCCACGGTGATCAGCCCGCCGGCCGTCAGCAGCAACGGAGAAACCCACAAACCGCCGGGCGAGCGGTCGGCGAGCCGGGCCACGCCGACCGGGGTCAGCGGGGAGAGGGCGATCGCCAGGCCGGCCGCGCCCGCGGCCCCGGCCACGCCGATCGCCACGGTGCGCGCCAGGTCGGCCAGCACGAACTGGCGCGGGGTCAGGCCCAGCGCGGCCAGCGCCCGGTGGTCGGTGCTCTCGGTAACCGCCTGCCGGGCGATGGCCTGCGCGGTCACCGCCAGCGCGGCGAGCGCGGCCAGGGCCGCTAGCACGTACCAGCCGGTGACCTGCGGGTTGACCGACGCGCGGGCGGCGTCCGCGTTGGCGTCGAGGTCGTTGGTACCCAGGATGCTGTCCGGGTCCAGCGCGCTGCTGACCGCGGCCAGGTCTGCCTCGCCGTGCCGCAGCCGCAGGAAGGACAGGGACAGCGTGGCCGCGCGCGGGTTGACCGCGGCGGCGAACGCGGTGGTGGCGAACAGGTCGTAGTGTGTCAGCCCGCCGCCGGTGAACTCGCCGTCGGCGGCGGCGATGCCCACCACCCGGAGGTCGTGGGTCTGGCTGGGCTCCGCGTCGGCGGTGTCGGCCAGCGCCGAGGCGGGGTAGACCGGGACGCTGATCACCGACCCAACGCGGATGCCGTTGTGCTGGGCCAGGGTGAACGAGGCCAGCACCTCGTCGGGCCGGGACTGGACCGGAAGCCGGCCGGACAGAAGCGTCGTCATACGGCCGAGGTCTGCCGGGCGCACCTCGTTGACCAGGAGGTTCGTCGCGTCGATCGGTGTGGTGCACGCCGGGCGGCAGGACGGCTGGCCGGTAAACGGGGCGGTGACAGGCGTGACCGAGGTGACGTGGCTGTCGCGGGCCAGCTGCGGCATCGGCTTCAGGCTGTAGACGACGAGGTCGTAGCCGTGCCGGGCGCGGAAGCCGGGGAACGCGGCCGCGGTCCGCTGCCCGGCTGCGATCGCGGCCAGCACGAACCCCGCGGTCACGGCGACGAGCACGCTGAGGGCCAGCCAGGATTTCCAGAACCTCCGCCGCCGTCCCCGCAGCACCATGACCGCGGCCCCGCCCATGCTCACCTCCCCTGCGACGCAGTTCAGCATGCCGGGCGCGGCCGGTGCCGGCCAAGGGCGCCAGCCGCCGCCGCGCCGGAGTGCTACCACCACCCGGCCCGCCGGACCCCGGCTCCTGCCTGATAGCCATCCACCTCAGCACCAGAAAGATCAAGGGTTACGCTGCCGGGTTCGCGGGTCCCGGCCCCGGACCCGGTCCGCCGCAGGTGCTGACCGGCCGGGGTGGGCCGGTCCGGCCAGCTGGCCGCCGCGTACCGTGGCGGGCCATGGGATCAGCGCCGCCGGGGACCGCCGCCGCATTGCTGGCGATCCTGGGGGACGGCGCGGCCGGCCCTGAGCGGCAGCTGCGGACCCTGGTCACGACGATTGACCTGGCCGTCGCCCGTGAGCCCGAGCACGGGCTGGCCGTGCAGGCCCTGGCCCGGGCGGTGGCGGCGGTGGGCCGGCCGCTGCTGGCGCGGCACCCGGACGGGCCGCAGAGCCCGCGGATCAGCGCCACGCTGGCCGCCGCCGAGGCGTACGCGCGGGACCCTGACGACCGGACCGAGCTGGCGCTGTACGAATGCGCCACCGACTCCTACCCGTTCGGCCCGGGCGAGGGCCACTACGGGACCACCGAGCGAGACGGCTGCGAGCCCGGTTCCGGCTGCCGCTCCGGCGCCGGCACGCTGCTCTTCGCCGCCCGCGAGACCGGCTTCGCCGCAGCCATCCAGGCGCTGACCGCCGAGCTGGCCCCGTGGCTGCGTAGTACCGGCCTGCCCGGCGGGATGACCGGGGGCAGCACCGCCACGTAGAACAGCCCGGTCCTGGCTAGTGCGTACCGGTTTCGTGGCCGGCGTGGGCGGCGGCTTCCAGCTGGAACGTCGAGTGCTCGACGTCGAAATGGCCGGTCAGGCAGGCCTGCAGGGCGTCGAGCAGCTGCGGCGCGTGGCCGTCGTGGAAGCACGAGTCGTCCACCACGATGTGCGCCGACAGGGTGGGCAGGCCGGAGGTGACGGTCCAGACGTGCAGGTCATGCACGCCACGGACGTGGCCGGTGGCCAGCAGGTGAGCCCGGACGTCCTCCAGGTTCATGCCCTCGGGGGCCGCCTCGAGCAGGACCCGTCCAGAGTCGCGGAGAAGCTCCCAGGCCGCCTTCAGCATCAGCACGACCACGAGGAGGGAGGCGATGGCGTCAGCTTGGGTCCAGCCGGTGGCGACGATGACCACCCCGGCGATCAGGGTCCCGATGAACCCGTACATGTCGGTCAGCACGTGCCGGAACGCGCCCTGGATGTTCAGGCTGCCGCGGTCGGCCCGGGCCAGCACCCACGCGGTGGCCACGCTGACCGCCACGCCGGCCGCGGCGACCGCGATGACCGCGCCGCCCGCTACCTCGGGCGGGTGCAGCAGCCGGCTCACCGCCTCGACGGTGACGATGCTGCTGACGACGAGCAGCGTGATGCCGTTCCCGGCGGCGGACAGGATCTCGGCCCGCTTCCAGCCGAAGGTCCAGGCCCCGGAGGCGGGCCGGGCAGCCAGCCGGATGGCCCACAGCGCGACGGCGATCGCGCCGACGTCCGACAGCATGTGCCCGGCGTCGGACAGCAGCGCCAGCGACCCGGACAGCACTCCGGCGATGACCTCGGCCACCATGAACGCGGCCAGCAGGAGCAGCGCCACGACCAGGTAGCGAGCGTCGGCTCCAGGTCCCGGCCGGTGCGTGTGACCGCCGCCGCCCTCGCCGGGCGCGTGCCCGTGGCCGCCAGGCCCGTGGCCGCCGGGGCTAACCCCCTGGCAGCCGGGCACCGGCTGGTCACGGGCCGAGCTCATGTCCGGTATCTCCCCTTCCGGCCCCGGTAACGACGCTGCTGTCCAGGCTATTTCCCATCGCGCCGGCTGGCGCCGGCCGGCACTGCGGCGGGCACCGCGGCCGTCGTCCGCAGGGCCAGCCAGATCTCCACCATCGACTCGGTCGAGGCCAGCGACCGCCCGCTGATCTGCTCGAACCGCCGCACCCGGTACAGCAGCGTGTTGGGGTGGATGTGCAGCGCCGCCGCGGCCCGCTCGGTCTGCCGGTCGTGCTCCAGCCAGATCCGCACCGACGAGACCAGGTCGGCCGAGTGCGCCGCGTCGTAGGTCAGGACCGGGCCGAGAACCTGGTCGACCAGCGCGTGCAGGTCGGCGGATTCGCCGGTCAGCCAGCGCTCGGTTCGGTCGTCGCCGTAGCTGACCACGGCCCGGCCGGCCTCGGCGGCCCGGGCCAGCGCCCACTGCGCCTCCCGCCGGGCCACCGCGAGCGGGGTGTCCGCGCTGAACGGCCGGCTCAGGCCGGCTGCGGCGGCGGCCGCGGCGGCCGGCCCGGCCAGCGCCGAGCGCGCCCGCTCGTCGTCCTCGACCAGCACGAACAGCTCGTCCTGCCGCCGCAGGATCAGGTGGGGCACGCCCGCCTCGGCCAGCGCGTCGGCCACGCTGTCGTCGCCGGCCTCAGGGCCCTGCCGGACGATGGCCAGGAGCAGGACGTGCCCGGCCGTGAACCCGCTGGCCGCGAGCCGCCGGGCCACCACCGCCCGGTCGAGCACCCCCTGGAGCATCTCGGCCAGCGTCTCGGCACCTTCCCGGCGCAGCATCTCCCGCTCGTGCGCGCGCATGGACAGCTGGAGGGCAGCGACCGTCGCGATGTGCTGCACCACTGAGACGCCGGCCGGCGCGGCGCCCGGGGTCTCCATGGCCAGGATGTAGCCGGCCGTGCCGCGCGGCCCGGTGACCGGCAGCACGTACCCGCCGGCCACGGTGGGCGGGCTGGTGCTGGTGCCCGGGATCAGGCCGACGTGATCCGGCGGCGGCACCGGCACGCCGTCGAGCAGCCGGGTCCGCTGCAGCGTGCAGGCGTACAGCGTGTACCCGGACAGCCGCTCGAGCCGGGCGAAGATCTCCCGGTCGGTCAGGTTCCCGGCGGCCAGCCACTGCACCGCGCAGAACACCTGCAGCTGGGCGTTCAGCCGCTGGGCGGTGTCGCCCTGGACGGCCGCGGCCACCTCCTGGGCGATGGCCATGAACGGCACCGGGATCGGCACCTCGACCACCGGGAACGACCGTTCGTCGGCCGCCGCCAGGAAATCGCGGGTCAGCGGCGGCACGAACAGGCCCTCGGACAGGGCCAGGCAGGCCACCCCGGCGTCGTCCAGCCGCTCCAGGTAGGCCCGCTGCGGCCGGCCGTCCCGCGCCAGCGCCATCCCGGTCGTCATGATCAGCTCGGCCCCGGAGAGCCACGGGGTCGGGTCCTCGAGCTCGCTGACGTGCGCCCAGGCCACCCGCCGGGAAACCCCGGCCTCTCCCGCGATCAGCCGCAACTGCAGCGCGGGGGACCGGAGCAGATCCTCCACGGTGATCACGCCGGTGCGCGGCACGGCGCTCAGGCTAACTGTGGGGAACCCCAAAGACAAGGCCGTGGTTTGTGGCCGCGACTGTTGCGCCGGATCGCCGGGCCGGCTGATACTCCTGCCATGCCGATCCGGGGGCCGATGGACGCCAGCAAGACGCCGCGCTTCGCCGGCCCGCCCACGTTTGCCCTGCTGCCCCGCCGCGACGAGGTCAGCTCGTGCGACGTGGCCGTGGTCGGCGTGCCGTTCGACACCGGCACCTCCTACCGCCCCGGCGCCAGGTTCGGCCCCGCCGCGGTGCGGCAGGGTTCACGGCTGCTCCGCCCCTGGCACCCCGCCCTGCAGGTCGGGCCGCTGACCGAGCAGCAGGTCGCGGACGCGGGCGACATCGCCTGCAACCCGTTCGACATCACCGAGGCGGTCGGCCAGATCGAGGCCGCCGCGGCCGAGCTCCTCTCCGAGGCCGGCCATCTCCTGGCCCTTGGCGGCGACCACACGATCGCGTACCCGCTGCTGCGGGCCACCAAGCAGCGGTTCGGGCCGGTCGCGCTGGTCCACTTCGACGCCCACCTGGACACCTGGGACACCTACTTCGACGCGCCGGTCACCCATGGCACCCCGTTCCGCCGGGCCGCCGAGGAGGGCCTGTTCCGTCAGGACTGCAGCGTGC
>Ga0157379_10004518_pt1 | contig 11933 bp, 12 predicted proteins | sample S25metaG_FD_121802 | JGI IMG/M metagenome (GOLD analysis project Ga0157379, IMG submission 121802) | Switchgrass rhizosphere microbial communities from Kellogg Biological Station, Michigan, USA - S2-5 metaG | ecosystem: Host-associated > Plants > Roots > Rhizosphere > Soil | place: USA... | reverse complement strand
TGGGATTGAATAACTTGAGGTGTAATGAATCCTCTATGTTACTAGTATGTAGTCTCATCGCCGTGTAATGTATGATTTCACTAGGGAGAGTGGATATTATCACGCGACAAGAAGATCAGTGAGGGAGGTTTCTCTCTCTTGAGAAGTTGCGTCGTTCGGTGAGAAGAACCGTAAATCCGTTGGAGAAGACAGCACTCTCTTTACATAATTAGAAAGAAAGTGATGGAAAATCCAGTCGCTCTCTCCTAAATTCCGTCTATTCCCCTCCGCTCTTGGGCAAAGGCGCATGCATCTAACAAGCACAGCGGATCAACAATAGCCCTAACTATCTCTATATGAGAAGAGCAGGCGTAAAACGAGCTTCCTCGGTAGGCTCCAACTGGATCCCGACGTCAAGAAGAAGCAGGCCAAAAGCATCCAGATCACTTGTTCGTAACAACCTCCTATTATGAAAATTCTATGTGTCGAGAAGCCTCTAGTGAACTTCCCTACTTACAGTCTGGACTATATAAATCAGAGATCTGCGGAAATGATAACTGCCGCTACTACTATGGCTTCACTTTCGACTCTCCCTGAGGATATCTTGCTTTTGTTGGTTACATCTCTCCAGGATCTTTCATCGCATCTGGCGTTCTCCACAGCATGTCAACGCATATCTGCCTTATACGATAATACTCTATGGCGCAGGATTGCATTGAGCAATGGATTGGGCCGTCCCCTTGATCTATCATTTGGCGATGTTCCCTGGCGGACAATCTGTGCAACGGCAGTAGCCCATTCCACAATCTGCAAGCTGCCCGATTGCTCTTCACCTCATTTGAACCAGGGTAAGACCTCCTTCTGTTCAATTCAAAACTTATTTAAGGTTATGTCCCGAATATAGGCCGGGAAGCAGGACTGTGCGAGCTACCGTACAAACTTGTCTTGACGCCTGAGGAAGTGTCGCGTGACGATACTGAACTCACCCTAAGCTCAAGTTTCGAGGGGATGGCGGGGGATTTAGAGGACCTTTACGCGTCTTCCATTCCGTGCATTCTTCTTCCTCGGAGGAAACTGTGGGGGAATAGGAGGGGAGTGCCTGACTTTCTTGAAAGCAAGGCGATTCCAGGGCGTGAGGGAATGGTTACCCTTCTTGCCCATCATTTCCCCGCTTCTGCTGCTCTCGCTACAGTCCCTGGCGTCACTCGATTGACAGTGGAGTGCGGGGAATACCAGGTGGATATTGCGAATTCCCAGGGAGTTTGTGTTTGGGATGTAGTAGCGGGGCTTGCACGAAAGTGAGTCATTATCTTGAAGAGGTCAGGGAGACCTGACACGAAACGTAGAATGCGAGAATTCGTGCCTTCGCGACAAGAAGAGGGATCCAAGCCTGCAGTGCGCATATATCAACGAATCGCTCAGGAATGGCAACAGTCGCAAGTCCTTTCCGAATCACTTATTCTGATTCGCTGAGCGATTCTCAAGCAGGGTACTGTTACGTTTCTCAATGCATGGACGAGGCACTGCTCAGGTGCATCTTGATCTCGGAGAAGAGCTTGGTGATTCAAGCTACCAGCTATGACGCCTCGGGTTTGTTGACCAGATATATTGGGCCGAGGGCAGAAGACCTCTCTGTCTGAAATGGGTGGCAATGGAAAGGCTGGGAGGTGGGAGACAGAATATGTACCGGCTTCTCGCCGCGGAGAAGGGGTGCTGGGCAGCCTGCGCTTGCTCCCATCCTGGAGTTCGCAATGTTGGGCGGTGGCATGGGTGCCTTGTGACATCAAGGAAATTGGCAGGGAAGCCTGAATCGCAATCGAATCGATGCGATACAAAGAGGAGCTTACGGAAGAGGCTGCTGAAAAATAATTGAATCCGGTGGCCGATCGAAGGATTTCAAACTAAAAATGAGAGAGATCTGAGCTCCTGTGACGGGGACAGGGAGACTCGGGTACCAAGGAAGAGAATTGGCAGATATGTTCGAATATGTTCTACTTATTTTAGCCACCGGCCATCGGCAGGACATTTACAAGGCTGGAAGATATATATGAGGCGATTCGCGACAGCTGTTCCACGTGTAATACGTAGGGGAGTGGTTGGAATTAATAGGGGATCAGGGGCCGGCTGAACGCGGCGCTGGGAACAGAATCGCTCTGGATGTCCGAGAAACACACAAGGACTCTCTCAAAGTATTCTACCAGTGTATATACGACATTTGAGCTCACTGTCGGGTGCAGCGGGCAGATAGGGCGGGTCGGAGTCTGAGCGGACCTTGAAAGACAAAGACTCACAGGATCCGCCACCCACACGCGTGTCGACCGAAAACAACACCGATTCTTCGCGATGTCTCCCGCAGCTACAGCTACTTTTGCAGATGCTGGCGTGACGACAAGGTCACGGAAACGAGGATATTCTGCCACGGAACCGCCCTCGCCATCGGGGCCCAGTCCGAAAAGGCGAAGACCCATCCCGTCAGACCCATTACCTCTTAGAAGAAGTCCCAGACATCTCAGCGCTACATCCCATTCCGTCTCATCTCCCGCCAGAAATCAAGGTTAGTAGATCCCATTAATCATCCGAGCCACGCTCCTGTCTTACAATTCCCGGCCTCCAACAGCCCACACCCCAGGTTTGTACAGTTCTTCAATCCACCCTGCCGTCATCTCATTTCCACGAACAGAGATTATCGATCTGACTGACCGTTCTAAACGGCGATTATCCGTTGATCATTACCGTCGTCCGCTGACTCGTGCAAGGGTTGCCGCTGCCGATGACGACGACGACGACGACGACACTGCTGTCAATCCACCGTCTGATGCATCCACAGACTATGATGACAGTCCTCTCACACCTCCAGAAGGTGATATCAAAGCCGTAAGAATATGGCAGGAAGAAACCAGTCTGGTCTCAGTCCTTCGGGAAATCGACGGGACACATGAGCGCCTCCACGATGCCCTCAAAGTCATCGCGGCATGGGATGCATCCCACGCGGATTCAGATGAGCCGTCTGCTGAACCTTTGGTCCACTCGGAGAATACCCCTGAGGATGCCGAAGGCGACGACGAAGATGGCCAATACTCTGTCTCTTCGGATGACGAGGATGACAATGGTAAGATATACCTCTGCAACTATTGCAGTTACTTACCGGAAGTAGTCGATGTTGCAGCTCTTCAGGCAGCAATAGAGGCACCAGATGAAGAGGAAGAGGAACATTTATCTGATGGTCCACCACCCAGTCTTTCACCAGACAATTCCCCATCACCGCCCTCTGTTGAAGTGCCCGTAGAACTGCCCCGTTTCCGCTATTCCTGTAGTGATGGCAAGCTCGTCGGATACCGCCCGTCATCTCCGTTGTGTGACAATCCCGCACCCGCTGGTTGCCGAGCACCGTTGTACGCTCTTATGATGGGCAAACTGAAGAAGGACGAGAATGAATTGCCAAGATGTGCATTGGTCAGGCATGCCCAGAATGCGGTTGCGAGGGCTCAGTAAGTTACTTTGGTTTATTTTATCAGCCTGTGTTAATCTTTGTTATTATAGAGCGCTTTTAGTTCAAAGGGAAAGAGAGGAGGAAGAGCGACTCCGACACGAGCAGCTTCGTCTACAAGACGAAGAAAATAGGAGGCGAGAGGAGGACCAGCGTCGGCTCGTTCAGGAGGAGTATGGCCCCTTTTATCGTTCCTTGGAAGAGGACCACGATATGGAGGAGGTTCAAACAGACCTATATCTCGCTTCGCAGTCCGATATCGCATGGAGAAGGTCATCTTACGATGTCCCGTTGGACGCAGAACTTGACCCAGCACTCCCCTGCACATCCTTCTCCATGCTTGATCCCTCCTTGTTGTCCGCCTCCGACTTTGACCATTCAATGGACATGTCCATGTTCTTTGGTTCGAATGCCATCAATAATTGGAACAATCGTACTACTTTCTCTTCGAGTCTTGGCTTTGAAGACCCCATTGCACTCGCTGAACCAAGTAGCAGTACATTTGGCTTCACGACTCTTCCTCTCTCCTCCGAATCATCGTTATCCTCGATGATCAACTACCCCACCACCTCTCTCACGGAGACGTCGCAGGACGTTATCGAAGTGCAAGGGGCGTAAATGTTACTGTAACGTAAGTTGCGAGGGACGTTAGACTGGTAAGCCTCCCTGTTGCATTCTTGGATCGCCGCCCATCTCATCTCGTTCCTTCAGCGCCAGTAAATCGGCTGCGGGATCCCTTCTATCATGGATTGTATTTTTATCTTAATTTCTTTTATTTCTCTCTTCTGGGCCAGTGGGGATTCAGGACTCGGTGAGCACCGATTGGTCGTATTCACATCAATGCCGCGACTGATGATTGCCTTTGCACAGCCCAGTATCGCTTGAGCGGTTTCCTCGCGACTCTTATTGGAATTGCATCTTCTATTTGCACTATTGCTTTCTCTTTCTAGTAATCTCGCATTCCCCTAAAATATCGGCGTCGTTTCATGTTCTGTTCGTTTCCTTGATCTCCTCTCATCTCTGTCTGCATTGTTCAATGTTTCGTTGCTATCAACCTCATAACTATCCTGTACTCCGGTCATGCATGTATCATTATATCAGACTCGAAATAATACACCACATCCTTTGGAAGGCCTTCCAGCCAAAAAGGGAGTGATAGCCATGAGGATCCGAATACTTTGGCACGACAGCAATGCTGGGGTGGGACAAGCGATGATGCCGAGGGGCGCCAGTGGGTGTCCCCACCTCCATAAAAGGGGGCTCCATATAAAAGTCTCGTAACTATAGTCACGGAGTTGACATCACGCCGATTCCTCCCTTTTATATAATTCGAAGCCTCCTTTCTGTCCACCGCCCCCTCCTTTGCATTGCATTACCCTATTACACAGTATTCTACACTAAAATATTTGACATGGACACGCCGAGTGTTTCTGGGGTGTCGATGAACACGACGACGTCTTCGATTCCGAGAGAATTGCCTACTGTAGTGACATATCGGTATCAAGGACAGTCGGTGCACGTTACGCTTGCAGCATCGCACGAGGTGCGCGTTTTCTCTCTTTTCTGAGCGCGTTTTGCTGACTAGGACGTGCAGGAAGCGCAGGATATCGCTTCAAGGACGTTTTCGAGAGTGTTGGAAGGTGTTGATCCGGCATGGCTCAGATTCAGCATCGCGGTCCGGTACAAACGCACGGGCGAGCGCAAGGAAATCCCCATCGCACCCGAGTCGTGGCTCTACGTGACGAGCAGACTCGTGCCGTATCGCACCATTGACGTGCATGTTGTGCCCCCTCCTTCACCACAAGCCCAATCATCATCCTCTACCTCGTCGTCTGGGTACGCTCAGCTGTACCCTGATACACCACCACCCACACACCATGCGCCTTTATACCACGAGTCAGACAGTCCGTCGAGGAATCCTGTTCCGTTGTATGCTGCGAAACATCTCGACGCGCCTTCATACCCTGATAGTCCCCGACCGAATGGCCATGCTCCACTCTACCCCGATACACCTCCACCTATGTATCCCGTCATGGAGAAAGAACCACATCCTTTCCTCGCGCCCTCGGGATATGGATACGGCTTTGGATGGTCTGGCGGAGCTGGTGTAGCGAGACCACTATACGGCGGACCTGGGTCGTATGGTCCGTATGAGTCGGAGAGGGACGATGGTGTTGATAGGCTGAGCAGGGGGTGGAGTATCAATGGCGGGTCGAGTGTTGGGATGACAGGTCCGCCAAGTACGATACATTCGAGGAGCGTGTCAGATCCGGTGCCTTTTCCTCGCGCCAGTGCCAGTGCGAGTTCGCAGTCGAGTCCTCAGCCCAGGTTTGCCAGCCTCAGTCAAAGCAACAGTCCCGCGCTACCGCCTTCTGCGCTTGCATCGCCATCGAAAGGGAATGGGTTGGGGTTGTTCTCGAGTATTAGGCAGAAGATGTTCCCTGGCGTGACGTGGGCGGAGTCGAGGGGCCGGTCAAGGAGGCGCAGACGCAATTCGCATTCGGTGAGGTTTCAGGATTATGAGGATGATGAAGATTTGTCGGATATTACGAGCAGGACGAGGAGTCCAAGGTCGTATGTTCCGTCACTCATCTGATCCTCATTCATTCCGGCACCACACGCTAAACTCAAACCAACTAACCTCAATTTATCTTATTTATTCACCTCATAAACCCATACACTTGTTATCGAGCTATCGCTACCTTTCTTGACCCATGCATGCATGTTACATTATTCCCTTATTGTAAAACCCAACCTATATCCATCTCTTGTACGAACTGAACTTTTACTATACCCCAAGTAATAACTACTATAGCACCAAAGAACTCTGTTGATGATGATGATGCCGCTTACGATTCTTGATGTACCACGACCAATTCACGATTATGTTTTAATAGGACTTTTTTTGTTAAATTATTTCACAGGCTGGACATTAAGGCGATCACAGCATACCAAGGAGGAGGATAACAACGTCCCGTACATCTAACAGTGTAATGGAATAGATATATTACGTGCAGAGCAGAACAGCAAGATAAACGGCATCGTCCTTCATCGGGGAGAGTTCCCGTAGCGTGCCTTACGACCGATGTCGAAGGGGATATACTTGTATTTGATCATATGTCTGGAAGGTAGACGGCCATGTTAGGAGGGATTTCAAATAATGGATAAATAGATGTAGGGACGTACTGAATCTGGCGACGCATCGTCATTAAGAAGAGTGCGAAGAAGTAACAGACTAGGATCGGCCAGTAGACGGGGACGTCAAAGACTTCGAACATTGTGCAGAATAGGGAGATTAGCGTGGCGCGCGTCGTTGAAAGCCTAGACTCATTTGATAAAAATTTGAATGTAAATTTGACAAGACAGAAGCTCACCAAAAATTCCATTCAGGTAGTCGGCGGACGAAAGGTCTGAATTCGTCGTCTTTTTGCTGTTGGCTGGGCAGGACATATTCATCGGCACCTCCTTCCAACTCATCAGCGGCGAGGTCCGCTTCTAATGAAGGGTCGAAGCGAGGTTGGAGGAATGCGAGAAGCAGGTTGAGGAGATAAATTGCGTGTGCGTCTGTCAAGTCAAGATGTGTTAATACGTGTCGTGGCTAGCGATTGAAATAGAGGTGATGGGGACTTACAGCATACTGTGGGAGGAGACGAAGTGATAAGAGGTTAGTAGGAACCAGAGATTATGTTGTGGAGTATTGCAAACGAACTTATATACCACTTAAACCCAAAGTCAGCATGATAAGTATAAGACAGCTTTATAGCCGCAGCCGCTCAGCGAGCGAGAAATGAAACTCACGCCTTGAGAGAAAACAATTCGCAATAAGAATACCGCCACCAAACCGGCCGTTCCCAACCAACGCTGCAAAATATGAGGAGCACTCCGGTCAAGGAGGGCTTGGTACTGTCGTGTCAACTTGTTGTACTGCGCGGCCGCTGGTTGCAGGAATGGAGGAACATAAGAGGGACCTGGGTCACCGTATGAAGCGTTGAATCCAGGAGTTTGAGGACCGTCTGAGTTCATCATCTTGACTATGTCGTGCGCTGGGTACGAGATAGAGCAGTTGGACCTCAGACTCTAAACTGTCGCGGAGGGTTAATTTCGTCGGAGTGTGAATTACCAGACCTTAGTATGGCTTCCAAGCTTGCTGCACGACATATTCTCGTTCATCTCCCTCCTGAACCACGTCGTAAGCCATTGTTTATTGCTATCCAGGGCCCACAGGGGTCAGGAAAGACACATCTCACTCGTGAACTCGTTGGCGTCCTTTCTGCGCCTCCTCATTCCCTCCGTTTGGCCGTGCTCAGTATTGATGATCTCTATCTCACACATGATGGCCTAGTCGAGCTCGCAGCACAGAATCTAAACAATAAGCTATGGACGGGGAGAGGCCAGCCTGGGACGCATGATGTGGGATTGGGCGCTGACGTTCTGCGTCGCCTGCGAGATATCAATGCTAGCCCGCAGAGCGAGGTGATATTGCCTGTATTTGACAAGTCCAAATTTAATGGAGAGGGCGACCGTCTTCCTGGGGGTGTGCCCGTATCAGGTCCTGTTGATGTGGTGATATTTGAAGGATGGTGTGTAGGGTTCTATCCGTTGACTGATGAGGAGCTCGGTGCGAAGTGGGAGGGTGTGAGAAGGGAGACTGAGGCGAGGCCTGAAGGTATTGTTGCTCGGGCGATGGCTCCTGTGAGGAAGGAGGATATTTTGGTCGTTAATGAGGCGTTAAGAGAGTACGTGATGGCTTGGTATGATTTCTTTGATGTGTTTGTACAAGTCAGTGAATATAATATATTGATCTTTCATGCAATCGTGCTGAAGCAATGTTAGATTTGTCCTCCTCCCGACCAACCTTATGAATATATTTATTCGGTAAGAAACATGGACTCTGGAGCTGGCCCTACGCTGAGTTTTTTAGTGGCGGTTACAACAAGAACATAACATGAAAGCGAAGAACGGAGGGATTGGCATGACGGATGAACAAGTCACCAAGTATGTTTCTCGTAGTTTCGCTAGTCATATTGTTTACAACACCGTTAGATTTGTGGACAGATATATTCCAGGATACGAATTCTTTGGTAAAGGTGTGACAATCGGAGGAACAATGGAAGGTCTTCCTCCATGGAATGGCAAAGGCCTCCAAATAACTATTGATCAGTATAGAGATGTAATTGATACCAAAGAATTTTAAATCAGACCGCCGTTACAACCCAACGAGGAGCCAGGGAACCCAACAGACTGAGTGCCCTACAAATTACGACCCAACAAGCGTCTTTAGTCATATTTTTATTCTCCATTATTGGGCTCTTTTATTATATTTTCTGAGGGATTTTCCGAATTTCTATCAGCCTGTGAACTCAGATAAGGTCACCAACGAGAGACGCCCAAGGGGCGGGTAGAGCCAGACGTTCGTTTCACTCCAACTACTTCCTTGCAGACCTCATCGCCATCTCCAAAGACCATGGCAAAACTAGCAATGGGTACACCGGCCACCGAGGCCTTCCAGGTATTGTTTTCTTATTGATACTTGCTAGTGTCAACTTTCTTACTGCAACTGAACAGCACAAAATCGAGGACGAGTTGGTCAGGCGTGGATACACTTCTGAGAAAGGTCTGTGGCAAGATTCTTTTCGCGTGAGTAAGGTTCTGAATGTGTTTTGTAGATGCTGTTATGGCGGAGTATATAACTATAATGGTTATCAACGACAAGACTGCTGGTGAGTGTTGTGCGCAACGAGGGAGGCTATCTGCTGACCATTATATCCCAGAGCAAATCAACGCTGAGCTTGTTGACCGTAAGCGCACCCAAATCTGGAATATAAACTTTGATATCTGACGTGTTGATTCTGCCATTGTTTAGTCCTCGGTGCCGAATATGGTACGTATTACAGCGCTTTTATAAACCCTGGCGCAGTTTACTGACTCCTTGTTACCACCTCCTTATAATCTACAGAATCCAATTTCACAGACTGGTTGTTCGAAGAAGCCACCAACGCCGCGAATCCTCCCCCTGCTCTCGCTACCGCCCCCATACCCTCCCTCGCTGACCAGCCTTCTGCTCGTGAACGGGCATCCGGTGGCGCAAGTCTTCTACAATCAGCTCTCTCTGGTGTCCATCCTTCCACAGGTCCCACTCAGTCTCGTCTCTCGCCACACAGTTCCGGAGCACAGAAGCGCTCCGCATCCGCCCGTTCGCCCTCTCCTTCCTCCTCAGGTCCGAACAAAGCCCGACGTACCGACACCCCCACAGGTCCTCGTGCAATGATGGATCGTTCTGCGGGACTTGATCGTCCTCTTGGAGCAGGAAATCGTGAAAATGGAGGACGGAGCTTGATCGATCGTGTTGGTGGCCCCGCACGGAGAGGAAACTTTAATAATAATGGAGGTGGCCACAATGGTCTTTCGCCAGCACAAGCATCGCATATTCAAGCCAAAATCGACAATATTACTGGCAGCCAAATGCCCCCATTCATGAACAACGGTCAAGGCCCGATGCCCATGAACCCCAACCCTCAGATGCTGCAGGAGATGATGATGATGAATTGGGATTTGATGAGACAAATGGCGACGTCTATGGGCGTATTACCGCAGAACGGAATGCCACCTATGATGCAGCCTGGATTTGGATTCGGCCAGCCTGGCATGCCGCTACAGCCAGGCGCGTTTGGTCCAGGCATGCAACCAGGTTTTGTCCCTCCTCAGCAAGCTCCTGGTGGAAGAGGCGGCGCGCCAGGTCGAGGTGGTGCAGGGCGTGGTCGAGGACGTGGAGGTGCACCGCCCCATAACCAGCCTGCTGAAACACAGACAACACCTACGCCCGCTCCGGTGGCCGCCCCGTCTACCAGCACACCCTCAATATCCGTTCCCGACCGTCCGACTACTCCATCGCTATGCAAATATGCGCTTAAGTGCACTAATCCTCAGTGTCGATATGCCCACCCATCGCCGGTTGCCACCCCGGAAAGTGGAATGGTCTTGAGCACGGAGTTCTGCCCACAAGGCAAGGACTGCAAAGACAAAGACTGCAAGTTGGGACATGTTAGTCCGAGTGTTGTTAATGGTATGATGTATTGGATTCCCTGGCACTCTCAACGTTTCTCACCCAATTGTTCCTCAGGAGTCGCAGCGCACAAACCGCAACCAACACATCCCCCAGTAGCAGCCCCAGCGCCCGTCGTCGCCTCCTCGCCCATTCCTTGCAAGTTCGGCCTCGCATGTACCCGCCCCGGTTGCATGTTCACTCACCCACCCAACTTCCGACCCCCTCATCCTTCTCACCACCAACAACCTGCAACAACGGTACCCTGCCGCTTCGGCAACTCTTGTACGCGGTCGGATTGCCCATTCCAACACCCGAAGGGACATGTTCCGCCCAATATGTTCTATAGGGGTTTGGGTCCTGACGCGCCACTTATGGAGAGTTATATTAGTCCCCACAAGAGCGTGCGCTTTGGAACAGATGGCAAGGCGGCCGCGGCCGCGCCAGCGAGGCAGGATAAAACCCAAGAGCCCACAAATAAAGAAGTTGACGAGGCTGCGAAAGTCGGCGAGAAGACCGTTGATGTTGGTGCATAAAGTTGCTTAATTATCTCTGTGCGCCACTTCCGAAAGTTGGAAATGTATTATGACATGACTCTGAATCTGTTTTTTCCATATTTTGCCCATTGCCAGCATTCTGTTTCCTTTATATCTGTTTTACATACATTTCCACATTTTCTTTTCTTTTTGTTGTTTCTGAATATCTTATCGTGAGCAAGGGTTTCGACTAAAATATATATTCTCTCTTGTGGGGCTGCAAGTTCCGTAGTCAGCCATCTGCCCTCTTTTCGGTGTGCCAGCACGGCGGATAAGTTAAATAATTAATCATACATACAACAAGGGCAAGGTATCAGTTTAAAAAGTCCACAGGTATTCCAGTTGCTTCGTCATATGATCTTTCGACCACTCTTGTCAACGGCCAGACGTATAAGATCGCCCTATCGTCAATAGTCAGTGATAATAAATAAGACAGACTGTTTATTCATACCTCTGCCAGATCCTTGAACGTGAGCTCTCTCGTACGATGCAAAGACTCGATTTCGTCTACGCGGTCTCTGACGCCATCCAGAAGTTCATCGAATCCTTCTTCCTGCACTGTTTCTACAACGGCTCGTAGAATGAGCATCGAGTCGGGTCGCACGCCATGGTGCACATCGATACTAATTATGTTCGCGTGATCCAAAGCTGGTAAGCATAGGTTAAGCTTTCAAATCAGCGATAAAACTGGGAATAAACGAACCATCTAGGAAATCAGGACGAGTCATGATTTGCCTACATTGGTACTGAGTGACGAGAATTTAGGTTAGGGGAAATCTCGCAAATCTGTCCCTGGGGACATACGTAGGGTATCACAGGCAAAGGCAATTCCGTTGCCTCCCAGTCATCAGGAGATAGCTCACCAGCCTCTATTGCTTTTTCTCTTTCT
>Ga0157379_10004516_pt1 | contig 11935 bp, 8 predicted proteins | sample S25metaG_FD_121802 | JGI IMG/M metagenome (GOLD analysis project Ga0157379, IMG submission 121802) | Switchgrass rhizosphere microbial communities from Kellogg Biological Station, Michigan, USA - S2-5 metaG | ecosystem: Host-associated > Plants > Roots > Rhizosphere > Soil | place: USA: Michigan... | reverse complement strand
GACGTCGGTCGCGCTTCGGTCGCGAGATCCTGCGTCCCGGTCGCCAGGCATTCGTCCACCGCGTTGGCCGTCGCGTTGAACGGCAGGTTGTTGAGCGACACCGGATGGCGGTGCGGCGCCGGCGCGCCCGCCGCGTCGACGACCCTAAATCCCGTGAGCGTGCCGTCGCGGTCGACCACCGCCGTGTTCTTGTCGCCGTCGTCGAAGTTGCCGAAGTTGACCTGATCGGTGAACACCTGGTGGCGCAGGTTGGTGTCTTCGAAAATGAGGCCGCGCGTCTCCGTCGACGTCGGGTACGCGCTCTGGTTGTTCTGGAACCAGCCGAGCGCTGCGTCGCCTTCGTAGGCGTTCCCGGTGTAATAGCGGACGAAGGCCCCCATGAACGTCGCGTCGGCCGCCGTGAGGAGCGGCGCGACGTCGTGGCGGAAGTTCACGAAGCGCGTGTCGTGGATGCGGACCGGACCGTCGTAGATGTAGAACCCGGCGAAGTTCCACGCCGGGCTTGGATAGCCCTTCTCGAGGAGATCGCTCGCCGCCGGATTGCGGTCGACGCAGCCGGCGCCTTCCTGGCGCGTCGTGTCGGGGCACGGGCCCCAGCGGTCGACGTTGTTGCGCGACCAGCCGACGACGACGGAATTCTTGAGGAGCCCCCATGCGCCGGGACCGTTGCCGTCGAGGCCGCCCGACGTGACGAGCGAGACGTCCTCGCGGCTCGATGAGACCCGCGCGTTGTCGAACACGAACCACAGCGGCCGCATCCAGACGCCGCGGTTGCGGATCCGCGACGCAGTGAAGCCGTCGAAGCGCGCGATCAGGTTGAGCTCGTTGTTGTCGCCGTTGATCTTCGGCTGCAGCTGCTCGACGATCGTGCCGGCGTCCGTCTCGCCGAAGATGCCGTCGTAGCAGCCGTGCACGCGGTTGTTGGTGAATCGTCCGACGGGCTGGAACTTGAGCGCGAAGCGCGAGTCGCCGGGCGTGACCGTCGGCGAAACGTACCAGTAGCCCTTGCCGAGACTCTGGCAGCCCCCGATCGAGTTGCCGTCGAGAATTGCCGTGGGGTTGACGATCCAGAAGCCGCTCGGCGCCTCGTAGAGCACTTTTCCGGCCGGGCACTGCGCGCCCGGCGGCACCGACGCGCCGACGAGGCCCGCGCTCGCATCCGGCGTATAGCACTGGCCGGTCGACGGATTCGTGCCGGCGTCCGTGTTCGCGATCTTGAGACCGTCGAAACCGATGGCGCGGCCGAGGTAATCGCCCTCCCACCAGCCCTTGACGATGGCGTCAGGCGACGGCTGCAGGTCCGGCGTGAGGCCGAAGCCGTTCAGCATCGTCCCCAGGCCCAGATTGTTCGTGAACGTCGTTGCGAACTCGTCGCCGATCTCCTGGTAGAACACGTGGCCGGTGATCCGCGCGCAGACGTTGTTCGACAACGCAATGTTCGATGACGAATGGATCGTGGCGCACTTGTTGTAGCTGTGATGGATGCTGTTCGCGTCGACGACCTGCCGTCCCGACGGGGGCGTCGGCCGCGTGCCCGGCGTCCACTTCGATTCGTTGGCGAGATGGAAGTGGATCGGGTAGCTGCCGAGCTGCTCCTTGCCGAACTTCTCGATCTCGACGCCCTGCACGCGCACGTCGGCGTACCCGCGGCAGAAGCGCATTTCGCCACCCCAGTGGAGCGCCGGGTCGCCGGACGCCGTCACCGGCGGGGTCGCGGCAGTGAGCGTGACATTGCGCGTGATGAGGCCGACTTCGGCGCGCTCGTCGACACCGAAGTTGGCGGCGACGCTGCCGCGGAAGCTGGCGGACGCGCTGCCGCGCGGGGCGGCGGCGTCGTAGGCCGGACCGGGATCGTTGCCGCCGAAGTGATAGTGGCGCAGCGGCGTAGCCGCGTTGAGCGTGACGATGCTTCCGCCGTCCGGCGTCTTGGCGACGTTCGCGATCTGGACGAACTCCGATTCGAACGGCGAGAAGCTGGTGCCGGCGACGACGATCCAGTCGTCCTGGCGCCACGGCGTCGCGCCGGCGGTGACGTCGCGAGCGAGGCGCAGCGTGAGCTCGCCACCCGAGGCCACCGGCGCGCCGAGCCGCTGCGGATTGGCGTAGGGCTCCGCCGTGTTCGCGTCGCTCGTCTGATACGCCGCGGGACCGGCCGGCTTTGCGAGGTGCGTCCAGCTGACGCCATCCGGCGGTACGCCGCGCGCGCCGACCAGCGCGAGCTCGCCGCCGGCGCCCACACCGATGCCCTTCTGGATCGACGTGCAGTCGTCGCCGGACTTGTGGTCGTGGTGATGGATTTCCTTCGGCGCCGGCCGTTCGCCGACGAAGCGCAGCGTCACGTGATGGGCAGGGTCGAGCGATCCCACCGGGCACGCGTCCGACCCCACCTGGAAGCGGGCGCGACCGCTGTCGCCCTGTGCGCCGGCGACGGTGATGGACGCGACCTCGATCGTCAAATTGGCGTCGGGCACGTAGAGCGCGCCGCCGGCACCGATCGTCACGGCGCCGAGCGCGGCCCCAGGGCCTTCAAAGCTCTTGTCGACGAAGACGCGTGTGCACGTCCCGCTGCCGATCGAGACTTCGCCGTTCGGGCCGCGGCACGCGGACAGTGGCGTCAGCGCACGGATCTGCGCGTCCTCGGCCTGGCACGCGGCAGCATCGCCGCGAGCGAGCGCAGGCGTCGTTACGGCGATGCCAAGCGCGCAAAGCAGCAGCGACGCGCGGCGCCGCCGCGGGAGAGGCCGCGCGGGCATCGGAAGGCGTTGTTCGATCGCTGGCGTCAGGCGGGGCGGATGGCGCGCGACTTCGGCGTGGTGCGCACGGCGACCTTCGCCGTGGACTTCGCACGGGGCGGGAACGTGCCGTTGTAGCGGTGTTTCTCGGCCGGCACGGCCAGCGCTTCGCCGGTCTCGAGCCAGTGCTTGACGCGCTGCGCGTCGCCCAGCCGCGTGTACTTGCCGTAGGAATCGAGGAGCACGATCACCATCGGGCGGCTGGCGATGGTGGCGAGCATCACGAGGCACTTCCCCGCCTCGCGGATGTAGCCGGTCTTCTGCAGCTGGATATCCCACGCCTGGTTCTTCACCAGCGCGTTAGAATTGTTGAAGCCGAGGAGCGCGCCCGACTGCATCTCGACGGAGTGCGCCGGGGTGGTCGAGAATTCGCGGATCGTCGGATATTCCGACGCGGCCAGCACGAGCTTGGCAAGATCGTTCGCCGTCGACACGTTCTCCGCCGACAGCCCGGTGGGATCGGAATAGTGCGTGCGGGTCATCCCGAGTCCGATCGCCTTCCGGTTCATCGCCGCGACGAACGCCGCCGTGCCGCCCGGGTAGTAGCGTGCCAGCGACGACGCGGCGCGGTTCTCCGACGACATCAGCGCGAGATGCAGCATTTCGCGGCGCGACAGCGTCGTTCCCATGCGCAGCCGCGACCGGCTGCCCTTCAGGTAATCGAAATCGTCGGTGTCGATGGCCAGAAGCTCGCCTTCGGGCTGCCTGCTGTCGAGCACGACCATCGCCGTCATCAGCTTCGTGAGGGAGGCGATCGGCGTGACCTCGTCGGCCGCCTTGGCGTAGACCTGACGCTGCGCGGCAGAATCGATCACTACGACGTTCGCCGAAGCGAGGCGCAGCTTGGCTGGATCGAGCCCGACGGGCGCGGCGGCGGCGGGCGCCGCGGCGGCCCATCCCAGGAAAGCTGCAAAAACAAGGCGTAGGGAACGATTAGTCACGGCAATTCTCGGTTTCAGCAGCGCGCGTTATCGCACATCGGCGCGGGGCCGTCAATCACGCCACCAATTCAACAAGTTAAGGGTTGCTGCGTAACGTCGCCGCGGCCGCCGCGGTTGACGCCGGTTGAGCGTCCGTGGGGCTGTCCGGGGTCGCAGCCACCGGACGATCCCCCAGCTGAGGGCTTTCCGGCCGGTCGCGTTCCTCGTCCTGCTGCAGTTGCCACATCCGCGCGTAGACGCCGTCCGCCTGGAGCAAAGCAACATGCGTGCCCCGTTCGACGATACGGCCGCGGTCGAGGACGACGATCTCGTCGGCGTCGACGATCGTCGACAACCGGTGGGCGATCGTGAGCGTCGTGCGGTTGCGCGCGATCTGCTTCAGCTCGGCCTGGATCGCCTTTTCCGACTTGGAATCGAGCGCCGACGTCGCCTCGTCGAAGATCAGGATCGCCGGGTCCTTGAGGATCGCGCGCGCAATGGCAACGCGCTGCTTTTCGCCGCCGGAAAGCTTCAACCCGCGCTCGCCCACCGGCGTGTCGTAGCCCTGCGGCAGCCCGGCGACGAAGTCGTGGATCTGCGCGAGCCGCGCGGCAGCCTCGACTTCGGCCTGCGTCGCGCCCGGCCGGCCATAGGCGATGTTGTAGGCGATCGAGTCGTTGAACAGGACAGTGTCCTGCGGCACGATGCCGATCGCGGCGCGCAGCGACGACTGCCGGACGTCGCGCACATCCTGCCCGTCGACCCGGATCCGGCCGGCGTCGACATCGTAGAAGCGGTACAGCAGGCGTGCGAGCGTCGACTTGCCCGAGCCCGACGGGCCGACGACCGCGAGGTTGTGACCGGCCGGAATCGCGAACGTCACGTCGAAGAGGATCTGCCGGTCGCGCTCGTACGAAAAGTCGACGTGGTCGAAGCGCACGTCGGCACCGTCGAGCACGAGGGGGGGCGCCCCCGGCGTATCGGTGATCTCCGCGTTCTCCTGCACGAGCCCGAACAGGCGCTCCATGTCGGCCAGCGCCTGCTTGATCTCGCGGTAGATGACGCCGAGGAAATTGAGCGGGATGTAGAGCTGGATCATGAAAGCGTTGACGAGCACGAGGTCGCCGATCGTCATCTTGCCGTCGACGACGCCAACGGTGGCGCGCCACATGATCAGCGTCACCGCGATGGCGATGATCGCGCTCTGCCCGATGTTGAGAGCCGACAGCGACGTCTGGCTCTTGACCGCCGCTTTCTCCCAGCGCTGCAGGCTGCGGTCGTAGCGGTCGGCTTCCCACGCCTCGTTGCCGAAATACTTGACCGTCTCGTAGTTGAGCAGGCTGTCGATGGCGCGCGTGTTCGCCTTCGAGTCGAGCTCGTTCATCTCGCGCCGGAAATGCGTGCGCCATTCGGTGATCGAGATCGTGAAAAAGATATAGATCGCAAGCGCGCCCGCGGTGATCGCGACGAACGTCCAGTCGTAGCGCACGACCAGGATCACCGCGACGAGCGTGATCTCCACCAGCGTCGGCAGGATCGAGAACAGCGCAAAGCTGATCAGCGTCGAGATCCCTCGCTGCCCGCGCTCGACGTCGCGTGTGAGCCCGCCCGTCTGCCGCGCGAGATGAAAGCGCAGCGACAGCGCATGCAGGTGGCGAAACACGCTCAACCCGATCTTGCGCACCGCGCGCTGCGTCACCTTGGCGAACAGGAACTCGCGGAGCTCGGTGAACACGGTCGTCGAGAGCCGCAGCAGGCCATAGGCGACGACCAGGAGCAGCGGGACCGCGAGCACCGCCGTGCGCGCGTCGAGGCGGTCGACGATCTGCTTCATCAGCACCGGCACGCCCACGTTCGCCACCTTCGCGGCGACGAGACAGACGAGCGCCGTGATCACGCGCGCCTTGTACTCCCACAGGTACGGCAGCAGCGTGGCGAGCGTGCGCCAGTCGCCGCGTTGCGTGCGCGGGACGTTCGTCTCGGTCGGAAGGGGGGCGGAAGAGGCGTGGCGCACGAGGTTCGAGGATGGGGCCGCCCGGCTGCGAACGCAACCCCGGGCCGCGGTGCTGTCAGCTCCGGACGGGCTCGTGGCCGCGCCACCATTCGTCGCCGCCGTAGCGCAGCATGCCCATGGCGACGCGGACGATGCCGTATGCGATCCAACTCCGCGCCTTGGCAAAGCGCGAGCGCTCGTCCCAGCGCTCCCGCGGCACCGGCCGCGCGCCGCCATCGATCATCGCGAGCAGCTCGAGCCGCAGACGGTCGGCAAATTGCGGATCGCGGACGAACACGTTGGCCTCGCGACCCATCAGGAACGAAAACGGGTCGATGTTCGACGATCCCACGGTCGCCCAGCGATCGTCGACCACGGCCACCTTCGCATGCAGGAACGAGCGGTGATATTCCTGGATGCCCACGCCGGCGGCGAGAAGCTGGCCGTACAGCGCACGCGACGCATAATGCAGCAGCCGATATTCAACGCGCGCCTGCAGGAGCAGCGTCACCTTCACGCCGCGGTCCGCCGCGGCGATCAGCGCACGGCGGAAATCGGCGCCGGGAAAGAAGTACGCGGTCGCGATGAGGATCTCGGTGCGCGCAGTGCGGATCGCCGCGAGGTATGCGCGCTCGATGTCGCGGCGGTAGCGGACGTTGTCGCGAATGACGAACTTCGCCGTCTGCGTTCCTACGCGCATCGAGCGAACCTGCTCGGGGAAGAGCGGCACATCGGAGCTGCGGAGCTGCGCGATTTCGACGATCGCCCAGACGCGCTGCATCGTCTGCACGACCGACGCGACCAGCGGGCCGCGCACCGTCACGGCGAAATCGACGCGCGGCGGCTTGTGGCCGGGCGTGTGCATGTCGTCGATAATGTTGATGCCGCCGACGAATGCGACGCGCGCGTCGACGTGGCAGATCTTGCGGTGCAGCCGCCGCAGGCGGTGCGAGCGGAACTGCCACGGCGCCACTTCGGGACGGTATTTCATGAGCTGCACGCCGCCGTCGACGAGCGCCTGCTCGAGCGAGGGCGTCAGGTAATACTTGGCGCCCCAGCCGTCGACGAGCACGCGTACGGTCACGCCGCGCTGCGCCGCGCGAATCAGCGCGTCGGCGACTGCGCGACCGGACGGGTCGTCGGCATAGATGTACGTCTCGAGCCAGACCTCGCGCGTGGCACCGTCGATCGCGTCGATGAGCGCGGGAAAGTATTCGGTACCGTTGCGCAGGAGCCCGATCGCATTGCCGGGCATGAACCGGTTCATGGCGTCAGCGGCCGCGACGCGCCGAGACCTCGAACGTGGCCGCCAGCGCCGCGTGGTCGGACATGCGGTTGCCGGGCGATGCGTAGTGGACGTGTGCGTCGACGATCTCGAGGCCGCGCGCGTAGATGCGGTCGAGGCGGAACATCGGCAGCACCGACGGGAACGTCCGCGCCGGCCGCCCGCGCACGTCCTCGAACACTTCGACGACGCCGAGCGCTTCGGTCAGCGCGCGGTCGGCCTTGCGGCGCCAGTCGTTGAAGTCGCCGGCGATGACGAGCGGCGCGTCCATCGGCACCGTCGCCTTGATGCGCTCGACGAGCGCGCGGATCTGCCACTGGCGCCCGCGCTCGAACAGGCCGAGATGCACGTTGAGGCAGTGCAGCACCGGCAGGCGCGGGCCGAGCTTCATCGCGCAATGCAAAAGACCGCGGCTTTCGAACACGTGCGCCGAGATGTCCTGGTTCTCCTGGCCGATGATCGGAAAGCGCGACAGCACGGCGTTGCCGTGATGTCCCTCGCGGTAGACGGAGTTCTTGCCGTAGGCCACTTCGAGCCACATCGCGTCGGCAATGAACTCGTGCTGCGGCTTGCCCGGCCACTCGTGGTAGCGATGCGCGTGCCGGTGGTGCGTGCCCAGCACTTCCTGGAGGAAGACAATGTCGGCCGACAGCCCGTGCAGCCGGTCGCGGACCTCGTGGATGACCATCCGCCGCGAGAACTGCGTGAAGCCCTTGTGGATGTTGTAGGTGGCGACGGTGAAGCGCATCGGTCGGGGGGTCAAAGCGGGGCGGTCAGGGACAATGTTACGCGATGGACGCGCGGGAACTGGCAGGCGCCGACACGATGCGATAATCGCCGCTCCCCGCATCGACTCGGCCCCGCATTGAAATCCTTCGAGGAATCGGTCCACGTTCTAGGCATGGCGGACGCGTCGTACTTCGCGACCGACCTCTTCTTCGAGGCGTTCCGATCGGCGTTCCCCGTGCCGCCGCGGGAGCCCGTTCCCGGCCGCGCCGGCGCTGACGCATGGCGGCAATATGTCGCGTTCTATCGATGGTCCGCGTCATGCGTCGAACCGGTCGCGTTCGCCAACTTCATCCGCCGCGGCGACGTCTACCTGGAAGGCGGCCTTTGCGCGCGGCGCAACTTCTACCGGCGCCTGCCGGACGCTCACTGGCGCGAGTGCAAGGCTCGCGGCGGCGTGGTGCAGATCCTGCTGGAACACGCCGCGCGGGAGCTGAACGACGCGCTGGCGTGGTTCGGCTACTGCGGCGACGCGAAGTCCTGGCGCGTGAACGAACGGATCGGCTACGAGCCTACGGAGCACCGCCACCTGATTGTGCGGTGGATCCGGCCGCTTCCCGACAGCGAGAAGCGGACGCTGGAAGCGACGATCGCCGCGATCGGCCCGTTCTGACGCGCGCGCGGCGACCGTCACGCCGCCTTCAGGATCTCGAGGAGCTGCGCCGGCGTCGTCCAGTTGTACCCGCAGGAGTACCGCGGCAGCGTCCACACGTCCTCATGCGTGCGCACCGGCCGCCCGTCGACAGTGAACGCTGCGCGGAGCCCGAGCTGCGCGGTATTCGAGGCGAAGTACTCCCCGGTCAGAAACGCGTTGTACTGGCCGAACGGATAAGCGAAGAACGGCGCGGCGCGGCCGCCGGTGCGCTCGTCGATATAGCGCTGCGCCGCGAGGACCTGCGCGTCGGCGTCCGCCACATTGTCGACCTGGCTGAAATCCGCCCTCGCCTGCCGCGAATGGGCGACGCGCGCCAGTCCGGGATGCAGGTGATCCCAGCTGTGGTTCGCGATCGACAGGTAGCCGGAGTCGATCGCGCTCGACCACCACCGGTCGTTCATCGCGCCGGAATGCAGCGAATACGGACCCGCGCCGGTCAGGCTCTCCATCGCCGTCCGGGCTTCGGGGCTCGCGATGACGAAGCTCGTCGCGCAAGCCCTCGCTCGCCCCGGCCCCGAGCGCGAAAAGTCTTCGAGAATGCGGAGGAAGCTGCGCTGCAGACCCAGCGTTGGATGGCGGTAGTCGACGGCGTCGTATTCGGGGCCGTCGTCGAACGTGATCGCCACGAGACGCCGCACACGTCCGCCTGCCGCCTTCCCGCCTTGCTTCATCATGTCGAACGCATCGACAAGCTCGCCAAGCGGAACGATGTCGAAACCGCTCGCGACGATCAGTTCGAGATCCTGCGCGAGTGCCACATGGTCGTTCGACGCGTAGCCCGCGCCTTCCATGTGGTGCGAGTGATAAGCAAGAATGACCGCCTGCACGGGGTCCCTCCCCTGGTTCCGGCCGCTGCACGCATCACAGGCCGCGGAGCCGATGGAACAGCGCGGTCGCGGCCGGCGGTCGCCGGATCGCGCTACGAATCGATGGGGTGGCTGATGGGACTCGAACCCACGACAACCGGAATCACAATCCGGGACTCTACCAACTGAGCTACAGCCACCATTGTCTGACCTGCATCGCCGGTCGCGTGCGGCACGACGGTTGCACACGCCATGTTGGCACGCCCGACAGGACTCGAACCTGTTACCCCCGGCTTAGAAGGCCGGTGCTCTATCCGAATGAGCTACGGGCGCCCGGTTGCCTGTCGCGGTTCCCAACCCCGTCGGACCGAGGTCGCGCCGGTGACGAATGCTGCATCAATGTTATCACATGCCGCTGATTTAGCACCCGAAATTCATCCCGCTCCCGACGCGCCGGCCGCTGCCGCTTAATAGGTGATGACGCCCCGCGGCGGCAGCGGGTCCGGATTCGCGGGAAGGTTCGCGAAGATGCACTGGAACGACTTCTCGTTCGACGAGCCCGGCCCGAAGAATCCGGTAACCCCCTGCCGGTAGCTGTCGGGCGACATCTGGCGATAGTAGAGGCGCGACGTGACGTCGACGAAGTAGTTGTAGTTCTCGTTCACCGAGTTGTACTGGATCATCAGGCTCAACTCGGTGCTTCCGATCATCAGCGGCGCGCAGGCGCGCCCGATCTGGTTGAGGTAGCCGTTGAAACCCGTGGCCTGGATGTTGCGATTGGCGTCGGGCGCGCAGCCCGCCAGCGCGGCGGCCAGCGCGAGGCCGGCGAGCGTCGCGCGCGCGGAGTGTGCGGTCGACGGCAGGCGTTCAGATCCAATCGTGCGCATTGCGTGTGCTCCCCTAATCAAAATTAGCCGGTCAATATGATCGCAGCTTTCGGCGCGCGCGCGAAGGCGTGCGGGATCAGTGCGCGCGCCTCTCCTCCGCACACTGCGAGGTTCAGCCTGCCGACGCCCCCGCCTTACCCGTGATCGGCGCGCGCGGCAGCTTCGCTTCGCCCGCTTCGATGACGAACGTGTGTTCGAGCGCATACCACGGGCCGGCGACGTCCGGCCACGGCGCCGGCGCGTCGTCGTGGCGCACGTAGTTCCCGATGAGCGCCTCTGTCACGCCAAACTGGACGTCGGCGTCGAGGACCGGATCGTCGCTCGAATACACCTGCGAGAACTGCGTCTTGTAGCCCGGCTTGTGGATGAGGAAGTGGATGTGGGCCGGCCGCAGGTTGCCCCGCCGCTGTGCGCGCAGCAGGTCGCCCACGGGGCCGTCGATCGGAATCGGATAGCCGGCGGGCTTGACGCTGCGAAAACGCACGCGTCCGGCCGCGTCGGTCGTGAATGTGCCGCGCAGGTTCATGTCGGCCTGGCTCGCGTCCTGATTCTCGTAGAGGCCTGCCGTCGACGCATGCCAGACGTCGACGTCGGCACCCGCCACCGGTGCGCCCGTCGCGTCCTTCACCCATGCAGTCACAGCGATCGGGTCCCCGGCCGTGGTCGAGCGCACGATCGACGCGCCGTCGGCCATCCGCGGCGCACCCTGCCGCCAGAACGGGCCGAGCATGTTCGCTGTCGTCGGCACACGGCCGCCGTCGCCGTTGTTGACGAGGCACACGAGCGACGAGACGCCGAGCGATCCCGCGGCAAGCACCACTTCGTTGTGCGTCGCGCTCGTCGCCTGGCCGAGGCGCGCGATCGCTGCGCAGGCCTGCTGGAATTCCGCGTCCGTCAGCGCCGTCTCGCGGACGAACGCGTGCAGGTGGCGCACGGCCGCCCCCAGCAGCACGCGAAATCGCGCGTCCGGTGCGTGCTCGAGCTCGGCGAGCACTGCGCGCGTGACGTCGTCCGGACTGCGAATGATCATCGTTGAGCCTCCTCCCGCTGCCGCCCGCGGCGGCGGCCGGTGTCGTGACGTCACTGTAGCCCATCGACTAAGATGTCGGCGACTCCCGGAGAGGCATTGCCATGACGACCTCGCTCCACGCGCATCCCGCGCGCCACGACGCCGACTTCCGGCGTGACGACGTCCGCAAGCTGCGCGCCGACCTGGCGCTCGCGCTGCGCGCCGCTGCCCACCACGCGCTCGGCGAAGGCGTGTGCAACCACTTCAGCGTCGCGCTGCCCGACGGCAGCGATCGTTTTCTCATCAACCCGCGCGGCTTCCACTGGAGCGAGGTCGGCGACGGCGACATCGTGATGGTCGACGGCGCCGGCACACGCCTCGCCGGGCGCCACGACGTCGAGCCGACGGCGATGTTCATCCACGCCGCCGTGCATCGGATCGCGCGCAAGGCCTGCGTGCTTCACACGCACATGCCGTACGCGACGGCGCTGACGCTGACCCGCGCGCGAGGCCTGGACCCGACGCTGTCGCAGAACGCGATGCGCTTTCACGGCCGCGTCGCGCTCGACGCGGATTACAACGGCCTGGCGCTCGACGCGAGCGAAGGCGAACGCATCGCCCGCGCGATGAGCGGCGCGGACGTCGCGTTTCTCGGCAATCACGGCGTCGTCGTCTGCGGCGAGCGCATCGACTACGCCTACGACGATCTCTATTACCTCGAGCGGGCATGCATGGTCGAGGTGCTCGCGCGCTCCACCGGCCAGCCGCTCGTCGCCGTCGACCCGGCGCTGTCCGCGCGTGT
>Ga0157379_10004510_pt1 | contig 11944 bp, 11 predicted proteins | sample S25metaG_FD_121802 | JGI IMG/M metagenome (GOLD analysis project Ga0157379, IMG submission 121802) | Switchgrass rhizosphere microbial communities from Kellogg Biological Station, Michigan, USA - S2-5 metaG | ecosystem: Host-associated > Plants > Roots > Rhizosphere > Soil | place: USA... | reverse complement strand
TGCCCTCGCCCCGGTAGTCGATCAGGTATTCCTGGATCTGGCTCTTGTCGTCCGCGCTTTCGTTGATCGGGATGCGGATCCTGCCGCAGGGGCTCGTCATCGCCTTCGACTTCAAGCCCGTCAACTTGCCTTCGATGTCGAAATAGCGGACCTCGCGGAAGTTGAACAGTCGCTCGTAGAAGCTCGCCCATTCCTCCATCCGGCCGCGGTGCACGTTGTGCGTCAGGTGATCGATGTAGGTGAGGCCTGCCCCGGCGGGATGCTGGTCGACGCCGGCGAGCGGCTGGAAGTCGATGTCGTAGATCGACACGGTCGATCCGGCATTCGCTGCCGAGCCCGGATAGCGGTCCACGAGATAGATCAGCGAATCGCCGATGCCCTTGATCGCCGGGATGTTGAGCTCCATCGGCCCGGGGTGGTTCTCGACGCCCCACGCGCCGCTGTCGACGCATGCGCGGTACGCCTGCGCCGCATTCTTCACCCGGAACGCGATCGCGCAGATCGACGGCCCGTGCACGCGCGCGAACGACTGCGCGAAGGAGTCGGGCTCGGCATTGACGATGAAGTTGACGCCCCCCTGGCGGTAGAGCAGCACGTTCTTCGAGCGATGCTTGGCGACGGCGCTAAACCCCATCTGCTCGAACAGGCGGCCGAGCGCGCCCGGATCGGGCGCGGCGTACTCGATGAACTCGAAGCCGTCGGTGCCGAGCGGGTTGTCCCAGAGATCCTGCGCGGTCTCGCTTGTCATCGGATGCCTCGCTGGTACGTGCAGCAAAGAGTTTAGCCCAACGATCGCGCGTCGCCACGGACGGCCGGCGCGGTCAGTCGGCGCTTGCGGCGAGGATCTCGCGCTCCTTCTGCGCCGACAGCACGTGCTGCCAGGCGCCGGCGTTGTCACGCTGGGAAAGCCATGCCGCGGTGTCGGCAATCGTTTCGGCCAGCGGCCGTGTGGCGAGGCCGGCGGACTTTGCGCGCGCTCCGTCGACGGCCATGAAGCCGTTGTGGTCGGGCTCGGTCGCCGGCAGCCACAGCGGCAGGCCGACCCACGGCTCGACGCCATGGCGCAGCAGCAGCGCATCGTCGACCCATGCGGGCGCCGGCGGTGCGGTTGCCGCAGCAGTGAGCGCGTCCACGAGAGCGCCCATCGACCATTGGCCGGCCGGGCTCACGGCGTTGAACGTGCCGGCGACGTCGCGCTCCGCCAGATCGACCATCCACGCGGCGAGGTCGCGTGCGTCGATCACCTGCACCGGCTGCGCGCCCGGCGCGGGGACGACGGCACGGTTCGCGCGGTCGCCGAGGAGCGTTGGCGCGCAGAAGCGCGCCACCCAGTAGCCGAAGCGGTCGGTGCCATCGAAAGGGCCGACGATCAATCCCGGACGCACCTGCGTCGCGCGCGCGCCGAAGTGCGCGGCGACCGTTGCCTCGCAGGCCGCCTTCAGCGCGCCGTAGTTCGGCAGGACGTCCTCGGTTGCCGGGTCGGCGAGCGTCGCGACGGGCGCCGCTTCGTCGATGCCGGGCTGCGACGCATCGGCGTACACCGACACCGACGACACGAACAGGTAGCGTCCCACTCGCGGCGCGAGGAGCTCCGCTGCAGCGCCCACGATGCGCGGGACGTAGCCGCTCGTGTCGACGACGGCATCCCACGCGCCGTCCCCGAGCGCCGCAAGGCCGGCGCCGACGCGCGGATCGCGATCGCCGGCCAGCGCCGTCACGCGCGTTCCCCACGGCACCGGCAGGCGCCCGCGGGTGAACACGGTCACCGCATGGCCGCGCGCGAGCGCCGCGTCGACGACATGGCGTCCGAGGAACCGCGTGCCGCCGAGGACGAGAAGCTTCATGCGCCGGCGATCCGCGCCAGGATGCTCGCGTGCAATGCGGCGTCGCCGCAGGCCAGCACGTCGCCACCCTGGTCGCAGGCGCCGCCCGCCCAGTCGGTGATGACGCCTCCCGCGGCCTCGATCAGCGGCATCAGCGCCTGCACGTCGTACGGTTGCAGGCCGGTCTCGATCACGATGTCGACGAGGCCCATCGCGAGCTGCGTGTAGCAGTAGCAGTCGCCGCCGTAACGGACGAGCCGCGCGCCGTCGGTGGCGGCCGCGTAGGCCGCGCGCGTGCGGACATCGGCGAAGTGGCGCGGATCGGTCGTGGCGACGACGGCGTCGCCGATCGCCGCGCAGCGACGGGTGGCGAGCGTGCGCCGCTCGCCGCCGCGCCGCCATTCGGCGACGTCGCCCAGCATGCCGACGAACGATTCGCCGACGAACGGCTGGTGGGCGACGCCGACGATCGGCCGCGTGCCGTCGTGCAGCGCGATCAGCGTCGCCCAGTGGAGCTGCCCGAGGATGAAGCTGCGCGTGCCGTCGATCGGATCGATCACCCACGTATACGGCGACGTGCCCGGCTCGCGCCCATGCTCCTCGCCGAAGATGCCGTGATCGGGATACGCGCGCGCGATCTCGGCCCGGATCACCGCCTCCGCGGCACGATCGGCTTCGGTGACCGGGTCGTAGCCGCGCGCTCCGCCCTTGTCCTCGACGGCGATCGCCGCGCGAAAGTGCGGCAGGATCGCATCGCCGGCGGATGCGGCGAGGCGCGCGGCGAACTCGGCGAAGTCGCTGTGCGACGGCACGTCGCGGCTAGCGCGGGACGATCGTCACGCCGGCGAGCTTCTCCTGCGCCTCGATGAGCGAAGGCACGTACTTGTCGCCGAAACCGAGTGCGTTGGCCATGACCAGGCTCTGGTGCACCGCCTCGCCCATCGTCGACGGGATCATCATGGCCTCGGTGAAATGCGTGTAATAGCGGACGTCCTTCGCGGCGTTGACGAGCGTGAACTTGAGGCCCGACAGGTCGCCCGACTCGAGCATCTTGCCGACCATCATCTGGAAGAGGCCCGAATTGACGGCGCCTGCCGAGATCACTTCGTGCAGCTTCTTGAGCGAAAGGCCCGACTTCACCGCGGCGGCGCACGCCTCGGCCGTGGCGGTGCAGATCGCCTGTGCGATGAAGTTGTTGATGAGCTTCAGAATGATGCCGTGGCCCGCGGGGCCGGCGAGGAAGATGTTTTCGCAGAACGCGCCCAGCACGGGCTTCAGCTCGGCGAACGTCGCGTCGTCGGCGCCGACCATGATGTTGAGCTTCCCCAACTCGGCCTCCACCGGCGTGCGCGCGAGCGGCGCGTCGACGAACTTCACGCCTTGCTTTGCCAGCGCTTCGCGCGTCTTGGTAGTGGTCGCCGGCTCACTGGTCGACGTGTCGACCACCACGAGGCCCGCGCGCGCGGCGCTGGCGATGCCGTCGGCGCCGAATACGTTCTCCTCGACCTGCGGCGCGCCGGTGACGCACAGGAACACGATGTCGGACGCCCGCGTGACCTCCGCCGTCGTCTTCGCCTCCTTCGCCCCCTTGGCAACGAGATCGTCGACCGGCACGCGGTTGCGGTGGGCGCGCACCGTCAGCGGATAGCCCTTGGTGACGAGGTTCTTGGCGATGCCGTGGCCCATGAGACCGACGCCGATGAAGCCGATGCGCGGCTTGTCCATTCGTGATTGCCTCCGAAACGTTCTTGGGTGGAGCCCGGCGGGCGCCGGACGATGCGGGAATCGAACGATAGCGTGTTTTCAGTCCACTGCGGGCGGCTCCGGCAACGCGGGCCGGCCGCGCCGCCGCTCCAGGAGCGCCATCGCGAGCCCGCTTCCGGCAATGACCAGCATGCCGACCATCGACAGGCCGTCGGGGAGATCGTCGAACACGACCCAGCCGAGGAGCATCGCCCACACGAGCTGCATGTACGTGAACGGCGTCAGCGCGGAGGCCGGCGCCCGCTGGAACGCGAGAATGAACAGGAAGTGCCCGAGCGTCCCAAGAAGCCCCGCTGCGCCGATCAGCGCAACGTCGGCGAGCGGCATGTTCGGGCGCACGTCGAGGAACGGCAGCAGCGGCGTCATCACCACCGCGCACACGAGCGCCGGATAGAACAGCGTGACGCGGGCGTCGTCGGTCGCCACCATCCGCGTCATGATCTGGTAGGCGGCGTAGACGCACGCGGCCATCAGCGCGAGCAGCGACGCGCCGTGGAAGATCTCGCTGCCCGGCTGCACGATCAGCACCATGCCCACGATGCCGGCGACGACGAACGCGATGCGCGCCGGTGTCATCCGCTCGCCCATGTAGAGCGTCGCGAAGAGGATCACGAGAACCGGCGACGTGTAGTTGAGCGCCGTCGTGTCCGCGAGCGGCAGGTACTTGAGTGCCGACATGAACAGCAGCCCGGAGGCGACGATGGCGACGCCGCGGGCGACCTGCAGACCCGGTCGCGTCGTCCGCATGAGGTCGAATTTCATTCGCGGTCCCAGCCAGACGAGCGTGGCAAGCGCCTGGAAACCCCAGCGCGCCCACACCAGCAGCGGCACCGGGTAGCTCGGCGACAGGTGCTTGACGATGGTATCGAGCGACGTGAAGCAGAGCGTCGCGCCGACGATCATCAGCGCGGCGGACAGCGGAACATGGCCGGCGTGCATATCGTCAGGCTGCGCGCTCGGCGCGGCGGCGCGACGCCGCGGCGGGCGGCGGCGCCAGCGATGCCCGCTCGATCAGCTCGGCGTCGAGCGCGACACGTATGCGGCGGCCGCCACCGCCTTCCATCCGCGTCCGGAGCAGGTCCCACGCCTTGCGCGCGATCGCGCCGACCGGCGGCTCGACGACGGCCAGCGGCGGGCTCAGCACTTCGGCCCATGGCGGCGCGTCGAACGCGACGAGCGACACATCGCGCGGGTAGGCGATGCCGAGGCCGATGAAAATGCGCAGCAGCGCCAGCGTGATGTCGCTGTTCGAGGCGATGATGCCGGTCGGCGCATTCGCGCGCCGCATGATCGCGGCGACCTGCCGCGCGAACGCCTCGTCGCCCGGCTCCCGCACGCAGATCTCGGCGGCGGCGCCGCGCATTTTCGCGGCCGTTGCCCGAAAGCCGGCAATCCGCTGCTGCGTCGTCACGAGGCCCGGATAACGCAGCACATAGAGCAGGCGCCGGTGGCCGCGGCGCAGGAGCGCGTGCGTGGCCGCGCTCATCGCCGCATGGTCGTCGATGGTGACGTAGTCGAAGCGCCGGTCGTCGTACGCGCGGTCGACGACGACGGTCGGAATCGCTGCGGCGGCGAGGAGATCGAACGCCGCCGACGGGTCGTGCGACGGGATCAGGATCAGGCCGTCGACCTTGCGCGCGATGAGCGCGCTGATCCTGCGCAGCTCGAGCGCAGGCTCCTGCCGCGACAGGACCTGCATCACTTCGTAGCCCTGCGCGGCGGCAAGATCCTCGAACGCATCGAGCAGCGCGGCGAAGTAGGCGCTCGAGGTCAGCGGGGCGCACAGGCCCACCACCCGCGAGCGCTGCCGCCGCAGGCTTTGCGCTACGCCATTGGGGACGTAGCGAAGCGCAGTGATCGCCGCCTGCACGCGCGCCTCGCGCGCGGCGCTGACGTTGCCGCGCGCATTGACGACGTTGGAGACGGTACCCAGCGACACACCGGCTCGCCGCGCGACGTCGAGGATCGTCGGGCGGGCGCCGCCGTCAGGGCGGCGCGGAGCTTTGCGCGGGTTCGTCATCGGCAGCGCGGCGCGTCGGGCCTTGCTCGCGCGTCGCGAGAGGAGTATCGTCGAAATCGTGAAAGGTTTCAATAGTGCGGCGCGCGGACGGCTGCGCCGGAACCGAATGAGCCAGGCAATGAGAGGCGCCCGGGCGGCATCGAATGAAGATCACCCGTATTGAAACGTTCAAATTCTGGGTCGACTGGTGCAACTGGCTGTTCGTCCGGATCGACACCGACGAAGGCCTGTCGGGCTGGGGCGAAGGCTCGCTGCATGGCGCGATCGACGCGGTCGACGCCGCGATCCGCGAGTACGCGCCGCACCTGATCGGCGAGGATCCGGCCGGTCCGGAGCGGCACTGGCAGCGCCTCTATCACGCGTGGCGCTGGCGCAGCGGCGCCGTGTTCCAGACGGCGCTTTCCGCGCTCGACATCGCCCTCTGGGATCTCGAAGGCCAGCGCCTGGGCGTGCCAGTCGCGCGACTTCTCGGCGGGCCGTTCCGGACGAAGCTTCGCGGCTACGCAAGCCACTGGCTCGCCGGGGTCGATACGCCGCAAGGCGCCTTCGACGGCGCGCGCGAGGCGGTGCGCCGCGGGTTCACTGCGTTCAAGTGCCGCCCGTTCTCGTTCGAGGGCCTGCGCGACAACACCGCGGCCGAGATCCGCAAGGCCGCAGCCCTCATCGAAGCGGCGCGCGAGGGTGCCGGACCGGACGTCGAGATCTTCATCGAATGCAGCGAGTTCCTGTCGCCGCGCACAGCGCCGATGATGGACGAGGCGCTACACCCGCACCGGCCCGGCTGGTTCGAGGAGCCGATTCCGTTCGAGAATGCGAAGGCGATGGCGGCGCTGCAGCGTGATCTCGCGACGCCGATCGCCACCGGCGAGCGGCTGCTGTCGCGCTTCGAGTATCGCGAGCTCCTCGAGCACGGCGGCTGCCGGATCGTCCAGCCCGACCTGATGCACGCCGGCGGCTTCACCGAAATCCGCAAGATCGCGGCGCTCGCGGACATGTATTACGTCCCGGTCGCGCCGCACAATCCGGGCGGACCGATCTGCACGGCGGCGGCGATGCATCTCGCCGCAGCGATACCGAATTTCCTGATTCTCGAGCAGATGGAGCCGCAGCGGGCGCTGCGCGATCGCGCGTCGAGCGTGCCGATACGCTTCGAGAACGGCTATTTCCTGCTGCCCGAAGGGCCGGGCCTCGGCGTCGAGCCGAACCTCGACGCGCTGGCCGGTCACGCCTTCCGGCCGCAGCCGCGCACCGAACGACCCGACACGCTGTACCGCTAGCGCCGCAAACGGAGGAACGACATGCAGACGAGACCCATTGCCACGACCGTCGGTGCGCTCGCGCTGGCCGCGCTTTGCGCGGGCGGCGGCGCCCAGGCACAGCAGCCGATCGTGCTGCAGTGGCAGACCGCCAACCTGACCGAGACCCAGTACGAGCCCGTCTGGAAGCAGACGATCGCCGAGTTCGAGGCGGCCAACCCCGGTATCAAGGTCGAGCCGGTGCTGGTCGCGCGCAAGGACCACTGGACCAAATTCGTCGCCGCGTCGCAGGCGAAGAAAGCGCCGTGCATCGTGTCGGTGGACCTCACCACCGCGGCGTACAACGGTTACCTGATGCCGCTCGACAAGTTCTGGAGCGCCGAGCCCGCCGACTTTCGCAAGGCATGGAGCGACGCGATGCTGTCGGCGGCGAAATGGAAGGGCCAGCTCTACGGCCTGCCGATCTGGGGCGGCACCTACGCGGAGATCTACAACCGCGATCTCGTCGTCAAGGCGGGGCTCGATCCGGCCAGGCCGCCGAAGACTTTCGACGAGTACGTCGTGTGGGGAAAGAAGCTCACCGGCGCCGATCACTGGGCCACCGCCGTCGTCGGCGGCAAGACCGACACGACGACGCGCGTGCTGCTGATGTGGATCTGGGCCAACGGCGGCGAGGCGTTCAACGCCGACATGACGGAGGCCACGTTCGCCAAGGACCCGAAGGCGCTCGAGGCGATCAAGTTCTATCTCGCGTTCGCCGGCAAGACCGCCATCGCGGCCCCTGCCGCGACGACGACCAACTATCTCGAGCAGACGAACCTCTACGCGCAAGGCAAGATCGCGACGATGCGCAACGCCTACTGGGCGATCGCCAAGGTCGTCGGCGACAACCCGGCGATGGCCGGCAAGTCGTTCGTCGCGCCGGCGCCGGCGAACGTCCCGAATGCGCCGACGCTCGCGACCGTCACGGCGTCGAGCATCTCGGCGTCCTGCCCCAACCCGGAGGCGGCGTGGAAATTCATCAAGTTCGACGCCGGCCGCAAATGGGCCGTCGCGCGCGCGAAGGTCGCGAACTGGATGCCGCTGCGCAACGACCTTGCCGACGATCCGGAAATCAAGGCCGATCCGATGCTGCTGCAATACGTGAAGATCGGCCAGAATGCGCGAAGCTACCCGCTGCCGTCGCCGGTGTGGGCGGAGATCGCCGCGAACGACATCGTCGACGCCGTGCAGAAAGCGCTGCTCGCCCCGGACAAGACCGACGAGATCTTCCGCGACCTCGACGTGCGCGTTACCCGCAAGCTGCGCGACATCTGAGCCTCGCCGGCCGCGCGCGCGCTACAACGCAGCGATGACCCCGCGCCGCCGTCGCCGCGCCGGCTATGCGTTCGTGGCGCCGGTCGCCGCGTTTCTCGCGGCCGTCGTGGTGTTCCCTCTCGGCCACGCGTTCTGGACGAGCCTTCATCGCGTGCGCGGGCTCAACGCGACGTTCGTCGGCCTCGACAATTACCGGCGCATCTTCGGCGACGACGCGTTCTGGCATTCGCTCGCCGTGTCGGCGGCGTTCACCGGCAGCGCCGTCGCGCTGCACCTGCTGCTGGGGCTCGGCCTCGCGCTCGTCGTCAACGAGTTGCGCGTCGGGCGCACGGCGCTGCGCATCGTGTTCCTCACGCCGTGGATGGTGGCCCCCGCCGTCGGCGCCACCATCTGGCTGTGGCTGCTGGAGCCGCAGTTCGGCGTCGTCAACTACCTGCTGCGGGCGGCCGGCCTGATCAGCGCGCCGGTGGCGTGGCTGGGCGAGCCGGGCACCGCGTTCGCTGCGATCGTCGCCGTCGACGTCTGGCGCGGCGTGCCGTTCGTGATGCTGCTGATGATCGCGGGGCTGCAAACGATTCCGGCGGAGCAGTACGAGGCCGCGTCGATGGACGGCGCCGGCGCCGCCGCGCGCTTTCGCTTCGTCACGTGGCCGAATCTGCGCTACCTCGTCGTGGTCGCCTCGACGCTCGACCTCATCAACACGATCCGCCACTACGACATCATCGGCGTCATGACCGGCGGCGGGCCGGCGGGCGCCACCGAAGTTCTGCCGGCGCTCATCTACAACACGGCATTTCGCGGCAATCGCCTTGGCGAGGCGGCGGCGATCGGCGTCGCGCTGCTCGCGATCGTGCTGGCGCTTGCGATCGTCTACGTGAGGATCGCCCGGCCCGAGCGCGGCGAGGCGGCGCGATGATCCGCCCGCGGCGGGCGCGCACCGCCCTCCTGTGGAGCATTGCGCTCGTCGCCGCCCTCATTGCGCTCTTCCCGTTCTACTGGATGCTCAACACGTCGCTTAAGCCCGCGTCCGAGGTGTTCGTCTCGCCGCCGACGTTCTTCTCGGCGCACTGGTCGCTCGACGCGTACGCGAACCTCTTCGCGACGCGCTCGATCGGCCGCTACTTCGTCAACAGCCTGATCGTCGCCGTCGGGTCGACGCTGCTGTCGGTCTTTCTGGCGGCGCTCGCCGCCTACGGTCTCACCCGCTTCTTCCCGCGGGGCGCGACTCCGTTCGTGATGTTCCTGCTCTTCACCAAGATGCTGCCGGAGACGCTGCTGATCATCCCGTACTTCCAGCTGATGTCGGACGTCGGCCTTCTCAATACGCACTTCGCGCTGATCCTCGCGTACTCGTCGTTCGCGCTGCCGTTTTCGGTGTGGATGCTGATCGGCTTCTTCCGTTCGATCCCGCGCGAGATCGACGAGGCCGCGATGATGGATGGCGCCACCGTGCTGCAGACGTTCGTGCGGGTCGTGCTGCCGCTCGCGCGGCCGGGACTTGTCGCCGTGGCGCTGTTCACGTTCCTGATCGCATGGAACTCGTACGTCTGGGCGCTCGTGCTCACCACCGACGCATCGATGTTCGTCCTGTCGGTGGGCATCGCCAACATGGTCGGCGAATACCGCGTGCAGTGGAACGAGCTGATGGCAGCCGCGGTGATCGCTGCGCTGCCGGTGATGGTGCTCTATTCGCTGCTCGAACGGCACCTCGTCACCGCAATCACCGCCGGCGCCGTCAAGGGCTGACGGCGGGCGGCGGAAACCGGCATAATCGGACTTCGCGGCGCGCCGGGGTTGCGCGCATAAGGAGGTGCCATGCTCGTTTACCGGATCGTTCCGTTCATCGCCGCCGCCGTCGTCGCCTGCACGGTCGGCCTGCCTGCTGGCGCGGTCGCGCAGGTGCCCGAGAGTCGTGTCGTCATCCAGGTGAGCGACGCCGATCCCGGCAAGTGGAACCTCGCGCTCAACAACGCGAAGAACCTGCAGGTCGACCTCGGCGGCGCGAAGCACGTCGACATCGAGATCGTCGCCTACGGTCCCGGCATTGGCATGCTCAAGGCGGACTCGGTGGTGGGGAACCGCATCGGCGAGGCGCTTGGATCCGGCGTGAAGATCGTCGCCTGCGAGAACACGATGCGCGGCCAGAAGCTCGACAAGGCGGACATGCTGAACGGCATCGGCTACGTCGCCGCCGGCGTCGTGGAGATCGTGCGCCGCCAGCAGGAGCACTGGGCTTACCTGCGGCCCTGAGCGCCGGCCGCGCGCCGGCAACACAGCATCCTTTGCGGGCGCAGCGTTGCCCGCCGTTCGTTAGTTCGTCTTCCTGAACTTCTGCGCACGCTTGCCCGTGTCGACCTCCGTCGTGTAGACGTTGCCCTGCGAGTCCACGGCGATGTTGTGGACCCAGTGGAAGTCGCCCGCGTTGCGGCCATTGCGTCCGAAGCTGCCCACCTCCTTGCCGGTTTCGCGCTCCAGGATATGCACCTCGTTGTTCGAGCCGTCGGCGACGAGCAGGTAGCGCTGCGCGGCGTCGGCCGACGGTACGAGGTCCCACACCGAGCCCGAGCCCAGCGTGGCCGCCTCGAGGACGAACTGGCGCACGAACGTGCCGTCCTTGCGGAAGATCTGCACGCGGTTGTTGGCGCGGTCGCAGACGTAGACGAGGCCATCCTTCGGCAGGCGCACGCAGTGGACCGGATTCGCGAACTGCGGCGACGTCGGGTTGTACGCCGGCAGCGCCGCGTCGTCCGGCCGGTTGCCGTACGCGCCCCAATGCCGCTTGTACGCGCCGGTGGTGGCGTCGAACACGATGACCCGCTTGTTCTGGTAGCCATCGGCGACGTACAGCTCGTTCGCCGGCGGATCGAGCAGCATGTGCGCGGGGCGGCCGAGCTGCGTCGTGTCGTTGCTGCCGAGGCTCTTGCCGGGCTTGCCGATCTGCATGACGAACTTGCCGTCGGCCGTGAACTTGAGGAGCTGGTGGTCGGTGGCGTCGTTGCCGCCGATCCACACGTCGCCGCGCGGATCGACGTAGATGCCATGCTCGTTCAACGGCCAGTCGTAGCCGGCGCCCGGCCCGCCCCACGAGCGCAGCAGGTTCCCATCGACGTCGAACTCCAGCACCGCCGGCGCCGGCACGCAGCATTTCGAGCGCGGCGGCGTCAGCGTGGCGCCCTTCTCGTCGTCGGTCAGCGTGCGCGGCCGGTGGATGATCCACACGTGATCGCGCGCGTCGGTGGCCACGCCGGCCACCTGCCCCAGCAGCCAGCGATTCGGCAGCGGCTTCGGCCACGCCGCGTCGACCTGATAGCGCGGCACCGCCTCGGCGCGCGCGTCCGCCTGCGCTGCGCTCTCGCCGCTGTGGCCCAGCATCAGCGCAGCGCCGATCGCCGCGAGCGCAGCTCGAAATTCATTTCGCATCGCTCGTCCTCCGGGGTGGTTTGTTCTGGCGCAAGAGTGGCATTCACCCCGCCGTTGCGCAATAGTTGGCCAGCGTGCGCAACGTCGCAGCGCGCAGCCCGCTGCCCGCGTCGGTGCTCGCCGCGCCACCGGCGTCACGCCAATGCAACGCCGGCGTCGGCATTCCGGCTTCGCGCGCGAACGCCGGCGACACGACGATCGCCGCATCCGACCGCAGCGCAAACGCGCGCAGCCGTTCCATCTCGTCGAGCGCCGGGCCCGCGGCGATCGTCCGCTGGCCATCGGAGACACCTGCCGCTCCCGCCGCCGCCGGCCCCGCGTGCAGGCAGACGGTGAAAGCGGCC